>Ga0208004_1000869_pt1 | contig 11720 bp, 13 predicted proteins | sample DEB08_DNA_6_FD_184522 | JGI IMG/M metagenome (GOLD analysis project Ga0208004, IMG submission 184522) | Aqueous microbial communities from the Delaware River and Bay under freshwater to marine salinity gradient to study organic matter... | ecosystem: Environmental > Aquatic > Marine > Coastal ...
AACAATATCTTTCATGCCGGTTTCCCAAGCGTTGCTTATAGTTGCAACAGCAGCGGCAACAGGAAGCGCCACCGATCCAATAGAGCCAAGTGTAGATCCTGCCGTAGCTGTTCCAGCCGTTCCAGCCGTTGCTCCACCAGTTGTTGCACCTGTTCCAGCGCCCAAACTTTTGACTGCAAGAAGAGTTGGTGTTTTAAGCGCGGCTGTAGGAGCTGCCGGCGTAAATAGCGATCCAATCCCTTGCCCTATTAAAGCACCGCCAACAGACCCAGCAAGTTGCCCACCCACTTGAGCAAACTGATTTTGCTGCTGCTGTTTGCTCTCGTCACCAGGCAGCTTGATATTGCCAAACTTTTGATCGGTCATGTCAGCGGCAACCTGCACCGGATACCCTTGGCTTCGTAAAAAAGCAAAGTAAAGGCGCCTATCGCGCATCGCAAGCTCTGGTATTCCTGGCGGCTCACCTACTGGTTGGTTCATATCCATGTCCCAAATACGGCGGTCCCACTACGTGCAAACACCTCAGATCCTCTAAATCCGCCTGCATAGAGTATCTTGCTGGGGTGTGCCCTACTAAACTCTTCATGAAGCTGCATTGTAAACTTAGGCAATACGGTGGTAAGTCCATGCGTTTCAGCAAAGAGCTCTTTCACACCCTGCTCCAGCAGGCTTTCGCTAAACATCGAGCTGTCGGTGTTAGCCTGGAAGGTCATATACGGACCCGCATAGTAGGTCCATGTCACAGCGCCATCAGATACAGAGCCGGTGGTATGCGTTGGCGCCGTGCTGCCGGTAGTGCCTCCAGCGGTTGTCTGATAGTAATTGCCGTTGTTAAAACAGTACGCATTGGCGGCAAATACGGTGCTAGCTGTCCAGTTTACGGGCTTAACAGCACGATCGGCAATATATTCAAAAATGATGATTTCGCCAGCCGTTGCAGCGCTGGGGGTAGGGCTAATGAGCATTTCGTTATTGCTCATCCCTCTGATTTGAAAACGAGTATAATTGTTTGGTATTAGCCCAAAACCTCTAATCTCAGCGTATTCTTGATTACTGATAGGGCCAACTACACGCCACCGTTGGCTTTGGTTCCAGAACGTGTCGTACTGAAACCAACTGAAAGCTGCCGGTAGCGCATAGCTGGCTTGCCCTGCCACAAGTGTAATTGCGCCTGAAGCGTAGCACTTTGGCCAAGGAAACGATTCAAAGATCTCTCGATTGACGCGGTTGGCCATTGCCACTAACTGCTTAGTGGTTGTTTCAGCTGAGGCGTACACGTTTGATTCAACGGTGTAGCCGCACTCATTGGCAACATTAGTGACAATGGTTGATAGCGTCATTATGCAACCTTCCTAGGCCGTCCACGTTGCTTTATAGGGGCCGCATCCACGTCACCTATATCCACCGCCTCATCACCTGCGACAGGCGCCCCATCGTCCAGCTTAGAGCCTTCTAGAGCCTCTATGCGGCTAATGAGTAACCCAATCTGCTCTTGAAGCTTAGCGTTCTTTGCCTCGGCTACTTCCAGCAAAGAGTTTACCCTGGCTGCCTCAAGCTGAGGATCCTTAGCGGCTTCAAGGTAATCCTTAGCCATCTTGATAAAGCGTCCAAGGGTGCCCAATCGCGGCTTAACGGCGTCTGGCGCTTCAGCTAACTGCTCAACCGTTCTAAAGCCTAGGTGCGCCAATTCCTTGACAGCCGAAACAGTAAGCGGGGGCCACTCAGCAAGCGGAGTACCGGACTCAGGTACTTCTGTCCCAGCTTGAAACGCCTTATACGCTTCAGGGTAAGCCTGAATATCTTGCGGCTCAATCTTGCGGCAGGTCTCATCTCCACCTGGAAACCTTAGGCTTATGGTTGGTATTTCATCGTAAATGGGGCGGCCAGCGGCCAAAGACTTGTCACGGTTCTCATTGAGAGCCATGAAAAACTTTACTATAGGCCGTGGCCCTGTAGGGCGCTGCCCGCCTGCAAGTATATTTGCCCAATCTAATGTGCTCATAATCCTCCGATTTTATGCGCTTTATAATTAAACGCGCACCGGAATGTTAGCACTATCCCTGCACAACCACCAAGGTGTTTATGGTGCCGCCACTAGTCTGATAAGCCGTGATAGCTCCAGCGGGAACAAACATGCCGTCAAACCGCACTATGTTGAGGCCAGCTGTGCTTTTAAGCACAAAACACTTATTGGTGCTGGTAGGCGCAATCCCAGTGAGTGTTTGCCCTTCAAACCCGATAGCAATATCCGCTGCGCTGTTGTTTTGAATAAGAAGAAACTTGCGCGCTCCATTAGCCGTAAGCACTGTTGTGCTGGTTGCCGTATCAATGGATGGCGTGGTGGTGGTAGTATTTCCAGCGTAACAGGTCATAGTAAAACCTCAAAAAACGGGGGGATTGCTCCCCCCTAAAACCTATGTGGCTTTTGTCATTGAAAGATAATAAAACGAGGTTCCATTTGATACCACAAGGTAACAAATGGAGTTTGCGTCATTATCTTTTACAATACCAACAAACCCACTTCCTACTGCTGCTGCCGTTCCAAAACTTGCCTCAAAATTCGCATTTGTAGGGGTAGTATTATCAACATCGTTGATGGCCATCTTGGTGCGAATACCAGCCGAAGCCGTTACTGCGCCAGTCAGCGTTGATGTGCCAGAAACGTTTAGGTTTCCAGCTACCACGCCATCAGCAACAACGTTGGCCAATTCAGGCGGCATCCCAAGCCCAATTAGGGTTGTTACACTTGCCATATTGCTCCTTAAAAAATTGTTGGGGGGAGGTTGCCCTCCCCCCTGTTACTTAGTTCACCTTAAGATGTGCCAGTGAGTAAAGCTCTACTGCCGCTGCCGGAGTAGTACTTGCCACACCTACCACATAAGCGATTTTTGTAGTGGACGCATCGTCTGCTACGCCATCAGTGGCAGTGGTGTTTAGGTTATTACCGGCAACGTAGTTTGCAGCTACCTTACCCTTAATTCCCACACCAGTTCCACCGCCTCGTGGTCCACCAATCCATACCCAAAGGTATTCATTATCAGCAGCGGCTACCTGAGCCACGCCAACAAGAAGTCCATTTGAGCCAGCATTGGTTGTAGTCAACTCATCAGCCTGGCCGTCAACTGCAATCTTAACGAAAGCGTACTGTGCTATGGCTCCATCAGCCTGAACAAACACAAAATCGCCTTCGACAGCTGACCCAACGTCGCCTACCTTGGCAGGTAGCGCCTGACTGGAAGTCGTCCACACGGTTTTATAATTAACACCAAACGATCCAACTTGTGACATAGTGTCCTCCTATTACTGGTAAATTACAGCCTGCAACACGGGGGCACTGCAACACAGGTTACCTTCCACAATTATCACCGTGAAGTAAGCATCCTGGTCTACTGGTCGCTGCATCTCCTGAGTGAGTGGCTTAAAGTCAGCCCCACGCACAAGCTCCATCGTCCAGTACTTGGTGTTTAACAACCGGCAGCTATTGGTTTCAAGGATTGCTCCCCCGTAACCGCCGTCAAACACAAAGTCACACCCATCATAATTCATAGCTCTGAAGCCAGCCTTAGCCATCTTGGTTGGCACCTGGATGCGCTGGATGGCCGTCAGAGAGCTGTGAAGGTACTTCCAAGCCGTAGCCTCCATGATGCCCAAATCAGGCATTTCAGAGCCACGAGTTACCTTGGTAAGGGTATCAGTGATGGTTTCTTGTACGTTAGCAGCGCTTAACGTGACGTTTACCGCCAAGTTACGTGCAAACGCATTGGAAAGCCGGTCGATACCACCGTATGTGCCGGATGAAGGAGAAGTCGAAACTGCCTTCTTCAATCCGTCAAACTCAAGCCCGCCAGAGCCAGTTCCATCACCGCGAACGGCGTCAGAAACCTTGTTCTTGAGTCGGGTAATAGCTGCGTTAATCTTCTGTTCAGCAAGATCAAGCAACATAGCCTTATCACGGTTGGCGCGACGCTCACGACCCGACATTGCTACCGGCTCATAAGCCTGCTTGATGGTGAACTCAAACGCAGTCAGATCATCAATCGAATTGAGATCAAAAGCGCTGTATCCGCTATACCATCCACCAACGGCGGTTTCGTTATACATTACAGGCTTACGGATTCTGTTAGCCCCACTGATACGGCGAACAAGCCCCTGGTCCTCAAGCGCTGAGGTTACTGGGTTGTGATGAAGTACCACATCCGCAATAGCATCAGTCTGATCCCAAAGGGTTGCCACCACTGCTTCTTCTAGATTAGCCATGGTTTTCCTTTATAAAATTACACTTAGAGCGCTACTCGCCAACGAGCCGACGTTCTAAATTCTCTCTTAGGTTTTTGGTTTTGATGCTGGGAGTCCCCGTACCTGGGGAGCCAGATATTGAACGAGAAGCGGCTTTCGCTCGCTCTGTTATCGCCATTTGCTGGTCAACCCGAGGCTTGGCGGTCATGCGTTGCACAAGACCGGAATAAGTTGGGTTACCGTTTATGACGTAATTGTAGGCGGTTTCTAGGATCTCTTGTGGAGAGCTATACTTGCCTGTTGCAGTTAGCGCCTTAACTATAGGGGCCATGTCGTTCTCTATCTGAGAGGCCGTTTCAGGGTCTCTAAAGATAGGCTTGCTCTGCACAAATGATTCTACTACTTGTTGATTGTAACTTGCAATGGCATTTTGTTTGTGCTCTTCAATGATGGCCTGATACTTCTGATCGGCAATCTCTTCGGCTTGCTCCCTGGTCAGGTACTCACCATGAGGCGCCTGTTGAGGCATTTGCCCACTAGCTGCCATCAAGTCCAGGGGGCTAAGGCCATAAGACTCCAGCCACTGGTAAGCTGCCTGCACCGGATTGGTGCTCATTGCCTGGTCCCATTCAATAGCCCTTCTGGCTACGTCTTGGATGTTAAGGTTGCGGCGGACGTACTCCCCCTCATACTTCTTAACCACGTCAACAAGCGGGGTGGTCACTTTTTTGGCGTCTTCGAGCTCCTGAACACGGCGCTGGTAGTCTGACCTTGTTTCGTAAGCCCGTCGGTTTAAATAGGCTTGAAGGATGTGCGCGTTTTTAGCCGTAGGGTTAAGGAACGCTTCCTTCTCCTCAGCTCGCATATCGGCAGGCGGTAAAAGCGCTGGAGGCGCTTCCTGAGACTCTGTTTGAACCTGCGCTTCCCGTGGGTCTTCAGGCGTGCCATCGTCAACTGTCACCTCCGTGTCGCCAGGCAAATTGGATTCTAAGGCTTCTCGTATGTTGGCCTTAGGCTCTTGGCGGGTGGAGGCAATAACTTCTTCTTCCAAAACGTCCGTGTCTACGTTATCCATTGAGTCGCTCCCTTACTTGATCGACTAGTCGTTTAACCATCTTCTTTTCTTCCATGGCCCGCTCTTTAGCTGGGTCATAGCCGCGCTCGTACGCATCGCCAATTTCAACGGCTCCGGCGTTGCGGTACGCCTGTCGCAATCTAGCTTTGCTTGTAAATACTTCTTTGCTGTTTAACGGGTTTTTTGTAGGCTCCATTTCATCAGACGTGAAGGCATGTTTTGCCCATTTTGTTTCTTTATGTTCTGCCCCCTTTGGCACCATCTTTTGCTTCTTGGGGCAATAAACAAGTACTATCCTAGCCATTTAGTCCTCCATGCTTGCTAGCAATAACAACGTACGAATACGTTTGTTTCGTATTTGTTGCACTTTATAAGCCTCAACCATTTTGCCGACCTCAGCAAATTGGTCATCCGACATAGGTATCACCTTGCTGGCATCGACAACCTGATCCTGATTTTGTTGGGTTTTTAGGTCAATCTTTATTTGCTTGCGGCTACCCGGTTCTTCAAGCGTCTCTGCGCGTTGTTTGGTGAGAAGCTGAACCGCAATGTTTTCCTCTTCAATCTCTTTGCGGGTGCGTTTGCGGCGCTTGAGAATGTCAGAAGTATCATTTGACGTAGTTGCTACGGTTGGCCCGTAAACTTGCGTTGTCGGTGCAATAACCGGCAAATCGAGTTGCTGAAGTGTATTGTAAACATCTGGCTGATAAACTTGAGTTGTAGGCGCAATCGTATCAAGCGCAATTATTGTTGCACCGCTAGCAACATCTGGCTCGTAAACCGTGGTTGTAGCGCCAATAACATCTAACGCAACCGATACAGGCCCAGGCGTAAGCGTAGGCTCGTAAACTGTTGTGTTAGGCCCAATAGTATCAACATCAATTGAAAGGCCACCTGCGTTGATGCCTGGTTGGTAAACAGTAGTGGTCGCAGCTATTAACGGGGCTGATATAGAAACTGCGCCAGGCGTTAATGTGGGGCCATAAACGGTAGTTGTGGCGGCAATTTCATCAAGCGCAAGCGGGAACTTTGCTGCAATCGTTGGCTCGTAAACGGTTGTTGTAGCTGCAATTGCATCAAGATCAAGAGTAACGTTTGTTGCGTAATTTATTGGAGTAACAACTGGCGTTATAATGATGGGCGGATAAAGCGCACTCCATGTTGGAGTATTGTTTGCTGTTAAAAGGTGCCCACCACCTGAAAAGTCCTCATCGACTTCACCAAAATGTCCGCCTAAAGGCCAATAAGCTAAAATACTGTTTGGCCGTACTTGAAAAGCGCGTAAACCTTTTGCAAGCGACTTTATTTCATCTTCATTTAGATCCACTGACCATATACAACACTCAGCTAATTGACCGTTCAAATAAAGGCCAATTGTACCATCGCGTCGCGCCGCTAACAAAGTAGTAGTTAAACTGGTTGGCGTAACATCGCTTGGGTTTGGTGTTGCTGCGGTGCCGTTAAGATATGCCGTACGACTGCTGCTGCTTGCCCATACGCCAGCACAATGTGCCCAAGTGTTAGCACTAATTGCACCACTAGTGCTTGATGTGTAGTTAACACCGCTAAGGTTTGTAAGACAATTTACGTTCCCAGTAGCGTTCATAGACAACTGATGTCTATTGCTACCACTAGATGCGTTTATGCTCATGAAGGCTTGTCCAGCCGTTGTTGAGCTTACACGTGCCCAACACGCCATGGTAAATGGCGTTCCAGAAATAATGGTGGACGCTCGGGAAAGATATTCTGACGATGCACTAGCAAAACTGCGTGCCACGGTTTATGTCTCTGTCACTACAATATAATGAAGTTCAGCATCACCGGTCATGTCGTCATTACCGTTTGCGGCATCTCTGCCGATTCGCAAAATAAACATGTCGCCGGCTGTAACCGAATCCATATCGGCGCCAGAAGTAAAGGTTATTGTGTCGTATTTTACTTCGCCCGATACGTTAGCTGGAGCAACCGTTATGCTGTTGTAGTCATACGATTTAGAGGTATCTACGTCTTCGGCATTGTCTGCAATCCGTCTAAACGCAGCTCGCCAAATACAATCGCCTGATGTAGCTGAGGTAGCGGACCATTTGATTTGAAGAGTAATACCGCCGCCGCTGTAGTTACTCATCATCTGGCAATAGTAGTCTAAATATTCGGCAGTTGATGCGTCAAAATCATAAACGGGAACGTTTTCTGCTGGCGTGCTTCCACCTGCTCGCGTGTCCAGCGTAGCGTAATTAGCGCCAGGAGGTGTTATTTGATAAATTATTGCTACAGATTGCCCTGATGCCATTGGTCACCTATTATTTGCACAGATTGCTCAAGCGCAATTATTGCCGCCTGTTCTTCTTCTGTGGCTAGTCGTATGCAATCGCCTTCTATTACCCAAAACTTAGGATCCTGCTCAATAACATTAGAAACATCGGCGTCTAATATCCATTGAGCATTGTCATAGTCTGGGCAATTTTGGGAAAACCGCACCTCTTTAGTTTCCCTGTGAACTACAGTGCCCATAACTAAATAGAGAATATCCCAGAAGCTGAAAACGTTACGTCAATGTTTCCACCGTTGGGCGTAATCGAGATCCCGCCGCCACCGGACTTTACGTCAATAAACGCGATTAGTGGGCTAGTTGCTGCGCTACCGGTATCCTTAAAAATAATCAGCGCTTCAATGCTATTACCTGTTACGCTAGAGAACGTGACGTCCGCTGCATCAAATGTGCCGCTTGTAATAGTCTTAGAAGCTAGCGTGGCTGCTGTACCAACCAAAGCTGAAGATGCACTCGACCAATACTCGTGCGCTGTGCTGTAGGTATAAGCGCCGGTGTCAATGAGAGCTAGCTTAATGGTGTCATCAATGAGATCTACTGAATCGCCTTGGCTTGAGCCTAGCGTGCCAGGGTTAAATATTTTTTCTTTGAATTTTGGGTAAAGTACGTTTGTCATATTTTAATCCTCGTTAAACTCTATTGCTTGGGGGTTGCCTGTTTCGTCTGATACTACACTTCCATAACGCTTGCCGTTTTCCATGTCGTTTTCATCGTAATCTGTTATTTCAATCCCAACTGGATTTCCTGTAACATCAGCGATAATTTTTCCAACACGCTTCTTGGCCTTCTTTTGCAGCGACGTTTGTAGTTGCTGGCTGCTTGCGCCTATCTGCTCCATTGACAAGCGGATGCGCTCTAAATCCTGCTCCTGCTTAAGCCTGCGCTCTTCCATCAGCTTTTCTGACTCTGAAAGGCGCACCCTCATTGCTTCAAGCTCTAGCTTCTGCATGTCAATGATGCCGCTCATGCGATTAGCTTCAGACGCTATCATGGCCTTATCCTTTTCGGATGCAGCCTGCGTCTGAATCTTCATTACATCAACCTGGACAGCGTTAGCCTTAATCTGAGCTTCTTGCTGTGCAATAAGGAGCTCCTGCTCTTTGAGATATGTCTCAAACTGTTGCTTTTGAACAGCAAGCTGCGCTTCCAATTGGTCGCGCTGCATCTTGATTTGCTGCTCTTGCATAAGTATCTGATTTTTGACCTGCCTATCTTGCGACTCGATTGCAACGGTTTGCAATTTGGCTTGAGCCTCAGTTTGAGCGATTTGCAACCGGCCCTGCATTTCAAGCATTTTAGGATCGGGTGGTGGCGGTTGTTTAGCGGCTTCTTCTTTAGCTGCAATGACTTGCGCCACTGATTCCAGCCCACGGGTGAAGATAGCTTCTACCTCTTTGCCGCCCTTAAAGCGTTTGATGAGATTCTTCATCAGCCCCATGGTAAAGCTAAGAAGCGGCGGGTAAGCCTCAATCAAAGCTTTAGACTGCTCAAAGAACTGGCCGCAGGTTTGCAGTAACTCAGCGCCATCTTTTTTGTCCTGCATTTGGTCAAGCGCTACCATGGAGTCAGAAGCTACCTGGATGCGGTAGTTACGCTCTTCGTTGTTTTGCAAGAACTCCAGGATCTGCATCTTGGCGGCCTCAAGCATTTGAGGTCCCATTTCAGGTGGCGCATCTGGCGGTATAAACTGCGCTAACAGGTTATCAGCATCGGCAATGTCAAAGATGCGCTTGGCGTCAAACTGGCTGGCAATGATAGTGCCCAAATTGCCAAGGCCATCAGAGATAAACTTGGCAAACATGTTCTGGCGTACAATCAGGCCCATGCTTGACCACTGGTTTTCTAACCGGTTGGCCGTAGCGGACTTGTACTGCTCAGAAGCACCGCGCAGGAGGTCTGACACCTTCAGCGTTTCATATAGCTGCTGTAAAGCGGCCTGGCGTGCGTTCTGAAGGATATTTAGGGCATTAACGAACCCATCTATAGGCAGGAACTCGATCGCGGCTCCTAAGCCACCCTTGGACTTATACGAAGGCCAGTTGATAATTGGCACCATTCGCAAGTCGCCAGCCAATAGATTTTCAAGCTCATCACCCATTGCGGCATCGTAAGCGGCGTTAGGACGAATAGCTTGCAAGACGGCGTGAATACGTGTGGTAAGGCGCTCAACCTCAAGAATCTGGTCTTTGCAATGTGCGTAGTCACTAACTGGGATGATGTTGTCGGGGTCTTCACTCTGGCGTATTACTGAGCAGGGGTAAAACTTCTCATATTTGATAGGCGGCGGCCCTGATTGGACAATGGGGTTTTCACCTGAAAAGTGCGCCCAATACACCTTGTCAGATTCTTGGCACCAGATCTCCCAAAGTTCGGCTTTACCTTCCTGCTTGTTGCTATCGTGTAACTTGCTGTTCTTGTAAACATCAGGGAAGGCATCGTAATTGAAGTCGGATGCAATATCCTTGCCAAAAACAGATTCGGCCTTTTCGCGTGATAGGAAGGCGCGTTGTGCTTGCCATTCAACTTCTGATTCGTTTCGTGCATCTGAGCACACGTAATCAGCGTAGTTTACCACCTTAACAATGGCCCGCTCTGATTCCTTAACTTCAACCTGAGCCTGATAGATTATCCGGCCATCTTCTCCAGCGATTGCTTCAGCGGGGTCTTGGTCAAACGGCGTGCCATCAGGGTAAAGCAAACCACCATCTGGCCCAGGGATGATAAGCATTTCTTCAAAGACGGTCTTAAACTTTGGCTCATACATGGCCCAAAGTACTGCCTGGCCGGTAAGCAAAAATTGCAAGGCTGCGTTGTAACCTACCTGGTCAAAGTTAAACATGCTGTCTAGCTGATACTGGACAACACGCTCCATAATGACGGCGGCGGTCTCGTGTAACGAGTTACCGGTGCGCTTCCTGAGTAGTACTTCAGCTTTTGGCGTGCTGGAATAGAAAGCTGGCAGGAGTGTATTGTTGCAGTACCACCAAACGTTAAGCCTGCGGTCTATGTCTTTGAGGATGCCTACTTCTTTGCGGCCGTTAAATAGGCGAATGGACTCTTCGGCGGTACGAACAAACGGCTTGCGGCGCTCTTCAGCGGCGGTAATCTGAGTCTTCCAGTAGGATGGAGAAAACCGTTCAGTAAGAGGCTTGATTTTGTTTGTTTTCATTGATTACACTGTAGCTCGCCGGTTTTCTTTTCGTATCTTCTGAATATACGCATCAAGGCGCACCCGTCCCTTATTGAAGACAGGCGGCGTATCCTCCCATTTGCCTTCAAGCAGCCGCTCTTTGCACAAATACCGCAAAGCATCCACCATGTGGTCATCGCCCGTGGTGTCGGCATCTTCCATGTTTTTTTTGTCTATTGGGAGGGATGGTAGCGATTCTATCAAATACGGGCAAGTACTAAAAACGTATAGCATAGGCGGGTTTGACACCAGACGCTGCCTGATTTGTGACCAGCCAGACAACCTATTATTATCTGCTCGCTTAATAGTAGGGTGTCTACGCTTGGCCAGTTCGGCGTTTATCTGGTCGGCTATACTTGGCCCTCCTTCGTGTTTGAATATACTTGGGTCTCCAACGCATATAGGCTGTTCGTCCCGTGAGGATCCTGCAATTTGAATCCCTTGTGACACGTTATCAACGAGTTTTCCCCACAGTTCACGATATATGATGACCGCTCCCTTAGGGTACGGGACTTCTCTTCCCTGGTCATCTTTGCCCGTGGAAACAGCGCCCCAGCAAGCCGCGAATGGGCTAGAATAACCCCAGTCAAAGCCCATATACCTAGGCCAATGTTCCGGCACACGGAAAGGACTAACAATGTGTTTAGCGCCAAACTCAGGAAAAAAGCTACCTTCATGAATTTCAAAATCTCCTTCTAGCCACGCTCTGACCAGCTCAGGGCTACCTACCATGTGCAGCCGGTCAATATACTCAGGGTCTTTAGCCAACAGAATTTTGTTATCGTGCACCCGGCTTGGGATATAGATATACTTGACCACCTTGCCGGTTGGCAGTTGGTAATCAAGAATCTTCATGCCGTTAGGTTCTGGCCTGATAAACAGCTCTTTTA
>Ga0208004_1000873_pt1 | contig 11697 bp, 8 predicted proteins | sample DEB08_DNA_6_FD_184522 | JGI IMG/M metagenome (GOLD analysis project Ga0208004, IMG submission 184522) | Aqueous microbial communities from the Delaware River and Bay under freshwater to marine salinity gradient to study organic matter... | ecosystem: Environmental > Aquatic > Marine > Coastal ...
TGCCAACCTTGTCCATCGCTTCTGCGATCATCTCGCCAATTGTTGAATCAGCTGCAGAGATCGATGCGGTTGCAGAAATCTGTTCTTTAGTTTCTACCGGCTTTGCCATGGCGGACAATTCAGCAGAGATTGCTTCGACCGCCTTCTCAATACCGCGCTTTAGCGACATCGGATTTGAACCAGCAGCAACGTTTCGAAGTCCTTCGCGAACTAGCGCTTGCGCTAGAACGGTCGCTGTTGTGGTGCCATCACCGGCGACATCATCAGTCTTCTTCGCTACTTCCTTAACAAGTTCGGCGCCGATTTTCTCCCATGGATCATCAAGTTCGATCTCTTTGGCAATCGATACGCCATCGTTAGTGATTGTGGGTGCGCCCCACTTCTTCTCTAGAACTACATTTCGGCCCCGTGGTCCGAGGGTTACCTTCACGGCATCGGCCAAGGTATTCATACCGCGCTCAAGTCCACGGCGCGCTTCTTCGTTAAAGGCAATCATCTTTGCCATAGCTATTTAACTCCCTGTTACTAGAGGTGGTTCAGGCGACTTATCACTCTCGCCTGGTGAGTGCTAACGCCAAGCCTAGGGCGGAGTATTCCCCGGCTCAAATCCGGCTCAAAAATGGAGCCAGCGACCCTGAGGACTCAGGTTGAGCGAGCGGCTATGCGGGCTTCGCGCAGGCGGCGGAGGCGCTTGATGAGCAAGGGTGAGGCGGCGAGGGCATCCTCGCGGTCGATCAGGTTGTTTAGAAGCTCGTAGTACTCACGAGCAGAGAGATTGAACTGTTCCTTAATCCCGGTCTCTTTCGCCCCGGCATAGCGCCACCATTGGCGTTCAAAGTCCAAGATTCGGACTTCAAGGTCGCTCAGGGCAGCCGAAGGCTCGAGTTTTAACTCTTCCATAGGGGTAATTGAACTAGAGAACCGAGAAAAAGTGTGGGATTTAGAGGGTAGCGAGAATTACCTTTATATCGGTGATTGTGGTCCAAGGATTAACAATTGCAAAACGAAGAATAGATTTTTCTTCGTACGTCGATGGCGTAACAAATCCGATCTGGTCACTTAATAATTTATCGCTCCACTTTTTGTAATCGGCGAGCTCCCAACCTTTGCGAGTAAAAGCAACGATTGAAAGTTCTGGCTCCATCAATAATTCAAGATTGGGATGGGCTTTGATTAATTCAGCGCTCTCGCGCGCAACATCCATAGTCTTATCCATCGCCTCTGCATATTTATTGGTTCCATGAGCAGCGAGCGAGAACCAGAATGGTAATCCCCTAACGCGCCTGGTCAGATGAATTGCATAATCAGAGGGATTCCATTGGCCATCTTCTAACGTCTCAAGATATCCAGCGCGTTGGGTATGCGCTGCTCTCGCGATTTCTGGATTGCGATAAATAAGCGCACAGGCATCAAATGGTGCAAATAACCATTTATGTGGATCCACAATAAATGAATCAGCAAGTTCAACGCCCTTAAAGAGTGGCTTCGTCTTCGGTGAAGCAAGTGCAGCTAATCCATACGCGCCATCTACGTGATACCAAATTCCCCTTTCCGCTGCGGCACCACCGATTCCCGCTAAATCATCGATTATTCCTAGGTTTGTGGTTCCAGCGGTCGCTACAACAGCAAAGACTCGTTTCTCTGGATTAATTCGATGAAATTCATCAATCTCTTTCGCCACTGTGGCGCCCTGCAACTTATGGTTTGAATCGCATTTAATTTTTAGGATTTCTACATCCATCACATTTGCGGCGCTCTTAATTGAGGAATGGGCCTCATCGCTACAAGCGATAACCCAATTTTTCATATCTGGGTGCTTAGTGCGAGCATCATGTCGGGCAGCCACCAACGCGGATAAATTTCCAACAGTTCCACCCTGTACAAAAACCCCGCCAGCGCTCTCGGGCATATCCGCTAAATCGCTTAACCATTTGAGCGCTTGATTCTCTGCAAATACTGCGCCAGCTCCCTCGAGCCATGAACCGCCATAAAGTGCAGATGCGCCAACAACTAAATCAAATAAGTTGGCCGATTCGGTTGGAGCCGAAGGGATAAATGCTAGATATCGCGGATGATCAGTTGAGATACAAGCTTGCGCCAAGACGTGTTTAAAAAGATCAAGCGCTTTTTCGCCGCCGATTCCCTCTTCAGTAATTGTCTCGCCTACTTCTCCATATAACTCATCGTAAGTCCATGGGCCATCTAGTGGTGGATCTTTCTTAAGGCGAACTAAAGAGTATTCGAGAATTTTTGCAGCCAGTGCATCAATCTCTTCATCAAACTCATGCATCTCCGAAGAGCGCCTTTCGCTTAGAACTTCTTACTATGTTCCGGAGCATCGTGGGAAAAACAAAGGCGTGAAGTGGAAGCACTAAATACCAATAAAGCTGGCCGCCAAGTCCACGTGGTGAAAATGTTGCTTCTTGCGTAATACGCACCTTTCCATCTTCAGGTTCGATTCGAAACTCAAGCCAAGCTTTGCCGGGAAGAATCATCTCGGCATAAAGTCTTAATACTTTTTCTTTTTCAATCGCTTCAACGCGCCAGAAATCCAAGCCATCGCCAATTCTTAAATGTTTTGGATCGCGCCGACCACGTCTAAGTCCAACGCCGCCAACTATGCGATCAAGAACCCCTCTCGCCCACCATAGAAAATCAGCCCCATACCAGCCGGTTTCACCGCCTATCTGTTCGATTGATTTCCAGACACAATCAATTGGCGCATCCGTCAATACATCTCTCTTATCTCGATGGGTAATTTCACCAGCCCAATCCGGATCGCTCTGGGCTTTCTGCCACGGAGCTGTAATAACAGCCGCATCTGACCAACGCGTCTCAACCTGATTACTCGTAGTGCGGGATAGCGCAAGATTTATCGCGGTAGTTACATCAATGAGCCCCTCAGGCGGCTTTGGAATTATCGCCTCAATGCTCTTCTTGGGATCGGCCACGGTTTCATTGATCAGCGAACCAATTAAGGGGCGGGCTAATCGGGTTGGAACCGGAGTTACAAAACCTATCCAGAGGCTAGAGAGTTTTGGAGTTAGTACTGGAACTCGAATAATCCAACGTCGCCTTAGCCCAGAACACTTCGCAAATTTCTGCATCATATCTGCGTAAGAGAGAATCTCCGGTCCCCCAATATCAAAGATTCCATTAACTGGTTCCTTCAATTTAGCGGCACTAGAGAGATACCAGAGCACATCCCGAATTGCGATTGGGTGAGTTCGATTTGAAACCCACTTGGGTGTAGTCATAATCGGAAGACGATGCGTCAAATGACGGAGCATCTCAAAAGATGCTGATCCAGAACCAATCACAATTCCGGCGCGCAGCTCCATGACAGGAACTGAAGTAGAACTTAGCTCTTGCCCTGTTCGGGCTCGTGAAGCAAGATGCTTACTCTGTTTTTCAACATTCGCTATTCCGCCGAGATAAACAATCTGCTTTACTCCTGAAGCTTCCGCTGCTTTAGCAAAGTTGCGCGCCATCTCTGCTTCTAGTTCATCAAAATGAGCGCCGACTCCAATTGAATGCAAAAGATAGAAAGCAGTATGCACACCATCAAGTGCACTTCTCATCTCATCGAAATTAGTTGCATTACCAACAGCAACTTCAACCTCATTTGCCCAAATTTGGCCAGAGATCTTATTTTTATCGCGAACTGAAACTCGAACCTGTAATCCTTCATTCAAGAGAGCGCGCACAAGTCGGCCACCGACATATCCTGATGCGCCAGTGACAAGAATTCGCCGCTCTTGAGACATGGTTAAACACTAGACTTTCTCGCATGTCTCGGCCAAAGGTAGTTGTTTTAGGCGCGGGCTTTGGCGGGCTAACAGCAGCCAGAGCCCTCGATTCGATCGCAGATGTCACCCTCGTGGATCGCCATAACTTCCAGACTTTCTTGCCACTTCTCTACCAAGTCTCAACCGCGGGACTCGCAGCTGACCATATCGCCCACCCAATTCGCGGCGCACTACGCAAGACAAATATTAAGTTTCGGATGGGATCACCTCTAACAATCGACCACAAGAACAAATCGGTAAAGCTAGATTCGAGCGAAGTTCTTGATTTTGATTATCTGGTTGTTGCGCTTGGTTCGGCCACTAATGATTTTGGTGTAAAGGGTGTAGCTGAAAATGCGCTCGGCATGAAGAGTGTTTCCGAAGCTCTCGAAATTCGCTCCTCGATATTGCGCCGGTTTGAAGATCTTTGCCGTTTTGAAGATGACACTAAATTGTCGATAACTGTCGTTGGTGGTGGACCAACTGGCGTTGAGATGGCAGGAGCAATTGCCGAGCTCAAAAAGGGTCCACTGAAATCTGATTTTGCATCTGCTGCCAAGAACATAACAGTGAACTTGGTGGAAGCAGGACCGAGACTTTTACCTTCCTTCTCGCCGCTACTTTCAAATCGAACCAAGAAAGATTTAGAGAAATTGGATGTGAAGGTATTTCTTAATACCTCCGTTAAGGAAGTTAAGCCTCGCGAAATTATTCTTGGCGATAAATCAAAATTGGCTTCCGAGGTCACGATCTGGGCTGCTGGTGTTACTGGTGAGCCAGTAATGAAAAAGTTGAATCTGCCAATCGAGAATGGTCGGATTGCAGTTGATCCAACTCTTCAAGTCACTAACTATCCACATATATTTGCCATCGGAGATATAGCTGGTGCCAAAGGTAAAGATGGCAGGTTTCTTCCCATGGTTGCCCCAGTTGCGATGCAACAAGGGCGCCACTTAAAGCATCAAATAGAGAACTTAATTGCAGGCAAAGAACTATCACCATTCAAATATCGCGATAAAGGCTCCATGGCCACTATCGGTCGCCACAAGGCCGTTGTTGAAGTTGGCCCGCTAAAACTAGCTGGAATCCCTGCTTGGTACGCCTGGTTATGGCTCCATCTCTTTTATCTATTAGGTGGCCGAAACAAGATTGGCACGATGGCTGATTGGACCTGGAATTACCTAACCTTTGATCGCGGCAATCGCCACATCATGGATATTAATTAACTTTTAGCGCTCCGTAAGCATGTTCTGGAACAAATGGTGAATTAGGGCGTACCCATTCGATTCTCTGATAGCCACTTCCTTGAGTTGGGCGTGGATCGCTCTCGCCCTTATTTGGCCAAAAAGAGAAAGCTCGCTCTGCTTGAGCGGTAATCGTTAAAGAGGGATTAACTCCTAGGTTTGCTGTAACGCTAGCGCCATCAACTACATGAAGCGTTGGGTAATTCCAAACACGATGATAGGGATCAATCACACCATTATTTGGATCATCGCTAATCACACAGCCGCCAACAAAGTGGGCTGTGAATGGAGCGCTCACTAAATCTCCAATATGACCACCAGGCGTTCCACCATAGTTCTTCGCAATCTTTCGAACTACTTCATTAGCAGCCGGTATGTAGGTTGCATTCGGGTGCTCGCTATCGTTCTTTGAAGTCAAGCGCCAGCCAAAGATGCCGCGCTTTCCTGTTACAGCCATGGATGAGTCAACATTCTGCATAACTAACGCAATTACAGTTCGTTCGCTCCACTTTCGCACATCTAAAATCTTTCCAATCATCGAGGGCTTTGTAATCAAAGTCTTTACCCACTGACGGCGGCGAGCCTTTGCTGAATTTCCATCAGTCATGATTGTTTGGAGCAAGCCCATAAAGTTAGAACCTTTTCCATAGCGAACTGGTTCTACATGGGTGTTTTTATCTGGGAAAAATGATGAGGTAATTGCGGCCCCTTGAGAGAAATCAATCTCGCCCCCATGCGGCATGACTGCACCGACTAAAGATTCCGAGTTGGTTCTAGATAACTTTCCTAGCGAAGGGGATAACTTCGATAACTTCTTTGAATCTTTCATCTTATGGAGCAATTTCTGAGTGTTGTAGGTGCCGGCTGCTACTACTACTTCACCGGCAGTAAAGACTCTATTTCCGCCAAACCAAGCACTGCTCTTGCGTGCAATTATTTTCCAACCGCCATTTGGTAACTCTTCAATCGATTCAACGGTGTGCTCTGGAAATACTTTCGCGCCAGCGCTCTCAGCTAGGCCGAGATAATTCTTGGGCAGCGTGTTCTTCGCGTTAAATCGACATCCCGTCATGCATGCACCACATTGTTGGCAACCATGTCGATCTGGACCGACTCCACCAAAGTAAGGATCTTTTTCAATTACGCCCGGACCTTTTCCGAAGTGCACACCAAGTGGCGCCATTTTGAATGTATCTCCAACACCCATCTCTATTGCTACATCTTTCATTGCTTGATCAGAGGGCGAGAAATATGGATTCTTGGCAACGCCTAACATTCTTGAGGCTTGGTCATACCAAGGAAGTAACTCTGATCTCCAATCTGTGATGTGGCGCCACTGCTCATCTTCAAAATAAGTATCCGGTGGTTGATAGAGAGTATTGGCGTAGACAAGAGATCCTCCACCGACACCAGCACCGGCAAGAATTAATACATCCGGCAAAGCATGAATTCTCTGGATTCCACGGAGTCCCAGTCTTGGCATAAATAAGAATCTCGATAACCGCCAGGATGTCTTGGGGAAATCCTTTTCAGTAAATCTCCGACCAGCTTCTAGTACGGCTACTCGATAGCCTTTTTCAGTCAACCTAAGTGCTGCGACTGACCCGCCAAATCCAGAGCCAACAACCAAGACATCAAAATCTCGCTCTTTGCTCACATCCGAAATCTACTTCGCTAATTGCAGAACCGGAAGGAATGAGAAATAAATCGCGGGGCAACGCGGATAGTTCGCGTTACCCCGCTATACCTACAGACGGGAAGGCTTGTGCTGTTCAACTATCTGGCACATACCCACTACGTATCGAGCACCTTTGCAAAGAACACCGCTCGATCGCTTTCAACCAACAGGTTTGATCGGTGCTGGCTGGCGAGCTACATGAACGAATCGGAAAGGACTTACGCCACCTCTTAGACGCTCACGCTCTCTCTCCGTTGTAAGTAATCCCCTTTCTCTTCGATTGAAACCTTGTCGCGGTATTTTTATTCCTCCACTGCGTTGATACTTCCTAACTTCCTACAGAATAAATCAAGATTGCCTCTCATTTTTACTTTCAGTACGCTCAACTAATGGCTGAAGAGAAGCGCGAGATCAAACGTAAACCCCATCGAAGCATTGAAGAAATTCAGGAAATCTATTCGATTCTCGATGAAGGTCTAGTTGCCCATGTTGGCTTTATCGACTCCAATTCAAAGGAGCCAGTAGTTATTCCAGTTGCATATGGTCGAGATGGCGATCGAATTCTTTTTCATGGATCTACTGGTTCTCGAATGTTTATGGCGCTCAAATCAGGTGTGCAGATCTGCGCAACGGTAACTCTTCTCGATGGTCTCGTCTCAGCACGTTCGCCCTTTAACTCTTCCATGAACTACCGCTCTGTAATGGCTTTTGGTATCCCTAAAGTTTTAGAGGGCGACGAGAAAGAAAAAGCGCTCTATGCCGTCTCTGAACGATTGATTCCTGGGCTCTGGGATGCTGGTCGCACACAAACCAAAAAGGAATTTGCCCAAACCATGATGGTTGAGCTAAAACTTGATGACGTGACTGCTAAGAAAAGAACTGGTGACGCGTTAGATGACGAAGAAGATCTACAACTTCCAATTTGGGCTGGATATATTCCTATCAATACAAAATTCGGTGAGCCCGTCACAAATGAAAATGCGAAACACTTACCTGTTCCGGATTACATCAAGAACTTGGCCAATGCGAGTTTGATGAGACGGAAGGCAGAGTAGACCAAGGAAAGTAGATCCACTTATCGGTCTTACGCCATGCATAATCGGGCTTGATAACTGATTGGGGCTTTTCATAGAGCACCGCAGAGCGAGCCTCTTTCACATGTGGTGCAACAAATTCCTGAACTAGCTTCAAGGTCTCGCCCGTATCTGCCACATCATCAGCGATGAGAATAGTTAGCCCTTGGAAATCTGAGACTTTTGGAATCGGCGGTAGAACGACAGGTACTGGAAGTCTCTGGTTCTCGCCGGTGTAAAACTCAACGCTCATAGCGAGGGTGTTTTTAACTCCTAGGGCATATCCAAGAGCGCCCCCGATTAAAAAGCCGCCTCTTGCTATCGAAAGGATTGCATCTGGTTTGAATCCGGAATCAGCTACAGATTGCGCCAATTCTCGGATTGCTAAACCAAACTCCTCATAACTTAGGGTCTCCTTCTCAATACTCACTTGCCCAGTAGCGCCTTCATCGCAGCTATTTCCGTACTTTGCGACTCGATAACTACCTTACCCAACTTTGCTACTTCAGGATTTTTGGAATCGGTGATCTTCTCAGCCATATCAATTGCACCTTCATGATGTTTGATCATCCCCTCTAAGAAGAGTCGATCGAAATCAGCGCCCGTTGAAACGCGAAGCATCTCCATCTCTTTTTCATCCAGCATTCCTGCCATTGTGTGACCCGCATGGCCGCCAGCATCAACACCTGGCCAACTCTTCATCAACTCAATTTCTGGTTCTTGGGCGTCACTAATCTGTTCAGCAAGGGCGAGCACATCTGGATTGGTTGTATTAGTAAGAGCTAAATCAGACATTTCAATTGCTTGCTCATGGTGCGGAATCATCATCTCGGCAAACATGATGTCTTGTGAGCTAAACCCACCGCTTGAATTCTCAGAGCTTGTTGCGCAGCCGGTAAGCATCAATAATGAAATCAGAGCTAAACCAAGGCGCTTCATAGGTGCGAGAGTACCTGGAGCCCCCCGTCAGGATTGAACTGACGACCTTCCGCTTACAAGGCGGATGCTCTACCACTGAGCTAGGGAGGCGTGATGCAGTCGCCAATTATGTCAGGCGGTTGATAAAACTCTGACCGATAGATTTCACCCGTGAAATCGCCAGTCTGGATCAGCCCCGAGACCACTTCAGTAAACCGTCTACCAATGCTCAATATCGGGCATCTAATGACCATCTCACTCGATGGTGATTGGAATTTCCAACTACTAGATAGGCCCGATCAAGAGCCAAGTAAACGTTGGCAGACAATCCCCGTTCCCGGACTTTGGACGATGATCAATGGCGAACAACCTTTTGGCGATAAGCCGATCTACACAAATGTCCAGATGCCCTTTGATCATCTACCGCCGTTAGTCCCAGATGAAAATCCAACCGGAATCTACGAGCGTGAATTCTCACTTCCGAGTTCTTGGAAAAACAAACGCGTCGTGCTCTCTCTCGGTGGATTTGAATCGGTCGCGATAATTTCGATTAATGGCGATGAGGTTGGTGTCGCAAAAGATTCTCGTTTAGCCTCTGATTTTGATATTACAAATTATCTAAATAACGGCTCTAATCGAATTCAAATTAAAGTTATTAAGTGGTCGGATGCCACCTTCATTGAAGATCAGGATCAATGGTGGCATGGTGGAATCACTCGATCGGTAAAACTCTTTGCAACTGAAGAAGTCTTTATCGAGCGGCTCTATCCGACTCCGGGACTTTTAGCCGATAACAAAACTGGAACTCTTCGAATTAGAGCGCATATAAATTCGATCAATGATGCTCCGATTGAAAATTACAAGCTCAGAGCAAAAGTATTAGGTGTAAAGGGAGCGAGTGAAGTTGCGCCCGTAATAAAGAAGAAGGCGCCCCAGTGGACTGAGCGAAGCGCTGCTGAGAGACAAGCTGGCGCTGATTATTTCCATGGAACTTATTGGGATGGAAATATGCCGAAGGCGAAATATGAAGCCTTCCTTACAACCGAGCCAATACTTCCGGGCCCACTTGAATTCACCATCAAAGTCCCCAACGTCTCACCTTGGAGCGCCGAATCACCCACGCTCTACGATGTTGAATATGAGCTAGTTGATCCCACCGGCCAGGTAATCGAGATAACGACCCAGAAAATCGGCTTTAGAAGGGTTGAAATCAAGGGTAATGAGCTCTTAGTCAACGGCCAGCCGGTCATCTTTTATGGAATAAATCGCCATGACTTCAATCGAGAGACTGGCCGAGTTTTAACGCGCGAATTTATGCGCCAAGATCTCCTGGAATTAAAACGTTGGAACTTCAATGCGGTCCGAACTTCGCATTATCCAAATGACCCAGCTTTCCTTGATCTATGCGACGAACTTGGTTTTTATGTTGTCGGGGAAGCAAATATTGAGTCGCATGCGTTCCAGAACACGCTCTGTAATGATCAAAAGTACTTAGTGGCTTGGGTAGATCGAGTTGCTCGCATGATTCAACGCGATATACATCATGCCTCTGTAGTCTTATGGTCGCTTGGTAATGAATCTGGCGCTGGTTTAAATCATCGCGCTGCAGCGCAATACGCACGCTGCTTTGATCCGACTCGTCCACTCCATTATGAAGGTGCGATTCGTGGAAATTGGACCATCAACCATGATTTAACCGACGTTGTCTGTCCGATGTATCCAGGGATTCCAGCCATCATTTCTTATGCAAAATCCAAGAAAGCTACTCGCCCACTAATCATGTGTGAGTACTCACATGCAATGGGAAATAGTAATGGAACTATCGCTGAGTATTGGGATGCGGTTCACTCACTAAAGGGACTTCAAGGTGGATTTATCTGGGAGATGTGGGATCACGGCTTAAATCAACGACTCGAAGATGGAACCGTCCGCGCCGCTTACGGTGGTGATTACGGCGAAACTAAGCACGATGGAAATTTTGTCTGTGACGGAATGTTTTTCCCAGACCGTTCACCTAAGCCCGCTCTCCAAGAGGTCAAGCAGATCTCATCCCCTATCAAAATTACTGCCAAGAATTTAAAGACCGGACGTTTTGAGATATTTAATAAGCAGTTCTTCAATGATCTGCGCGACTTCAAGCTCCGCTACGAAATCACCTTAAATGGCAAAGTCGTTATAGCGGGAGATGTGAAATTACCTGCGGTAAAAGCGCGAAAAAGCGCTATTTTCACTATTCCGGCGAAGTCTTTAAAGGCCGGGGACGGTGTGGGCGAACGCTTCATTAACTTCAACCTTGAGAGCGCTGTAAGCAAACCTTGGGCCCAGATGGGCTTTGAAGTCGCCTGGGAACAAATCACACTTCCTGCTAAGCCACTTCCAAAGGCAAAGTCCGCCAAGGAGCGGAAGAACTTTGTAAATCAAGAGGGATTGATTCTTCTGCCCAGCTGTGAAGTCGCTCCTAAGTTAACGCTTTGGCGAGCTCCAACCGATAATGACTTAATCGGACGTATTTCTGAGAAGTGGGATAATTGGGGGTTACGTGACCTGCAGCGCGCTAATGTTCAAGTAACTCATAAAGGTGCACTTACTCGGTTAGTCACAACTTGGAAGAGCGGCGCTGGTATCGCAATCAAACATGAACAAATTGTTGAATCAGTAGAAAACGGAATTAGAGTTACTGAAACAGTCACTCTTCCAAAGCAACTAGATGATGTTGCGCGCGTCGGAATCCACTTTGAACTAAGTGGCGATCTTGATCAACTGGTCTACTTCGGAACTGGTCCATTTGAAACTATGCCCGATCGCGCTATCGGAAAGGTTCATCGTTGGTCCTCAAGTGTTGCTAATCAATATGTTCCCTACGTCAAGCCGCAAGAAAATGGTGGTCACGTAGGAGTTCGATGGTTCTCAATCTCAAATCGGACAAACCATGGACTGTATTTCCAACTCGATAAACCGAGAATGGTTACTGTGACTCCGATGCGTTCCACGGATCT
>Ga0208004_1000875_pt1 | contig 11677 bp, 11 predicted proteins | sample DEB08_DNA_6_FD_184522 | JGI IMG/M metagenome (GOLD analysis project Ga0208004, IMG submission 184522) | Aqueous microbial communities from the Delaware River and Bay under freshwater to marine salinity gradient to study organic matter... | ecosystem: Environmental > Aquatic > Marine > Coastal ...
AAAGTTTTTAGTTTCATCGTAATCGTCGTAGTATGGATCTACGTTAAAGTTCGTAGTTAGGTTATTGTTAGCAGTTGCCATATCTGTTTCTCTTTATCAGAACTTAACTGTAATAGTAAAGTTTTCTGTTTGATCTGCGTCTCTTTCTATTGGTGCTTGAGTTACTTTGTACAACATCCTACCACTAAACGAAACTAAGTCTGGTTGTTGGACACTTTGTAATACTGCAGTTACTCCTGATGTATTTGCTGTCAAATTTTCTGAAGCTGAGAAGGAACCTGAAGGATACGTTAAATGAATAACTCCAGCCGTACCAGCTAGATTAGTATTTGCAAAATAAATTACTCTTCCTTTCGCACCGGATGTATCACCACTAACAAACTCATCTTGAGTAAGCGTGCCACTCAAAGAAGTAACGGTTAGTCTTAATGACTGAGTATATCTAGCATCACTTGCTACACCACCAGTTGATCTTACTGTTGGATCTTTTAGCAGACCATAAATTCTAAACTGGTTGTTAGCAGCAAAGAATCCAGACTCACTTCCGTCTACTTCAACGTTTAGAGTTACATTACGAGCAAACAATTCGTTTTCTGGATCCGATCCATGGCCACCTACATCAGGTAGATACGCTACAGCAGTCGCACCAGATCCGTATGATGGGTTAGCTGTAATTAATATTCGTGTTCTGGAGTAGCTTGTACCATCGTTTACTGACGTAATTCTTGTTATAGCACCGTTCTGTACGTTAGCGTACGCTTGAGCTCCGTTTCCATCTCCTACTATATTTATCCGTGGTCCAATATGATATGTACTAGAAGTATTGGGAGATACTGAAAAAGCTGAGTTTACTGTCAATAGTTTTGTTGTTGCATTGTAACCAGAAATAATTCTTAGCTGGCCAGCACCTAGTCCACTTGAAATGAAGATTGTAGAACCGTTATATACACTGTCCGTACCAGCACCTGTATTTGCAATGGTAAGCTGAGTAGTACTGGTTACACCAGCGACCGTACCCTTGTTCTCTAAGTAGCCACTACCACCAGACGTTACTTCATAGATTGGTACGGAACCGTTTGCAGCTGCTTGTTGAACTGCCCACTGTGCACTACCATCGTTAGAAGTAAGCGTTTTAACTGGAATATGGTTGACACCACCAAACCTATTCATATCAGCTTGACTGATGTCATACATAAATTTCCATTTATAACCATCGCTAGTAGTAATGACGGAAGTAGATTGGCCAGTTGGTATAACAGTGCTTGGAGCACTGTTAGCGTTGAACAAGCACTTGTACACTTCGTTATTGCTAGTAATTACATAAAAGCTACTAGTGGCAAGGTTTTCATTGGTATCGTCATACTCAGTATATACCGTATTAGTTGCCCACAAGTATTTGGTAACTGACATTGTTACATTGTTGTTGGAAACCTTCTTAGCGGCTGTCATTCCCCTCCACACGTCTCTATCTGAGAACACCGTGTCTTCTAAAGAGGGGGGACTAGATTCCGATGACCACGGATCGATCCTAGAATAGAACAAGTACATTTGAGTAGGATCTGATTCATCAAACCCTTCTTTAAATTGCTTAGCAACATGCACGTTGAATTTTTTGCTAGTAGTAATAGCCATGGTTAAATGTTACCATCGTAGGTGTATCTGAAGATGCCGTTGGACATAGCGCCACCAACAAATTCAGTATTGATTGTGAACGTAGTATTGCTGAATACAGTATTAACTATATAGCTCGTGTTGCCAGATGTACCTGGTATCCTATCTTCAATTTCGATCTGTGTTCCACCCTTAACGATGGTAGAGAATGCTACACCACCATCACCCTGAACAACAAACGGTGTGCCAAGAACAACTGGGTCATCCAAGTAATCGCTAATTGGGCTTCCGAGATATGTTGTAATAGTGTTGTTATTAGATACGTATATGAATCCGTTAGCCTCTAAGTAAACATCCTTCTCTGGTCCATTCACCACTATTGTAGAAGCAATAGATGATGGTAACATATTTCTACTAAGCAGCCCATCTATCGAAACATTTGCTGTTGGAGCAATAGAAGTTAATGGGATAGAAGCGCTTAGTACTGCATCTGTTGATAGTGCTACTGTAGAGGTAATTGATACAGGGTTGATAAGGAACTGCACTTCTTGTGTTGGTACTACAATAGTGCTTGTCAGCGACTCAACAGGCAGAGTACGATCAATACCTGTTATCGTACCAAACGTCAACGTAGATTCAATACTAGTTACACCTTGCTTACCACCAATCAAGTCAGTAGACACTAACGACTCAACGCTAAGACCGGTAAGGTCAGCTTCTGTTGCAAGATCGATCTGACCAAAAAGTTTAGTACCAGCAGGGTGAATTACATCTCTTACAATATTTCTGTATGTCTTTAGAGCTTGCTGTGATTTAATTACGTAACTAAATTCTTGGTAATAATAGTTGTCCTGTAATCTTTGATCCCAGCTCAAGAAACCTTTAGTGCCAGTATAACTACCTGCCTGTGTTATGACGCCAGATACAACAGGGTCACCTATACCATTGTTAGCAGTACGAGAAAGATTCCTAATGTTTACTGGGAAGGTAGAGTTGTAAAGAGAACCACCGTTGTCTACAGACACAGTAGTAATAGAACCAGGTTGAAACGAAGGAGTAATTACAGCATTACGTCCTTTGAACCCACCACTACCATCAGAAATGTCTAGTGGCGATATAGTGCTATCGATAGCCGATACGGTTGGCAGATCTACAATATAGTTACCAAACACTACATCTATACCACTTATAGCTCCTGTTACTACATCTTCCCTACCAAGAGCAGTACTCAAGCTAGTAGATGAGTTAGACGATGCGAGGTTTGAGCTAATGACACCAGAGTTAGAACTATAAGTTGGTCCAAAACCAATTGGAGTATCAGAAAGTCCTTGGATGCTGTCAGTGTATACTTCAATGGTTTCTGTGTTAGAGATAGAGGTTACAGTTACTTCACCGGTAATACCACCTCTTGGATTACCACCTGTTATTGTAACTGTAGTGTTACCAACGCTATATCCACTACCACCATCCGTAACAGTAAAGGTAACAGACTGATCGGTAGTAGCTACTACTGTACCATTAGCACCGGTGCCTCTATCACTAATAAACGATACGCTATCACCAACCTGGTGACCGGTACCACCTGTAGTTCCTTGAGTACCTATCAGTACATCTACTAAAGGACCAACGCTGTTAACTACCTGACCACTAACACCAGTAGTAGTTTCTACAATCTCTAAATCTTCGAATACACCGGTAACGTCTTTTAGTCTAAGCTGCTTTACTTCAATACCACTTTCAAATACAGTAAGAACGCTTATCACAGTACCTTTAGCACCAGACGAGCGACCGGTTACTTGTAAACCTACAATCCCTTCTAAGTTACCTACAGTAGGAGCACCTAAACGTATAAGAGTTTGTTCAGTCCATCTACCATCAGACGCTCGCAATATGTTTTCGCTAGGCTTATAGATCGATACGTTCTGATTATACAGTATTCTAAAAAGAAGGTTATAAGCAGCAGTCGACCCTTTTGCGCGATACAAATCTTTTATTCGTTTTGCGACTAGTCTTTTATCAGCGAGTACATTACTAGGAAAGTCAGCAAGCACCTCTCTCTTAAAGTATTCATAGAACTTGTCTAAGTCCGTTGTATCAATATCACGGTTAGTTAAATGATTCTTACTAGCATCTGTAACCTGGCCAGTAGTCTCCATCCACTCATAATACGCTTTTAGGAACGCAACGAGATTAGGACCCTCTTCTAACAGATATCCGGGTACCTGACTTTCTATTAATGTCGATATTTTATTATCGGTAGCCATTTAGTACGTCGATGATACTGATACTACACCGGTCTCTGTAGATACGGTGGATTGACTGGTTGATGACAGTGATCTAGAAAGTGCTTCACTCTCATCCGTGTTATTATTAATAATAGTAACATACGAATCAGCAAGCTGACATATCTGATTTCTCACTGACTTAACAAACTGCTCATGAGGCGTTGCATTGATCTTAATACCATCTCCAGCAAATGCAGAGATAAGCAGTGCACTAGTTTTAATAGTACCAATTAAATAATCTACCGTGCCTACGTTACTATCAACATATACCCTAGCACCCTGCACCAATCTGTAAATTCGCAGCTTTCCTTTTCCATCATCATCAAAGTAACAAGTAAATCCCTGATAGGTAAATGAACTACTACTGATAGTATACAGATGGCCGCTATGTGGATTGTTTAACCGGTTATTGAATTTAATGGTATAAGATTGAGTGAGAGAGGTATTAGGAATAAACCTACGCTGCATCTTTACGCTAACTGCTACGTTTATTACGCTATCGTCAATTGCATCAATCTTCTTAATAAATTCTGACAAATAGAAGTTACGGTTAAACACACCAAGTTCATTTGTATTGAAAGAAGACATAACACCGTTTACTTGTGTAAGAAGTGTATCGCCATCTTTACTAGTGACATTAGGATTATAACGCACATCTACTGTAGGTACGATATAAAGGTACTCTGCATCTACGAATACTGGTTCTATAGTAACAACGTTTCTGTTATCCAGTAATTCAACAAGTTCAGCTTTACGCGCATCTGTAAGTAAAGCACTACCTAATGGTTTAGCTGCAATATACACTTTACCATATATGGGGGGACTATTCTGTTCGCCACCCCATACACTAATAGTCTGTAAATCAGGTGCATTGTTTAAAAGGATGTTCTTATAGTCGTTAGCAGTTACAGCACGGTTTTGGGCACTGTAGTTTCTTGGAGCATTAAACTTAATACTGTCTATAGACTGTGGATTTGCACCCCCGGCCGCTCTACTAGTAGTACTAATGGTATACGAACTATTACCAGCAAGTGTAGCAGGACCACTGAATGTTCTAGCACCGTTTAAAGTAGGGCCGTTACATACGTTGTAATTAAGTTTAACAATATTACCATCCGATGGCTTTTTACTTAATACGTTATCACCAAACAGTACTTCGAAGGCGCCGTCATTATTCTCTTGAAGGAAGTATACCGCACTATTTCCATTTACGGTTGTTATGTCGTCTGCAAGGGTATAAACCTGTATAGAGGTGTTAGAGACGCTCTCCTGCACCCTTACTCTAAGGCTAGTGGTATCAGCATTCTCATTATTAAGTAAGTATGAGACAGGCGCTACTGAACTTACGGTATAAGACTCCTGTACAGGATCGCCTTCTCTAATAACCATGCTATTAGTATACGTGCCACTATCGCTTCTTTCGAATGTAGTACTGTTAATAGACTGGAAGACATAAGACACCCCATCTACGGTACTAGTAAATTGAGTGTTAGCAGGAACAATAACGGATAAAGGACTACCAGCTGGATTAACCGTTACTGATAAGGTCGCTTTTGCACCCCTAGCACTATTAGGAGTAAACCCAAGCATCTTAGCACGTGATACTACATTGTTCCTAATAAGCGCTGTATCTAAGAACGATTCATTAGAAGCAAAGTTTGTATAGATCGAATTATAATACGTGTTATAAGCAAGCAGCTGAATAATAGTCTGCATACCGCTACTTTCAAAGTCATAGTCTTGAAACTCACTCTGACTAGAAAGATACGTCTGTAGATTACCTTTGATCGTATCAAAGTTTATATCTGTGACTAGTAATGCGTTATTCGCTGCCATCTTTATTCTCTTCTTGATATATCAGCTGCTGTATGAGGCGCCACTGCTCCTCAATTTCTTTTTCCTGTTCCGTCAATTGTTCCATCTGCAAATCAACATCGCTTTTTTTATCAACGGGAAACTGAATAACATTGTCCTTACTCACCGTACCCTCTCTATTGCTACTTCTAGATCGACTGGGAACCGTTCGTTGAATACCATGAACCTTATTTTAATAATCAGTGCATTGGAATCAGGCTTTACATCTACTACTACCCTATCAACCTTAGCCCTTCTCTCGTAGTTCTTTATAGCGCCTTCTATTTGCCTACGTAACTGATCCTGTAATAAAGGGTCGTCTGTATTCTCAAATAGCATCGCCCTTACATTGCCACCGTATAGAGGCTCATAAGGACGTTCACCAAAGTTTGTTAATATAAGGTTGCGGACAGCTCTCTTAACAGCATCCGCATTCTTAAGCACCGGGAGTTTACCAGTAACTGGATGCGGTGTAAAAGAAACGTTTACATCACTGAAAACGACTTCTTTTAGAATGGGGTTAAGAGCACCGCTAGGCATCAGAGCGTCCAGTTATAGTTATTGTCTATTATTTATCGCTGTTCTTACTTGCTTGTATCTCTTGACGTAATAATTTACACAACTTGCCGATTTCAGACAGCGCCTTACGTGCTCTAGTGCCTGCTGCCTTATTACCCCCTTCAAACTTTTCATACTCCGCCGTAAGAGTAGCAACGTGATTGTCCAACATATCTTTAGTGCTCATTTTGTTCTCCTTATAAGCCAACTATTACATTTGTGATGATACCGCCCGATACGACATACCGTACCTGATTACTGTTACCACCATTTGTTACAATCTCAAAGTTACCACCCGTGCCACCTGATCCAGCATTAGGAATAGTAACGTCTCCTGTAAAAGCTCCTGCAAGTGAAGTCGACATTGTAACATTGCCATCGTCATCTGTAGTAGCTGTACCTGTTACACCACCTGTTAGTTCAAGATCAAGTGACTGTGCCTCGAAAGGTGCTGTAACATAATCGTTTATCTCTGACACCAATGCTGCTTTGTTCTCAGCAGTAGCGCTATCAATTAGTGCATCAATACTGGTTGTGTTAAATTTAGTGGGCTTTCCTGTGATGCCACTTATCTCTCTTTCGACATCAGCAATCTTTGTTAATGCTGCGTTGATCTGTGCTTCACTAGTACCCACTGCTTCTAAACCTGACTCAATCAACGAATCAATAGCCGTGTCTAAAGCACTTGCTGCACACAACCTAACATTCTGCTGCGCCCTAATAGATGCCTGTGTAATGTCATTGATTGCTTGTGCTAGCTGTGCTAACTGTATTGCAAGATCGACCATTGCTAGTATCTGTGGTCCAAGATACATCGATACAAACTTTCTAGCCCATGACAATATCTTTAACGGATTGCCTGGTAGGCTAGTTAAACCAGCAAATGGACTTACATCGCCTACAGCAGTCGTCTTACTCTTTAACTGATCAACTAGTGATTGTATCTCTCGCTTAATAATCTCTTCAATGATCTCACAATCAACTGCTGCCTCCATTGATGCTGCAGCTGCCTTAATTTCTTCTGTAGGAAACAATATGCCAACTTGACTACCAGTAACAAAATCCAACGCACCTGTATCTGGGTTGATTGCAAGATTCGACTCGGCTTCTACTCGAAAAGGATATCCTTCTTCCTCAGCTGCGTTTCTCGTATCAGCATCATCATATGCAGCCTGTCTATTATCACGTCCTGTAAACGATGTCTTTGTATTACCGTCTTTGTCCTGGATATTATATGTGATCTCATCTAGCTCAAGTTTGCTTAGTGTATTAAGACCACCTGTACTTAACCGAACGACTTTTTGTGCTTCTGTTTGTATCTCTAATATACTTGGCATCTCATATCTCCATTAACTATCAGTCGCTGCAACAACGATACCATTCTTCACTTCAAACACTCGTCCTCTAATATCGACGATTGTACAACTAGCACCTCTCCCTACTGACAACGACTCAGCAACATGAACCTTCTTAGCAGCAAGGACCATAGCAGGAGCTTTCAATGTAATAGACTGTCCTTCTATTACTGTTGTTTGGCTAAGTTGAGTACAGTGTCTACCAACAGTATGGATATCACCATGGACACTCTTAAAGTGACTACCATCAATCATTGTTATTTGGTCACCAACAACCTTATCCATTCTATTCATGGCACCCACAGCACCACCAAACTCAATATACGATCCATTCTTATGGCAGATATGAATTCTTTCAAAGGCAGGAGTGTCATCAACCTCAAACACATGACCCATCTTAGTCTCCCAAACCTTATTGTGTGGGTACTTAGCTTTGAACTTATCCCACCCTTCCAGCAAAGGCTCTTCTATATCATACCCTGTTTGGAATACTGCTTTGTGTTTTCTGCTTAACTTTTGTTGCAGTATCGCATGCTCGTAGCTCTTAGGATCACCATGCACGTCGACATTATCATTACGAGTGAGTCTATTTGTATCTGGCTCATCTAGATCCCAACTTGCAGACTTTCTTGGGAACCCTTTCACATTACCATCTGGATCATAGAAGCCTTCAATAGGAGGACCACCATCAGGGTTAGGGTTAGCTAATGTTGGTATACCAGCTAACGAACCCATCACTAATGGCTCACGAGCAATCTCTCCATCTAAGAACATACCCATCACCCAAGTACCTTTAACAATACCGGTGATAGGACCTCCGATACCACTATTAGGTCCTGCATTGACAGGCTGCATCACTTGAGCCCATGGTAAGTCTTCAGTCTTAACACCAGGCTCACCATCGACAGGGTTAGGAGAACCATTATGCCATCCAAAGATACGAACTCTCAAACGACCTAACTTAATTGGATCTTCGTTATCTTCAACAACTCCCATCCACATTACAGGATTGAATCCAAAAAAATCTTGCTTAGCTTTCATTATGATGTACCTTGATCATTGTCAAACTTCTTACCCTTAGGTTCAATACCAAACGACTCTTTTGCACAAGAGAGAACAGTAGTGTATGTGTCCTCTGCTGTCTTGTAGTGATGTCTGATAGCTGTTATCAGAAACGTAGCTTCTTGTCCGTATAGGAATAAGAACTTGCTCGTCTCTCCCTCTAGCTGTGTTGGCTGAGGTATCTTAATCTTAATCAGCTGTCCTGTGTAGATCTCCGGAATGCCAGGTGTAGTGATCTCAATCACGTTTGTGTTTAAGTTGTTCAGCTCATGTACTGTCTTCGATAGGAACAAGTCTCTCTTACGTGGAGCATTTAGCTGATCACCTGGTTTGAATGGTTGCATATCTTTGAAATAGGCTGAACTGTCTACTGGATAAGTCTCATTATCTTCTTCTATCTGACTTAAAAGGAGTCTCCTATGGGTAGAATACGCTTTTTTCGCTTTTCCCAGTTCTCCTTGATCACTGATAAATTTTTTAGAAGAATTTGGAAGGTGATTTAATTCGTCCCAATTTTTTTTGTAATCGAACTGAAATTTTTTCTTATCGCCGTTTTTTAGCGGATGAACCTTGAATCTCTTTAGGATTGGGTCGATTACATTGACTTCATTGTAGTAGACTCCTCTGTGAGCCTGATCAATATTATCAAATGAGTCTAAGAATTTAATATTTGTTATGCTTTTAGCTGGAAATGCTCCCTTTCCTTCTACCATCTGCTCTTCTTCTTTAGGAACTGATAGGAAAAATTCATAGACAGGAGATAAGGTAGAGAAGTATGCTATTGGAACAAAGTAAAAATCGTCTGCTGCTTCGAAGAACACATAGCTAGATGGATCTGGATACTTCTCACTTCTAGCTTCCTTTGTAATCTCATTGATCAGCTTTAATGGGTTCTGTCCTGTAGCTACTCTCGTATACTTGTTATCGGTTGGTTCTGGTACTCTAACCATTTTACCAATAGCTGGAAGGTAGTTAAAGAATACATCATTAACTATCTCGTGTGGTTTCATCTCTATGAATGGCTTATAGACATAGTTGACAGTATTCTGCATCCCATACTCACTTATAGCATGCAAAGTGTATACTTGAGCTCTATCCTTTATCCCTGTCCTACCTGATACCTTATAGACATCGAAGTACTGAAAGAAGGTAGCATCATTGGGATTCTTGTACTCAAACTTTAGCTTCTCGTCTCCTACTATTGGAAACTTATCAAGCAGTCCCATACTATCGTTGATCACTACCTCCATTCTCATAAAAGGACCAAACATATCCTCAAACATACTAAGTTCAATCACAAGCAGATTGATTACTTGATCTTCGACAGCTAAAGGAGATGAAAGGGTCAGTTTATAGTCTAGACCATATGTTTCATAAAATTCACGTGACATATTATGCTTGCTCGACTATGTTCTCGTATGTGGAGAGGATGTTAGGAAGATATCTCTTGTCAAGTATCTTTATAGATGAGCGAGCTTCATTTAGCTCTAGCTCATAGGTATACTTATCTACATCCCTTCTCAATGTTGGAGATGTCAAGTCGTATGTCTCTTTGTCTACTACGACTCGCTTCTCTGGTATTTGAGTTCCATCAAACAGAACTGACTGCTCTCTCAGTATCTTTTCGTATAGGTGATGAGTCTGTTTGGCTGCTTCCAGTGATCCATACTTCTTTCTCATGTATCTTTCAAAGGATCGAGCACCAAGTGGCCATTCAAACTGTGGGTCAATGATGTTATTGGTTAGCAATATCACCCAGTCCAAAGTAGCATCTTCATAGTACTTGTAAGCTAAGATATCGGGTCGCTCACCGTCTTGTACATCATAGGTATACATCACAACGCTTTTGTTGCGCAAAAGTTCATTGATCTTAAATCGCAGAGTGATGTTGGTGAGAGTAATAGGCTTACCGTTCTTCTTTAGATCGTAGCTAACGGTTGGCCAGTTGTCGAATAAATGAGACATTAGCGACCCTCATTAATCTTGTCTTGGGTGATGATATCAATCTCTGTAAATGTAAGACTAAGACCAACTGATACAGGTGCTCCGTTGTCATGAAAGTATGAACCACCATCTGGATTGTAATTGATCTGAAAGTCTGTTAGTACTGATGTACCAAACTCAAACAGATAATTTTTATGTGACGATGAGAACTCAATATCAAACTCATTAGGATACTTAAAGAACGCAGCACTTTCAATAGATGGATGCATATTAAGTTTAAACTTCTTAATGATGTTCTTTAAGTTATCTGACTCACTCGCATCTCTCGGACTGAACTTGTATTGAAACTGATGAGTTCTAAAGTTAACACCAGAGAAGATAACAGCCAAGTGTGGGTTAACAGCAATACCAGCTCCAACTGCAGCTCCTCTAGCTGCACCCGCAAACGCTGCACCAACACCAAGACCAAGAGCACCTGCTCCAAACTTATCTGCAATTGCACCACCAAGCAATGCACCCAATTCTGGACTAGCACTTAGACCGATAGCCTTTAATTGTTCCACTGCTGCAGCACCTGCACTTATTGAATTATCCATCCCCGCAAATTCGTTCCTAGCAAATTCCCCAACGACTCCAATTCCAGTGCCAGTATCATACTGAGCGTTGTATCCAGTCGATAGGTTAGATGGTATAGGAAGTGTAATGGATCCACCACCTCCATCCTTAGTAGACATCAGTTTTGTCTTCTTACCTCTGTTCTTAGCAGTAAAGGTAATGTAGTTGTCAGTGATATCGTTTGGAAAACGAACTCCACTTGAGTCAAACAAACCTGACTCTAGTTCTGAAAGGAAATCTAGTGAAGCTACTGTAGCTTCGGCTTCTGCTGCAAAATCTCTTGCCATGACGTTTCCTAAATAGTTTAATGAGAACACATAAGGGATACTATAAACCACGCAATCCTAACAAGTACAAAGGTGATCCCGATTGTATTATTTATCGCTCTAGTTG
>Ga0208004_1000884_pt1 | contig 11605 bp, 8 predicted proteins | sample DEB08_DNA_6_FD_184522 | JGI IMG/M metagenome (GOLD analysis project Ga0208004, IMG submission 184522) | Aqueous microbial communities from the Delaware River and Bay under freshwater to marine salinity gradient to study organic matter... | ecosystem: Environmental > Aquatic > Marine > Coastal ...
CTTAGGCGTCACATCCTGCTTGCGGTTGAAGCCGTTGTTGGCAGCGCGAGCCTTAGCCTTCTCACCATCTGGGTCTTCCTGGGTGTTCTTCACCTTGCGGATGAGCTTAGTGAGGTTCTTGATGTCGTTGCGGAGAGCGGCGATTTCGGTTTGAATGGTTTCGAGAGACATTATATCTTTCTTACTCGCGTAACCTTTAAGTCTATGTAGAGTAGAAATAATAGCACCGTGATTGCTGTCAGGATTAAAGCGTTTACCTGAAATGGGGTGAACTGGAACGCCCTGTTGGGACGGTCTATGATTCTGAATGGTTGCCTGGAACGGTCATCAGGACACCCCCCAAAGCAACAGTCTTCGGGGCAGGGGAGAACATTGGGACCACGACGAACCCCACAGAACTGGTCAGAACTCCCCTTGTACATATAACATCTGCACTCGTCTATCACGTTACAGACCATTTATTATATCACGATATAATAATGGATGAGTACATATATTCGAAGTCGACCATCGATAAATTTTTGAATGAGAACCTCCTGTTCAAGGATGCTAAACTGAAGAAGTACTATGAGCGTGATGAACAGAGGGACCTTGGAAAGTTCAGGTCTCGTGTCGCGACTGCACACGGTTCCAAAAACTTCGAAAAGGTTGTCTACGCCCTGGTAACAGACTGTACACGTGACATCTTACTGGAAACTCTTGGAGAAATCACCACTTTTATGAAGGACATGGGTGACATCATCGTCAGTGGTGGAGAGGCGTTCAACTTGTACACAGCCTATGAGCAGCACGTCGTCACGAGTGATATCGATGCCAAGTTTGTACCACGTATGGCGGTCAACCCAAAGTTCTTCGGAAAACTTCAGGCGACCAAACTCATTCTCTGGAACAAGATGGGTGAGATTGCGAAAAGTTTGAATACACGAATCAAGACCCGAATCCTCATGATGAAAAAGAAGTACCCCAAGGTTTTCAAGTACCTTGGTATCAGTTTCAAACAGAAGGGTCCCTACGTCACTCGGAGGTATACTCTCATCAAGAAGAAGAAGACACGGAACAACGCCCAACCTGGTAAGGGTGATGTCTTCATCGATGTGGAACTCTTCGCCCTCGACCTCAACATTCGTTTCTTCTCCCCAGAGACGGGTAAAATTGAGGATGTGACCCTGGGTGGCCTCTTGGACATCCCCTTCATGCGTCCCAAAGAGTTTGGATATGAGGTTGTCCTCTCCCGCAAGAGGGGTGTCACCTACAGGAATCCGATGAACGGTAAGAAGGTGACGAACAACAAACTGTACGTCGCCAGTAAGGAGTTTCTCATCGAGGACATCTATCTCATGCAAAAACTCAAACTACGCCCCGAGAAAATCGAAAAAGACCGTCAGCGCCTAGTTCGTCTCGGACAGTCTTTCAGTAAGAGTGTCAAGGCGTCCGACACCATTGAGGAGGTGTTCAAGAAGGTGCGTACGAAAATTACAAAGAAGCGTGCGCCAGCTACCAGGAAAAATGCACAAGTCTCTGTCAGTAAGGCGATGCGCGTAGACCCCTACAAGTACAAAAACTTCACGACGAAACCCTCTGACGAACGCCTCTCCAAGCAGTTTGTCCACGGTCTCAAACCTGTCGTGAAAAATACCAACGTACAGGGATATGAGAAAACATCAGGAAACAAGCGTTTCAATCTCAAAAACTTGAAGTGGAAGAATGTCAAGAACAATTCGTACGTCAAGAATGAATTTTCACTGAGACCCGAGAAAGCTCAACCACTTCCCAAAAATATGAATCTGCGTAAGACCCTCTATGGATACAATCCCAGGAGAAATGATTGGGTACCAGAACAATTACTCAATAAGGTGTCCGCCATCCCATTTGTTGGGTTAAAGAAATGAGACGCATATGAACCATAAAATGATCTACAACGCCCCCGCCAAAGGTGAAGATGGTCTCTATTTCGTGAAGGCTCTCAACGATGACAAGCGTAAGTCTTTTGTTCAGCTCAATGGTGTCAAGGTTTCTGATGTCACCGAGGATGTCGTCCTCGACCTCGTGTCGGAGGCGAACACCCAGAAGATTGCTGATATCGATGAGAAGAACCTCGTCGCCGCTCATGAGAACTGTGAGGCGTGGTTCGGTAAAAAGTTGTCCGAGAATGTCGTGAAGGGTGCCTACACCCCCAGTGTGAAGGATGGTCAGGTCACCACCGACCGCATCGAGGTGACCAAGGTGTTCAACGCGCAGCAGGAGAAGGTTGACTTTGAGATGGTTCAGCCAGGGAAGATGTGCGATGTCATCCTCGAGTTCGCTGGTCTCTGGTTTGCTAAGAAGGCTTATGGTTCCACATGGAATATTGTCCAGGTCAGGGTTCATGATGACCCCATCATCGACACATACCCAGAAGAATACGCCTTTGTCGACGAGACTCAGGAATAAAAAAATTGTTAGATATAAATATAACACGATGATTAAGGGTCGCAATCAGAACATCCTCATGTTGGTGGCTGTCGCCGTCCTCATTTTTCTCCTCTTCAACATGAACAACAAGTCTGGCTACGCTATCGTCGAGCGTGAGTACTCCGCTTTCGGTAATGGTCCCGTCGCCGCTGGCCCCGCCGCCGCCGGTCCCGCCGCGGACACTGTCTGCGGTGGCATGAAGCGTGGCACTGGTCTCGCCTCTTCCCTCCTTCCCCGTGAGGTTGCCTCCGCTGAGGATTTTGGTCAGTTTGCCCCAGAGGACATCCTCAAGGGTCAGAACTTCCTCGAGCCCCGTAAGCAGATTGGTTTCCCCGAGACTGTCGGTGGTGCGCTCCGCAACGCGAACCAGCAGATTCGCAAGGATCCCCCCAACCCCAAGGAGCCTTTCGTGTGGAACAACTCCACCATTGTCCCTGACCTCATGCAGCGTGGTCTTTGCGCTTAAAGATTATGTGCGAATTCTAACAAATAATGACGTCTGTATCCAATGAACTTTCCGAGAGCGTTTCTAAGCTCGTGGAACTCACTAAGCAACTTTCTGAAGCGAAAGCTGATATCAAAGTCCTAAACCAGGAGGAGAGACGTCTAAAGGAGAATGTGAAGAAGCATATGGTAGACCAGGGCATTGATACCATTAACCTCAGGAAGGGTAAGATTAGTATTCGCAAGTCTGTCAGGAAGGGGAGTATGACTAAGGATGCCATCCACGACGGACTTCTCAAGTTTTTCGGTGGAGATGAGGCGAAGGTCGAAGGCGCCCTAAATGCGATTAAGGATGGACTTAAAGTCAAGGAATCCACCTCTCTCTCGTTAACTGGTATAAAAGAAAAGCCCGAACAAGAAGATAAGTAACTAACAATGGTTTGGAGCCAATACGTGTATGAGGCGAATACTGGCTTCGATGCCGATGCCAGTGACGATGATGATTTTAACGATAACACTCCTCTGAATATCGAAGACTGGGAAGTCGAATACTCAGATGAACTCAAGATGATGTGGAATACCATCAGGACACTCCTGTATGATGCAGGATTGGAACACTCAGGACAATTCGTGGATTTTGTCGAATTTTGCTATGATGAGCATGACTCATATCACGAACGTGTCAGTACGTCACACGACCATGTACTCCATGATATTTGGAGACATCTCAGGCGTGTCGTGAATGATAATGGCCTCCACGAGGAAATGATGCGAGGTGCTACGTACTATCACTTCGTCGACTATGCAGAAAAATATCTGAGTGTATATTAAATGCTTCCCCCTAACCTTACTTCTCAGAAGGTTGCCATCCCAGCTGCCCTTTTTTTGTCGCTCAGCCCCGGTGTTCTCCTCACCACCGCGGGCAAGAACGTCAAGTTCGCCAACCGCAAGACCAGCCAGCCCGCCGTGTTCTTCCACGCGCTCGTGTTCTTCTTGGTGTACAGCCTCATTGCCAAGGCGATGGGTCTCGTCCTCACCAAGACCGACCTGCTCGTGACCACCGCGCTCTTCATCGCGCTCAGCCCTGGTCTCCTGTTGACCCTCCCCCCAGGCTCGGGTGGTGTCCTCCAGTCGGGTCAGACCAGCATCGCCGCGGCGCTGACCCACACGATTGTGTTCGCGGTCGTGTTTGCGATTTTGCGTCGCCAATTTCCTCAGTTCTACTAAGTAAGAGGATGAAGTATCTCGTACTTGGCCCAGCATCCATGGGTATTTTCACCCTAATCGGCGCCTTGAAGGCACGCGAGACGGCGCTCGCAGGTGTCCAGGAAATTTCTGGAGCGTCTGCGGGTGCAATTTTGGCTCTTTTCTTGGCGATGGGGATGTCTGTCGACGAAGTACTGGATAAATCACTTTCTCTAAATATCCCCAACTTTGTTAAAATACGCATCGGCTCATTTTTTAACAAATTTGGTTTTGTTGATATGGAACCGATTCGTAAAAAGTTGGTGGACATCTGTGGCTCCGATCCGACGTTTGGGGAGTTGGATATGAAGATTTATGTGTCTGCGTACTGCCTGAACACCTCCGAGACTGTGTACTTTTCGAAGGATAGCCATCCGCACATGAAGGTTATAGATGCAGTGTGTATGAGCATGGCAGTTCCCTTTATATTCGCGTGTGGAAACCATGATGGTCGTACGTATGTTGATGGTGGAACTAAGGAGGACTATCCATTGACACCTTTCGTGGATAAGAAACCTCATGAAATCACATGTATCCGAATTAAGATGGATACAATTTACAGGGAAACTATAGATACACCGAAACAGTTTGTGGAGACACTCGTTCGTTCAGCACTCACAAATCGAACGACGTATAACACTCCCATAGAAATGGTGGAAATAAACGTAGGTGACACAGATATTTTTGATTTCAATATGGATTACGAAGAAAAGGTACGACTTTTTAATTTGGGATATACTTTTTTATCAGCCTAATATAAATGGATGTGGGTACATTCAAAGTGAGGTTAGCGGGACTCCCATTCCTCACCAAGAGCGATGTGTTGGCGTACCAGCAGATGGCGGCTCAGGGTGCGGATATGGGTAGACTTTTGCGTCGGGCATATAGGGACAACCAAATCAAACAGAGAATGGCGGTGGGTAAGAAGCGCAAGGAGTTTGGTTTGATTCTAGCTGACATGAATCTTGGTAGAAGGAATAAAATGTCCCTTCTTCGTCTCATCAACGATAAGACTGACCTCAAACGCCTGAAGGTGCGTGCGAATAGACTTGTCGAGATACGAAAGAAGGAAGCCAAGTCGAAGCCGCAACAAGCTCTGTCCCGATTTCTCACTGGACTCAAAATAAACCAGGCTGACAAAAATGTATTCATCAAACGTTTGGGTGAAGGTGAAAGTGTTAGTGTCATCAGAAAAGATGCACTGGCACTGCAAAAACGGGTGGCGGCGAAGGGTGTCTCGAAGGAGCGTCAGTTTCTGAAGGACGCCCTCGTCCGTTTGGGACTGACTCAAGTTCAACAAGACCAGATTATGGCTAAGTTTAGACCTGGTAAGGCGGCGATTCAGGAACTCATTCAAGAAGGAAGGAGACTGAAGCAACTCGGCACCCAACAGAATATCGCGTCAAAACGGGCGAGCCTCACAAAGTTGGCACAGTCCCTCAATGTCGGTAAACAGTTTGAATCGCAAATTTCTGCTATCCAGACGGATGAGGAAATCGAGGTTCTAAGAAAGTCCATCGAGAATGCTGGTGAAACTCGACGTACCACCACAGTCGCTGAACAAAAGGAGAGGCTTGTATCAGTCGCTCGTGAATTGAATATTTACAATACGTTCGCGGGTTCCATAGCGGGTGCGAAAACCAAGGAGGATGTCGATGTTGTCCGCGTCAACTTGGTTGAATCAGGTAAGAGAAAACTTTCGGAACTCGCAGCTGAAAAGAATGTCGAGACGAAGATTCCAACAGTCATCAGTCTTGATAGACTCGTGACATTGAAGAAGAACATCGAGAGAACGGCATCCGAGCAGGTGGCTGAGAAGAGACGAAAGAATACAGAAAAGTTGACACAGGAAAAACAACGTTTCGTGAATTTCGTACAAAAGTCTGAACTTCCCCAAAATAAGAAGCAGGTCTTCATCAATCGCATGCGCTTGGAGAAGGTTGACATCCCCAAGCTTCGGGAAAATGTCAAGACGAATGTGGAAAATATGAAGAAGACAGCTCGTCAGAAAGACCTCGACGAACTTCGTGCCTATGTGAAGAATCTCAATGTTGATAAGAACAAATTTATCAAAAACTTTGAGACGACTAACATCTCCCTAACGAACGCTAAGACTAAGGTCAATGAGGCTCTTCAAAAGAAAGCTCAGGTGCAGTCTGAGAAGGACAAGCTACTTGAACGTGCGAAGACGATTTCGTACAACCTCAACGTCTCGAACCTGAAGACGGCTAGGCAAAACCTTGAGAAAGCCTACCAGAAGAAGTTGGGTGAAGAAAAGAAGAAACTCTCGAATCTGGCACTCAGTGGTAGCATCGACCTCCTCGATGACATCGCTGCGATTGACACCATCGAAGCGATTGTCCCTATGCGGGAAGTGATTCAGTCCCAAATCCAGAACATGTACGGTATCATGACTAACAATCCACAGAATGTCAAAAATGCTCGACGTGCTATGAAGAATTCCGAATATGCACAAATTAGACTGTCTAAGAACATATCCAAACGTCAAAGAAACACAAACCGTCAAGCTCTCAAAATTTTCCTGAATGAGTACAAAAATCTGACTGCGAATGAGAAGAAGCAATTTCTCCAAAATTTCAATGCTGGTGCAAACATTCCAACGGTTCAGGTGAGTGCAAACATGTACGCACAACAGAAACGTGGAATGAAAACACAAAACAAAGTGGACAAACTCACGTTTCACCTGACTCGTATAGGCTTGACACCCGAGGAACAGCAGCCTTTCATTCAGCGCCTGGCTGTGAATGATGAACCAATGAACACTATCAAGAAAGACGCAGACAGGTTCTTCATAGAAAAGTTTACTGCTCTACGTGAATCAAACCGTGGAAAATTGATAAATGGTCTCAAGAAATTTAACATAGACCGAACCAACTTCAATCACATCATGAACAAATTTAACAAGACGTACATTCCTCCTCAAAAGCTACTCAACGAAGCGAAGACTATCGAGGGATTCCGCAAACATGAGAGATGGGTGGAAAGTAATGAGGAGTTTATCGATTACATGGATACACTGACAGGTCTTACACATGAAGACCGCCAAAGGATTAAAATGGCTTTGGATGGGTACTACATAGATTTTGCCCCCCTGAAAAAATCGGCGACTAACGCAGCTATCAAAACAGTGAATGCCCCTCGCGCTAAAAACAGGAAGGCACTCGTCAACCACTTGAACAGGGTGGGTCTCAAAAACAGGGTCAAGATAATGTTTCTTAGAAACTTCGACTCGAATGTAGCTAACTTGAACACTATAAAGGCGCAAATCACCAATTTCAAAAACAGTCGGAACCAGGAGGCGTTCGAAGAAAAGCAGGAAAAGTTTGCCTCCTATCTGAATAGATTCAAGTTCTTGAAAGATGAAGATAAGTTGATGTTACTCGATTCGTACGCGATAAAGGGTGAGGCAGTTAGGAATGAAGCTAAAAATCTGAATGCCACGCGTAAGAAGCAGGGTGCATTCAATCTCAAAACGTACTTGGTGAACAATCTGGGACTGAACGAAAAGAATAATCGTGTAAAGGGTTTCATGAACAAGTACGCCATGTTTCCTCAAAATATCGATAGGTACATGACCAAGGCGGAGCAAAATAAGCTCATTTCTAACGAGAAAAAACGCCTCCTCGAACGCGTTAAAAGTCTTCCAAACTCCACGAAACTTGAGAATAGGATTAAGGGTCTCAGAGACCTCAATGGTGTCCCACCACTCGACCAAGACATCACAAACGCCTATGCAGCCGTCTTACGCAAGGATATTTCGAATATGGCGCTTCAATCTGGTATTAAGTTTGAAATGGACTTGAGTAAGATTGTCACCCCCGAAGATGCTAACCAGGCTCGTATGCGACTGCTTGGCGCACTCGAAAACAAGAAGGGGGTGGAGTACACTAAGCTCCGAGAGTCTATCAAAAATATGTTCCCACAAAATCAGGATACCCTCTTACAAAAGTTTGCTACTCAAAATGTGTCACTGAAGAATGTTCTTAAGAATGCATCCGAACTTCGAAAGAAGAGAGCTGAGGAGAAACTGGCTGATGAGAGGAGGATGCTCTACGAATTCATAAACACCGAGCTTGACCTCAATGTCAATGATAGGACGAGTGTACTCAAAAACTTTGACAAGACTAAAAATTTTGTAACCATGCGTGCGAAAGCGATGAACCTCAAGAAGAAACGTGTCACCGAGAAAATTGCTGAGAATCGTCTCAAGATTGAAAAGCTCATCGACCCCCTAAATCTCAGCAACGCTGACAAGAAAACTATCCTAAATAGCTTCAACACAAACCCTGGTAATGTCCTCGCGTTTGAGACACAAGCCAAGGCACTCAAGAAGATGCGCGTGGATGAGAAACGCTCAAACGAACGCCAACAACTCTTGGGACATCTGAAGAACCTGAAACTCTCCGAAGCTAACACGAAAAAGATTATGAATGTCTTTGATAAGAATCCCGCACAGAAATTAAACGCGTCTAAGTTGAATGCCTCCAATCTTCGTGTTCAGAGAAATAGGGAGCGATTGGTGGGTGTCATGAAAAACTTGGTCATCTCAGGTGAAAATAAAAAGGCAATTCTGAAAAATTTTAGAGCTAAACCTGCTAGTGTCAATGCACTCATCTCGAAAGCGAAGCAGATAAACACAAAAGCTCGTGGACAACTCAACCTCCAAAAGCGTCTCAGAAACTATGTGGTTTCTCTACGACTGGGTGAGAATGGAAGTAAGATACTCAAAAAAATTGACAAATCTCTCACACCTACTACAGCCAAAGCCATAAAAGCTGAAGCTGACCGAGCGAAGGCTGAAGCCAATGCAGTACTCATACGAAAGAAGAGGGATGAAATTAAAAAGTTTATGAACACATCGAATTTGAGTGAAGGTGTAAAGTCTTCATTCTTAAAAGGTGTGAAGCTTGACACAAATGTCAACACACTCAAGAGAAAGATTCAGACTACGATTCAAAATCTCAAGACACAGACATCGAGACGTGGAAAACTGAGGACAGAACTCAAGGTATACCTGAACACTCTCGACCTCACCAATGACGTCAAAAAACAGCTTATCGGAAGTGTTGGTGATGACACGAAGAGTATTGAGTCTCTCAAGAGACGTGCGTCCCAGATGGTCAGACAGGCTCAAAAAGGTCGACTCAGGCGTGAGATGAGAAGAACAGCGAGTAAACGCCAAGAGAGCAGGGTACAAGCTAAAATCGTTCGTGGAAAAGCTCGAGCGGTGCAAAGGACAGTTTCTCGCAAACAGAAACTCGAAGAAAAGAAACAGCGGGAGCAGAAGAAACTCGAAGAAAAGAAACGACAGGAAAAGAAACCCGTTCTCGAGAAGCACCTCTTCGGACTCGTTCACTTATCCAAGCGAGAAATCAATGCGTACATGAAGAGTTTCATGACTGGTAAAACAGATTTAACAAAGACGATTACACTGTCTTCAGCCAAAGATAAACAGAATGAAAAGAGTAAAAATTTCCTACTCACTTTCGTTTCAAAACTTCCAATCAAAAATGATATGAAGCAGTCGTATCTCAAAAGTCTCAAAGTTCCAAGAGTTGATATAGCCGTGATAAGAACCAAGTTAAGAAATTATGTAATCAAACAACCCATGCCCACCAAGGAAAAGAAACACATTGTTGACCAACTTCTGGGTCTCAAATAATTTTACACATTTTCAACAATGAAACTTTTTTGTCAGTTTAAGATATATGATAGACGCGTGCGATCCAGACGCGGATATGAAAACCCTCAGAAAACTCATAAAGATGAATACTGGGGAGAACCTTAAACTGACAAGAGAGGAAATCTGTCAGGTATACGATGACATTCAGGGTGGTAAGTTACCATTACCCCCTCTCGTCATGAATTCGACGCGAACATATCTTATTGATAAGAAGTCACCCCTAACAGCCAAGGACTATGAACAGTTTTTCAACTCCTCGACTAAAAAGGGTGTCTTGAAACGTTTCGCGAAAAAGGTTGGTCTTAAGAACATTGATGCTCTTACTAAACAAGACCTATCTGATGCCATAGGTACACGTCTCATGTATATGAAAGTTCGTGAACCTGTGAAGATTGCGAGGAGACGTATTGGTGTCAAGAGAGAGACATTAGCTCTCCCCGCAAACAACACTGGTGCTGTGAATAACTTGGGTAACACTGGTGCTGTGAATAACTTGGGTCTGCCCACGAACAACACTGGTGCTGTGAACAACTTGGGTCTGCCCAACAACACTGGTGTCGCCAACAACTTGGGTCTGCCCAACAACACTGGTACCACCAACAACCTGGGTCTGCCCAACAACACTGGTACCACCAACAACCTGGGTCTCCCTAAAAACCAGCCAAACTCTAGGATTTCTATTCCCAAGGGTGGTTTGTTTAAAAAGGAGCAACCACCTGCGTTTATAAGAAATTACAAACCTAAAAATCGTAACCAAAAAAGTCGGGTTAAGTTTAACAGTGTTCTTGAAAACAAAAAACCTGGATTCTTAGCTGGTATTTTCGGAAAGAAGAACAAGGTTGAGCCAGTACCTAATCGTAGGAACAACCTGGGTCCCATTGTCCCCAACCGTCGCAACAACGTCAAGCCCGAACCTGTCATCCCCAATCGTAGGAACAACATGGGTCCCATTGTCCCCAACCGTCGCAACAACGTCAAACCCGAACCTGTCATTCCCAACCGTCGCAACAACGTGGGTCCAGTGGTTCCCAACCGCCGCAACAACGTCAAACCCGAACCTGTCATTCCCAACCGCCGCAACAACGTCAAACCCGAACCTGTCATTCCCAATCGTAGGAACAACGTGGGTCCTATTGTCCCCAACCGCCGCAACAACGTCAAACCCGAACCAGTTCCCGACCTCTCGAAAGTCAAGGCTAAGTTCAAGACTGATTTGAAGTCTTTGAAGAAGTTGACACCAGTAGAAGTTGACATGTTTTTAGCACGCGTTCGCACGGCTGATAACCTCAATACAATTTTCGATAATGCTCGAGCTATGGATCAGAAAAGGTATGAGCAGGAAGTGCAGAATGCTGAAGCGAAAGCTCAGAAGGCGAAGACTGAGGAGGAACGCAAGGCTGCTCAAGCAGAGCAGATGCGTCTTGAAAAGGAACAGGAAGCTGCTCGTATCAAGGCACAAAAGAATGCGGCTCGCTTGGAAAATGAAGAACGACGTGCTGAAATATCGAGGAAGGAACGTGCCATCAAGAATGCAAAGACTGCCTTCTCGAGTGATTTAGCTACACTCAAGAAGCTTTCCAAGTCTGAGCGTGCCTCGTACTTGAGTCAGGTCAGAACCATTGACAATATCAATACTGTATTCGAAAAAGCCCGTGCAGTTGATCAACAGAGATATGATCAGGAACTAGCGAATACTGAGGCTAAAGTTCAGAGAGCCAAAACTGAACAAGAACGAAAACTCGCTCAGGCCGAGCAGCGTCG
>Ga0208004_1000889_pt1 | contig 11592 bp, 1 predicted proteins | sample DEB08_DNA_6_FD_184522 | JGI IMG/M metagenome (GOLD analysis project Ga0208004, IMG submission 184522) | Aqueous microbial communities from the Delaware River and Bay under freshwater to marine salinity gradient to study organic matter... | ecosystem: Environmental > Aquatic > Marine > Coastal ...
GGCACGTAGCGGTGGTATACCCCCGCACGATCAGCGATGTCGCGGATGGTGAGGTCGTTGGGGTTAATGGTCTCGAGCAGCTCGAGGGTTGCTGCCCGCAACAGATTCATCGTCTCGGTTCGCGACCGTTGGGAACGCTTCGGGGTACTTGCTGGAGGTTCCATACCCCCAACGTACCTCGCGTAGCACCAAATGGCTATCTTGTTGTTGACATGTATTACCAACGGTCATATGATCGAAAATATGAGTGGGAAAAAAGTGATTTGCAGTTGGTTTCGCAGATTGGCGTTGGTCCTACTGCTCAGCGGGGTGACGGGTGTGGTCTCGGTGCAGGCACCGGTCGTGACAGCTTTGCCCGACGAGTTCGAGACGGTCGAGGACAGTCTTGGTTACCTCGACCTTCCCAACACCAGGGAGGGATACTTCGGCGACATTGTGGATGATCCGAATGGTGCGTTTGTGCTTGTTCGGAGCACGAGCGTCGAGAGCGAGAACCGGTCTAATCCGCCCGACCCATCGATCATCAAAATTGATACCTCCACCGGTACGCGCAGTGGGTCGATTGAACTCCCGCAACCCGCCTCGGCAATTGCGGTGAGTGCCGACGGGGCGACCGCTCTGATCGGGCTTCGCTACGGCACAGAGATGTGGCTTGTTGATACCGCAACGATGACCAAGACCGGCACGATCACATCGCTACCAGATGGCATGAACCTCGGGTACAGCCATCCAGATACCGGTGGCTCCACCAACTGGTGGCAGCCACTGACCGCAACGATGAACGGCGGGAACGCATTCATTGCGTTCCAGGAGTCCGGCGTGGGTACGGCCACCGCGAGACGTACACGCGTCCTGCGAGTCGATTTGGATGACGACCCGGCGTTAGAAGACGACTACTTGTCAATGACAACGGTCAGTCAGTTGAATGTCAACGGCGTCTTCCCAGTTGCGATGGCTGTGAATTCGACGGGCGATGACCTAGTTGTCTTCTCCGCCACAGGTACCACCTACGAGGGACAGCTGGAGTTGCACGATCTCAGTAGCGCTTGGGATTCGGACGACCCCACAGTGAACTATATAGATCAAAAAACTCTTCTCGACACCGGCTTGTCGACGAATTGCGGTGTCCTCTCGTGTAACGCAGACGTCGTCATTATCGACAATGGGTCGATCATAGAGAATGGGTTAAGAAAAGCGGCCGCGGAAGGTGACGTGTGGGACGCCTACGTCGCGGTTTCAAGAAGTGGCACCGACGCAAAAGGACGAACGTTGTGGTCGTGGGATGAGAATGGAGGGGGAGGAACCCAAGAGATTGTCACCGACAGGGGCCAACGAGATCTGACGTCGCTTGTTCACGATGGCAACTACTTGTACCTCGGCTGGGACATTAACCCGGGTGGTATCACCCGTGTCGACCTCACCACGGGAGCCACCGCAACGCAGACGTTCGATGAAGGTGAGGGAATTTACGACTCGCGAATCACGTCGATGGCACTTGTAAATGGCGTCATCTACGCGGGCACTGGCGCCGCTCCGGGCAAAGTGATGATGATCCCGACAGCAAGCTGGCCCGACACAGATGGAGATGCCCCCACGCCAGCGGCTGTCCTCGGCTCCGCAGGCCTGGCGGACGCGGTCGATGTTGAAGCGTCCCCCGATGGCAACCACCTCTACGTGATGCTCGCACTCGACCCGACCGTGTTGCAACGCGTCCGCATCAGCGACGACACGATTGACGCGACGCTTCAACTCCCGGACGGTTCCTCCCTCGACAATGGCAATCAGCAGTTCAACATTGCATACGACCATGACGCGGGTCGTGCCTACGTTGATCTGTACAGCGACCCGCTCGAGATCGCCGTTGTTGACCTTGATGCGATGACGGTCGTGGATACCATCACCGATGACAGCGCCATATTCGCCGGTGTGCTTGCCGTGCGGTCGACCACCAACGAACTTCTTGTGTTGCTCGATGAAGGTGGTGGCACGACCGTGCTCGGTCGCTTCGACCTGGCAACCGGTGATCGGCTTGCCGATGTGGCGACCACACAGGCACTTGACTACGCCGATTCCTCGTCGCTCGCACTCGACCCGACCCAGAGTGCACTGTTTATCGCTGGGGGCGATGTGGTCGAACGCATTGCCCTTGACAACGGCACCACCACGTCTGCGACGATCGACGAAGCTGATGTCGGCGTTGACGCTGCGGACTTCGTTGAAGCCGTGGCTTCCCCAGACGGAGCACATGTCTATTTCTTGTCGGCTACGAACGGTTATCACATCCGAATTGTCAAAATCGCTACGGGAGACTTGGCTGACCGCTCAATGGCGACCCTCGTGGAGGACTTTGAATCAGCAGATTATGGACCACCGACCGTTGCGATCAGCCCCGACGGCTCCATGCTCTACGCGCTGACGTACGATTACAAAGACTGCGACTGCAACAACCGGATCGTCGTAGTCGACACCAGCACAATGATGCGGACCGACAGCATCGACGTCTACCCCACATCAAGCGAATTTAATTATGAAACTCTCGCCGTTAGTCCCGATGGTGCGACCGGATATGTCATCAATGCCGACCCGGGTTTCGTGTCAACCTTCAACGCTCGTACCTCATGGACGACAACTGACATCGTCGGATTCGATGTGCTCGGTGACAGCACTTGGGCGAGCGCCGATCAGATCGCGTGCAACGCTGCAGGCGAATGTCTTGCGGCAGGTACCTACGACGACCTTCACGGCATCCGACAGGTATTCATCTCGCGCAGCCACAACGGGGTGTGGACAGCCGCAGAACCAATCCCTGCGTTGATCACCCTGAATACCGGCTATGAAGAAGGCGGTTTTGCCTCTGTTGTCGACATGGACTGTGACGGCGTCGACACCTGTGTGGTCGTCGGCCAGTATGTGTCGGGTTACACCGATGATGAACCTCTTCGTACTGATGGGGCTGAACTGAGTTTCGTACTGGTTATCAGCACCGATCCGACGTCGCCGTTCTACAGCGTTGACGACGCCACCTTTTTCACCGATGAAACGTTGGCCACAACGGGACTTGAGGTTCCGAACTATTCAGAACCAGTAGCTGTCGACTGCACGTTGGGTGCAGGAACCTGTGCGGTGATTGGCATGGTCACGATGCTCACGCCTGAGGTCGAGGGATTTCAAGACCAATCGACGTTCGCTGTAACGATGGAGGTGAGTGCTTTGGGCGCCAGTACGCCTTTTGCGTGGTCGGGATTGCCAGAAACCACGGTCGTCGATGATTTCGCGTGCAATATTGCCCCGACACACTGCGTCGCTGTTGGTCGCTACCTACCTGATGAAAAGGGTGAGCCTGACGTCTGGGAGATCATCGCCGGCAGCACGACAGTCGAATTTGCACCTGATTTCTTAGCTATCGACGGCTACAACCTCAAGCCTGATGACCTAATGGTGTCATGTCCGCCGTCGACCACACCCGCCGCATCAACAACTGTTGAGTGTTGGCTGGCCGGATCGTACGAGTCGAGCAATGGTGACAACCGCACCCCGTTCACTGCCGTTATTGGCACGCCGACTGGCGATAGCAATCTCATTCGTAATGTTGAGGGTCTTGACGTCTACGGTCGTCACGCGTTCCCCGATGTTCCTCGCGCACTGGACTGTGTGTCGGCAACGGCCTGTGTCATGGTCCACGACGCAGACGGCCTCAATTATGACCTCAGCCGGTTGTGGGAATTTGGAAGCGGCACTCCGGTTCGCGATGACCGAGACGAACGAGGTGGATATGGCTCCGAATTCATGTCGGACTGGACGGTCGACGTCAGCCTCTTCCAGGGGCACGCAACCTCTGACCTGTCGTGTGTAACGAGTGACCACTGCGTCATCACCGGTTCCTTCGCCTACGGAGTAATGACTCGTCACCCGTATGTGATCACCAAGCACGATGGTCAATGGGGATACGCCGAACGGGTCCCTGGCGTGCCGTACCCGGATCAAGCAGCGGGCGAGGTTCAAGCCGTTGCGTCGGAAGTGCACTCGGTGTCTTGCCCAGCAGTCGACGCATGTGTCGCTGTTGGAACAGTCTGGGAAGACGGCGCAAGTTCAGCACGCGCAATCATCGTTGAGCAGCACGCAGCAACCGTGATTGCACCAACACCACCGCGCAACGTCGACGCTACAAGCGCCGATAACGAGGTCACCGTTACTTGGGAACTGCCGACCGCCGGTTCGGACTCAGCCATCGACTACGTCATCACCGTCTCAGACGCTGCTGGCGATGTCACATGTGAGGCCGAATCGCCAGCAACGCAATGCGTTGTCAGCGGCCTCGCCAATGGCGACTATGAAGTGACCGCAACCGCGACGAACCGCTTCGGCACATCATGGGCGAGCAACCCAGCCGAGGTCACAGTGAGCGCTGGTGATGCCGATGCTGGTGATGGTGGGGATTCCGGCGGTGACGCAGACTCGGACACCGAAGCCACGACGCCGGTAACGACACCAACAACTACCGCACCTACAGGCACAACTGCTGTGCCGTCGCTGGCTGAGGTGATGGCACTTCCAGAAGGTGTTCTTCTTGACGTGCCGTCAGTGACCGCTGGTGGCGAAATCAATGTGACCGTAGGAGGCTTTACCGCTGGTGACATGGTGCGGCTGGTTGTGGCATCAGACCCGCAGGTGCTTGGTACAGCGGTTGCAAATGCAGCTGGCTCGGTCACTCTGAGTGGTGCGATCCCGCTAGATCTGTCAGCTGGCGAACACACACTCGCCGTCATCGACAGTGACGGGTCGGGATTCCGTCAGACGATTACGGTGACGGCCGCAACGCTGCCTGCAACCGGATCGGATAAGTCTCTAATGTTCCCGGCGTTGATGGTTGCTCTCGGCTTGACGGTGCTCCTGATGAGCCGGCGTCGCGTCATTTGAGGCCGCTCGCTACCAGTTCGAGCGTTGGTTAGCCGGAGACTCTCCGGCTAACCAACGGCGCCTCCCGGATGCCGCCTGGTTACCGAATCAGTGGCTGACAGGGGCAAATAACGGCGGTCAGTGGCAGAGGCCCCGATGACGAGAATCCAGCGTTTGGCCTGCATATGCCGTGTTTTCAAGGGTGCCCTCGGCAGGATTCGAACCTGCGCACACGGCTCCGGAGGCTGATGCTTTGGATTGGGTGAACACCCCACAATCGATACCTCCGGTGGTTTGATCGGTTTGTCGTAGTCTGACTGGCGTGTCTCAGAGGGTGTTGAGACGACGTCGACTACCCGTGGTAAGTACGAGCAGCCCGCCAAGGGCAATCACAAGAGTCAGCCACGCAAGTACATCACTGCTGTTTGCACCGGTGACGGGAAGAGTTCCAGTCGAAATACTCAGCCCGACTGCGATTGAGAGCGGCCGTCCCTGGGGGTCGGCGGTGTCAATCTGAATGGTGTGGTTGCCGGGGTCAATATTGCTTGGGATGGTGTAGGTCGTGTCGAGTGTGCCCGTGAGGCTGACAGTGCTTGAGCCGAGGCGCTGCGGCGTTGACTTGATCCAAATGGTTGCCGATGCATTGGGAAGCATGCCGGTGGCTGTGACGCGGACCCGTGACGGGTGAGTGAGAATGAGTCGGCCGTTCGCATCAAGTTGGCCGTTTTCTTCGGGGCTGAGGGTGATGGTGGTGCCGCCAGCGGTAACGGTGATGGTGTTGTTGTCGGCATCGATGGAGCGAAGCGCCTCGATGAGTTCACCGTTCGGTCCGATCGCAATCGCAGAGTCAGGATCAACAGCGATTCCCTGTCCGTCATTTGGGCTGCGGGGTGCAGTAGCGGCCTCACCGGAGGCGATGATGATGAGAGGTGTGGTCACCGTGCGTTGTTGACCATTCTCGTCAATCCACATAATTGCGAGGTCGCCAGATCCGTTTGTTCCCTCCGGAAGAGTGAGATCAATGCGCCAGGTGCCGTCTGCGTCAACGGTGCCAGTGCCAATGGCAACCCCGTCGAAAAAGATGGTGACCGTGGTGCCAGGAAGTGCCCCACTGCCGGTTAGCGGGATGATTCCCGGAGTTTGCGCAACAAGATTTCCATCGGGGTCAGTCCAGGTCTGAGCTTCGTTGCCGGCACCAGATGTACCGCCAATTCCGATGACACTTGTGCCGTCGTTCAGTGTCACCGATCCCGGTGATTGACCGGTCGGGGTGGTCTCAATAGTTGCAGGGATAGCGTTGCCGTCATCGTCGTAGACGCATGGGCAGTTGTCGGTGTCGCCGGTAACAGGTGGGCTGGTAGGGGCAGTGAACGTCGGCGTTGTGTGAGTGATGCTGGTAGTTGGCCCGTTGCCGATTCGATTGACCGCACCGACGCTGATCGTGTACTCGGACGACAATTCGAGAGGTTCGCTCGTGCAGTTAGCAGAGCGTGTTGTGGTGTCAATAGTGATCGTGCTGCACTCGATGTTGGCGCCGTCGCCGTCGGTGATCGTCACCGTGTAACCGGTGACCGCAGTGCCACCATCGCGTGTCGGTTCTGACCAAGTGATCTGGATCACTTGAGGTGTGAGTTCGTTGACGGTCAGTGCCGTCGGGGCGCCCGGTGCAGCGAGCGGTACCGATGCGAGTGATGTTGTGTTGCCGGTGATGGCGGCGAGGTTGGCCGATGTGATTGTCACGACCTCAACGTTGTAAGCAGTGCCGTTGTTGAGCCCGGTGAATGTGTAAGAACCAGCAGTAGAGGATGTGACCGAGGCACTTGCTACTTGTGGCATCGACCCACCGTTGGGGGCGATCCGAAGCTCATATCGGGTGAATGTGCCGCCACCGAAGTCAGCGGGGGCTCCCCACGTGACTCGAAGCGTGCCGTTGCCTGGTGTGGCAGCGAGGGTGGTGACAGCGGTTGCTCGAGTAGCCGGTGTGATGGCTGGGCTCGCAACCGATGCAGGGCCGGCACCGGCGATGTTGTTGGCGATGACTGTGAGGGTGTACTCAGTGCCGTTCACAAGGCCGCCGATCGTGCAAGGACTGGCGGCGCAGCCGGTCTCGGAGATAGCGGTGCCACTCGTCGGGGTAGCGGTAATCGTGTACGGGGTGAGGTCAACGCCGCCAGAGAAGCCTGGAGCACTGAATGCGACTGTGGCGTTTGCGTTGCCGGCCGACACAGACGTGATGGTGGGGGCGGTGGGTCGTGCAGGCACAATGCGGAACGCGACGGTGACTGATGAGGCCGGTGAGTAGCGACTGTCGCCGGCTTGGGTGAGAGTGAGCTCGCACTCGCCAATATCGACCGGGGTAATGATGTACCCGTTGACGCTGCAGAGATCTGTGTCGCTAGCAGTCACAGTGACGGTGAGCCCTGAGGAGGCATCAGTGTCGAGGGTGAACGAGGGGGATCCGAAGGTCACGTCGTCAGGGGTGGTGACAGTGATCGATTGGTTGAGCGAACCGACATTGATGGTCTGGCTTTGTGCGGCGGCTGCAGCGAATTGGCTGTCACCAACCTGGCTGGCGGCGATGGTGCAGGCTCCAGTAGCAATGAACGTCACAACACCAGACGACAAGGTGCAAACCGTTGTCTGTCCGGCCGTAATTGAGAATGCTGGTACGAGCCCAGAGGTTGCTGAGGCGGTCGGTGTGTACGTGCCACCCGGACGTGGGTTGGCTGGCACGGTCGACGTAAACGTGACGGTCTGTGCGGCCGTTGCGATGGTGAGCGTTTGGGAGACCGGTATCGCATCGAGCCGGTTAGTGTCGCCTGCTTTGTTGGCCGTCAGCGAGCAAGTACCCGCTGAGGTGAACGTGACAACGCCAGTTGTGGCATTGACCGCACACCCTGCGGTTCCAGTCGATGCTGTGAACGTGATGGCACCTGCGCCGGAACCACCGGACACTGTGGCGGTCACCTCGTCGCCCCATACCGCTGTTGCCGACGAGGTGAAAGCGAGGGCAGGCTGAGCGGCTTTCCCGACCGTGAACGATCGTGACACATCGGTGGCTGCTGCATATCGGTTGTCGCCTGCTTGCGATGACACGATCGTGCATGTTCCTGCACCCACTGGCGACACCACAGCATTCGTCGCACCGTTGGAGAGAGATGCGTCACCGGCAACTGTGCACACTGTCGGAGTGGTCGAGGAGTAGCTAAGCACCAAGTCACTTGAACTCGTTCCCGCAATCGAGAACGGATCATCGCCGTAGGTCGTTGTCGGGAATGTTGGGTTGAAGGAAATGGTCTGCGTGGCGGCGGCAATGTCGAATGACTGCGTCACATCAGTCGCTGCGGCGTACATGGAGTTGCCAGCCTGTGAGGCGGTGAGGGTGCAGGTGCCGGCGGTCAACATGGTGACGGTGAGCCCGCTAACTGTGCACACGTCGGACGTGCCGGACGCGAGGGTGACGGTGAGCCCGGTCGCGTCGGTGGTGGGGGATAGGCCAAACGTTGACGCTGACCACGTGCGATCGACCGGATCAGCGAAGGTTATGAGTTGTGTCACTTTTGAAATGGTGAAGGTCACGTCAAGAGAGTCGGCTATGTAATCACCGTTGGCCGACGTGCTTGCTCGCACTATGCACGACCCTGCGGAGGTAAACGTCAGCACGCCGTTGCTGCTGTCGACCGAGCAGCCCGTGTTGCCAGCATTGACGATCGAATATGTAAGCGTTCCACCACCTGAAAAAGATGGAGTGGAATCGGGGGTGATCGGAGAGTCGGTGATGACGGCAGTTGTTGTCGGCGACCAGGTGATTCCCGGGTCCTGTTGGTAGTAGGCGTACAAGGTGAGATTGCTTGACGGGGTGTACGACGCCCCGGATGAGAACGATGTCCCAGTTCCGTCAGAGGACGTGTTCCAACGCAGGAATGACCGGGAGCCAAGCGTGAGCGCAGAACCATCTGCAATCGTTAACGCAGAGGTTCCCGCCGTCGGCGATGGAAGGCTCCCGGTACCCCCGTTGGCGTCGTAGGTGATCGTGTAGGTCTGGCGTGGTACGTCAGTGGTTGTGGAGGAGGAGAAGCCGACTGGCCCGAAGGCAATAGGAATCCTGGCTCCAACTCCAGTTGTGTTCCCGACCGTGAGTGTGACCGACGAAACTCGGTCATAGGTCACTTGGGCCCAGCCCTTTTCATAACTGGCACCTGGCTGTTGTGCTGTGCCACGGAATCGGTAGGCACCCGCCGTTGGCTGTGTCACTTCGATGTCTGCTGCGGTATGCAGCGTGTAACCCGTAATTCCAGCGACCTCCAGATATTCGCTACTTGCGGTACCGGAACCTCCGTCAAGATCTTTCACTGAAATGAAGAGATTTTCCAAGGTGACCGGGTCACCGGATGAGCTGTCCACAAAGTCCACTCGGTACGTCGCATGATGATGAGAATCGCTTCTGACAAGGCGCGTGTTGATGAAGTTGCCATCTGTGAAGACGCCGTCAAGCGCTGTCGTGTCGACCTCAAGCCTTCCATCTCCGCTGACCGTGACCTGCGTGACCGTAAGTCGCGCATCCACCCCGGGCAGTACCTCCTCGTAGAGATAGCTAAAGCCAGTTGGGGCGTTGCTACCTCCCACGATGGTGTCGTTCGGGAATGGGATCAATCCGCTTGTTGTAGAGGTGCTCGTGGAGGGCTCACCGGATGCGCCGCCTGCAATTGCGGTTACTCGAAATGTGTAATACCGGTTTGCGACAAGGCCAGTCACCGGTGCCGAGGTTGCAGTCGACACACCATCGGTGAACGTTGTCCATGTCGAACCACCATTGGTGCTGTACTCAATCTTGTAGTCAGTCGGGGTTGATCCGCTGAGGGGAGAGGTCCACGAGAGAACTATTTCTGTTGCAGTTGAGCCGCTTGGTACCACAGTCAGTCCGGTCGGCTGGCCAGGAGTCGATATGGACACGGTGATCGACTGTGTGTCGGCGGACGAGATGAGGCCGCTGCCGGTAGTAGTGGCAGTAACGGAGTACGTGGCGGCTGAACCCGGAGTCCATGAACAGGTGGCTTCACCGTTGGCGTCCGTGGTGACAGCACTGCATCCGGTGATCGTGGTGCTGTTGGCAGCGAAGGCAACGCTCGCGTTGGCAAGTGCAGAACCACTATCAGTGACGGCTGCGGTGAGCGTGATGGTCTGTGCATCGGTTGGGCTCGCCGGCGACCAAGTGAGAGCGGTAAAGGTCGCAGTGAGCGGTGAGGCGCTCGCTGATGGCGTTGACGCCCGTTCGTTGGTGACGTTGGCGTAGAGCGGAGTGACGCGGAACAAATACGAGTCAGAAGATGTGAGCCCGGTGACAGTGGTGCCCGCAGCGCTCACGGTTCCTGAGGTGGTGGCGGTCGACCACGTGCTTCCCGCGTCATCGGACTGCTCAATGGTGTAAGAGGTCGGTGTGACGTCGGTCGGGTCGGTCCATGAAACGGTGAGGCGGTCGGTCTGGCCGTCGACTGTCGCGGCTGTGATACCAGTTGCTTGGAGCCCCGGGGTCTCGATGCCATACGAACGACCGAGATGGTTCTCCATCGATCGGATCTCATCGGTGGAGAGTTGCCGATCGAAGACCAGCACATCAGCAACCTGCCAATCGGAAACTTGATTAGCGAAGAGTGAATTGGGGCGGTTAATCGACAGCGTGGCGGTGTTGACAGTTGAGCAACCTGCACAGGTGGTTCGGTCGATTCCCTGAGAGCGATACATCGACTTCTTGTCGCTGCTCAGCACCCAGTTAGTGCCGTGAACATCTGCAGTATTTTGTGTGATCCAGTTGCCTACGTTTCCGGCCGTGTCTGCTGCTTGGTATGCAATGCCTGATTTGCCGAGCCAAAAACCAGATAACCAGTTCGTCGATGTACTCGTCAGAATTTGTTGACGAGCATCTCCGCTATATCGAGCGAGGTGGAAGAGCGTGTAGGCGCTTGAGAGCATCGTCCCGGGGAACTTCAGCGAATCAGTCGTTGATCCGCTAACGATCGGGAAAGTTTGCGTCGTTCCGTTTGCTGCTGTTGCAGACGTGACTGACGGAGCGCCCGAGGCATCGCTTGCCAGGGTGTGACGTGCGTTGCCCGACGAGTCGGTCCAGATCTTCGTGGTCGGGTCGTAATCGCCAGCGCGGTAGCGGGCATACAGATCGATTTCGGGGAGGGCGTCAGCTGGATCAGCCGTCCAGCGAACGACGATTGAACCTGATGCTCCAGCTTCGCCCACTTTGATGGATTTAGATGGGCTTGACCCAGGAGAATCACCGCCATCACCACTGCCAACCAGAGGGGTTGTTGCGGAGTACACCGATGTTCCGCCTGCTCCGTATGTAGCTGCTGCAGTTCCTGTCTGGGTGACAAAACCAACGGCGAGCGGTGATCCTGCGTATCCGGGGTTTGAGTCGGCATCGCCGTTCTGGGCCGCAGAGCCTGCGCCTCCACCAGGTCCGCCCCAGCCCCAACATCCCGTCGCTCCGTCGTTGCCCTCCTCAGTTGTCCCTGTTCCTCCAGCCATGGAGAGATTCGCGCAGGATGATGTCGAGTTAACTCCGCCTCCGCCTCCGCCTGAAGCTCCGTTGGCACCGACGTAGCCGAACGACCCGCCGCCGCCACCACCTTGGCTTGAAATAGTTGAGGAGCCGATCGAAATTGATGATGATGATCCGGTATCTCC
>Ga0208004_1000892_pt1 | contig 11583 bp, 9 predicted proteins | sample DEB08_DNA_6_FD_184522 | JGI IMG/M metagenome (GOLD analysis project Ga0208004, IMG submission 184522) | Aqueous microbial communities from the Delaware River and Bay under freshwater to marine salinity gradient to study organic matter... | ecosystem: Environmental > Aquatic > Marine > Coastal ...
TAACCCCGAATGGCGAACGCCATCTACGCCCTATCACGACACTAAAAAAAATTTACTCAAATACCCTCTTACAAGAGACTATCAATATAGCCAATCAATGTAATTTCTCGCTTGATACTCTCAAATATGAGTACCCAAAAGAAATCACACCAGAAAATATCACTCCAACTCAGTATTTGAAAAAATTAACTGAAAAAGGACTCCGTTGGCGATTTCCCAATGGCACCCCAGAGAAAGTTCTCGCCTTAGTTGAACGAGAACTTCAATTGATAAGGGAATTAGGATACGAGCCCTATTTCTTAACTGTATTCGATATTACCGACTTTGCACGAAAGCAATCTATTCTATTCCAAGGTAGAGGGAGCGCTGCGAATTCTGCAGTGTGTTATGCGCTGGGAATCACCGAAGTCGATCCAAGCCGGATGGAAATGTTATTTGAACGATTTATCTCCAAAGAGAGAAATGAGCCACCGGATATTGACGTTGACTTTGAAAATGGGAGAAGAGAAGAAGTCATTCAATACATCTACAACAAATATGGCCGCCATCGCGCTGCGTTAGCCGCAACTGTAGTGACCTATCGACCAAAAAGTGCATTTCGCGATGTGGGTAAAGCTCTCGGGTTAAATTTAGAACAAGTCAATCGAATCACCAAAAACTTTGCGTGGTGGGATAAGAACTCCACCAGAGAGACCAGACTGCAAGATGCTGGATTCAACACAAAGACCAGCGTCATTAAAAGACTTATTCAACTAACAGAAGATCTTGCGGGATTTCCCCGACACTTATCTCAACATGTTGGTGGATTTGTAATCTCACAAGGCCCGCTATCGCAATTAGTGGCAACAGAAAATGCGGCCATGGCCAACCGAACAATCATCCAATGGGATAAAGATGATCTTGATACTTTAGGCTTATTAAAAGTCGATATCCTGGCACTTGGAATGCTCTCAGCGATAAAACGAGCCCTTCAACTCGTTAGCGATCGATATCAGAAACCCTTCTCTATATCTGATATTCCACCAGAAGATCCTAAGGTATACCAGATGATCTCAAAAGCCGACACGATCGGAGTCTTTCAGATTGAATCAAGAGCACAAATGTCTATGCTTCCAAGACTCAAGCCAAAATGCTTCTATGATCTCGTTATAGAAGTAGCTATCGTACGGCCTGGGCCAATTCAGGGAGGAATGGTTCATCCATATCTAGAAAGAAGACAGAACGAAACTTTAGTCACCTACCCCTCTGACGAAGTTAAACAAGTTCTAGAACGAACGCTCGGTGTTCCTATTTTTCAAGAGCAAGTCATGCAACTTGCGATCGTAGCCGCTGGATTTTCCCCGGGAGAAGCAGATCAATTAAGAAGATCGATGGCCGCTTGGAAAAGAAGAGATGGTTTACAAATGTTCGAAGAAAAATTAATCACAGGGATGCGAGATCGCGGATATAACGAATCTTTTGCAAAACAAATTTTTCAACAGATATTAGGATTTGGAGAATACGGCTTTCCAGAATCTCACTCAGCAAGTTTTGCGCTGCTGGTATACGTCTCCTGCTGGCTTAAATATCATGAACCCGCTGCCTTTACTTGCGCATTATTAAATAGTCAACCAATGGGATTTTATGCACCTGCGCAGTTAATACAGGATGCACAACGACATCGGGTTCAAATATTGCCTGTGGATATATTTAAAAGTAGTGAAGAATGCACACTAGAAAATAATACGCTAGCTTTAAAACCCATGATTCGATTGGGGTTCAATAGAGTTAAAGGGCTGTCTCGGAAGGCTATAACAAATATTATTGCGCACCGATCCAGCACAAAAGAGCTAGAACTTCTGATCAGAAAGACACAGCTTAGCCAAAAAGACATCAATGCATTATCAGATGCGAGAGCTTTTGAGAACATTCTTGGAAATCGCCACCAAGCAAATTGGTGGGCAGCAGGTATAGGCCTTGCCCCAGCACCGATATTTGAAAGATCCATAACACCTTACGAACAGATACCTCTCCCCGTTCCCTCCAAAGGCGAAGATGTTATTGCTGACTACCGCAGTCTTGGCTTGACTCTTGGAGATCACCCACTACTTCTGATCCGAAAAGATCTAAATCAACGCAATTTACTCACAGCTAAGCAACTAAGATTAGCTGCTAACGGTAGCCTAGTAAGAACAGCAGGAATCGTGACATGCAGACAAAGACCTGGCACTGCTAGTGGAGTTGTTTTCGTAACGCTTGAAGATGAAACTGGTTACAGCAATATCGTTATTTGGAGAACAACAGCAGAATCACAAAGGAAGACACTGATCAACTCTCAGCTACTTGGAGTATTTGGACATATTGAACGCGACGGAGAAGTAGTAAATCTAATTGCAAAAAAGCTGATAGATTACTCTTCATTATTTTCAAACCTAACAACACGATCAAGAGACTTCCATTAGCCATGCCATTTGATTTTGAATCAACAATAAACCGTCAAAACACGTGGAGCACAAAGTGGGGCAAATACTCAAACCCTGATGTCATACCCATGTGGGTAGCAGATATGGATTTTGAAACCGCTCCCGTGATCAAGGAGGCATTGCTTAATCGCGTTCAACATGGAATTTTTGGATACACCAAACCGACTAGAGAGCTGAACCAAACAGTCTGCCAATATCTAAAAAGAGATTTCGAATGGGCAATCGATGAAGACTGGATAGTATGGCTCCCAAGCCTTGTTGTTGGATTGAGCGTCGTGAGCCGGGCCTTTGCGAATACAGGAGAAGGTGTTCTTACCAACGTGCCGATTTATCCCCCATTTCTATCCGCACCCCGCTTAGGTGAAAGAGAAACCATAACAGCGCCACTGACGAAATCCAAAAATCGCTGGGTTATGGATTTTGATGCCTTGGAAGGGGCCATCACAGCACAGACACGCGTCATGCTTTTTTGTAGCCCTCACAATCCGACCGGCAGAGTCTGGGATAAGGAAGAATTGAAGGAGTTAATCTCTTTTTGTCATAAACATAACCTGGTCCTTGTGTCTGACGAAATACACTCAGGTTTGATTATGGACGCAGATAAAAAACACATTCCTAGCGCAACGATTAACGAAGCAGAAGATCTCACGGTAACACTACTTTCTGCTAGCAAAACATTTAACCTACCTGGACTCGGTTGTGCGTTCGCGATCGTCAAGAATCCGACATTAAGGAAGCAAATGCAAAAAACGATGGCTGGCATCGTTCACCATGTCGGAGCTTTAGGGTACACCGCAACGTTCGCCGCTCTGAAAGACGGTCGGGATTGGCAAATCGCACTGGTCGATTACCTGAGAAAGAATCGAGATTTGGTGGAGAGTTCGTTTCACGATTATCGATTTTTTAATGTGAACCATACTGAGGCGACCTATTTATCTTGGATAGATGTCAGAGATATGCCTATTGAAAATCCAGCGAATTACTTCGAACAACATGGCGTCGGCCTCTATGATGGAGCCGACTTTGGCGCACCGGGATTTCTGCGAGTAAACTTTGCGTGTCCGAGGCCGGTGCTCAAGTCTGCCATCGATAAAATCACAGATGCAATTGAACACGCAGACATTGAAATACGATAGATCTATTAGCTTTTATTTTTATCCGACTGCCCCGTATTAATCGGAAAAATCTGACCAGCCACCCCTAAAAGAACGACCTTCGGTCCTTCGAAGCAACCCAAATCTATTGTGTACAAACTGAATACAAAGTAGTTCTCAAATTCTGGAGAAAAAGGTTCATCCATAAAGCAAGGAAGCCCACTCAATAATTCCAGTATGGGCGTCAAAATATTCCCCTCTTTGGACAACATTTTCTTTGCAATTTCATTTTTTGCAATTTTGTCGCCAACATAACCCTCAAAGTCATTCTCCGAAGGATTGTTAGCGGCTAAAACGACTGCAAGTATCGCCAATAAAATAAGTTTCATCTCTAATGAACCCCTGTCTACTTCCTCTTATGCTGGTGGCGCCAATCCCACGGCGGGACAGGCGATGCTCCCGCCCATAAACCTAACTTATCATTCCTTGCCTTGCTCTCTGCTTTCGCATAAACCGCACGATCACCTATTGACTGATCCTTTGCATATGCCCGATACCACCAAGCGTTCCCCAACTCCAATTGCCGCAGATTCAGGTCGACTCCATCCAAAAATATCTTACACAACCAACGCCTGTAACGATCTTTTTTCTCACATCTCGCGTTGATTTGTTTACCTTCAACTATCTCTTCTAGATAATTTTTAGATACTAGCCCATGAGGTTGATCTTTCTCCGGAGCATCAATTCCCGCTAATCTTATTTTTATCTTGTCCCCGTTTTTAACTACCACGGTAACAGTGTCCCCATCCGCCACCCGAGTTACAGCCCCGGTAAACTCTTCGGCCCACGCCGAAATGGATATACCAACAAGACAGATAAGAAAAAAAAATCTAAGTAAACAGTTCATATTTAAATTCAATCAGTATTACCAATAACCGAAGCGTATTTTCTGATAATGTTTCGAAATTATTACTGCCATATTTGAAATAACCATGCCCGCTATCGGAATGAATCATTTCACAATCTTGACTAACGACCTTGATAAGACGCTTGAATTTTATAACGACTTACTAGGCTTAGTACCAGGTGATCGACCGCCACTGCCGTTTCCAGGCGCTTGGCTCTATGCTGGCGAACAAGCCGTGCTGCACGTGATTGCTGGGCGTCAACTACCAACTGACGCTAAAGGCGTTATCGATCATATGGCATTCTCGGCAGAGAATCTAATCGAGACAGTCAACAAGCTCGAAGCAAGAGGGTTAGAGTATTCTCTACGCCAAGTCACGCCCGAGGACCCTTGGCAACTATTCTTTCACGACCCGTCTGGAGCGAAGGTAGAACTGGACTACCCGAGTGACGAGCCTCTTCCAATAAAAAATCAGGTTTAATTCTGCTTATTTTTCTGCTCTCGATGCGTAAACTCTTCCTCGCTAGATGAATCTTCATTGGTGGTGGCTTCTTTGACTTTTTCAATAGAAAGGTTGAGCTCTTTGTTGTAGTACTCGATCCAATTGTTAACGTTACCCTCTTCGATTTCGATCGCGGCATCCTTAGCACCAACAATTTGGATATCAATCAATAACGCAAAAAAAATCGATAACATCAGTCCGAACACTTATATTAGCCCCCCAATAGAACCGATCACTAACCAACCGTCACTTAATTTTTCTAGCTTATCTCATCGTGATTTTGCAGCGCACATTGTCTGCATAAACTGAGAGGTGTATGTTGAGATCATAATAAAAAATCATATCTTCGGGGGAATTTATGAGATTTGTTTTGATCATTCTAGCGCTTGGGCTGCTGCCAACTACCGTCCTTTCTAACCAACTCCAAGAAGTGCAATTAACACAGCAAGAGTGTATGGAGGGCGGAGACTTCATAAAAAATGCGGCATTCTCTAGAGATAACGGGATTGATCGGGAATTTTTTTTAGGAAAACTGGAGGATGATATTGCAGTCATCCGGTCTTTTCCTATTAATCTTCGATGGTTTGTTAAAGGACCGAGTTCGGAGCTACTACTAAAGTCTGCTGCGAGAGAAGTATTCGACTTTCCGACAACTCCAAGAAGGCATCAAATAAATTTCATTGATCAATGTCTCGATTCTCCAGATTGGAGACTCAGACCACTCTGACATCCTCGGGTCTGACGATTATTGAATCGTATATTTAGGAGGGAGAGGAATGGCGCGCCCGGCAGGAATTGAACCCACGACCCCCTGGTTCGAAGCCAGGTACTCTATCCAACTGAGCTACGGGCGCGTTTAGCAATATTCTGGCGCGCCCGACACGATTCGAACGTGTGACCCCCTGCTTCGTAGGCAGATACTCTATCCAGCTGAGCTACGGGCGCGCAGAGCTTGCGAGTATAGCAAAAGTGTCTCCATCAGTGCATTGAGATTAGTAGAATAGACTATAAATAATATAAAATGACGCCCTTTTCTCAAGGCTAAGAGGTATTTTTCTCTTCTCATGGCACTAATTGTTCAAAAATATGGTGGCACCTCGGTGGGTTCAGTCGAAAGAATTCAGAACGTTGCACGCCGGGTCGCCAAATGGAAAAACGCTGGCCATGATGTGGTAGTCGTCGTTTCTGCCATGTCTGGGGAGACCAATCGCCTCATTGACCTTGCACGATCGATTCAGCCAATACCAGATCGCAGGGAGCTTGACGTCGTGGCATCGACAGGCGAACAGGTAACGATCGGGCTTTTATCAATGGCACTAATGAGCCTCGGAGTTCCAGCGAAGTCTTACAACGGGAGTCAGGTGCGGCTATTAACCGACAGTGCTCACACGAAAGCGAGAATTCTCGAGATTGACAGCAAAAATATTCAAACTGATCTGCGCAGCGGTAAAGTAGTGGTTGTTGCGGGGTTTCAGGGTGTAGACGCTGACGGCAACATAACTACTCTTGGACGTGGAGGCTCAGATACGTCGGGCGTAGCTATAGCGGCAGCTTTGGGAGCGGATGAGTGCCAAATTTTCACGGATGTCGACGGCGTATACACCACAGATCCAAGGTTAGTGCCTGAAGCCAGGCGCCTCAGCACGATAACGTTTGAAGAAATGCTGGAAATGGCCAGCTTGGGATCCAAAGTCCTCCAGATCCGCTCAGTTGAATTCGCAGGAAAATATAGAGTTAAGCTTCGCGTATTGTCTAGTCTTACTGACCCTGATATCGCACTGAATGAAGAGGAAAACTCTGGAACATTAATTACTTTCGAGGAAGACAAAATGATGGAGACCGCGCTTGTATCTGGTATCGCCTTTAATAGGGATGAAGCCAAAGTAACAGTACTTGGCGTCCCGGATACCCCAGGGGTTGCATTTAAGATTCTCAAACCAATATCGGATGCAAATATCGAAGTCGATGTGATCGTGCAGAACGTTAGCACGGACGGAAAAACCGATTTCTCCTTCACTGTTCACCGCAATGACTTTGAGCGCACTCTCGAGAGCTTAAAGATTGTTGCAAAGGATATCGGGGCACGCGATGTTACTGGGGACGATAAGATTTGTAAGGTTGGGTTAGTCGGCGTTGGGATGCGCTCGCATGTTGGCGTCGCGAGTAAGATGTTTGAAGCCCTATCGAAGGAAGGGGTCAACATTCAGATGATTTCGACATCAGAGATCAAAATCACCGCGGTTATTGATGAAAAATATATGGAGTTAGCAGTGAGAGCGCTTCACCAAGAATTCGATCTAGCTACCTCAAACTAGCGCGGCAGAGCTCATTCCAATACAATGACGACCAGGCGTGATAAGTATCTCGTCGTGGACGAGATGGAGAGTTGGCCGAGTGGCTGAAGGCGCTCCCCTGCTAAGGGAGTATAGGGTTTAAAGCCCTATCGAGGGTTCGAATCCCTCACTCTCCGCCAAATTTTGGGATAACCCCTCCCAAACGCCTTGTCCATTACAGCTTATTCCTCCTCAGCAATAGAACGGACACGGATGCAGCGATTCCCTCCTCGCGTCCAATCGCTCCAAGACGCTCGGTAGTTTTAGCTTTTACGTTGATTAGATTTTTATCGAGATTAAGCAGCTCACTCAACCGCGTTTTAATTTGATCAATATAAGGTCGCAGTCGGGGTCGCTGCGCATACACCGTAGCATCTACATTACTAATTATGTAGTTTTGCGCAAAAACCAAATCTAGCGCATACAGGATAAACTGACTGCTATCTGCACCCCTCCACTTTGGATCATCATCTGGAAAATGTGTTCCTATATCGTCAGCTCCTAGAGCACCAAGTAACGCATCGCAAATCGCATGTAAGAGCACATCTGCATCTGAGTGACCGTCGAGACCTTTTTCATGAGGTACTGAAACTCCCCCAATTAAAAGCTCTCGACCCTCCACTAGGCGATGTATGTCGAAACCTTCGCCAATCTTGATATCCCCTGCTCTCAGGCCAGCCTCCCTTGAAGAATTAATTCAGCGCGCGAAATATCACCTGAAAATGTGATCTTTATGTTATCAGGAGAGGATTCAACCAACCGTGAACTTAAACCAATCGCCTCGATCGCCCCTGACTCATCTGTGATTCCATTAAGATCACAGGTATTTAACGCGCGTAAAAGTAACTCGAATCGAAACATTTGTGGCGTTTGAGCAGCCCACAACCTTTCTCTAGAGACCGTGTTAGAAACATAGTTCTCCGGAGATGCCAACTTGAGCGTATCCGATACCGGGATGGCCAATAAACCACCGACCTCTTCGTTCTGAAGAGAGTTTATTAGCTTTTGTATCAACTCCACCGTGATCAACGGCCGAGCCGCATCATGGACTAAAACCCAATCTTTGGGATCAACATGCTTTTCTATCTTTATTAACGCATTTCTAACCGTCTCAGCCCTTGTAACTCCACCGACTTTCAGAACTCGAACCTTTCCGCCATTAATTTCTAGACCAAGGGATTCGATATATTGATCTTCAGGGGAGACAACGACGTAAACAAATTCGATATTCGCTTGACCTGCGAAAATATCGACCGATCTTTTTATAACAGGAACGCCTCCTAAATCAGCGTACTGCTTAAATCGTCCGCTGCCTCCACGAAAACGAGACCCATGGCCCGCAGCCGGAATGATTACGTGATATTTGTTCATCTACTCGATAACGTTAAAAGTTAGGGTAATTATACGATTGATAACCAAATACTAAGCGTATTAGTAGTGAGTAATTTATAATCCGGCCCTTTTACGCGATTTATCAGGTTTTGGAGAACAGTATTGCTCGCCCTTTAAAAAATACGTTACGGATAGCTTCTAGGTCTGGAGGGGGATTTTTGATTCCAAAAATCGTATCGGAATCGAAGTCGCCCGTGGTGCTGTTCGTTTCACAGCCCTCGGATGCAATCAAGCGCTCTGCAGAAATAACATTTTTCGATCCGTCTCTTCGTGTCCGAACTTTGCCCGATTGGGAAACCCTCCCTTACGACGCATTTTCTCCTCATCAGGACTTGATATCTGAGCGTCTAGAGACGCTCTATCACCTGACTGAAGAAAAAGTAGATCTGCTTATCGTGCCCATTTCTACCGCACTTCATAAAATCGCACCAAAAACTTATTTCAGCCAAAACGTTTTCTTATTGAACGTAGGAGAGCGCCTATCTCAAGAGAATTTCCGAGATCATTTAAGCAACGCTGGATACGAGCCTGTATCTCAAGTCGTAGCACCGGGTGAGTACAGCATTAGGGGAAGCATCATCGACGTTTTTCCAATGGGAAGCATTCTTCCGTATCGGATCGATCTCCTAGATGATGAAATAGATAGCATAAGAACATTCGATGTAGACACACAGAGGAGTATTTATAAAAATAATGAAATTCGTGTGCTCCCCGCACGAGAATTTCCTACTAACGAAGATGCAATAACGCTTTTTCGATCAAATTATCGGGAAATGATCGATGGAGACCCAACTAAGAGTCTAATTTATCGAGAGGTATCAAAAGGATCTTTTCCAAGCGGCATTGAATACTATTTGCCACTTTTCTTTAATGCCACAGGAACGATATTTGACTACATACCAGAAAATGCGAAATTGATATATGACCATGATGCATTTGATGCCATCCAAAGTTTTTGGAATGAGACTGAATCCCGATATCGTTTGCTGAGAGCGGACTCCGAGCGCCCATTACTTGACCCATCTTTTCTTTTCTTGAGGGAAGATCAATTTTTCGGCAAATTGAAATCATTTGATAGAACAGAGCTCGAATTTTTGGATACCTCGGATGAGATATTCTCTAAGCTACCTGACCTGTCCGTTAACCGAAGACTAAAAAATCCACTGGGAAATTTAAAAAATTTTTTAAACATACATGAGGGAAGGTGCATCCTTATAGCAGACAGCCCAGGCAGAAAAGAAACTATAAGCGAACTTCTCGGAATGAATAACATACTCTTCAGCAACGCCGAGGGCTGGGACGAGTGTATGAGCTCAACGACTCGGTTTTGCGTTACTAACGGTTCTATTGATACTGGGTTTATTTATACACCCGACAAATTAGCTGTTATCACCGAGGGGGAACTATACCCACAGCAAACAAGAGGACGAGGTAGGAATAGACCCTCAACGTCTCCCGAAAACGTTATTCGTGATCTTTCAGAAATTCGGATCGGAGACCCTATCGTGCACCTGAATCACGGTATTGGGCGCTACAGAGAGCTCAGCACAATGGATCTCGGAGAGGGATCTTCTGACTTTTTATGTATCGAATATGCAGAAGGAGCAGTTCTGTACGTACCAGTTGGGCAGCTTGATCTCGTAAGTCGCTACTCTGGCGGCCCACCCGAGCTCGCGCCCCTACACAAACTGGGGACTGATAAATGGGATAAAGCTAAAAGAAAGGCTGCTGAAAAAATTAGAGATACGGCTGCCGAACTCTTGGGCATATATGCTCAGAGAGCGGCATTGCCTGGAAGGAGTCATTCTTTAGATCGGGATATGTACGAGGCATTTTGCGAGGAGTTTCCTTTTGAGGAAACCGTTGATCAACAAACTGCCATTACCGCCACCATAGAAGACTTACAAGCGCCAAAGCCAATGGATAGGTTAATCTGCGGCGACGTTGGATTTGGAAAAACAGAAGTTGCGCTAAGAGCTGCTTTTGTCGCGGTTTCGAATAATTATCAAGTGGCCGTTCTAGTCCCCACTACCCTCTTGGCTGAACAGCACTATCAAACTTTTGTCGATCGCTTCAAAGACACTCCGGTAAGAATCGCGGAGCTCTCTAGATTTCGAAGCAAACCTCAAATCGAGGAGACTTGCAACAGTTTAGAAAACGGAAAAATTGACATCGTTATTGGGACACACAAAATCCTTTCAAAGGATGTTCGATTCAAAAGTCTTGGATTAGTAATCATTGACGAGGAACACCGCTTTGGCGTTCGACAGAAAGAAGTGTTGAAAGCACTCAGAACCGAGGTGGACATTTTAACTCTCACGGCAACGCCAATTCCAAGAACACTCGCTATGTCTATGGAGGGTCTCAGAGATTTATCGGTCATTGCGACACCCCCCAGAAGGCGTCTAGCTATAAAAACATTCGTCAATCCCTATAGCGAAGGACTTATACGCGAAGCAATTATTCGGGAGTTAAAACGTGGTGGACAAATTTTTTATCTCCATAACGAAGTAGATTCTATTGAATCGGCTCGCGAAAAAATCCTAAGTATTATCCCCAGCGCAACTGTACGTATTGCACATGGACAGATGCGAGAGCGCGAACTTGAGATCGTCATGAGAGACTTTTATCAAGGTCGTTTTAACATTCTTTTGTGTACGACAATTATCGAAACGGGTATTGATATACCGAATGCAAATACGATTATCATCGATCGAGCTGACAAGTTCGGGCTAGCTCAGTTGCATCAACTTCGAGGGCGTGTCGGCCGCTCCCATCACCAGGCATTCGCGTATTTACTAACCCCCCGCGGAGTTCCCCTGAAAGGTCAAGCCAAGAAACGTCTTGAAGCAATCCAAATGATGGAGGAGCTCGGATCCGGATTCTTCCTTGC
>Ga0208004_1000896_pt1 | contig 11561 bp, 6 predicted proteins | sample DEB08_DNA_6_FD_184522 | JGI IMG/M metagenome (GOLD analysis project Ga0208004, IMG submission 184522) | Aqueous microbial communities from the Delaware River and Bay under freshwater to marine salinity gradient to study organic matter... | ecosystem: Environmental > Aquatic > Marine > Coastal ...
TGATAACTACGCAGCAGCGATCGATGAAATCATGCGTGTGAAGCCAGGATCATCAAAAGGTCGCTACATCCGCAAGGCTGTAGTTTCAACAACGATGGGCCCAGGCGTTGCACTTGATACCAACTATGCACGCGAAGGTGCAGCACCAATTCAGTAATTGTTTTTTTGACCCAGGGCAGATGCTTCACCTAGTATCTGCCCTCTCACCAGAGACTGCTGGTCTCGGACTTGAAAGAGTCCGAAATAAATGTCGAAAGACAGCCCGCATAGGTTCGAGCGGTTACCCCGCGCGTTTCTATGCGTCGGGGTTTTTCTCATTTAAAAGCAGATTTGGGGATTAACAGAAAGGAAGCCAGATGGCTCGCCCTGATAAGGCAGCAGCAGTTGCTGAGCTCGTTGAAGATTTCAAAGGAGCAGATGCAACAGTTGTTACCGAGTATCGCGGACTAACAGTTCAAGCGATCAAGTCGCTACGTCGTTCACTTGGCGATGAAACCAAGTACAAAGTAGCGAAGAACACCCTCATCAAAATCGCCGCAAAAGAAGCTGGCGTAAGTGTTGATGATGCTCTTCTCACCGGTCCATCTGCAATCGCATTCGTTAAGGGCGATCCAGTAACAGCCGCGAAGAGTTTGAAGAACTTCCAGAAAGAGAATCCACTTCTTGTTATCAAGGGCGGAATCTTTGAAGGTAAGACAGTAACCACAGCTGAAATCATGAAGCTCGCCGATCTTGAGTCGCGCGAAGTTCTCTTGGCCAAGCTTGCTGGTGCGATGAAGGCATCTATGGCAAAAGCAGCACGCGCATTCGATGCTCTTCGTATCAAGAGAGAAGCAGAAGCTGGTGCACCTGCTGCGCCTGCCGAAGCTGCCCCAGCTGCAGAAGCAGCGCCTGAAGTTGTAGCGGAAGCAGCACCTGCTGCTGAAGCAACAGCTCAAGAAACTTCTGCAGAACCAGCGCAAGCTGAAGTAACTCCAGAAACACCAGAGAACGCGTAGTTCAAAGAACGCAGAGAAAAGGAAAGAAAAATGGCAAAACTAAGCACTGAAGACCTATTGGGTCAGTTCAAAGAGATGTCACTCGTTGAGCTCTCAGATTTCGTAAAGGCTTTCGAAGAGGCATTTGATGTAACAGCAGCTGCTCCAGTAGCAGTTGTTGCAGCAGGTGGAGCTGCCGGCGGCGGCGAAGCAGCTGCTGCGCAGGATGAATTCACAGTCATCATTGAGGATGCAGGTTCACAGAAGATCGCCGTTATTAAGGAAGTACGTGCGCTCAACTCAAGCCTCGGCCTCAAGGAGGCAAAGGACCTCGTCGATGCGACTCCAGCAACTGTGCTTGAGAAGGCAGACAAGGCAACAGCGGACAAGGCGAAGGCGGCTCTCGAAGCAGCTGGCGCGAAGGTCTCCGTTAAGTAGTAGTTCCGTCATACGCAGGCCCCCCTTATACGGGGGGCCTTTCGTTTATCCCGGATTAGACATCGGCGTGTCGCGGAGGTTATGCTTCCCGTTCGCACAAATTCCTAGGGACAGGCATATAGCGGCCGTGGCCTCTCGTTTGCTGTGCGTGAGAAATAAAAGCAAGAAGTAAAGACGAAGTCCGAGAAACATAAGTAGTGACGAACTTTGGAAGGACAGAACTTGGCCGCGAAACAGAAATCAACTGCACCTGCTCGAATTTCTTTCGCCAAGATCCGCGAACCACAAGAAGTACCAAATCTCCTAGCTCTCCAAATTGAGAGTTTTGATTGGCTGCTTGGAAATGAAGCGTGGCGCGCGCGTATTGGCAAGAATGAAAGACCAGACCGTGGAGAAATTCCAAAACAATCTGGCTTAGAGGAAATCTTCGAAGAGATCTCTCCAATCGAAGACTTCCAAGGATCGATGTCGCTCTCATTCCGCGACCATCGCTTTGAACTACCGAAGTACACAATCGCTGAGTGCAAAGAGCGCGATATCACTTACGCCGCTCCACTCTTCCTAACTGCAGAATTCACAAATAATGTAACGGGTGAAATCAAGTCCCAGACGGTTTTCATGGGCGATTTCCCATTGATGACTCCACGCGGAACTTTCGTAATTAACGGAACCGAGCGCGTTGTCGTCTCCCAGCTGGTTCGTTCTCCTGGCGTTTACTTCGAGCGCACAGTCGAGAAGACTGCTGATAAAGATATCTATTCATCAAAGATCATTCCGAGCCGTGGTGCATGGCTTGAGTTTGAAATTGATAAGAAAGATTTCGTAGCTGTACGTATTGACCGTAAGCGTAAGCAATCTGTAACCGTCTTCTTGAAGGCGCTTGGTTGGACTAATGACCAAATCCTTGAAGAGTTTGGCGAATACGATTCAATGAAGGAAACGCTCGCGAAGGACACCGTCACAACCCAAGACGAAGCGTTACTAGATATCTATCGCAAGATGCGTCCGGGTGAGCCACCTACGAAGGAAGCTGCCCAGAACCTCATTGAAAACCTATATTTCAATCCAAAGCGCTATGACTTGGCCAAGGTCGGACGCTTCAAATTGAACAAGAAGCTCGGTATCGATCTAGATCTTGGTAAGAACTTGCTCGCAATTGATGACATTGTCGGAACAATTCGTTACCTCGTCGCACTTCACAAGGGTGAGGCGCTTATCGATCTAGGTAAGCAAGTTCGCGTTGAGATCGACGATATCGATCACTTCGGAAATCGTCGCCTCCGCACAGTTGGCGAATTGATTCAAAACCAAGTTCGCGTCGGTCTATCTCGTATGGAGCGCGTTGTTCGAGAGCGTATGACTACTCAGGATGTCGAAGCGATTACGCCACAGACTCTGATCAACATCCGTCCAATTACTGCGGCGATCAAAGAGTTCTTCGGAACTTCACAACTCTCACAGTTTATGGATCAGACAAATCCAATTTCTGGTCTTACCCATAAGCGACGTCTCTCAGCTCTCGGACCTGGCGGTCTTTCTCGTGATCGCGCCGGCTTCGAAGTTCGTGACGTTCATCCATCTCACTATGGACGTATGTGCCCGATTGAAACTCCGGAAGGTCCAAACATCGGACTTATTGGTTCGCTTGCAACATATGCACGGATCACACCATTTGGTTTCGTCGAGACTCCATATCGCAAAGTTGTAAATGGAAAGGTAACTGACCAAGTCGATTACCTAACCGCTGATGAAGAAGATGAGCACATCATTGCCCAGGCAAATGCGCCGCTAACCGAGGAGAATCGATTCGCAGAATCTCGAGTTCTCGTTCGTCGTCGCGGTGGCGAAGTCGACATCATTCCAGCTGAAGAAGTTGATTACATGGATGTTTCGCCACGTCAGATGGTTTCCGTAGCTACTGCGATGATTCCATTCCTTGAGCATGATGATGCAAACCGCGCTCTTATGGGTGCGAACATGATGCGTCAGGCTGTGCCTCTACTTCGCGCGGAGTCACCATTTGTTGGAACCGGTATGGAATACCGCGCAGCCGTTGATGCTGGCGATGTTGTGACTGCTGTTCGTGGTGGCGTAGTGACCGAGGTTGCTTCTGATCACATTGTCGTAAAGACCGATGATGGCGAAGAAGATATTTACGATGAGACCGTAATCCAGAAGTTCATCCGTTCAAATCAGGGAACTTCACGGAATATGCGCGTTCTTGTAAATGAGGGCGAGAAGATTGCCGCTGGCCAAGTAATTGTCGATGGTCCATCAACTCAAAACGGTGAGATGGCGCTCGGTAAGAACCTCTTGGTCGCGTTCATGTCATGGGAAGGTCACAACTACGAAGATGCGATCATCCTTTCTCAGCGTCTCGTTCAAGATGATGTTCTAACTTCGATTCATATTGAAGAGTATGAAGTTGATGCTCGTGACACCAAGCTTGGTGCTGAAGAAATTACTCGCGATATCCCGAATGTATCTGAAGAAGTTCTTGCAGATCTCGATGAGCGCGGAATTATCCGTATCGGTGCTGATGTTGTTCCGGGCGATATCTTGGTTGGAAAGGTAACTCCAAAGGGAGAAACCGAACTAACTCCAGAAGAGCGTTTGCTACGTGCAATCTTCGGTGAGAAGGCGCGCGAAGTTCGCGATACCTCTCTAAAGGTTCCGCATGGTGAAGGTGGAAAGGTAATCGGAGTAAAGATCTTTGATCTTGAAGATGGTTATGACCTACCTGCTGGCGTAAACCAAGTTGTCCGTGTTTATGTTGCTCAGAAGCGAAAGATCCAAGATGGTGACAAGCTCGCTGGTCGCCACGGAAACAAGGGTGTTATCGCAAAGATCCTTCCAGTTGAAGATATGCCATTCCTCGAAGATGGAACTCCGGTTGATGTGGTTCTAAATCCACTCGGTGTTCCAGGTCGTATGAATGTCGGACAGGTTCTTGAAACTCACTTAGGTTGGGTTGCAAAGAGCGGTTGGCAGGTTGAGAAGACAAATGAGAAGTGGAGCGAGCGACTTTCAAATATCGGCGCACTCTCTGCATCATCTGGAACTCGCGTCGCTACCCCAGTCTTTGATGGCGCTCTTGAAGATGAAATTCATGGTCTCCTTGAGTCAACCCTTCCAAATGCTGATGGCCAACGTCTTGTAAGTAAGGATGGAAAGGCTCAATTATTTGATGGCCGTACCGGTCAGCCTTATCCAGAAGAGATCACAGTTGGATACATGTACATCTTGAAGTTGCACCACTTGGTCGACGACAAGATTCACGCACGTTCAACTGGTCCTTACTCAATGATCACCCAGCAACCACTCGGTGGAAAGGCCCAATTCGGTGGCCAGCGCTTTGGTGAGATGGAAGTTTGGGCGCTTGAAGCTTATGGCGCTGCATACACGCTCCAAGAGTTGTTGACGATTAAGTCTGATGACGTTCTTGGCCGCGTAAAAGTTTACGAAGCAATCGTGAAGGGCGAGAACATCCCTGAACCAGGAATCCCTGAATCATTCAAGGTTCTGGTTAAGGAAATGCAATCACTCTGTCTTAATGTCGAAGTGCTTTCATCTGAAGGCGTCGCAATTGAGATGCGCGATACTGATGAAGAAGTATTCAAGACAGCCGAAGAGTTAGGTATCAACTTGTCACGAGTTGAGCCAAGCTCAGTAGAAGAAGTGTGACAGGGGGAGAATAGAGAATGTTAGACGTCAACTTTTTCGATGAGCTAAGGATTGGTCTTGCTTCGGCAGAGCACATCCGTGAATGGTCTTTTGGCGAGGTAAAGAAGCCAGAGACAATTAACTACCGAACACTAAAGCCGGAAAAAGATGGTCTCTTCGATGAGAAGATCTTCGGACCGACTCGTGATTGGGAGTGCTACTGCGGTAAGTACAAGCGCGTCCGATTCAAAGGCATCATCTGCGAACGCTGCGGTGTTGAAGTAACACGTGCAAAGGTTCGTCGTGAGCGGATGGGCCATATTGAACTTGCAGCGCCAGTAACTCATATTTGGTACTTCAAGGGCGTTCCTTCTCGCCTCGGTTACCTGCTAGATCTTGCTCCAAAGGATCTTGAGAAGGTCATCTACTTTGCTGCTTACATGATTACCGAAGTTGATAACGAGGGTCGTGAAGAGGATCTAGCAAAGCTTGAGAAGCGCGTTAATAATGATCGCAAGAAGATTGAGACAAAGCGCGATGCTGATCTTGCGGCACGGCAAGAGAAGTTGGAGAACGATCTCGCTGAACTCGAAGAAGAGGGCGCGAAGTCTGATCAAAAGCGTAAGGTCCGCGAATCTGGCGAGCGTGAGTTGAAGACAATTCGCGATCGTGCCCAGAAAGAACTCGATCGTCTCGAGGAAGTCTGGAAGCGCTTTAAAGATCTTAAGGTTGGCGATCTCGAAGGTGACGAAAATCTTTACCGCGAGATGCGTGATCGTTACGGAATCTATTTCAAGGGATTTATGGGCGCGACTGCGATCCAGAAGCGTCTTGAAACATTTGATCTTCAGGCCGAGTATGACAAGCTCACCGATATTGCTGAGAACGGTAAGGGACAGAAAAAGACCCGCGCCATCAAGCGATTGAAGGTTGTTAACTCATTCCTAAGTACAAATAACAAGCCGACATCGATGGTCTTGGATTGCGTTCCAGTAATTCCACCAGACCTACGTCCGATGGTCCAACTTGATGGTGGCCGCTTTGCTACCTCAGATTTAAATGATCTCTATCGCCGTGTTATCAACCGTAACAATCGTTTGAAGCGACTAGTTGATCTCGGCGCTCCAGAAATTATTGTTAATAATGAGAAGCGCATGCTCCAAGAAGCTGTCGATGCGCTCTTCGATAACGGTCGTCGTGGTCGCCCAGTAACGGGCCCAGGAAACCGTGCGTTGAAGTCGCTCTCTGACATGCTCAAAGGTAAGCAGGGTCGCTTCCGCCAGAACCTACTTGGAAAGCGCGTTGATTACTCAGGTCGTTCGGTAATCGTCGTTGGTCCACAACTCAAGCTCCACCAGTGCGGACTTCCAAAGCAGATGGCGCTCGAATTGTTCAAGCCATTTGTAATGAAGCGCTTGGTTGATTTGAATCATGCCCAGAACATCAAGAGCGCAAAGCGTATGGTTGAGCGTTCTCGTGCAGTTGTTTGGGATGTTCTTGAAGAGGTTATTGCGGAGCATCCAGTTCTCTTGAACCGTGCTCCAACCTTGCACCGTCTTGGTATCCAAGCTTTCGAACCGCAACTAATCGAAGGTAAAGCGATCCAGATTCACCCACTCGTCTGTACTGCCTTTAACGCGGACTTCGATGGTGACCAGATGGCGGTTCACGTCCCACTTTCTGCGGAAGCACAAGCTGAAGCTCGTATCTTGATGTTGTCATCAAATAACATCTTGTCGCCAGCTTCCGGTCGACCACTCACCGCTCCGACTCAGGACATGGTGCTTGGCCTTTACTACTTGACTTCAAATCGTGAGAACCAACTTGGCGATGGAAGAAGCTTTACCTCAATCGCTGAAGGTTTGATGGCGTATGAAGCTAAGAGCGTCGCAGTTCAAGCAAAGATCAAGATTCGTGTAAATGTAGATGGCGAGCTGGTCACTAAGGAGACAACTCTAGGAAGAGCAATCTTCAATGAGATTCTTCCGGAAGGCTTCCCATATGTAGATCACGAAGTAACTAAGAAGGCGCTTGGCGCAATCGTTGATAATCTCGCTGAAGGTTATCCAAAGGTTGTCGTGGCACGCGTTCTAGATGATCTAAAGGAACTTGGTTTCCGTTGGGCAACACGTGCTGGTGCAACCATCGGTATCGTCGATGTTGTTACACCTTCTCGTAAAAACGAGATCTTGGCGGGTTACGAAGATAAGGCCGATAAGGTCCAATCCCAGTATGACCTTGGTCTGATTACTGATGACGAGCGTCGTCAGGAATTGATCGAGATCTGGACTCAAGCCACTAATGATGTTGCTAAGGAGATGGAAGATAACTTCCCACGCACAAATCCGGTCTGGATGATGGTGTACTCCGGCGCTCGTGGAAACATGATGCAGATCCGACAGATCGCAGGTATGCGTGGACTTGTGGCGAATCCGAAGGGTGAAATTATCCCTCGTCCGATCAAGTCCAACTTCCGCGAAGGTCTATCCGTACTTGAGTACTTCATCTCAACTCACGGTGCTCGTAAGGGTCTCGCTGATACCGCGCTTCGTACCGCAGATGCTGGTTATCTGACCCGACGTCTCTGCGACGTCGCACAAGATGTCATCATCCGTGAAGAAGATTGTGGAACAGATCGTGGTTTAACGCTAAAGATTGCTGAAGTTGTAAATGGCAAACTCACTCGCGATGACCATGTTGAAACTGCAATTTATGGCCGTATCGTTGTTGAAGATATTGTTGCTGATGGCAAGACAATCATTGCTGCTGGCACAGATCTCGGTGATCGCGTAATTGATGACCTGGTCGCAGTTGGCGTAGCTGAAGTAAAGGTACGTTCAGTGATGACTTGCGATTCTAAGGTTGGTCTTTGCGCGAAGTGCTATGGCCGCTCGATGGCAACTGGCAAAATCGTTGATGTGGGTGAAGCGGTAGGAATTATCGCGGCACAATCAATTGGTGAGCCTGGTACCCAGCTAACGATGCGTACCTTCCACACTGGTGGCGCTGCAACTGCATCAGGTGACATCACTCATGGTCTACCTCGTGTTGTTGAGCTATTCGAAGCACGTACACCTAAGGGTGTTGCTCCAATTGCTGAAGCAGCCGGCGTTGTCTCATTTACCGAAGATTCAAAGGGTAAGAAGATCATCGTCACACCAGAAGATGGTGGCGAAGCAACTGCTTATCCGATTACGCGCCGTCAGAAACTTCTCGTAGAAGAAGGAATGAAGGTCACGGTCGGACAGCAAATGGTTGTTGGTGCGATTGATCCAAAGCAGGTTCTAAAGATTCTCGGACCGCGCGCCACCCAGACCCACTTGGTAAATGAAATTCAAGAGGTTTACCGATCCCAGGGCGTGGGCATCCACGATAAGCACATTGAAATTATCGTGAAGCAGATGCTCCGTCGTATCACCGTTCTTGAACCGGGTGATACCGATCTACTTCCTGGTGAATTGGTCGATCATCTCCGCTTCCAGGCAGCAAACCGCGAAGCTGTCACAAAGGGTGGCAAGGCTGCATCGGGACGTCCAGAACTTATGGGTATCACCAAAGCATCGCTTGCTACTGAATCCTGGCTATCAGCCGCATCCTTCCAAGAGACAACGCGCGTCCTAACCGATGCAGCGCTCTCTGAGCGAAGCGATCCGCTGCTAGGTCTTAAGGAGAACGTCATTATCGGTAAGTTGATCCCAGCTGGTACGGGACTATCGCGTTATCGCAATGTCCGCGTTGAACCTACTGAGGAAGCAAAGGCTGCTGTTTATGCCGCTTACGATGAATATGACTACACGCCATTCGAATCAACTGGTTCAGGTGAAGCAGTTCGCCTAGATGAGTTTGAGTCCGGATCGCGTTAATAAAGAAGTAATAAAAGTCCCCGGTTAGAAATAGCCGGGGATTTTTTATGGCTTCAGAACTATTCGAATTGGATTGCCGATCTTCTTCTCTAGCTTTTCAAGAGCGAGCGCCGCTTCATCTAATGGCAGAATTTCAGAGACCGATTTAGCAAGATTCAGTTTTCCACTCTTTACAAAATTAACCAGCTCTTTAGTGTGATGTGCTTCCGAGCCGTAGTGGCCAAGAACTTGGGTTCTCATATAAGTAAAGGCCATGTCATTTGGGATAGTAATCGGCTCATTTGCAATACCCACTATTACTAATCTTCCTTGTTCTCCTAATAGTGAGAGCGCTTGTTTCCTAACGGGAGTGACCCCTGCAAAATCAAAGCAGGCGCTTAAGCCACGATGCTTCTTTAGCTCTTCATCACTTGGATCAAAGGCGAAATCAGCCCCTATTTCAAGGGCTTTTTCGCGGGCATCTTTCCGAGGGTCAATCGCTATTACCTTGCTACAACCAATCATTTTGAGAAGTTGAACAGCATGAATGCCAAGCCCGCCAACGCCAAATACAGCAGCGCTCTCGCCCGCTTTCATATTTGCCGTTGATGAAATGGCTGCCCAAGGTGTTGAGACCGCATCAGGAATTATCGCGGCTTCTTCAAATGGTAAGTCATCAGGAATCTTGACCACTAAAGATTCTTTTGCGATTACATACTCGGCATAGCCACCGTCATAATCAAAACCAAGTGTTGTAACCTGGTTCTTATCATTACGTTCTCCGGCAATAACCAGTACTCGATCGCCAACTTGAAAACTAGAGACTCCTGCACCAATCTCATCGATAGTCCCGGCTACCTCATGTCCAAGCGTTACTTGATCTCCATTTAAGTACCCCGGTGTTAGCGTTCCATCAAGGAAGTGCACATCAGATAAACAGACTCCGGCTGCACCTACTTTAATCCTTACTTCTCCGGTTGCTGCGCGAGGTGTAGGAACTTCGGTTACTGCAAACTTTCGCGTTGAAACAGTAATTCGTCCAGCTTTCATGAAATCAATCCTTGCGCTCGATTGATAAGAATGTTTACACCAACCCCAAATCCTTTGAAAGCGGGATTTGTGGTTTGTCCAGCTCGGTAGCGAGCCCAGATCTGTTGGATAATCACAGTGAGTCTGAATAGACCAAAGACTTCATAGAAAGTGAAGTCACTACATTTTCTGCCACTTAACTCTAAATATTTAGCAATGAATTCTTTACGGGTGGGCATTCCTTCAAGATGGCTTGGTTGGCGGCGAAGTGATGCAAACTCGACGTCATCATCGCGATCTACCCAATAGGCAAGGGCAGAACCGAGATCCATAAGGGGATCGCCCACGGTTGCGAGCTCCCAATCGAGCACGCCCACTAGCTTTTTCTGCCCTAAATCAAAGACCATATTGTCTATCCGCCAATCGCCGTGAATGATGCAAGAACCAACATCTTCCGGTTTATTTTCAGCGAGCCAGCTCATTACATCTTCGCCATCTGGAACATCATCAGTAATCGCGTTTCGATAGCGTTTTGACCAACCTTCGACTTGGCGGGTGACGTATCCAGCTCCCTTATTGAGTTCGGCGAGCAGAGTGGCATCAACAGCGTGTAGTTGAGCAAGTCCGGCAACAAGACTTGTGGCCATAATCGAGATATCTTCTTTAGTAAGACTTTCGGGTACATCGCGCCGGAAGATATCGCCTTTGATTCGCTCCATCACATAGAAATCAGAGCCAATAATTGAGTGATCCTCACATAGCGCAATCACCTTTGGAACCAAGTCATAAACTGGTTTTAATCTAGATTGAATCAAAAACTCACGTTTCATATCATGGGCAGAAACAGCCTTGGTTCCAATAGGTGGTCTTCGCAAAACTAATTCTCGATCTGGATATTCCAATAAGTAAGTGAGATTTGAGGCGCCACTTCTAAATTGTTTTACTTCCGGCAATTCGCCTTCATTAATGTATTGCGAGAGCCACTCATGAACTTTTGCGATATCAAATGCATCTTCATCGCGAACTGGCGTCAGATCGCTCATGAGAAATAGGGCTTAAGCTCTAACTTCGCTAGGTCGCGGATATGAACTTCATCAGGTCCATCGACGATGCGCAGGACTCTTATCCCGGCGAACATCGCGGCAAGAGGCGTATCTTGGCTAACGCCAGCGCCGCCGTGAGCCTGAATCGCATGATCAATGACTTCTTGCGCCATCCGGGGGACCGCGACTTTAATGGCGGCTATCTCTTTACGGGCAGCCTTTGCCCCTTGATTATCAATAATCCACGCTGCTTTTAGAACAAGTAGGCGGGCTTGTTCGATATTGATTCGCGCGTTAGCAATCCAATCTTGGATTACACCTTGGCGAGCGAGCTCTTTACCAAACGGTGTTCTGGTTAAGGAGCGTTCGATCATCAATTTAAGAGCGCGTTCAGCCATCCCGATAGCGCGCATACAGTGATGAATCCGTCCTGGACCGAGGCGTGCTTGGGCAAGTGCAAAACCTTCGCCCTCTTTACCAATCAGATTAGTAACAGGAACCTTTACATCGGTAAAGGAAATTTCAGCATGGCCATGTTGATCAACATAGCCAAGGACATCGAGATTCCG
>Ga0208004_1000899_pt1 | contig 11534 bp, 9 predicted proteins | sample DEB08_DNA_6_FD_184522 | JGI IMG/M metagenome (GOLD analysis project Ga0208004, IMG submission 184522) | Aqueous microbial communities from the Delaware River and Bay under freshwater to marine salinity gradient to study organic matter... | ecosystem: Environmental > Aquatic > Marine > Coastal ...
AAACGTCTCGACCTTATTGTAATTTTGGTTAACCAATACGGTCCCGCCTGAACTCCCGGTGATTGCTAAGTCGTAACCGAGATCTCTGCCGCTCATATACGAAACAGACCAATCGATATCTCCCCCTGATTGATCAAATTTGATCGCGTACTGGCTATCGTTTGTTTTTGTTTTTGAGAAACTAAAGTCTGCAAGCTTGATATCAGCGGTAGTGTGATGTTCAAACTCGGGAATCCAGGCAACGGTTAAGCTCGAATACATACCAAAGACTTTACTCAACTTGATCGCGTTGACTCCAAAACGGTCTTCGTCAATCTCTGGCGATAAGAGCGTGAAATCCCTCGGGGTTAAATTATCGGTAGGATTTAATCGATCCGTGCGTCCCCAGGCTATGATTTGCTTGCCAGCCCTAATATCCCAATCGCCTTTTCGCAAGTGAGCGTAGCCCTCCTTAATACGACTGATGTCGTAATCCGAATCAAGGAATCCTTGATGCTCGGCATAACCCTCAACGAACGCCGACAGCCCTCCAGAAAAACGTTGATCGTATTTGAGCCACAGTGATCCAACACCAATACTATTGTTGTTGTCACTCAACCGATTTGAACTCCAAAAACCAGATCGCAAGGATCCTGTCAAGCCCAACTCGTTCAAGTTACTGTGCCACTTATTATTGATCTCCTCTCCATCAGCCGGAAAGTCCTCAGGGAAGAGTGAAGGTTCATCACTGGATTCAGGCGGGATATCGGCGTTTTGCGCCCAACTAGATGCAACAAAAAAAGCCGAAAGAAAAAAAGCGGCCCCATTAAGAAGGAGCCGCTTAAAATAAGCGCTAGAGTTTGTGGGCATTACTGACTTTCCATATACCTCGTAGTGAAGTAGCTGTCCTTCACGCCGACATTTACTTTTAGTTCATCGACTTTGATCACAGTCGAGTGGCCAGTTTGAACGTTTCGTGCGCGGAACTCTCTTGCGTACCACTTATTCTTTTCTGGCTCAACGAGCTCCAAATTCAGAAACTGCATTTCCTTGTAAAGGCTGCCTGCCTCGTCATACATCATTGCTTTTCTCGCAACAAATGTGTCTTTCTGAATCCAGCTTACCCGCTTCGAGTAACCCGTATTTTTGGCGATAGTTTTATTGATCGGGGTCGATTCAATCACATAGCACATGAAACCATCGACGTCCTCTTCCTTCAAGATCGTGTGGTTCCATTCCTTCACCTTGTGGCCGATAACATCTCCATAAGAGAAATCCGTTCCAACGAAGCTATCTTTCTTGTTACTCGAGACCAAGCGCCGAACTTTCTTTAAGCTAGGAAGATAGAGCCAAATATCGTCTTCGTCCTTCGAGTGCTCGATCAAGAGGGATACCATTCCTTTAACGTCGGTTGGTTCGAGGAATCGGGTCATTCTCATGTTATCGAACGTACCTTTTTGAAGCTTAGTCGTACCAAAGGTTTTTCTGACTCGCTCTTTACCCGCTTTGTTCGTCAGAATCATAGTGGTTTGCGATGTTGAGTCCGTAACTTTATTGACAATAAAGTTTTTCTCCATAATCTCCTCGGGGGTGATCGCAAAACCGAGTTGAGCAGATGAGAAAATGATCACCAAGCCCGTGGTGAGGCACGTTTTTATACTGATTTGCTTCATTGAATATTTCACTTTTTATCTCCACCGAAAATGAATTTTGGTTTAAATTTCAGGACAAGCGCAGGCATCACAGTAAGCGCCGCGGTCACACTCACGATCATAGCGGTTCCGATTAGGAGCGCAGTCCAAGTATGCGGGTAATAGCCTCGAGAGAATGCTTGAACAGCATAACCGCCAGCAACAGCAGACGCGACAAATAAACACGCCTTTCCGGCAGTCCTCAGCACCTTCCTGAATATTTCATCTACGTTGCCCCCCATGCTGAATTCTTCTCTCAATCTAAACAACATATAGATTGCATAGTCCGCTCCGATGCCGATTGCTAGTGCGGATACCAAAGCAGTAGGTATATTTAAATTGATTCCAAGAAGTCCCATGAGGCCCATATTTGTCATGACAGACAGCAGCAGGGGAGTGACCACCAAGAGGCCGGCTATTGGGGTTCGGAAAACTAAGGATGCAATCAGGAATACCACTGCCGCGATCTGCACAATATTCAAGATTTTATCTTTTACGATCACCTCAACTAGTGCTGCACTCTGGGCAACACTGCCACCAACATTCACCTTTACATTTGGAGGGAATCTCTCTGCTACAAATCCTTGGATATTTTTCCAAAGCTCGAGCATATCGGAAGTATTATCGCTGTGCGTAAAGATCACCATGTTTGCAAGCCGATAGTCGTAATCAACGTATGGATCGAAGTCACCGGGCTCTCCAGACATCGAGTAGATCAGCAGGTACTCTGCGATTGTGTTCCGATTGTCGGGGATCCTGTAGTAGGCTGGGTCATCTGCATTCATCGACTGATTCATTCGTTTGATGAACTCCGCCATCGACATTACTTTCCCGACGTGTGGCTGCGTCTGGACAAACGTCGCCAAATCGTCCATCGCTTTTAGTACGTCTGGATCCTTAATGGCGTCTTGTTCTTCGCCTTCGATCATCAGATAGATGTTGTTGGTGCCAGCCATACGCTGATTTAGCGCACGGTCATCCTTTAATACTTGTAGCTCTGGAGAGAAGTAGTGCTTCAACGAACTCTCAATTTTTAGTTTTGAAATACCAAAAACAGATATAACGATCAGCACTGCTGTGATCCAAAAGATTTTGTTTCTGTTTTGACCGAGCATCGTATTCGCATAAAAACCGGTGATACGATCCCAGAAGCGTTCTTCCTTTTCCATATTGGTTTCGCGCTGGCTTGGCGGAGGCAGAATTGCCCGAAGCGCTGGAATGAACGTCATTTCAACAGCCAAAATACTCAGAATTCCAATACCTGAAAATACCCCGAAAACCCTGATGGAGACGATCTCAAAAACGACCAGTGAGAAAAATCCACACGATGCAACGATACCCGCAGTCAACATCACGGGGCCGATTTTGACGATCGAGTCGATAACGGCCTGTTTATTCGCATCGATCCCGCCTTTATCTGCAACTATCTTTGCGGGAGCCACGACATACATGATCAATCGGATGGTCGCCCAAATCAAAAAGAGCCACACTGGGATCATCGTAATCAACCCCACGTCTTTGGCGGCAACAACGGCAGCACCTAGCTCTCCTGTTTGGAACCCTTTGTAGATTCCCCATACGACTGGAACTCCGATCATTAACGGCAAAAATTTACCAATGATCCCGCTCACGTTAAAAAACTTTGTTTCCGTGTACTGGGCGCCATTCGGTTGCGCTTTGTTATATTCCTCGTAGTATCGCTTGAGTAACTGAACCGCGTGTCCGGCGCCAACCGCCAACACCAAAATCGGCGTCGACATGTTGAAGATGTCGAGCGGTACGTCCGCTAGTCCCATGAAGCCCTTAGCCCAAATCACCGCAATGATCGGGGTTACGAGTGGCAAAATTAACCCTTGAAGAGTTCGGAACGCTTCAAAGTGAATAATTCCGATGATCACGATTGCGATGAGTAGGAGGAATGGTGTCAGCCCAGCAAATTTCTCGAATAAGGCAATGAACGGAGGGTATCCAGTTACCTCGATTGTGACGCTATCGTCTCTCTCGGCGTCAACGGCCTCGTTAATTTTGTTTGACACATATGTGAAACCTACGCGCCCTTCCTTTTTATCCTCCGCGGTTGCATCATGCACCTCCGCCAGAATCATTAGCGTTTTGAAATCCTCTGATACTACGGTATTCATATACGTTGAATTTCTAAGCAAGGCGTCCTTGAGTATCGCCATCTCCTCAGGGGTGGTGGGGACGTCAGCCATCATTTGTCGGACTTCCATTCCAGCCTCAGTGCCCTTGATGTCCTTCGCGCGACTGGCGGCTACTGACAAGAGGTTTGTCTTTACGATTCGAGGAGTCTCGCGGAGTTTTTGTGTGATGCGCTGAACCTTTGCTAGGACCTCAGGTTGAAAAACATCTCCCTCCTTTGGAGTGATGCCGATAGCAGCGACATATCTCGAGCCAAAAACTTCTTCCACTTTTAGCGTTGTAGCAACGAATGGGTGGGATTTTGGAACAATCGTGTTCGGGTCAATGATGACGGTGAGATTACTCCCCGTCTTCATGAAGAAATAGGTTAGCCCTAATATAGCAACAACTACTGCCCATCTGAACCGAACAATAAATTCGATGTACTTACGCATGCAGCAAATCCCCCGTGAAATTTTTAAACTTATTCTAAATAGAGCCAGCCATTCGACTGTCAGCAGGGGCAAGAGTTTAACTGTTTAGGTGATGAATTGCAGCCGCGAAGTTCTAGCTGTTAAAACTTCCCAAAAATTTTGTAGGCTTCAGTCGGATCCATTCCGCCTAGTATCGCTTTTCGAACTTTATTTTCGGTTGAGGAGACTGCTTCGGTAGCCGATATTATCTCGTGGGCATTTTCTCCGGGGATTATCACCACGCCATCTAAATCCGCAAGAACAAAGTCCCCGGGATTAATCTTTACGTCACCAATTCGGATTGGAATCTCAAAGTTTGTCGGTATCCATCGTCCCACTACGTCTTTGGGCGTAAAAAAACTATGAAATACCGGGAACTTACTTTTTAAAATAAAGCTAGTGTCTCGGCATCCTCCATCCACAATAAATCCTCGCACACCTTTGCCTTGAAGGGTCTCTGCGGAGAGCTCACCCATGAGTGCGACCTCTTGGTTGTTTGGTTGACACATAACAACGTGGCCTGCGGGCGCGCGTGAGAGAAACTCTGTCCATCTCAAAAGGGAGTCGTGAGCAGAGATATCGGCCATTCGCCCCTCGACAGTGAAAATTGGACCAAAAGCTTTTGTAGAGGCATCAAGCGGTCTGATATCTGGAGGCAGCACGAAGTCTTTGAATCCCCGCGCACGCATGACGTCATGGACTGCTCCGGTATAGAGTTGGCCGATCCGATCGGTCAGGTTTCCTTTATCTTTCATCGATTGTTTTTGGTGGTTCGACGCCAAGTTTGCGTGCCCAATCGATTAGAGGCGAAACGATAGAGTCACGAAGGATTATTCCAGATTTTATCTGCTCCCTTTTAAGCTTGAGACCGCGTTCGCCGGGAAGACGCACAGGATCATTCGCATCGATCGGATCCGCTTGCTTACAAGCGTTTGCAACCCAAGAAGTTTGTCGTAAAAAGTTCTCGATTCCGCCAAACATTCTCGGATCGAACGCTTGGAGAAACACTTCGCCAGTCCAACCCTCCACAGGGTCTGCGCGGCCATGACCAGAGAGACCCTGCGTTAGAGCCTCAACCAAAAGCCCTAGGGCATATCCTTTGTGCCCGTATTGGATCCCACCGATTGGAAGCAGAGCACCGAGCGAACCAATAATCGAGTGGGGATCGTTAGTTGGTTGACCGTTCGAATTAATTAACCAGTCACCCGGGAGTTTCCCATTCTCATTCTTTAAACGCCCAACCATCCCGTTTGTTGTGATCGACGTTGATACGTCAATCAAGACAGGGTCACCACTTGTTGGCCAACCAGCGGCGATTGGGTTTGGCGTAATCACTCCACTCTTGGCGCCAAAAGGAGCAACAGAGTTATTCTCCGGAGCGGAGGACATGATGATTATCACTAAGCCTTGATCAGTTGCTCGGGTGAGGTAAGCGGCGAGACAGGCGATGTGATGTCCACGCGCGATGGTTAACGAGCAAGCTCCGAATTTTTTAGCTCGATCAGTTGCTAAATCGATTGCTTTGGCAGTAAGCCAGGTCCCTGGAAGTCGGTCACCATCCCAAGCAACGGCCGCAGGTAAATCACTAATGACAATGGGCTGCCCAGTTTTTTTCATTAGTCCTTTCTCAATGTCAGAGAGGTAGGGCGCCAGGAGTTGTAGCCCATGCGTTGAGTGACCAAGGAGGTCTCCCTCAATCAGCACCTCGCTTATTACCGTTGATTTTTCGTCGTCAACACCAGTTGCACTTAGCAGGGCTACTGAGAATCTTTTTAGATCCTCGAAATTAAATCTGCGAGTTTTGCTCGAGTTCATGAATCGTTTGATCGCGCAAAATAGTTACAGCATGATAATCTGGCGTACAGTACGTCCGGAGGCCAGCTTGTCAAAACCTTCATTAATATCCTCTAAGCCGATATGGTCGCTCATGAGTTCGCTCACGGGCAACATTCCGCGTTTAAACAAATCGATGTACCGGGGTACGTCACGCGTTGGAACGCAAGAGCCAACGTAGCTACCCTTAATCGTTCTCTCCTCCGCTGTTAGGTTTACATGTTGAAGTTCCCACCTAGCGTCCGGGTGAGGAAGTCCTGCAGTTACTGTCGTGCCGCCTCGCTTGGTAACTCGGTACGCTAGCTCCATTGCTTGAACAGAGCCCGCCATTTCAAATCCAAAGTCTACGCCGCCGCCAGTTAGTTCTTTTACTTTTTGAACTGCGTTTTCGTCTTTTGCGTTGACCCCTGCTGTAGCTCCTAAGCCTTTCGCTAATTCGAGTTTGTCATCATGTACATCAATCGCGATGATTTGAGAAGCACCCCCGACCTTCGCGCCCAAAAGTGCATTGAGTCCAACGCCTCCCAAGCCAACCACGGCAACGGTGGAGCCTGGAAATACATTTGCTGTATTGAGAGCGGCTCCTACTCCCGTTAAAACGGCGCAGCCGAAAAGTGCTGCCTGATCAAATGGCAAGTCTTTACTAATCTTCACGGCGGACCCACGGTTAACAACGCAGTACTCTGCAAATGCAGAAACCCCGACGTGGTGATAGACGGGCTTGCCGTCTTGACTGAGTCGAATTCCTCCGCCAAGAAGTGTGCCCGCGCCATTTGCTTGTTGACCAGGCTCACATCGACCAGGGTGACCTTCTTTACAAGAGATACACTCACCACAGCTCGGGGCGAATATCAGTGCTACATGGTCACCAGGAGATAGGTCGTCGACTCCAGGCCCGCACTCAACGACGACTCCTGCGGCTTCGTGTCCGAGAACCATTGGCATTTGGCGGGGACGATTTCCGTTGACCGAAGAAAGATCAGAATGACACAAGCTCGCTGCTTTAACTTGAACGAGTATCTCTCTGTTTTGAGGCGGTGCCAATTCAACTTCCTCGATTTTCATTGGCCGTGATTTTCCATAGGGTTGCGGTAGCCCGAGCTCCCTGATAACTGCTGCTTTCATTTTCATTTCTTTTTCCTTAAGTTCTAAATTGCAAATTAGTAGGTTGTTCGTCCGCCTGATGCATCGAACACTGCTGCAGTACTAAATGAACACTCCTCAGTACAAAGCCACGAGATTAGTGCTGCGAGCTCCTCTGCTTTTCCGAATCGCCCCATTGGTATTTTCGATCTCATATACTCAATATGTGCCTCCGCCACCTGATCAAGTATCGGAGTTTCTACAGTCGTCGGTGTGACGGCATTCACTAGCACTCCATCGAGTGCCAACTCTTTTCCGAGCGATCTCGTTAATGCTATGACTCCCGCTTTCGCGGCGGAGTAAGCTGAGGCTGTTGGATTTCCCTCTTTTCCAGCGACCGAGGAAATATTTACTATCCTTCCGTACTTATTTTTTTTCATGTAGGGAACGGTCTCGCGACACATAATAAATGTACCGGTGAGGTTGACATCTAAAACACGTCGCCACTCATCCAGAGGATAGGATTCAACAGTTTGATTGATCCCAGCGATACCAGCAGAATTAACGAGGATATCTATTCTCCCGAACGCATTCGAAATTTTTTGTAATACTGATTTCACATTAGTCACATCACTTACATCACATTGGAAAAATTGAATTTCAGACGTACCAATTTCTTTCGGAGGACTTCGGTCTACGATGGCTACCTTCGCTCCGGATAAAGACATTCTTTTAGCTGTAGCCTCACCGATCCCGGACGAGCCGCCGGTGATAACTGCGACACGATTCGTAAAATCTAACTTGTTCATTCCTCCCCCGTTCGCGAAAGCACTTTTATTTAATAAACTGAATCTTATTGTAAAGACGACTTTGCATCCACCGGATTAAACAAGAACGTTTTTTGAAGAGCGGAGAAAACTGCCTGCATGTGGTGTTTTCGGTTTGTGTTTCATGAGATACTGGCTTAACTTTTAAATGGCGTTTTAATTTAGTTGGACAATTACAACCATGGATACATCGATAAAGGTAGCAATAATAGGTTCTGGAAACATCGGAACGGACCTTATGATTAAGGTCATGCGTCAATCTAAGTATTTGCAAATGGCGGCGATGGTAGGTATCGACAAGGAATCTGATGGTCTAGCACGTGCTAACCGACTTGGAATTTTCACGACGCATGAAGGAGTCAAGGGTTTAGTCGAGTCGCCAGTTTTTACCGATGTTGATATTGTTTTTGACGCGACTTCAGCTGGAGCACACGTAGAAAATGACAAGGCATTAAGGGCGGTAAAACCATCGATCAAGGTGGTAGACCTGACGCCGGCGGCGATCGGCCCTTACTGTGTACCAGTGGTAAATTTGGATCAACACTTGGATGCACCGAACGTAAATATGGTTACTTGTGGTGGCCAGGCTACGATACCGATAGTGGCGGCAGTGTCTGATGTCGCGAAAGTTCACTATGCAGAAATAATCGCATCCATTTCGAGCAAGTCAGCTGGCCCGGGTACTCGCGCGAACATTGATGAATTCACCGAGACCACATCGAAGGGCATTGAGGTTATCGGTGGAGCAAAAAAAGGTAAAGCAATTATTATTCTCAACCCTGCAGAACCGCCGCTACTGATGCGAGATACGGTGTATGTGTTATCTGAAAACGCTGATCAAAAGAAGGTGGAAGCATCAATCGACCAAATGGTCGCTGAAGTTAGCGCCTATGTTCCTGGATACCGGTTGAAACAAAGAGTGCAGTTTGAGGAGATTAGCGAGTCTGCGCCGCTCAAGATATCTGGAGTCGGTTCGATGTCAGGTCTCAAGACCTCGGTTTTCTTGCAGGTTGAGGGAGCTGCGCATTACCTCCCTGCTTACGCTGGAAATCTCGATATCATGACCTCAGCTGCGCTCGCTACCGCAGACCAATTAGCTGCCCGACTGCTGGCGAATGCTGCAGTCCAAGCTGCTTAGGAGAAACTTTATGAGTAAAAAGATTTACATATCTGATGTTACTCTCCGCGATGGTTCACATGCTATTCGACATCAGTACGGGATCGACCACGTCAAGAAAATTGCGAAGGCACTGGATAACGCGAATGTTGATTCGATCGAGGTGGCGCATGGTGACGGTCTTCAAGGATCTTCATTTAATTATGGGTTTGGTAAGCACACGGACGTTGAATGGATTGAGGCAGTAGCGGGGGAGCTTAGTCGAGCAAAAATAGCGACTCTTTTGATACCGGGAATTGGAACGGTTCATGATTTAAAAACAGCATACGATGCTGGCGCTCGAGTAGTGCGTGTCGCCACTCATTGCACCGAGGCGGATATTTCCAAGCAACATCTCCAGTACGCCAGGGAAATCGGTATGGAGCCGGTTGGTTTTTTAATGATGAGTCATATGATCACCCCGGAGGGATTGGCTAAGCAAGCGAAGCTCATGGAAAGTTACGGTGCAGTTTGTGTGTACGTCGTCGACTCTGGTGGGGCGCTTAATATGAATGATGTAAGGGATCGTTTTAGAGCTCTTAAAGATGTGCTCGATGATAAAACCCAAACGGGTATGCACGCGCATCACAACTTAAGTCTTGGGGTTGCAAATTCGATCGTCGCGGTAGAGGAAGGTTGTGACAGGGTCGATGCTAGTCTTGCGGGAATGGGTGCGGGTGCAGGTAATGCTCCGTTAGAGGTATTTATTGCTGCGGCGGAGCGTTTGGGTTGGAACCATGGCTGCGACGTGTACAAGTTGATAGACGCGGCCGAGGATATCGTGCGGCCGTTACAAGACAGGCCTGTCAGAGTTGATCGTGAAACATTAGCTCTTGGATTTGCCGGTGTTTATTCTAGTTTTCTTCTGCATGCAGAGAGGGCAGCAGAGAAATATGGCCTTAAAACAATCGATATTCTCGTCGAATTAGGTCGTCGTAGAATGGTTGGCGGTCAGGAAGATATGATTGTTGACGTAGCTCTCGACTTGCTGAAGTCAAAGGAAGATCAGGCCAAGAGGGAGGCCGCGTAAAAGTAGCGTAATCTAGCTTCGCAGGAGCGATCCCACGTGCTCTGCGATCGCGAGACTAGAAGTCAGCCCAGGAGATTCAATTCCAAAGAGATTGACTAAACCTGGTATTCCATGTGTTCGAGGTCCATCGATTTTGAAGTCAGCGGCGACCTCGGTGGGTCCAGAAATTTTTGGGCGAACTCCCGTGTATCCAGGCTTTAGTTGACCTTCTTTGATCTCTGGCCAATATCTTTTGATCGCCTCGTAAAATTTTATTTCTCGGCTCTCATCGAACGAATAATCGATGCCATCAATCCATTCTAAATCTGGCCCAAAACGTACATCCCCGGCGATATCGAGAGTGACGTGTACCCCAAGATAATTCTTGTGGGCAACGGGATAAATCAGATGTGAGAATGGTCTACTGCCTGGCAGCGAGTAGTAGTGCGCTTTGGCGTAATATGCTGAGGGGATGTACTTTTGATCAAGGCCTGCTATCGATCGCGCAATCTCTGTTGCTCTGAGTCCGCCGCAATTGATTAGGTAGTCGGTTCTAAATCTGATTGGCTCCATTCCGCCAGTTTTTAATTCAAATCCTTCCGACCTGACGGTAGCAGTTTCGAGGGGAGTTCGGTAAGCAGTTATCGTTCCAGCGTTTTCGGCATCACCGAGAAACGTTTGCATTAATGTGTGAGAGTCGATTATGCCTGTAGAGGGCGAATATACCGCCCCAACGCTCTGGACTGCGGGCTCTACTTTGGCGACCTCAGACTGGTTTAGCCAATATAAATCGGTTACACCATTTGCCTTTGCTTTATCCAAGTAATTTTTTACTAGACTTACTTCCGTCTCATCTGTTGCAACGATCAACTTTCCGAGATTCTTATGCGGTATATTCCTGTCCGCACAATATTGGTAGAGTTTGCGCTTGCCCTCAACACAGAACCTTGCCTTCAGGGATCCGGTTGGATAGTAGATTCCCGCATGGATGACTTCAGAATTTCTCGAACTCGTATGAGTTCCAAAGGAGTCTTCCGCCTCGAGTAAGAGTACTTCCAGCCCTTCCTCCGCAAGCGTTTTTGCGATGGCGAGTCCAACAACTCCCGCGCCAACAACTGTACACTGAAACTTATCCATTCGAATATTTTGGTCAAAACAGTAATCACCGATTTTAAGTTATTTGAGTTATGAATTTTTTAAATGGTCGAACTCTGATTGAGGAGAGTCCCATTTTGGGGTTTTTGCATAGATTGCTTTCGCTGGGAGCTTACGACTGGCCCAGCTGTGAGGAGCTAAATATGCATCTCGAATCTCTCGTGCCTACAATTAAAAACAGAAAAAATA
>Ga0208004_1000900_pt1 | contig 11532 bp, 11 predicted proteins | sample DEB08_DNA_6_FD_184522 | JGI IMG/M metagenome (GOLD analysis project Ga0208004, IMG submission 184522) | Aqueous microbial communities from the Delaware River and Bay under freshwater to marine salinity gradient to study organic matter... | ecosystem: Environmental > Aquatic > Marine > Coastal ...
ATTCCACACCAGACCTTTAGCGGCCTTCTCCTCGTCTGTCCAACGATTCCACTGAGCAGGATGCTGTACACCTTCAGCGTCAGTCCACGCCCTGCCTTGCTTGATGACTCTACCTAAGTAAGTCCACATTGTTTCTATCTCCTATCAGCGAGCGTTGCTGTATTTAAATGGGTTTTCACTAAAACAGGCGTATATGTATGTGCCGCCTGATGCGTTTGTGTTTGCCTGAGCCAATCTGCACTTGAACCCATTTGATAAAAAGTCTAAATGATTATCATCGCTTTCAGCGTTACTTGTGTTTGGTTGCAAAGTTTGAGTTACTACGTTATCAGTATCTCTGGCTGAATCTTTAATAATCCAAGCACCTGTTGAATCAGTCCGCTTAATCAGCACAAAAGACGGCCTGAACCCGCAGTAAACAAACGGGCCATCTGTACTACCGTTGCCAGTGTATGAGCCAAACTTTGAGAAGCCTTCGACACTGTGGAAGCAGTAGGCTACATAATCATAATCAAAGACGTTGTAAGTTCCGACTGTAAACACATCGTCAGTTGGGTTTGTGTTATTCCAAAATCCTGCATCTGTTGAAGCCGCATTAGTTGCGTTTAACAAAATGCCTTTTGTGCCGCCTAACGCTGAGTGATAACAGTGCCAACTACCAACATCACCTCTGTTCTTAGGTAAAATAAGATCAGGGGCTTGTGTTAATCCGTGTCCTACCGTTGCTCCTGCGGAAAATGTAGACCCGTTCCAAGTCACAATACTAAACCCAGACTCCGTATTCGCACTCACTGTTGAAGTGATAGAGCCATCTGTGTTGGATACACCAGAGCCATTGGCTTTCCAGTTCCAAGCAACGTATGTGCCGCCTGTTCCGTTTACGTTATTAGAACCAGAGCTACCTGCTTTTGTAATAAAACCATCAGTGGTGTTTGTTGAGACTATACCGTTAGATGCCGCAGAAACAGCCGCTTCAGTAAATGTACCATCTGATCTTAAATTCTTATCTGTACCACGAACAACATCCCACAAATAGTGACCATAAGAACCGCTAGTTTTATTTTTAACCCACACAAATTCAGGATCAAACCCAACACCCGTTATACTTCTTGGGCTAGTATTGTCCCCGCTGTACAACACCGTATTAAAGTAATCCGCAGGACTGCTTCCCTGTGCAGGGTCTATCGCAGGATCGGGTAGGTTGGCTGTGCTGAGTGGTAAATATGCCATGTCTAGTTCCTACGCAGGTGGATCGTATTTGAATGGTTGTTGGCCGAAGTTGGCTGTGAACACCGCTGTACCAGTACCGTTCGCTACATAGACTTGCAAGTTTTCTGCTTCATCCGCAGTGAATGTAAATGTTGGATTTGAACCAGTTGCAGGATTACCTGTTGTACCACCACTTGAGTCATACCAACTATTGTTTACACCAAGCCATCCTTTACCGTTGTCAATATCCCAAGCCCATTGAATTACATCACCATTAGCCAAAGTGATTGTTGGCTGTGCAATCGCAGTTGTTTCATCTCTTAGGAAGATGTCAGCAGGAGCATAACCACTATACTCAGCACCCCATTTGTTTGCTTGTCCTGCGTGTGCAGTAGTTGCAGAGAATTCTGTTGCCTGAATCCAACCCCAACCAATTTCAAGCGTTACCGTGTCGATAGTCGCTTCACAGTACCATTGTCCGCTTGTTGGACGCATTGTTGCACCCATATATGAGTTGGTTGGTACAGATGCTTTGAGGTTCCCATCAGATAATGTTGTTGTTGCCGCAATGGATGCTGATTTCTCACCACCTCTAAACAAAGGATTCCAAGTTGCAAAGTTATCAGTCGGACTGTCTGCAACGGTATCGTTATGGTCTAGGTTGACTGATTGCCAATCGTTGTCATTACCAGACTGATCTAACCAGAAGGCCGCATCTCTTGTGTCTGCAAAGGCGGCATAGATGTATGTTTGCCCTGATGTATTGAACCCACCTTCATCTGTTTTAATCTTAAATCCAGTATCAGTAAACTCAATAGGCTTGCCAGTTATAATCTGGCCTTCATAGTAAGCCTCGTTTGCAAACAAGACTTCATCACCGTCAAAGTCTACATCTCGTGTACTATCCACCATATTCCAGTTAGACGTACCAGATGATTTCTTAAACAAGATAAAGCTAGGTTTAAATCCAGTGGTGATTTCTAACGATCCATCGGTAGTACCGTCACCAAGATAGCTATCAAACTTAGAGTAGCCAGACTTCTCTGCCCAACAGTAGGCGATGTAGTCTGCACTACCGCCATAAAAACTAGAATCCAAATACAACAATGTGTCCGTTGGAGTAGTGTTGCCCCACGCAGTTGTGCTTGACGCTTCACCATTGGTTGATTGAAGAAATAAATACTTATCCCATCCAAGTGATGTATGCCCAACAACCCAGTTTGATGATCCTGCATCTCGTCTTTTTAAGATAACGAAATCTGGTGCTGACCCAAGGCCGTGTCCAATGTTAAATGCCCCAGAAGCAGGAGTATCTAGGTCAATAATGGAAAACCCGTAAGTCTGGTTAGCCCGTACTGTGGAGGTTATCGAGCCATCAGTATTGGATACGTTGGAGTCTCCTGCTTTCCAACCCCAAGCAACGTAGGTCTGGCCTGACTCGTTTGAACCTCCATTATTTCCAACGGAAAACCCATCTGAATCAAAGCTAGTCATTAGCGTAGAACTACTTGCTTCAGCCGATGTAGTATTACTCGCTAAGCGCAAAGATACGCCCCTAACTGCATCTACTAAATTATGACCTGATGTACTGCTTCTTTCTTTTAACCACACTAAGTCAGGCTGAAAGCCCATACCAGTGATTGATTGTATAGCTCCGTTGCCACGCCAAAGAACAGTATTAAACGCCTCAACCTCTGTATCGTCTTGGAAGTTGAGGTAGAACCCATTCGTACCGTAGGTGACCGATGGAGTCTTAGCCACCCACACACCGTTCTTCAACTCACCGAACGCATCAGCATCGTAGGCTGTACCGTCTGTGAAGTGGACTTCGGCTAGGTAGCCGTCTAGGTATCTATCATTTACGGTTGGTCTACGTCCAATGTTATGTTCTTGAGTATTATTAATTGCACCGTTTAAATTTAAAGGAGGAAATGTTCCAACAAGCGTAATTTGAGTGCCGTTAATATAAGTTTTTATACGATTAGAATCTGTGGTTTGGGTTGTGTCGTATGCAATAACAATATGATACCAAGCAGATGGATCACGGAGCAATGGATCGCCATTTAACCCGTAACTGTAACCGCCTATATTAAACTTATCACTTGAGGGTAATAAGATTTGAAGCGTATCCTCATTGTTAGTTCCTATTCTGGCCGCCATTAAGGTTCGGTTAATTGTTAAATTCCCTAACTTAACCCAACCACTCCAAGTCCACGTCTTACGATTACCCGCAGACGCAGGAGTCCAACTCAGGTACGCAGAGTCATCATCGTTAAACCGTAGCGATCCTTCAATGGTCTTAGGATAGAAGCCTCGTGTAGAGCCTTGCTTTGCATTACCTTGGATGATCGCCATTATAGACCTTGTGAAGTTAATGCGGGAGTTACAGCAACGAACACATTAGTGCCATCACAGAAGTAACTCAACCAGTATTTACCTGCTGTATTGATTGTCGTCAGGTCAGCAGAGCTAATGAATACCGCTGTATCAGCCGATATGGTTGCGCCAGTATTGTTAAGGTAAATGTTTCCTGACTGTCCTTCAGCATTTGTAAGCGTTGATGTTGAGTTATATTGGAATGTCAGCGTAGGCGTTCCACTAGATACAGCCGCTTTGAAGTTGTTTGTTGTAATCATGTCGAACGTAAGCGAGGTTGTATTGTCTGTGATAGTGCCACGCATCGGTGCAGTGATTGTGTCTGCTGTGTCTGCCCGGAGGATGTCAGTATCGACAGGCTCGTATGTACCAAAGTCACTAATCTGGCTTTCAGTAATCGACAGTGCCGCTTGGTGTTGTGTAACAGAAGACTGAGTAATGTTTGCATCAGGAACATTGGCCCATGTAACAGCCGCTGTGAGATCATTAGTTTCTGTCGTGAGATAAGTCTGAAGGTCACTGATCTGAGACTCTGTAATAGATAGAGCCGCCTGATGTTGTGTGACAGATGACTGTGTGATGTTAGCGTCTGGTACGTTAGCCCAAGTGACGGAGGCTGTTAAGTCGTTAGTCTCTGTGGATGGGGTAGCCCAGTTAAGACCATCAGCAGTGGTGTAGGTTAATACATTACCGTCTGAAGGAGTCTGTGCAGAGACATCGAGGATGTTGAGTTCTGATGAATTAGAGGTAACGTCTGTTACTTGAGAAATAGTGACTGTTGAAGACGGTGTTACGTTAACCCATCCTGATCCAGTCCACACATACATTAAATTATCAGTGGTGTCGAAGTACATAGCACCGGTGATTAAATCATCCCCGTCATTGTCTGTTGACGGTTCTACCGATTTAGCACCTAAGTAACGATCATCAAAGTTATCGTAACGTAACTGTGTTTGTGTGTTATAGTGTAAAGCTGAGTAGCCTGTAGTAGATCCATCAGACAGTGTAAACTCTGAGTCTACAGGGTTGAGTGCTAGTTTCTGTGCATCAGCCGCATCGTCAGATGCTTCACTTGCTTTAGTTGTTGCTGTGGTAGCCGCTGTTTCTGCATCAGTCTTGGCAGTGCTTACAGCCGCTAGATCACCGTAGAGAGCTTCTGCCGCATTCTTAGCAATCTGGGCATCATCCTTATAATCTTCAGCAAGATCACGAGCCGCTTCAGCGTCTACAACAGCCTGTGTTACTGTATCAATCGTTGTTTGATCGGCTGTAGCAGATGCGCTACCAGTTCCACGAAAGATCGCCATTAGTCTCTCCAGTGATTAGAATTAGAAAGAGGCCTCGATTGAGGCCCCTAGAGTAATCAGATTAGGCGTTGAAGACCAATGCCAAAGCTGATTCAGGACGTAAAACTTTTACGCCGTAGAGAGTGTCGGCAGTGAACAAGTCACCAAGATACTCTTGCTTGTATTGAGTTTGTGAGCGGACGCCCATCTGCTCTGCAAATACCGCAAAGTCTTTATGACCTAAGATACCTGCTTTCAGATCGCCACCGTCTGTAGCGCCGTTTTGTGCCGCAGTTTCGATGAGCGGGCAGTTTGTTGAAACATAGATGTCGATACCGTAGAGGCTACCAACATTTCCGTTAACAACAGTCTGTCCAGATACGAAGTCTGAAGACACATAACGGCTTTCCCCACGGATAGTCTGAATGACTGATGGAGGAATAACAAGGAAACGCTGATCCATAGGAACATCAGCATCATCCAACTCTTTGATTGCCGCACGGAAACCAGCGTCTGAGAACACGTCAGCAGGAACCACAGTATCAGCCGTATAAGCAGTTAAGCCTGTAGAAGCGTCCATGTAGTATGAGTTGCTGTGAATCCAGTCTGCACCATCAGAGTTACCCAAAGACTTACCCAATGCAAACAAATCAGTGTCAACTTGCTTAGCAAGCGCATAGCCAGCGTCTGAAGTGTAGAACTGACGGAGTGAAGACAGAGCTTGCACGTCAGTGATGTCTTCGATCAAACGAGAATACTCGTAGTGCTGATCGATAGTGACTTGCACTTCTGACTCAGTTGCCGCAATCAGGGTGACCTGAGCTTCAGCAGTCTTTGCAGATGCATCGCCACGAGTAGGCTTAGGGATATGAAGTGTATCGCCTTTCTTGCCTGTCATGGGCATACGGTTAACAAGATTAGCCAATACGAGTGATTTCTCGTAGGCCGCAATGATTTCGTCGGACCAAATCTCTGGGATGAAAGTAGCCCCAGTAGTATTGGTGACGTGGTTAGTACCAAGTGCCATTTTAAAGCTCCTTAATGCTTTAGGTTATTTAACACGACCCTCTGCATACGCCGCCATGATTTCATCAGCCATGGCATTGTAACGCTTTGGATCTTTCTGCATGAGTTCAATAATGTCGGCACGTCGATAGATCTTTCGAGATGGGGCTTCACCCGATCCTTTAGCGGCTCCTGTTGAGGCGGCTCTTGCCTGTCGTTGCCGATCAGCTTTATTGAGGTCTTCAGTGTTTGATACAGCTTGTCTACGCTCTTTCCAGAGGCTTAGAAGCTCATCAGCACTGTCGAAGTCAAATTGCTGGTCAGCCCGAATATAAAGCTCTGTTCGAACTTTTGAAGCTTGAACCCATTCTGCAAATGCATTGTCAGCGACAATGTCTTTAAAGTCTGGATGCTTCTGTTCGATCTTACCGATAATTGACGCCTGCTTAGCTTGGCGGGTGTATTCTTCGGCTTCTTTAATCTTCGGATGACGGTCAATCACCTTCTGAACAGCGGCTTCAGGATCATAGAAAAAGTCTAACTCGTCTTCTTCGACCTGTGCCTGTGGGCTTTGTTTTTGTGTATCGAGTTGAGTCTTTACGAAGTCATCAACGATTTTCCGCAACTCTCCAACTTCAGAACTTTGACGACCTAAAAGCTTTTCAGCTTCTTGGTGCATCCTAACGATATCTTTGATGTCTTTCCCTTGATACTTATCAGGGATTTCATCTTCCTGTGCAGTTACCTCTTCAGGCTGTTCAGGCTCTTCAAATTGTTCTTCAGTTTTTTCGAGCGTTGTGTACTCTTCAGTTGTGTCCTCTTCAGGACGCTCAATTAATTTTGCCATATTGTACTCCGTGCCGTTAAAGCATTATGGAAGTGTTTATTTACGAGCGGCTCTCTCATGATCCTTAGCCCACTTATCGTCAGCATCAGGCCAACCTGATCCCTTATAATGTGTTCGAATCGGAGAGATTATCCGCACGGCGGTATGTCCACATTCATAACAAGTGGTTAGCTTCTCTTCAGAGTCTACCCATTGTTCTTCAATGTGATTACATTCTGTACATCGGAAGTCAAACCGCTTCAGCACGTTCGGCCTCCAATATTAAATCATAGGTTTCCTTTATAGAAACTTCAAAATTTACAAGCCTACTTAATATTGCTCTTTCGCCTTGTACCCGCTTTAGGGCATCAGCGTCTGCAATATCTTCTATTCGGTAAGAATCCAAACTTTCAGTAAGGTCTGTTACCAACTGCTTCCATCCTGAATGAAGGAAGAGGTCGAAGTAGGTTTCATAATATTTTTCATCTTCTTTTGTCAACACATTCTCCTATTGGTGCGTTGTCTATAAAGAATATTCTAGCATATTTTATGCCAAAAGTCAAGACTTAGAAGGTGTTGGCTTCTTAATAGGGGCTGGTGCCTTCTCTAGATCTGTGATACGTTTGTTTAATCCATCAAGGATTTTGTTAATTTCAATCAATACTTGATTCAGTTCTGTTTGGGTAATCATTGATTATTTTCCCTCATTTGTTTAGATACAATAGCTTCATCTGATGCAATCGCTCGCTCTTTGAGTAACAACTCAGCTAACTTCACTCGACGCTCAAATTCCTTCTCGTCCTGATCTCCGGGTTCTAGATTGGTTGTTAGAACCTTCAATCGGTTTGTTTCAGCTTCATAGGCTGTTAAGCCTGTTTCAGCCGCATTCTTTCTAGCTCTAGACATTGCTTCAGTAGCCTGAGCATTTGATAGATCCAACTGAGCTTGCTGTGCCGCCATCTGAGCTTGCATCTGCTGTTGTTGCATCTGTTGCTCTTCTGGATTAGGCTGATTAGCCTGACGAAGCCCTTCGATGATTGCTTCACGATTCGACAGGTTCATGTTGTCTACGATAGATTCAATCAACATCGGATACATTGGGCTATCCGGTGACATAGTCTGCAACAATTGAACAAGCTGTGTTACCTCATACTCACGGGCAATAATGCCTAACGAGCTTGATGCTACAAACTTATAGTCTTGTACAGGGTACAATTCAGGATCAAACTGCATGTACCGGTATGCTGCTTTCTCAACAAACGGTAGTAAGAAAGCTTCTTGGAAGTTAATCAGTGTACGCTTGTGACGCTTGATGATTGCACCGAGCGACATTGAGATACCGGCGGCAGTAGAGTCTCCGTTAATACTACCGGGTATTCCGGCGGCATCGATAGAACCTGTTGCCATCTGTACCATAGTTTGCAGGTCACGAGCTTGGGTGAATGAGACCTGATCAAGCGACCCGAATTTAAACGGTTGGAGGATCTCTGAAGGATTTCCGTTGGTAAGAATCGTCTTGCCGGGTCTGATTTCCATCTTTGCCCCTCTAGGAAGACGTGAAGCATCAACAGCAAGCATAGGGTGTACAGTAAGCGCAAGCGCATCAATTCTGGCTCTCAGTTCAGTGTCTAACGCTTTCTGTGCATTGTAACCCTTTTCACAGATTCCACGTCCCCAGAAACGACCGGGTACGACATCCCATGGGAAAGCCACCACAGGGCGATCTTGCATCATGTAGGGGTTAGCCTCTACTTTGAGTAATTGACCACCGTTAGCAAGCACTACGATAGCCTCAATGTATTCTGTTGATGGAGTGTCTAAGTCTTCAACCTCCTCTTCAGATAACCCTTCTGAAATTGCATCAATATACAACTCAGATGGAATCAAACCGTAATACTTAGTCAGACGTACTTTGTCTTCGTCGTACATCACCAACTGCTTGTCTGGCTCTAAGTCGGTGTCGGTGTAGGTGTTCTCAACTTCAATGTTGCGATAGATCCCGTTTTCAATACCGTTTAGAATGTGATGACGGGGTACATATTCATCGATAGCTACGCCCATTGCTTCTTCAATAGATGTTGCAACCGGATCAATAAGAAAGTTCTGCGGTAACACCGGGCGTAAACGAACAACATAGCGATCTGTTTCCATCACACCGAAAGCCGCCATAGCACCGTCCAGTACAGGCTGTGTTGCCGGTCTCATCTCTTTCTTTTCTTCTAAGACCAGTTCACCCATACCAGTGCCAAAGATTGCGGCATTCAATACGCATTCTGCAACAGCCTTCCGCACTTGGGTCTTTTGGAAATCTTCAGCTAACTGGTTACGTAGTTGTTGTACATCAACAGGATTCTGGTCACCTAAGTCATCTTTAATATCAAACCAGACACCACGTCCAAATGTAGCCTCTTCAACTTCAGCAACCGCAGACTCGACAGCCTGTTGTAGCGCAGGGCTGATTAGGCGTGAACGCTCTGAGTCTCGCATCTTATCTGATGGGTCCCAGATACCACGCCATAGTCTGTAATACTCATCAAACTTTTCAGAGTAGTTTGCTTCATAGTGGTCTCGCCACTGATCACATTTACCAATGACCCAGTTTTCTAAGCCAGCTAACACTAGTGAACGATTTTCATAATCCATATTTAATACCCTGCGATTGGATCAATAAATTGAAATTCTTCTTCCTCAAAGTCAACGTAATAGCTAACCTTAGCAAGCTGATCAATATACGCCAGTGCATCAACTAAATCGTCATGCACCAACGGATTTGGAAACTGGAATAGCTCATCTAAGAACTCTGTATTCCATTCTCCTTCTGCTAATGAGATGTTGCCATGCTCAAAGCGTCCCTGCAAAGCCCAGACAACACGGTCAGTCTTTTTCTTGTTACCGTGGGTTAGTTCTTCAACTCTAAAGAACCGTTGTTCAGACTTCATTAAATCTGTTAGGTACGGAAGAACCGCATTACGTAGCGCACCTTTTTCAATACCCACTGCAATAGGCTGATATTCACGAACAGCCTCAAATATCTTACGGGCTGTTTTTTTGATGTCCCAACGCCCATAGACAATGTCAGCAACATACCACCCCTCAGTTCCGGCTTTGACAATGGCGATAGCCGTATTATCAAGCTTTGAAGATTTGCCCGTTGCTTTGCCCGCAATGTCTGCAAAGCCTGCAAGGTCAACTGCAATATAGTAGTCACCTTCGGTCGGTTCTTCATCCGTGAACTTAATCCAATCTTCTTTAAAAATCTCTGAACCAAGAGCCTCAAAGCTCGCCATGAACTCCTGTCGGAAAGCATAGCTTGACATAGACTTCTTAGCCATGTCGATTTCTTCTGGATCTAGTAACGGATTGTCATAACTGGTATAGTGCCATGCCTGATATGTCGGGTCATCAGCTAACTCACCATACTTGTACAGCTCATAGAAGTGGTTTCTTCCAAGAGGAGTACCAATAAACATTGCTGAACCCTTCTGGTCAGCCAGTGCAGGACGCAGTACAGTTTCCCATACAGACGGTTTCATGTCTGCGTATTCATCCAACACCAAAAACTTCAGAGATACACCACGCATCGTCTCTGGTCTGTCAGCGCCCTTCAACGATATTGTTGCACCGTTGATGAGCTTAATTTGCATGTTGTTCACATGCGATGATGTAACAACAGGGTTACCTAACTCTAACAGGGTGTTCCACATAATGTCACGTGCCTGACCTTGAGTCGGTGCAACGTAGAACACATGTCCTCTATCAGTCTGCAATGCGTTGATGATTAACATCCATGCCGCTAGTCGAGACTTTCCTGTACGACGACCTGCCGCAACAATCTTAAATCGTACTGGGCTATCAAATACTTCTTGTTGCCACGGTAACAGCTCTACTTTGAGTTCAGTCAAGCAGAGGGTTCCGCATCAACATATTGTTACGCATATCCATCTCATCTAGAAACGGATATACAGGCTCACCTTGTTCATCCATCGGTACAACATCAGCACCTTCACCAGCTCTAGGGATTTCAAACCCAAGAGGAGCTAAGAAGTCTAATACGTCACCGGGTGTTGTATCGTCTAAATTAATACCCCCGGCCATAACATCATCTGACATCCCCAGCGCAGAAAGTCCTAAACCAACTGCCGCACCTGCTGGACCAAATATTTTAATAGCGTTGTATACCGGATGTTTCTTACCACGGACTTCAATTTCACCGACTTTTTCACCGAGTTGAATACCACCTTTTTTGGTAGGACGCAACCTTGGTTCAGTCTTAGACTTTTCATAACGAGCCAGATCAACACCTTCTGGAAACTCAGCTTGCACTGTGTAGTAATGTTGTTTACCGTCTTCAACAGACACTAACGGAAAGTTTTTATCTGGTTGTGGATTAAACCCCGGAGGAACTTCAGTCCAGTTCCAACCTGCTTTTTTCTTAAACAGATTGGTCTTTACTTTGCGACCGGTCTTTTTAATTTCACCGGTAGTATCTAATTCTTGCGACACCTTCATGACCGGTTTACCTTCACCAGTCACACCAATTACAGCCTGCTTAGGCCTTTGACCTGTAATGTCCTGCGGACCTTCTGGACCCATTTCTAAATAACGACCGCCGGGTGTGTATTCAAACTGACCACCTAACTTCGGATTGTAGGCTTTATCGGCAGGATCAAAGAATCGTTGTGGTGCTGGAAATACACTGCGTCCTTTGGCTTGCAACTCATCAAATAAGCTCATGCGTTTCTCATCCAGTTTTCTAACTCAACAGAGCGATTACCAACCTGATTGTACCAACGAGAATTTACCATCTCATTAGCGGCTTTATTCCAATTC
>Ga0208004_1000908_pt1 | contig 11488 bp, 11 predicted proteins | sample DEB08_DNA_6_FD_184522 | JGI IMG/M metagenome (GOLD analysis project Ga0208004, IMG submission 184522) | Aqueous microbial communities from the Delaware River and Bay under freshwater to marine salinity gradient to study organic matter... | ecosystem: Environmental > Aquatic > Marine > Coastal ...
AACCGGTGGGGGCGGAGGCGCAGGCACAGGTTGAGGTGGCGGCTCTACCGGTATTGGAGGCGGAGGAGGTGCCACTGGCTCTGGTTGAAGAACCGGTGGGGGAACTTTCACAGGAGGCGTCGGTGGCGGAGTTACTAACTCCGGCAGAGCGGCCGGCGCAATTTCAAAATCAGGCTCGAGTTCGTTTATAGGTCGAGGCGGTAACGGTGGTGGCATCACGGGTTCTGGCATTGGACCAGGCGCAACTTCCATAGGTGGTGGAGGCGGAGGTAAAGGTAACTCCGAAGGCATAGGAATGTTTAACTCAGCCGGTAGCTGAATATTAGACAAATCTATTTGTGACAAATCTGGAATTGATGGTAAAGCCGCAGGAGGTGGCGCTACAGGCGTAGGTAAAGGAGCAGGCGCAGGGTTTGCCATACCAATTTGAGCTAACATCTCAGGCGTTAACTGAAACCCTCCAAAATTTAATTTGACCATTACAAAACTCCTTCAAAACGCTGTTTACGCGCTATCGGGCTAAAGCCTTTAATGGCCCCACCTTTGGCTTTCTTAACCACCTTGTTGCGCCTAGTTTTCTTTTTCGACTTACCTGCCGTCGAAAGGGCAATAGCAACCGCTTGACGTTGGGGATAGCCCTCGTCCATCAACTTCTTGACGTTTGCACTAACCGTCTTATCACTACTGCCCTTCTTTAACGGCATGTTAGCAACCCATAAAGTCGGTGCCTTTGATGGCAGCTCCTGCACCGCGCATTTTCATCTTGCGCTGCTTGTCGCCTGCCATAGGCGGCTTTGCTGTTTTACCATAGGGAACTCGCCCTTGGCCTTTAATATCCGCATATTCCACCGCTTTGGGTGATTTGCCGGGAGCGGAGCCCTGATATTTTACTTTACCTTTCATTTTAACCTCCGGGTCTGCTAAATACACTGCTTGTTGGTGTGCTGCTCAACAAATAAGGATTTTCTTCTTCTTGTTGCTGCAACGGATCGCTCATGAGAGAACCCAAGCCTTGAGCAGCCCCCGTCATAGTGGGTGCTTGATAGGCTTGTAACTCAGGCGATACAAAATTTTGATACGCTTGTTGTCCGCCAGCCGGTGGTGGCGGGTTAGACGTGAATGCGCCTGCAATATTACCCATAGATAGATTTTGCGCTGGTGAGGTCACACCGCTTGTGTCAATAGGCGCAATATTAATGTTGCCGGGAACTCCGGGTACTACGGGCGCAGGTTGAAAAGGATCAGGCACAACAGGGTTTGGCTGGACAGGTGTTGTTACAACAGGGTCTGGCATAGGCGTTGTCGGGATAGCGGGAGTGCCACTGCCTGTATAAACGTCTCCAATAGTGTTCGTCGGAGCCTCATAACCCGCGCCAGCTAACGCATCCGCACCCGGCGTAACCGTAACGTTTTGTCGATTCCCAAAAATACCCCAATCAATTTCAGGGGCGTCTTCCCAGAGAGGGGTAGGGGTGACAGGGCCTTCTGTTACAGGTGCGCTAGTAGGCTGTGCAACGTCACCAATAGCCGCTGTAGCATCAGCCGCTGCTTGGTTTAGATCACCTTGCGTGTTGGCTTGATTTTGTGCGCCGTACTGCTTGTTCGGGTCGTACTGCCCATAATTATCTGAACTTAATGCGGTCAAAACACTCATGCGGTCGCTGTTGCCGCCGGGGAATAACATGTTCAACGTATCGGCACTGACCGTATTTTTACTACCAAACTGGTTGTCCAATACCTCAAATAAGTTACGCTGGGTATAAGGCATACCCAAGTAATCCATTAGTCCTGTGACATACTCGACTTGATTAGGCTCGAACGGCGAAAAGTCGTATTGATCGAGTTGGCCGTAGTATCGGTTTATTTCACCAGCTAACTCTTCCGGCATTTGACCAGAACTAATTGCCATCTGCTCCGCTGCCCGAAGCATACTGAGCTGCGTATCACTTAATTGATCGGCCTCGGCAGTTGCAGGCTCTAACCTTTCTGGATTAGGGTCCGCCACCGCAACTTCGCCACCTTCAGCAAAATTACGCGGATAAGCGTAGTTTAAACTTTTCTCCATCATTGTGGGGCACCTCCGTTGTTACGCTGCTTGAGCAGCTCGCGCTCCATCGCAGACTGAATACGCGCCTGTGTCTGACGTTCTTGCGAAGCCAACCGTTGATCGAATTGCTGCGAACGCATCGTTTGGTTCTGAGCCTCCAACTGAACACGTGCTTGGTCGATCTGATTGTCTGCTTGATCGGACTGTGCCTTGAGCTGAATCTCCTGTTCTTTGAGCTGTACCAGCGGATCGGGAGCGCCCTGACCAGAAAGCTGACCAGACAGTTCCTTAACCTGCTGCATACCTTCGGCAACAAACTGTGCCGTAAGCTGTTCGATCTGCAACATCTCGTCGTCGCTCGCAGGCTGACCTGTCTGCTGAACTTGCTGCAAATAAGCAACCGCCGCTTGTTCTCTTGCGGCTTGCTGTACGTGTTCCATCACATGCTTTTGCAACGCCATGGCCACAGGAGGCATCTGACCTACCATGGGTGACGTGCCAAACAACAAGTGAGCCATGATGTGCGCCTGATGGTTCTGACCCTCAAACGCTTTCAATGGCAACATATCCAACGCATTAATGTTCTCCTGCGCTGGATCAAGAGGCTCCGGAATCTCTGCCGGAATCGCCTTCATTAATCTGTCTACATCCGCAACACCCAACGCTTCATACATGTCACGGAACACTTCGTGCATGTTGTGAATTTCTGGTGCTTGGGTCGCGAGCTGTAGTTTAGTCTGCGCAAGCATAATGCGCTGCGCTTGGCTAAAGACATTCGGATTACTAACCGGGATAACATCCACACGGTCATCAAAGTCCTGTGCCATGATCCGTTGATCGCCACCGGGAACCGTGTACGGATACTCCTGTGGCAAGCTCTCAGACATCACACGCGCAAGAATCTTAAACTCCTGACGCATCGCATAGTGCAATCTCTTATGCACTGCGCTCATGACCCGTGAGCCTTGTTCCATCATTGCCATGGTTGTACCCACGGCTGCTTGTTCATTGCCCTCACCAACACGAAGGTCCGTGATCGTCGCAAAACGCTGACCGGCCTGTACTACAAAGCCCAACAAATTAAACAATGTTTGATCGGGGCCCTTAAACGGCAGCGGCATTAGGCTGTCACGAATAGCCCCTCCGGGTGCGTCCACGTCTCTGAACTCTCCGGGCTGCAACGGATCATCGTCATCCCTGATCCGTAGTCCGCGGGCCTTGAAACCCGCCGGGAGGTTGGACAACGTACCAGCGTCGATCAACTGTCGCAGTGCCGCCGTAGCGGTTCGTGACAAACCGCCAATGGTGTGAATCAACCCCAAACCATAGAACCCGAAGCCCGGTAGGAACTTGTAATGGGTGAAATATTGGATTTTCTTCTTAAGGGGATCGTCTTCGCGATAATTACGACGGATAGATAGAATCTGACCGTTATCTTCAGAGATGGTTACAATATACGGAATCCTAATTCCGGTAGGCTCGCCGTCTGAATCAAGGTCTTCGTAACCTTCTAAGTCAAGATCGGCATGTACTTCCAAGATTGTGCAATCATAGTCAATCTGACTAGGTTCAATGCCTTCAATCTTGTCGAGTTCTTCTGTTACCCCGTCCAAATCTTTCTGTGCAGGGATAACTTCAACATCTAAATATAGCCCCGCAATCTGTCGTTTGCGCAGATCATTAAGAGGCATACGCACAACTTGCGTAATGTTAGGGCATGTTTCGAGGTCCGCGGTCTCATAAGGAACAATCAAGTTCTCCGCAGGCACAAACTTGGATACAGCGCGTCCAAGCGTTTCATCGTAGTAAGTTTTCTTAAATGTTGAACCGGCCAGAGGCAAATAAAACAGCATCTGGTCCATATCTGGTGTGTACTCTTCCATCACATTCGTGATGTAGTAGTTCATAAATTGTTTTACGCGTTGCGCTTGAGCAACCTTTTCACGCGTTTCTGAACCCATGACGATAGTGCGTACAGGGCCTGTAGGTGGAAGAAGTTCATTAAACGCTTGAGCTTGGAACTGCGTTGCAGCCTCTGCCAAAAGCGGATGAGTGACGCCCGAAGCCCCTCTAAAAGGCTGCGTCCTTTCCTCATAAGTGAATCCAAGTAGTTCAAGACCGTGGCTATAAGCCTCTTCCCAGTCTTGGCGAGACGCCTTATTTGCATCAAATTCTCCTAATAGCTCAGAAGAAATACGTCCTAGTTCGCGGTCTGGTATTTCTTCCGCAAGGTTCATGTAGAAGTCATTGCTTTTACCGCGCTGATCTTGCGGATCAAAATCAATAACGACTCCGCCATCATCTTCCGGCGTAACCTCAATCGAACCAACGTCTTCAGCATTAATCATTGCCATTACGTCGTTCTGAGAGTCAGGAAGCTCCAGCTCAATTTCTGCTTTCAAATCTTCTTCGTCGAGCTGCGATGGAACATTTCGATCCATCATTCCTGCATTTGGTTTACCGTTTGCCATGACCACTCCTAATGATCTGGTAGGAAGTATCCGTAGCTGTCACGAGGGAAATAAACGTCAGGTCCGCCTTCGGGACTGCTAAAACCTCTCTCGCTACGCTTCCTACCTAATATTACACTTAACTGGGCATATATCGTACTGTCTACCATTTGCGCCAGTTGTGCGGGCGTTGCATTCATACCCGCTTTCCTAAATATATCTACGCCAACTGCGTTGTTCCGTCTATCCATCGCGTTATGTAAGCGATTACCAAAGTGGTATGTCTCACGGAAATCTCCAGCCGCAAGCGCCGTTTCCGGTCCATACTCGCGAGCCATCAACGCTGAACCCAACATGTGGCTTCGTACATCACGAAGCTCTTGCGGTGTCGGCATATCTTCACGACCGGGCGGACGATCCATGCGTGTTGGTCCACTCAAAGGATCAACGTTTGGATCAGGATAGCCGTAGTCGGTTGCTAATGTTTCATAAAAGGTCGGCCCCTCCGGATAAAATACGTCCCGCATTTCTGCGTTAGATTGACCGGAGGAGCTTATCTGATTCGATTGTGCGGAGTTCAAAGGGAGGGGAACTCCAGAAGAGGGAGAAGTGAACAACGAATCAGAAAATACCCTCATTAATCCTTTTTCAGGATACTGAGGTTCGCGGTCCGCGGTTTCTTGTGCGGAAACACGCTCAATAAATTTTGAGCTTTCGGCCTTTGAAGGCACGTCCTCTTCTTCAATAAACTGTTGGGAATAATCATTGTTCTGCGGGGGAATTACTTCTTCTTCAGGCATCACGCCATAGTTAGGACTTCCCATTGCAGTATTACCAAGGTACTCTTGCATAAGCTCAACCGTGGCACCGCCGTCTTGCATATAACGAACGTGACCGCCTGCACCGAGGTTCACTGCCGATTTATACATGCGCAGACCTTCCCATTAAAATTAGTAATACGCTCTCACTTTAACAGAGTTTTCATCATCTTCCCAGTCATCAGTTGGCAACTGCACAAAATTTCCTTGACGATAGCGCATTAACGCTTGCGTCATACTATCGACCAAATCGTCATGCTCGCCATTCGGAAACGCAGCAACCTCCTCTATCATCTCGTCTGCCCAACTTGAATCGGGGGCCCAAACCATTCCAGCCTCAAACAAGGGCGACACACTGTGTACTCTGGATACCTTATCATTACCCCGACTAGGTGTAAAATTAACTACAGGTATCCCCATGTTCCTTAATTCATGTGTCAACGGCATACCGCTCGCCTTGGCTTCAATAATAACAGTGTCAGGCTCCCAGAATTGATAGCTTTCTAATGCAACCTGTTTCAATTCAGGAAAATCCCATCTTCCTTTCTTGCTGTCCAGTAAAATTAAATTCGGACCACTCCCGCCCTCATTGGGATAAAACACACCCCAAGTCGTAATCGCACTATAGTCTGACGTTTCACGCTTACTAAATGCCGTATCGTAACTCTGGATCACATACTCAAGCTGGGGAACCTTCTCCTTCTCCCAACAACGCCACCACTCACGCTTGATAATAGCGTTCTCTTCACCCGTAGGATTTTGCTGATACTGCGCGTTCCACTTAGACGGCGGAATAGAGGCGCGGACCGCGGTCAAATCTTCAATCGACCAAAATTCTGGCCAACACGGAGTCCCATCGTCAAAAATTGCAGGTAATTCAATGACTTCCCACTGATCGGCTAACGGGTCTTTAGCCATAGCCCGCATTAACTGACCGGTCATATCCTTCTCAGACCAGCGAGTTTGAACCAAAACTATACTGCCTCCGGGCTGGAGACGTTGCCGGGGGCCCCCAGTGTACCAATCCCACGCATCATCAAATCCAGAACTCGACATCGCCGTCTGTTCCGAATGAGGATCGTCAATGATTACCAAGTCACCACCACGACCCGCGAGGTTCGATCCAACACCAACGGCGTAGTACATCCCCCCAACAGAAGTGTCCCAACGACCAGAAGCCTTACTATCAGCAGCCAACTTAACATCTGGGAAAATTACCTTATATTCGTCACTGTCAATCAAATTTTTTGTCTTACGGCCAAAGTTCACCGCCAATTCAGTCGTGTGCGTGGCCTGAATGATCTTCATCCGCGGATTACGGCCCATCATCCAAGCAGGAAATAAGAACGATGCAAACTCTGACTTCGTGTGACGCGGAGCCATATTGATAATGACACGCTTCAATTCACCCGTTGCCACGCGCTCTAACTTTTCAGCAATGATTTTGTGATGACGGCCCGCGATAAATTCAGGCCAAACCGTTTTCACGAAAGTTAGAAAATCATTTTGGCACTTCTCGTTCTTTTCGATCTGCGCGAGCCGAAGCTCAAGCTTCAATTTTTTCTCTTCTAGTGCCGTGTTCTTAGCTACATTCATGGGGGCCCCTAGTTAATTTTTCACACGCAGTTTTCAATGTTCCACGTGGAACAATATTCGATGTTTCACGTGAAACATACACCATAATATATGCGATTTTAACCGCAAATATAAGACAGTTAAAGTCCATTCTATTTCACTGCTGAATATTTGCGCGAAACATGGCCCTAGCCGTCGTGACACGCGCCGGGGGCGTGGGCGCTGCTCGTCGGTTTTCGGCTCGCGTTCCCCGGTTCTTGACCCGATATCCGGGGGACCCTGGGCAATTTCCACCGGCTGGGATCACGGCCCGCGGCCATCGGTGCGCGGTGCGTTTGTTTTAACTTCCAGCCAGCGGCCCGGCGTCCACGATCCGGCGGCACCGGGCGGCGGATAACTGGCACCGGCTGGGGTTCGGGAACCGGGCACCGGGGGCCGGGGATAACGGCCACCGGCCAGCCGCCCGCGGCCCGGTAAGTTTGGGGCTGGGCCCGCGGGGCAGGGCCCGGCTTGTTTAACTGCGAAACACGGCGCAAAAAAAAGCCCGCACGTGGCGGGCTTTGATCGTGGCCGGGCTGGTTTTAATCGAGCCGGGCTATTTTGGTCTGGCGCGTCTCCCGGTCGCGAATTGCGGTTATCCCGTACCGGTAAACGAAACACTCGAAACCCTCAAAGGTAAACCGGGCCAACGGTGGCAAGTCGGGGTCTTCGTCGTGGCTGGATTGATACACGCCCGCGTCGGTTATCGTCCCGCCGAACGGATAACGAAAGCCGCCGAACTGGTAGGCTTCGTCGATTGCATCGGCCACCGCGTCGAGCGTTACCGGGTCGGCTTTCGCTTCAAGGCATCCAGCCAAGAAAAGGTCGGGAATAATCCCGCAAGCTTCGATAATGTCCGCCGGGCGAGCGCCGCCAATGTCAGCGTCGCGGGTTGGGTTTAAAACGCGATCCAATAAAAGATCGCTGGGTCTGATGTTTAAAGTTTGCATAGTTTCGGTTCTCCGTAATTGCCGGGCGGCTTGCCCGGTGTCTGCGATTATATGCGATAACTTTTAAAAAAGTAAACCCACAAAAAAAACCCCGCACGGTGGCGGGGTTTATGGTTCGGCAGCGGGGCCAGTTATGAGTGGGTATATCCGTCGGGTTCAATCCCCAGCCACATCCCGCACCATTGGACCAAAACGCAGTCCGGCCCGGGTTGCACGGTGGCGCGGAATTGTCGGTAGGTCATCCGCTGCCCGTCGCGTTTCCAAACGCGGGCCAGTGCGGCCCGCTGGTTTTTATTTAGAAACACCATCACGCGGCCACCTTATCAAGCAGCGCCCCGGCTTTGCGTTCGATCTCAATCCGGGCGTCTTGATGGGGAATGTCCCGGGCGATTGCGGTTATCGCTTGCGCGGCATCCCATACAGATTCAACCGGGCGGCCCTCTTCCTCAATGTGGCGGGCCGCTGCGGCTTTGGCCATGCGTCCAGATAGCCCGGCGCGTTTGGTCAAAAAGTCTAGGCGGCTTTCATCATCCCGGGCAATGGTGGCGGCTTTCGCGGCTTGGACGCCCTCAATAAATGTAGAGGTCGCACCATGCGCGAAGCTTTCCAAAGCCGGGCGGGCTTCCATTGCGAAACGATCCGGCGCGAATTTAGTGTGCCGAATTTTGATCTCTTGGAAATTCTCGACGCCCCAAAGGTTGCGGTTCATGCAAACGCCGCGGAGATACATTGCAGCGATCCCGGCGGTTTTGCTCCCGGTTTCACTGTTCCAAGCGTAAAAGCCGCGGAACATTAGATCGGGCTCCCCATTGGCAAGCTTGCCGACTTCGATGGGGTTGCGGTCGTCGACCAAGAAAACGAAAACATCGCGGTCGGATGCAAACAGCGTCGTCGTTTCCATGCTCACTGGGATTTCGGGATCATATACGGCCAGCCCGTTAGATTGCCCGACCATCATGCCGGGCACTTTCCAGCGTCCGCCCGATGCGTCGACCAATTGTTTAATTGGTTCCAAGATTTCCCAATCAAAAATGCGGCCATAGTCCGGACCAGTTGCGGCTCGCAGTTCTCCGCCATCGGTTTGGCTTCCGTAAACTTTCACCAGTTCCTTGCCCCGGTTATAGCGCAAACCCCATTGGATACAGTCCGCCGCCAATGGTGCGGGCAAGTCGCGAAGGTAGCCCGACGGTGCCCCGGCCAATTGCGAAAGCTGGCCAAAACTCCAATTGGTCGGCGTGTTCACGTGTTCCCGGTAATTATCGTCGGCATACTCAATGCGCAAGTCTCCCCGGCTGGGGTTGTCTTGATCCAATTCGCCAATGATTTGGATTTTGTGAGTGTCAACGGTGCGGCTTGTCATCCGCTGCGCGTCCACTTTCTTAAATGCCAGCATATCGTCCAGCGATAGGAATTTCTGATCCGCCGGGCGGCTAAACCATTGGCTGGATACTGCCGAATTTCCGATGCCATGCGCGAAAGCGTTTGTTTGATAAGTCATGATTTTTTCTCCGTAGTTTAAAGTTAAGGGCAGACCATTGCCCGGCCTGCCCCCATAATATCGCAGAATTTCCCATATGTTGCAAGCTTATTTTTTCAAAAGTTATTCGGCCCCAATATCCCCGGCAACATGGTGCCGGATGATTGAGCCCGGCGGGAGACCTTGCGCAAACCGGCGGACCTTTTCCGCGTCGGTCTCGCATTGCTGGCCGTTCGCAGTATCGTCCCACCATATCCGGCAATTGCCCGCGTCGGCATAGCATCCGCCACGCGTCTCCGGGTCCGCGGCTTTTTTCTTGCTAGGACCATGCGCAGAAAATCCAATGATGTAATCCCGATCCAGCCGGGCGCATAACGGTTCGCCGTTGCCACAATCGGCGCAGCTAAACCCGGCGCGATATTCTGCCGGGCAGCGAACCACCCGGACCGAATCGGATTGAACAAAATTGCCCCGGCTGTCGGTGCGGCCAAACAATGGGGCCCGCATGGTTTTGGATTCGCCCCAATCTTTTTCGCTAACCACCACCACGGTCGGCACCGCCCGCGACGCTGCCGCGGCTTTGGTTAAGCTTTCGGTGCTGTAGTTGATAACGGTTTTCCCGTCGGCCAATCGGTCGGCCCATTGGTGCCATTCAAAATGCGAGTAAGTAAAAGAGACGCCCCGGCGTGGCACCGCGTCCAAAAGCGCGTCCAGATATTCCGCGTCGATTTTTTGCGAACCTTTGCCGCTGCAATTCATTTTGCACGATGCCGGGCAAGTCGCGTATTTTTCTCCGCTCCCGGCGCGATAGGTTACAGCGATGCCGCGGGTTTTCGTTGCGCGGCTGTATTCAACAGTCTTTAACATGGTTTGCCCTCCGTAGTGATATAAGACTTATCGCATATCATAAGGCATAAAAAAGCCCGCAGTCAAGCGGGCTTTGTTTTACCGGCGTCGCCGGGCTTTTATGGGCGGCCTTTTTATCGGTCGGGCTCGCCTTTGTTTCCGTTCAAAATTTTCAATTGCTTCCGATCCGTAAAAAATACGGGCCCAAAGCTTTGCCAATAACGCCATAATTTTCCTCCGTAGTTAAAGTGCCTATGGGATTATATGCGAGTCTATCGGACAGATCAAGCCCAAGATTTGACCCCAATCGAAATTTCCCTCCGCACTGTACAAGGGCTCGGTCTTTAGCCCGTCCATTTTCAAATCAACTGCGGCTGCGCCCGGAAACACGAAAATTTTCTGGTCACTATTTTTTGTTTTTTGTTTTCGGACTAGCACCCAAACACTCGCATGGCCATGCGTTGTCAACCACGCAACTTGGTGCGGTCGTAAGTCAACGGCATTTCCCGCCGTCGCTTTTAGCTCTACAAAATGGAAGTTCCCTTGCTCATCGCAAATCAAAACATCCGGTACGCCGGGCATCGCCCAAGTTTCTAGCCTAGTGTACTTTAGATTCCTGTCGCTCTTCTCCATCCCCGTCTTCATCGTGCGCCAAAAGTCGGCTTCGCGCTTTGTCGCGGTTCTGGGAATTGCTCTCTCCTTCGGGAGTAACGTCGATAGTGATCGGGGCATAGGTTTGCTTTATCTCCTGCAACGCCTTCAGCACTTCTTCTTTGCTCATCGAATCAATGCTGCCATGGCGTATTTCGCTTTTACTCACATAAATATCGCCCTGCGCTTGCCCCCGCCGGTATTCTGCCTGCACGGCTGCCGAATAGGCACCGTTTTGCAAAGCCATATCTCTAATGACTTGCAAGTCTCTCAGGTGTCTTTGGTAGTTTACCCCAAACTTTTCATCCAGCTCCGCACGATAAGCTTGAATCGCTGCAACAACATGCGGGCTTATGTGAGGGTTGGTTAGTTCATACGCTCTCGTATGTGCAGAGGAGGCAGGATAGCCCGCGTTGATCGCAGCTTCCCGCATAGTTATTTGGCCATCTTTTGAAACCAGCTCTTTCACAAACAATTCCTGCCTGCGAGTCAGTGGCTGCGCTTTCGTTGCCTTTGGTCGTCCAACTTTCTTTTTTGGCTGGACTGCAACCATTTTCGAGGTTGATTTGGTGGCCATACTATTTCCCCAGTTATTACAAGATAGTTTGCCATAAAATAGCGCCTTTATATATATG
>Ga0208004_1000910_pt1 | contig 11457 bp, 22 predicted proteins | sample DEB08_DNA_6_FD_184522 | JGI IMG/M metagenome (GOLD analysis project Ga0208004, IMG submission 184522) | Aqueous microbial communities from the Delaware River and Bay under freshwater to marine salinity gradient to study organic matter... | ecosystem: Environmental > Aquatic > Marine > Coastal ...
GGGGTGGGGCGGCGGCCCCATCAGCGGCGGCCAGCGTCCTGCTCTGCTCGCGTTTTCCTGCCGTGGCAACGCACGCACAGGCATTGGCCGTTCGCCACATCGTATCGCTCGCCACCTTCGGCAATGCGTTTGATATGGTCGGCGTGTGCTTCCCGCTTGTCGGCACAGATGCGGCCACATTCCTGACACTGCCACGCATCACGGGTCAGCACGGCCAACCGCCAGGCTCGATGCTTCTTGTCGCAGTATCCACGCTGGTGAGCATTGGGACGGTCATCGGTGCGGCGTTGCCGTACTCGTGGTGGCCGAAAGCTCTGGATGCGTGAAGGCACTAGGCACCGTGCATGATGAGCGAATAGGACGAAGTTCCTGCTGTCGTGAAGACTTGAATAGTGTCGTCGGTATTGTGGATGCAGGAAACAGCCAGGAAGTTGTCAGTCGAGTGCAGACGAACATCAACGTCTACGAAATGCACATACGCTTCATTGTTGCTCTGGAAGCCAGCGTGATCGACTTCCGAGATGGTGACGAGATTGCCAGACGCATCACGGTACGGCAAATCGGTCAGGTCAATCGTCTGCACTGCCGTGCCAACCGTCCCCGTGACGATAGCCACCTTACCAGTCGTGTAGGTATTGCCAGAAGACAATGCGGCCTTCTTGTCTGACACAACGCCAGTGGTTGACGTTGAGTCGATGAACGAGAAGTTGACGTTAATGGTGCCGCTGGTTGCCATGTGCCTAGCTCTTGAAGGTTACGGTCCCGCTGACGCCTGTGCTGTACTCGTCACCGCTGACCAGTTTGCCATAGGGTAGTGCGAAAATGGCATCAGGGAAAGCGTAGATGGTGCCTGACGTTGACGATGGTGCCAGCACGATATTGGCAGGCGAGCCAGACGAATCGTACACGCGACGGAATTCGCCGCTTTCCGAGTCGCTGCCGTAAACGTGCAGGGTCACGCTGCTCGTGTGCAGCGTGCCAAGCGAGACGATGGCACCGGCTGCGTCTTCCAAGCGAATGGTGCTGGCGGCACTGGTGGTGCTTGCAAGCGTGACATTGACCGTCTTGTCTCTGCGGACGATATCAACTTCGGACATATCTAGTTTCTCCTATGGTGCCGCTCATTCTATGGCGGCTTTGTATTTCTCTGCCAGCGTCACGCAGGCTCCGGTTCCAGGCAGCCCTGTTCCTAAACCTCTGCCCAAAGTTATTCCGGCATAGGTTCCGGCACAGGCAGCAATGCGAGTGCGTCTGCGATCGGCATGATCTCAATCTCGTCAAACCGCGACGGGTCCAACTTGCTGAATCCGATGCGATAAAGCCCCGAAGGTACTTCGCTGAGAATGTCGGCTGTCAGCAGATACCGCCCATCGGTCAATGCAACGCCTTTGGCGACAAACTGAGTCGGCTCTTCAGCCTGCACTTCTTCCAGCCGGTCGGCCAACTCCTGGCTGTAGACCATGCCGAACTGCTGCCCGTACTCGTATGACACGGGGAGAAACGGCAGCAACTCAGCCAGCGTTGTTGGATTCGCGGGTGGCGGCGTTGGCTGTGGGTCAAGGTCGTCAGGCATGGGAAACTCCTAAGGGATGGCTGCGGCGATTTGTGAAACGAGTGTTGAGACGCGGGCGTCAAGGGCACTCAGCGAAAGGCTGGAACCGATGGAGTAGAAGGCAAGGCGACTACCGCTGAAATCAGCGGGCGACCCATTTACGTTTTGCGAAAAAACATAAACGCTCTGTGCCTGGTGAGCAGTGCTTGCGACTGCAAGTGGAAAGTTTTCGGAAGTTCCCGATCTCGCAACATAGGACGCAGCCAGAGCCCTTGATGCTGCGAACAATCCCACGGTGTTTCCGCCAGGATAATTAGCGAGAGCCCCTGTGCTGTTATTTATACGCGGGTAGTAGTCAGCACCGGCTGTCACTAGGCTTGTTCGCGACTCCGGTGATGTCACAGTGCTCCCAATCAGTGCGGCGACTCCACCAGCGGCAGCGGTTTGGTACGCCGATAGATGATAATCGTCCTGCCCATCCGCATTCCCCGCCCGGTTCGTATCCAAATACTTGGTGCTGCCGTTCCCCTTCAGCCCCGGCGTGGCACCGCTTCTGGAGTAGTCGCCGCTGGCGAAGTTGTACGGGGTGGGTGCAGTCCCTTTCAGCGGCACCAGTGCCCCGCTGAGTGTTCTCGCCCCGCACATGATGCACGCTGACTTGATCGCATCCCAGTTGCTCCGCGTAGGGTCGCCAGCGTAGCCCGCGCTATCGGCCTTGCACCCACGGACAAACGCATCAATGGCCTGCGCGATGCCGACCTCCACGCTTGCCCCGTCTGCGGCGGCAACGCGGTTCAGGTAGTCAATGGCATCCGGGTCCGTTGGCAGCGGCTGGCCTGAGCGGCCTGGATAGCCACCGGCGAATGCGTGCTGCCACGGGAGTTTTGGTGCGAGTGTTGGCATCAGTAGTACCAGGCGAGATCGCCTTCTATCCTTGTGCGGAGGGCGGTCATGTCGGTGGGGTAGATGAGGAGTTCGGAGACAGCGCCGTATGCGGTAGACAACCCATCGGCTCTTGCCATGATTGCCAAGCGTGAGCCCGTCGATGCAGGAGGGCCGGTATGCGAACTTGCTGGAGTCGGAATGCCATCGCCGTACAGTTGCAGCAAACTGCTTGCAGTGCCGGTCGTAAAGTACAGTAGGTGCGTAGCACCAACGCTTGCCGTGAACGCACCAGTACCCCATGCAACTACGTGTTGCAACACCTTTATGTCATTTCCAACTGTCAACGCCCCAACGTCTGCGCCTGTTGTGTGGGCGGCGCTGGCGTTAAGGCAGAAAAGTCTTACGCCTGCCGACAACGCAGCCTTGTGATGGTAGATAAAAAACGCGGAATATGATTGATTGGTGGCAGTCAAGTCTCGCACAAAGTAGTCATCCACCCCGTCGAATAACAACGCAGGCTTTCCGTTCTCCAGAATGACGACGCCACTGGCAACAATCTTCGGCTGCGCTGCCGTCGTCGTCTGTGTCGCATCCCTTCCATGCTGCGACTGGTCATGCCACGTTTTGACAAACCCATCCCCCCCACTGCACCACGCTGCCAAGGTGTTGTCGCTCACTTCGGTCGCCGTGAAATCCCGCTCCGCTGAGTCGGTGCTGCGGCGTACCGTGACGACGGGGCCAACGTAGGAGTTGCTCAAAGACCGCAGGCTGTAGGCTGCGGCGGCACCACCCGCGTAGTCCAGCAGAAGCGGGAGTTTCTGCGGCACCAAGAGTCGGTTGTTCATCGGCATGGCGGCACCTAATTCTGCGGCGTGTCGTCGTGCATCTTATAGGATGCAGTCCGTGGCTGCATCATGTAGAGCAGCCGCGTCTGTTCTTTGATGGCTTCGCCAATCTCTTTTTGCGTGTTGGTGAGTTCATCAAGAAAGCGCGTATGTTCGCTCACCAACGGCAAGACGATATCCTGCCGCATGACGTAGCCGAAGCAGACGGCAACGAGTGTAGGAAAGCCCCATCGCTCTACTACGGCTTTCACCCAGTCAAAAGCTTCCATGCCGCTCATCGCATCTCCTGCTTCCATGACCTAAAGGCTGCGCGTTGGTCTTCGCTCGATAGCCACCACTCAAGCAGCACTTGCACCAGCGCAGATGCAAGACTGATGAACAGCATGACCATGATTGAACCGAATTCGTCTTGACCGATTGTCTGAGCCATTTCGTCAGTCACGGCAGCAATGCCGTTCCTGTCAATCAGCTCCAGGCCGCCGTGCTCAGTTGTTTTCCAGCATCCGCTCGGCAACTCATTCGGCCATCGTCTGATGGCACGCTCGACAAGCCTGTCAACTCGACGCCTGCCGATGACGTACTTGCGTGGCCCAAGCCGCTGCCATACGTCTTCTTTCAAGCTGTCACGCCACGGCAATAGATTCATCGGAGCCACCTGCGTCGGACTGGTTGCGGTTGGATTGTGCATGAGCCATCGGCACAGGCAGCGGCTTGCGGTTCAACTGGCACGAGCGGCGGCTCGTTGCTGGTGACTGGCTCGGCCTTCTTCTGCTTGCACTCGCAATCGTCTTCGCAGCGGCATGGCACTACGGAAAGCCCGTCGCCTGTTTTCTCTTCGCCTGTGCCTTTGCATGTGCAGTCAGGCTCGCAGCCTTCCCGTGGCACGTTTGGCTTCGGTGCCTTGTCTTGATTGAACAGCACGCATGCTGTGCATACGGCCAAGTCCGCAATGATGCCAGGCCGATCAATGCCAGCACCAGAAAGCGGCACGCAGCCGACACAGAGCAGCAGGCTCAAAAGGTATTCGCGTCGAACCATCTATCTAACTTCCTTGGTGCAAACCCCTCATAGGATGCCATCGCATAGGAGTCACGCCCGCGCAGCATCCGGTCAGCAGTGCTGGCGTCAACCCAGAAAGAGCAATCGGCAGCGGCCTGCGGCATTTCCACTGGATACCGTGGCCCCGTGTTGCTCTTTCCCCACGAGTTGAAACACAGCAAGCCCGGCCTATCAAACCGCACGCCGCAGAAAAGCATACAGTGCGACCACGAGCCGCTTGCTCTGCAAAACCCGTCGCTGTCACGCTGTTTGGTGAACCCCTGGCCGCTGCACACAGGCACGGGATAACCGTTCTGAATCGCCGTGGCCGCAGCTTCAAACGAATCAACCAGAGTCACTTCGGCTACTCGGTGCTGCTTGGCAAACGGCTCAAGGTTGTCAGGCACGCCTGTATTTCCCCAAGCCTTTTCACGCTTTGCCGAGTAGGTATCAAACCGCTCACCGTTGTAGTCGATTCCGTAGTGCAGCGTCCCCCAATCTCGCACGGCTTTGGCTGCTGCGCCGCCGTAGCTGCCATCGGATGTTCCCGCACGAGTCTTGCCGCGTGCTTCAACCCGGCTGAATGCGTAGACACTCGCTTCCAGCGTCCTGCCGCCGAATGACTCTGGCTCCCGCTTCAGCACTACTTCGACTGCCGCCAGCATATCGACGCCAAGCGACCATCCCCAGCCAACGCATGAACCGATACCCTGCGCGCCACGTTTCCAGTCACGCATGCACTTTAGAAGTGCCGGATAGAGAACGGTTTCCCGTTTGTCATCAAGTGCCAGTTCCGGCCCAGCGGTCGCCAGCGTTGGGTGCGGCAGCGAGCCGATGAAGTTCTCGTTCTCTTCTTCGTTTGGCTGGTAGCCGAAAAGCTCTTCCATCGCTATTCGCTCCTGGCACCGGCCCAAGCCAGAGCGTGGTAGAGTTCCGCAACATCGTTCAGAAGCTCTTCGTCAACTGGCTTGATTTCCAAGCCAATCGTGTCGGCAAATGCCTGCTCGACTGCTTCGGAAAGTCCTTTGTATTTGCCTGACGCCTTCGCCAATCGTCGCCATGCAATGTTGAAAATAGACTGCTGCCAGACTTGCAGGCCCAGCGTGCTGGTGAATTCGACTTCCATCACATCGCTTTCGCCGTCAATCACTTCAGCAGCTTCTTTCCAAGTTGCCATCCAGACGAGCCTATCGAATGCGTCCATTTCTTCGCAGATATCAGCGACGGCAGAAACGGCTTTTTGCATCGACACGCTTGGCTCCTTGATTGCTGGTGCTGATGGCTGCGGCAATGTCGGCAAGTCGATTTCCGGCAAGCCAAAGAAAGCGACGTACAGCAAGCCGAGTGAAGCAATCGTTCGCATACTCATGCGTTCACCTCAAGCAGTGCATCGAGCAACTGCCTAGCCACGGCAGACGCTTTTTCGTTGCCATCCTTCCGCAGCCGGTTCGCTAAGTCCAGCACCATAGTCAGGTCATCAGTGCCGATTAAATCCTTGTCAGTCGGCACGGTTGGCAGCGATGCCAGAGCGGCTCGCATGCGCTTTGCGAGTGCTGGAAGGTACGGCACGGCCAACAATGCAACGGCGGCGACAACCGCAAGGATTCTCAGCGGGTCATTCAGCATCGGGGTTCACCTCTAACCGGCTTAGAATCCATCTCACAAACGCTTCGCCTTCGTCGCTGCGAAGAATGTCCGCGATGTGATCGACTAGCTCGTCATCCCATTCCAGTTCCGTTTTGCTTGCCACCCATTCGGCAACGTCCGCGACAATCAACGCTTTCGCGTGAATGTCTGACTCTTCGGCAAACTTTTGCAGGAACGCAATCACCGGCGACCATTCGGCCAGAAGCCGGATTTTCTCGAAGATGTTCATCGTGTTTCTCCTTTCCAGAATCTTGGCAGATTAGCCGCCAGCCCTTGCAGAGTCGTCGTCTGGCTCGTCTGGCACATCGAACGGCAATTCGACGTTTTTGAGCGTGAAAATGCTTGGCCGCTGCCAGTACCGCGAATGCCGCTGCGCATCAGTCCAAGTATCCCGCACCTTTGACGCTCGCAACTCAATGGCTGGTGCCAGGTTCAGCGAACCCTGGCTGGCGGCTTCTTCGGCTGGTGGTGGCTCGCCGTCGTCTCGCTCTGGCTTGAACCGCTTGGCTCTGGAATGCCGCTTCGGCAGCTCGTAGATATCACGCAGCCGGATTAGCTGGTCTTTTGAGATTGACCAGAATTGACATATCGACGCCATTGATGAATGGTTGACCCATTGCATCCGCAAGACTGCAACGTCAATCGTTGTCGTGTCGCCCCGCATCTGACTCCTCCGTGAGCCAAAGCATCAAACTGCGTTGGGAAGGATTTAGGAATATATCCCACCCGTCTGCAATCATTGAGCGGTGCAAGCCAGCGTGTTCGATATCGCCGTCAATGCTTTCATAGGCGTGCTGCCAGAATGGTTCGGGACGGTAGAACGCAGCCGCACCAAACGCGCTATAGACAGGCACAGGTGGCGAGCCTGCTGGAGGTAGCCAAAGCGTCTTCCACGGGTGCAGCTCGTGCTTCCAGCCATGCACCCGCAGAGCCCAAGTATCATAATGGCCCCACGCTGGCCCGCTGGTGAAAAACTGGTGCTGAAACAGCGAGACGCTTGCCATGCAGGCAGCGGTTTTCTTTCGCTGCATCCAGCCAACGCCGTTGAGCAAGCCATCCACGGACCACCCGCCCCAGCAGTCGAGATCGACGCACAGAATCAGGTTGGTGTGCGGCCAGTGGTCTTGCGAAAGTTCCCTGTAGATATTCCGCAACATGGCATACCGCTGCACCCGCTCAGGCTCCCAGCCGTGCAAGTGCGGCCAGTTGTAATCCTGCATGTGAGCCACAACCGAGCCGGGATTCTGCCGCTCAAAGTCTGCCAGGATTTCCTTGGTGTTGTCGGTGCTGTCATTCTCGACAACGCAGACGGCACAACCGGCGAAGTGTTTGGTGAGTTGACGCAGCCGGTGAATCGTCACCGGCAGAATGCCGCCGATGTTGCGAGCCATCCCGCATATCGTCAGGTGCGACCTGCTGGCAAAGTCACGGCCTTCCTTCGTCACTTCGTCAAACAGGCTTTGCCATTCGTCGTCAATCGGATGCACGGCGTCAGGCAGGAACCTGTCGGCACGCTCGGTGCGTTGTGACTCATACCTGGCAAGCTCTTCGGCCATCGACTTCGTTGGCTCGTCAATGTTCTGCCGTGCGGCCAGGTCGCTCAACTCGCGTGCGATGTCGATATTCATGGCATCTGCCAAAGGAATTGATAGTGTCGCATCAACGGCGTTGCACCGATGCGGTGCAGCCAGTTGGCAACGTAAAGACCCTTACCACCGTCAGGCCCACAGTCGTCAATCAGCACCAGCGAGCCAGGCCGAAGCAGGCGTGATGCCGAAGCAAGCTCCTGCATGTGATGCAGTGCAGATGGGTGCGGGTTCAGCCAAGACAAGTCGAACGAATCAAGGTAGAGCAAATCAACTGGCTCCGGCACATCCAGCAATCTGCGAACCGCATCGCCCACAAGAAACGTGCAAGCGTGGGAAACGTGAGCCGCCGCCATCTCGCAGGCTTCTTTGTCTAGCTCGCAGACAAACACCTTGCCGCCGTGGTGCCGTACAAACGCATCCCAAAGCATCGTGCTGCTGCCGTCATTGCGTGCCGCCTCTTCTGTCGGCTCAACACGCATACAGCCAGTCTCGCAGATGGTAAGCGGCTTTGGCGTTTGCTCCAGCATCTCTAATGCCTTGCGGAACGTAGCCGCACGGTGCTTGAGCTTGTCGCTCCACTCAGCGTCAAACGTGTCAAGAAACGTACTCAATAGCCACCTCTGTAGTTGCTCGTTCGCCGTAGCATTTCACTAGGCAGAGCGAAGTCACTTGCGAATCGTCCACCCACGCAATGCTTGTCAGTGCATCAAGCACCGCTTTGCCAATGTTGTCGCAGTCCGGCTTGGGAAACTTTGGCGCGTCCTTCTTCAACCCGCTCTTGTTCCAATGGCTCGGTGGCCGCTCAAACGTAAAGCGGCAGAAGACATGCACTTCCTCTTCCCGGTTCGTCAATCCTTTTGCCATAGCAGCAACCGCAATGGCATTGCGGTAGTCATGCACAGGGTGCTTCGCTGGCACATATGCGCGAGCGAACCCGCCGCGAGTTGAAACTCTCGCGCGTGGCTGCGGAACAGGTTGGCCGGGAACGTCAAACGTCACCACATTCGCTTGCATCTTCGGATTCAATACGCCGTTTTTCAAGGTGTTCCGCAAATACCTTCCTGGCTCGCTTTGCAACCATCGGGGCCAGCGCAAGAGAACTCATACTCGCCAAGTCTTCTTCCGGCGTTGGTGCGTAGTCTTTCTCTGTAAGCCTTCCAACCTTTTTCTTGATACCGCTGAAGTGCAGCATTTCGTAAAGCGTGGCCGTCGAGACTCGCAATTCCCTTGCCAGCGTCTTGACGTGCATTCTTGCTGCTTTTTCTTTGAACTCTTCGCTGTTGGCAATGTGTCTGTGGTGATTGTTCATTGCTGATACTTTCCTCTACCTGTCAACCCGGCTTCCTAGAATACGGCGAACGCTCGCCGCGAATGTAGGCGGCAATGGCGTTGCGTTTTACTTCGGCGGCCAGCACGGCCACGCTGGGAGCCAGGGCAAGCGTGCCTTGGCTCAGGTACTCTTCCTCCACGCTTGGCGCGTCAATCAGCGGCCCAACTTCATTCGGTGCTTTCGGCGTGTAGACTCTCATCGCTCGAAAAGCCGAGCGAACTGAACCCGAAGAGCATCCCAAGCGTCGAGCAACTTCGTTGATACTGCACCCGGCACGGTACAACTCGACGAATCCTGGCTCGACAAGCAGCCTTTGTGCAATGGTTTGTTTTGGCAATGCCCCTCCTTGATTGCTTCGGCAACCTCCAGCCGATGCGACAACCGCAGGCATCGACGCCCTAGCCTGTCGATTCGCTTTGCTGCCACCTCCAAAAGCCACCGCGTCCTGTCGTCAATCGCGTCATTCCATGCGCGTTCCATCAGCAGCTCTATCACTTCGTCATTGCTGCGGCGTGCCATCGGTTCACCTGACTGGCCGAAGTGTTCTGGACTGACCATGTTCCCAAGTCACAAACCCCTTGCGCTTGAGTGCGTCAATGTGGCATGAGACGCCATTGAGCGACCAACCAAACCGTTCCCCTATCTCGCGGAACGAGACGCAGAAACCACGCTCGTCTCGGAAATCGCGTATGTAATCAAAAACCCGCTGCTGCGTTTTCGTCAAGGCTACTTTGTCCGTGCTGGTTTTCGGCATTGTCATTTGCTCCCCTCCGCAAGCCTGCGCCTGGTGGCCTCAAACCTGTCAGCGTCAGCACCGCTGAACGCTTTCAACGGCGCACGCTCTGGCTGGCCGCCAGGCACCCGCGAGACTCGCGGCTTCCGGTATGACTCGCCGTCTAGAATCTTTCGCCAGATTCTCAGGAAGTGGACGACGCCAACCGGCTCTTCAAAGTACCGGCACTCCGAAAGCATCCCAGCGGCTCGCTCCAACTCGGCCAATTGGAAGGCATCGTCTGCAAGCTCCACCCAGCCCTCTGGTGGCCGCATTTGCGTTTGGGGGTTAGGGACAGCCGCTCGCTTGCCAGCGGCCTTCCAGGGGCCTCCTAGGAACTCCTGCCACGCATTTATGGCCCAGCCTGCCTGTCGTGATTTTCCTTCAAGAATCCGCAGGTCTTCGTCGCCGTCGTCGGCTCCCTTGGTAGTTGCGCCGTTTGACGACGGCGACAACGTAATTTCTTTTCTTCTCTCTTCTCTTCTCTTCTCTTCTAGTCCATCCGTAGTCTGGTTTTTGTCCGGAAGTTGTCCGGATTGTGTCCGGAGTTTGTCCGCTTTGCGTCCGTCAGCCTTCCGTCGCTTGTCCTTTAGCCGCTCTTTTGCAGCCTGCGAAAAGCGTTCTTCCCAACCGGAAATCCTCACCTTGCCGTCGTCTGAAAACGTCAACCAGCCTGCCTTCTCGACGGCCAGCCAGAATGCCGCATCTCCACCAGCGACTAGAGCCAGAACGTCTGGCGTGCCGTTGATGACGCCATCGACGGCGTTGAGTTGAACCCACCCCCAAAAGATGGTGAGCCTGCCGACAACCACATCCGGCGGCTGGCCTGTCGCGGCCATAATCATCAAAGCTTCTGGCTTTGATGGCAGGCAGCAATCCACGGAAATCCACTCACCGGCCATCTATCACCTCCAGTTCCTCAAGTGGCAGCAACGCTCCCTGCGGCACAAAATACGCAGGCGGCCTGCCGCCGTAATCTGCGAGCCATTCATCACGCTTGCCGTCCCTGCCAAGAATCCAGCCGCGCACGCAGAAGCCGGGAGCCTGGCCTGTCACCAGCACCCAGCGTGCGGCTTCGTCGTCGTGCGGCCTAATCACCAGAGCAGCATCGTCCTTGCGTGCCGTCCGCACTTGAATGCCGGGCAAGTCGTCGCCGCTGAAGTTGTTGACATGGCACCCCCAGTAGACGCCCAAGGCTTTCGCTACGGCAGCTTCGCCGCAGGCACCCTCAATGTGCGTATCCCAGCCAATGCCGGTCATGCCTGCGATGTGCTTTCGGCCAGCCTTGAGCGATGCAACCTGACGCATCACGCCAACAAGACTGGCGGCCATCATTTCGTGAACCGTGAGCGTCACATCCATTCGCTGCCCCTTTGTATTGGCCGCGTATCGTGCGGCATCCGGTCGCATCACCGCCGAAAGTGTAAAGCGGCTGCGACTGCCAGAGATACTCGCCTCACCTGGCTTGGCGACTCATGCGGTCGAATGATGCAACCGCTGTCGGCCAGAGCTGGCCGCTCGATGTTTCCGTGCCTGCCAGGCCTTTCCGTGCCGGACCGCGCCTAGCCTGGCCCGGCCTAGCCCAGCCCAGCCTGCCGTGCCGCACCTAACCGTGCCTTGCCGCGCCACGCCATGCCGAGCACTGCCACTCCTGCCGTGCCTTACCAACGCGGGCGCAGCCTAACCACTCCCAGCCTTACCATGCCTGCCGTGCCATGCCGGGCCATGCCGGGCCATGCCTCACCCCGCCGTGCCTTGCCCGGCCGCGCCAATCCTGCCATGCCTTGCCACGCCGCACA
>Ga0208004_1000916_pt1 | contig 11433 bp, 7 predicted proteins | sample DEB08_DNA_6_FD_184522 | JGI IMG/M metagenome (GOLD analysis project Ga0208004, IMG submission 184522) | Aqueous microbial communities from the Delaware River and Bay under freshwater to marine salinity gradient to study organic matter... | ecosystem: Environmental > Aquatic > Marine > Coastal ...
GCCAAGGCATGTGATGTCACGCTGGATCTGGACGCCAGCAACAGCGTGTACCTCGGCAGCATCGGTGGGGTCGCCTCGGTCCAGACCGATCTCACCTATTTCTGGAGCTTCGGGCAGGTCGTGAGCGATGGCACTTACCCGCGCGTGAAGATTGAGCACGACGGCGTCTTTAGCAGCGATCAACTTGTCTACCTTTGGTGGCACCTAGCATGAGACAGAACTACAAACTCACGGCCCCGAAAGGGTCACTCAGCATCAGCTCGACGGGTACGGACAACATCGTCTACACCGAGGTCACGCTTAGTGGTTCGGGTGCGGTGTCCACGACCATCCCCGATACCACCAGCACCATCGTGATGCAGACGCAGACGGCGTCCGTCAGCACGGATGCGTACATCGAGTATGACGGCGGGGAAACGCTCATCGACAAGTGGGGCGGCAGCCTCATCGGTCCTGGGCAGTACCGCGTCTTCAACCTGTCCCAAGTGACGAGTGACGGCACCTACCCCAAGCTGAAGCTGGACGCCGGGTCCGCGCAGACCGTCCACCTCTGGTTCTACTCATGACCCTTCTCGTCTCCGACGCCATCGCCCACATCCGGCACACCCTCGCCTCCGAGGATGTCCCGAGCATCGGCGCGTACCGCATCCTCAACGATGCGGGCCAGTACATGGTCAACATGCACAACTGGCGATGGTGCGAAGGCGCGCAGGCCACCCTGTCGCTCACGGCGAATCAGGACTATGCGTGGCTGCCCGAGGACTTCCGCGAGATCGTGGCGATCCAGCCCACCAACGGGCTGAACGCGGGGTTCCGGCTCACGACCCAAGAGCGCCTGCTGCAACTGCGGTCGCTCGCCGTCGCCAACTCGTTCGAGTACAACGCCGCCGTGGTTTACGCGCCGCGCGGCGAATCCGCGACGGGGACCGTGCTGATGCGGAATGTCATCGCCACGGACACCCTCACCATCTCGGACGCCTACAACCCGTCCACCGTGTTCACGGTCGGCACCGGCACCAACACGGCCACCAACCGCTATGTCGCGCTGCAAGCCACCGACGCCCTCATGGCTGCGGAGATGGCGGCTGCGATCAACGACGCGCCCAACCTCTATGTGCGGGCGGATGTCAGCGGAGCGGTGGTCAGCCTGACCCACGCGCGCCCCGGCACGCGAGGCAACAGCATGACCGTGGTGGCAACCGGCGGCACCATGACCGTCGCCCTCACCGACACGGGCATCGACGGAGGCCCCCTGCGGCCCCGCCTCGAACTCTGGCCTACCCCGAGCCAGGACGAGCTTGACCGCCTGATGGTCTACTACCGTGGCGGCTGGCAGTCCGTGGACAGCGACAACGCGCTTGTCCCGATCCCCGACTGGGTCGAGACGCTGTACCTCACGCTGGTCCGCGCCTTCGCCCGTGGCTACGAGCGCGAGTCCGAGGCCAGCATCGAGTCGCGGATCCAAGAGGTCAAAGCCGGGCCGGTCTACGCTGCCGCTCAACTGCGCGACAAAGAGATGATGGCCCACATCGGGCCGATGCGGGGCGGCGCCGCTACTGGCGTCCGCGCCACCTACGACCACCTCTGGAACTTCACCTCCGTCGCCGCACCTAACTGATGGCCCAGCAGCGCACCCGGATCCAGTACCCCATCAAGGGGATCAGCGAGCACTTCGGCTTCTCTGTTCAGGAGGAGATGACTTGCCGCGACGACCGGAATGTGCGCTCGCGTGACCCGCGCACGGGCCGCATCAGGGGCGCTCAGAGGGCCGGACTGGGCCTCTACGCCGGGGGCGGGCAACTGAACGGGTCCAACCGCGTTCTCGCCCTGGCGGCCACCAGCACGGCCCTGTCGAAGCTGAACTTCACCGCCGACCTTGCGGGCACCGAGGAGTGGGACAACGCGGGCAAGTCCTTCGGGGACATCGCGGACATGATCCGTGGCCCCTACGAGTCCTATGTGGCGCTGACCAGCAACAACCGGGTCTATGTCATCAACGAGGACGGCAACCCGGTCCATGAGATTGAGCTGCCCGAGGTCGATGCCAGCGGCGTCTACGACCGGCCCTTCGGGTCGTGCGTGGCGATGGACGAGTTCCAGAACATCTTTGTCGGGACTACCCACGCAGGTAACGGGTCTGGAGCGGACTGCGCGCTCTATGTCTACCGCTACAACGAGGACGACACCTACACCCATGTCTACACCTTCAGCTACGGCGAGACGGTGCTGGACATCAAGGCCGTCAAGAACCGCCTGTATGTCCTGACCGCCGAAGACCCCGCAGAGTTGACCGCCCGTCCTGGCACTCCAGGCACCGACGCCACTAAGGTCTACTTCCGCCTGCGGGTGTACGAGGACTACCTGCCGTTCAACGAGGCCCCGGTCGAGAACGACGACCTGCGCTACAGCTACGGGTTCCAGACGGCTCCGTCCGACGCGCAGCAAGGCGGCAACAACTACTTCTTCTTCGCCAACGAGCAGAATGTCGGGCGCCTGTCGGTGACTGAGGACGGCATCGTTCTCATGAGCATCGCCAGCATGGACGGCATCAACCAAGAGTGGGGCGGCCTGCTCTGGCTGAACCCCAACGCGACCGAGGGCACGACCGACCTTGTGGACAGCAAGTTTGTCTGCACTCTCGGTGTATATGAGACCGAAGATGCGACCCTAAGCGGCATCGGGCTGGAGGGCCAATGGCTTGACGACGCGGTGCCCAATGAGGATGCCATCCTGTCCTGCGGCGGGCCGTTCGAGTTCAAGGATGTGACGCTGACTTCGACTCCACCCAGTCAAGGGGTGTCCTTTGATTACCTTCGTATCATAGGGACCGGAAGGGATGGCAGCGTATGCAGGCTTCAGTTCCATTGGAAGGACGGCTCTGGAACTGGGCCCGCGCTGGTTTCCTATGACGCCATCAACCGCATCATCACTATCGGCATTTGCGGTACGGCCCCAGGCGACCTCGGCGCGACGGCTCAGGATCGAGTCGATCAGTTGATTGCTGCACGGAACTTTGCAGAGACGCTGACATCGCCTGCGGGCATTGAAAACCACATCGTTCAATCAAGCATTGTTTATGTAGGCACCTCTGGTAGCCACGAAACGATCCGGATTAGCTCTAGCGATGCGACCAAATCAACAGCTACTGTTGGAGCAAGTGAACACAGCATCTATGTCACAGACAATACTGCGTGGGCTACGCCGGACAGGACTATCGAATGGGACGGAGGAACCAATGTCCGCCGCGTCCTGGCCGAGCGCACCACCACCCTGTCCAGCATCGTCACGACCGGCGGCAACACTTACACCCAGAGCTTCGAGGGGCAATGGGGCTACGCAACCACACAGTCGGCCATCATCCGCTTCGGCCAAGACCAGAACAATAACGCCTACATCCCGTGGGGCCGGGCATCTGGTCTTGCGGCCTACGACGACAAGGCAGTCGTGTTCTTCCCTGCGGAGTACGACCCTGCTGACCAAAAGCAGTTCACCTGTACGGGCTACACCGCATATGTCGCCGCTGCTATGCCCCCGCTGGATGTCCCCGACTACTACGACGACGCGACCCTCCTGCACGCCCCGTTCGTCCTGATCGGAGGTCCCCGCGAAGCCCTAGGAGCAGGCCAGCCCAGCATCTGGCGCTTCAACCTCGTCTCGGTCGCCAACGCATCCGGTGCCCCCAGGGACCTCCATGTGATCGGCGTTTCGGGCAACAAGGTCGTCAAGGTGCTCGACTCCAGCATCGAGGACCCGGACAACAACGCCGTCATCAGCAGCACGGCGCAGTATGTCCAGATCGCCTCGGGCTACCAGAAGTGCTACATCGCGGACGGCGCCAACTACTGGGTGTACGACCCGCTCGACACCGACGCCAGCGCCTACGGCTCCGTCAAGAAGCTGCGCTGCACCAGCGTCGGCAACATCCCGCAACGCTGCAAGCTCGTCGAGATGTGGCACGGGCGGCTCGTCCTGGCCCGCGACCCGGCTGACCCTGGCCGCTGGTCGATGAGCGCCATCAACGACCCCAACAACTGGGACTACTTCCCGCAAATCCCCAGCGCCCTGCAAGCCTGCTCGTCTACGAACACCCGCGCAGGCCGCGTCCCCGACATCATCAACACGATGGTCGTCTACAGCGACGACCTGCTGCTGTTCGGTGGGGACCGCACCATCTGGCAACTGACCGGCGACCCGATGGCTGGTGGCTCGCTGGACCTCGTCACAGACGAGACGGGCATGGCCTTCGGTCGCCCCTACTGCAAGGACCCCCAGGGCACGCTCTGGTTCTTCGGGTCCACGGGCGGGCTGTTCTACATGGTGCCGGGCCAGCGCCCGCAGCGGGCCAGCGTCAACCGCGTCGAGAAGTCCCTGCGCTCCATCGACCTGGGCACCAACTATGTCCAGCTCCAATGGAACCCCATCGACGAGGGCGTCCACATCTTCGTCATCCCGTTCGGTGCCCCGTCCGGGACGCTGGTGGACCATTGGTTCTACGAGGTCAGCACCGACGCTTGGCACAAGGACCGCTTCGGCCTCGCTGACGGCGACAACATCCAGCCCTGCGCCGCCGTCCGCATGGACGGGGACCTTTACAATGACCGTACACTCTTGATCGGTGGCGAGGACGGGCGTGTCCGCCGCTGGGGCATCGACGCCTCGGGCAACATCCCGCGCCACGACGAGCAGACCAGCAGCACCAACATCGGCATCGACAGCTACGCCCTGTTTGGGCCGCTGATCCAGGCCCCGATTGCGGCCGCTCAACTCACCGAGGCGTCCTTCGTGCTGGCCTCCGATCAGCATGGGGTGAACTACGAGTTCTTCGCGGAGAGCACGCCCGACGACCTCGGGGACCCGGTCAAGCGTGGCCGTCTCCGGGCTGGCCGCAACGACCGCCAGCTTGTGCGGGTCAGCGGGGACCATGTCTACATGCGGCTGCGTAACGCCCTGCCCGACCAGAGCTGGGCGTACGAGACGGGTGACGCCGAGATCGCCTCGGCGGGGAGCCTGCGCCGATGACGCAGACGAACCAGTCGGATCGCCAGCGGGCCCTGACCCAGCCCCGTGCAGGAGCCGGGCAGCGTGACCCGCAGGCCCCTGCGCGGACGCGGCGCGATTCGCAGTCTGACAGCGCCTCTGAGGCCCGTTACGACCCGGACCAGTTCACGGTCGATAGCAAGGGCGTCGTGTCCCTGAAGACCTACCAGCGGCCTTTCTTCGGCATCCAGACGCTGTCCGCGATTGGCCGGGGCACGGGGTCCACCGCGCCGTCCATCAGCATCGACAACGGCCTCTACAGCGCCAACATGACGGTCGGCAAGGAGGTCTACCCTAGCTGGGATGTCCCCGAGGATGCCGACCACACCAAGACCGGCAAGCTGATCCTGCGCTTCACGGCCCTCAAGAACACCGTGACCAGCGCCACGATCACGCTGGACACCTGGGCGCTCAAGCCCAACGAGTTGATCCCGACGACGCCCGACCACACGGCGTCTGTCACCTTCGCGGTGGATGCCATCCGCAAGAATGTGCCCGCCGTCCTGCCGATCATCCTCCACCAGCAGATCTGCTGTATGCGCTTCCGCGTCACCTGCTCCGCCCTGACGGTCGCACCCGGCGGAGAGCTTCACCTGCACGCCGCGTCGATCCGGTATCCAACCCGGTATGTTCATACCCATGAAGCCGACTGACGCGCCGCCTGTCTTCCGAGCCACGACCGAGACGCTGTACCTGCTCAAGCCGCTCATGGCCGAGTTCAGCGAACTGAGCGGCTATGGCGACCCCGAGGTCTGGCACACCAACATGCAGGCCATGATGGAGGCTGGCATGGCGGAGTCGTTCTACATCACGGAGAAGGGCAAGCCGAAGGGCGAGCCCGTCGCCCTGATGCTGGCGTACATCGTGCCGTGCCCCTTCTCTGGCGAGACGCAGGTGTGGGAGCAGGCGTGGTTCGTGACGGCAAAGGAGCGTGGGCAACCGCACGCCTTCACGCTGCTGGCTGAACTGGAGGAGTTCGCCAAGGAACGCGGGTGCAGCCATGTTTGGATGGCGCACCTAGACAACGAGTTCGGAGACAGACTGCGGCACATCCTGCCGCGCTTTGGCTACAAGCCTCACCAGATCTACTACAGCAAGGAACTGTGAATCATGGGCGTTAGTGCAATCGCAGGAGCCGTTGTCGGCAATGTCCTACAGGGACGGGAAGCCAAAAGGGTAGCCAGGGGAAACATCCGAGAGGCTAGGCGTGCTGAGGCGGCGCAGGAACGCGATGTTCAGCGTCAACTCAAAGCCCAAGAGAGGGGACTGAAGTTTGGACGCCAAGCCGTGCTGGCTGATGTCGAACAGCAGAAGCGCGACATTGAGGCTGGCCTAGAAGCGCGGGGCATGGATGCGGCGGGGACCATTGGGCTGGGTGCTAAACGCGCAGCAAGCGCCGACGCAGCCAAGAGCATCAGCGACCTGTACGCCAACATCGCTCAAATGCAATCTGCGACATTCCAGGGGCTGGACTACCCGATGATTACCCAGGCCGGGCCGCAGGGTAACTGGGGAGGTGACTTTGCGCGGCTCGCCCTGATGTCGCAGGCTGGTGCCGGTGGGTTGACCAAGGGACAGGTTGCCATTGGCGGCCTTGGGCAGCAGGTCGCAGGTCAGGCGCTAAGTAACGCTGGCCTCGGCTTCTTCGGTATGCCGATGCAGATGGCCGGACAGGCGATGACCTCCGCCGCAACGGAGAACGAGTGACATGGCAAGGATCTTCGTAGCACACCAACAGGAAGGGGCGCAGAGCCCCCTCGCCGGGCTGGCTGACGCTGTCAAAGAGCAGCGCATGATGCAGGAGGAGCAGCGGCGGTACGAGCAGGAGGTCGTGCAGGAGCAGCAGAAGCTCGCGATTGCCGACAAGCAGATGCGCTACCAGCGCCAGCGGGACCAGATCGAGGACAGGTTCCGCAGCCAAGAGATCCAAGTTCGCCGGGCTGATGTGGAAGGCCGTGCAGAGGCTGCGCGCCTCCGGGCTGGTGGGGCGCGGCTGGCGGCTGACTTGGATGCCGAGAAGCTGGATGCGACTAGGTTTGGAGTTGCGAAAGCAGTACAGGATCACTTTGCCAGATGGTCGGCCATCCCGATTGACCAGAGGATGCCTCAGGCCGACATCAGCGCTAGGCAGTCCGAGTACGACGAAGTGCTGTCCAAGCTTGAGGCGGCGCCCGATCCCGCTACGGCGAAGATCTACGCCACCACCATCGACACGATGATGGGGGTGGACGATGAGCGGTGGGAGACCTACAGCGGGAACCGCCGCGTTCAGACGCTCACGACTCAGCGCGACGAGTTGCAGGAGGAACTGCTCGACCCCGAAACGCTGCGTAGCTACGGGCTGTCCGAGGAGGCGATCCTCAATGTGATCGACGGCTCTGTGGATGAGAAGAATCTCCGCATCCAGATCAACCGGCTCCAAGACCTTGCGAGGATGGGCAAGGAAGGCGAGCGTCTGGACACACAGATTGACGACATTGCCTCCGGTAAGGACAAGAGCCCTTACGCGGTGAAGATGCAGGAGAAGTACAACTCGGCAAGGGCAGTTGATGATCCAGATACATACGAGAAGTCTTGGATCAGCAAATACCCTGGCTGGTCGGGAGAGTCGGGGAACCTGGCGAAGATGACCGACCCCGATACCCCGATTGGGCAGCGGAATGAACTGAAACGACAGTACCTCGGGATGCTTCGTCTGGAGTCCGACCCGGAACTCAGCACCGTTCAGCGGTCCATGATTCGCATGGGCGAAGAGCGTGATGCCGCCCAGCGTCAGCTTGCCGAAGCCTCGACCTTCTTGGGTGCGGTGTCGCAGGCGACCCTCCCCGACATGGACACGGTCAGCAGCGGACTCCGCATGATTGAGGACTCAGAGGGCGTCAGCCCCGAGGCGCGCGAGCTGGCCCGTGAACTCTCTTATGTGATGATGGCCGACGAAGAGATGGCCGAAGGCGTCGTTCGCCCGACCTCTCTCCTGTCCGCCTTGGAGCAAGTCAAGGCCAACACGCCCGTCACCCCTGAGGCGGCGCGTGAGGTGTTCAGCCTGATCTCCCGCATGGGCAGCAGCGGCGATCTGAGTGCTCCGCTTCAGGAGTACCTGAAGGAGTCCGAGCGTGGTGTCCTTGGGATGCAGCCCCAAAGAGATCCCCTTGGTGGGACTGCTGGCAAAGGTGTTGCCGCTGACTTCAGCCTCGCAGAAGAACTTCCCCAATGACCCAGACCGACCTCACCGCAGTTGACGAGCCCAAGGTCACGCCGGTCCCGCAGGGGCCTGAGGTGCCTGAGGAAACCCCCGTCACTCAGGGGCCCGAGGTCCCGCAGCCTGATGACGAGTACCAGCAACTGCTGGAGCAGGCTAGGGCGGGAGACCAGGGTGCTCGCGGCAAGCTGCGCGGGAGGTTGATGGATCCCCTGACGCCTCCGCAGGTCAAGCAGGACATCACCTCTGCGCTTCAGGCTGGGGCTCCTGAGGAGGCCAAGGAGATCGAGAAGGAGGGCGACCGCTATCGCCCGGCTTGGTTTGGTGAGAAAGGCGCACCTGTGTCCCTTGGTCGCCTGCGTAACGCGGAGACTCTGGGGCGCACGAAGATGTCGCCCGAGTACCTTGAGCGGCTTGAGTCTGGGGCGGCTGGATTCATTGAGCAGTACGCGGAAACCGTTGTCCTTCCCCCGGCCCGCGCCATCTCCATCGCGCTGGGCATTCCCGATGTGGATGTCGAGCAGACCACTAGGGAACTCCAGAACGACATTGAGTTCGTGGAGACGCGCATTCTCCCCAAGGCCATCCAGGCTTTGAAGGATGGGCACAGCACGCAGGAGGTCATCCAAGGACTCGCCAAGCAGGGCATCGAGGCAGACCGAGCCCTGGGCGAATCCATCGACAGCGCGTTCTCCGAGGAGGGGATCGACACCAAGGGCGGCTACGCGCGCCTGTTCAGCAGCCCCGGCGAACTGTTCATCCAACGGGTGAAGCAGTTGCCCGAGGAGGAGTTGAGCTGGGATGTCGTCAAGCGTGACGCCGCTAAGGCTATCCCCCTTATCGGCACGCTGCTGGAGTCCGCAGATCAGAACCGCATCGAGGATGCGGTCAACCGCATCGCTGACAACGAAGGGACCGAGGAAGACAAGATGCTCGTCGAGGGCATGTTGATCGACCAGTACCGGTCGCGCAGCTTGGGGCTGAAGTCCGTCGAGGGCATCATCGACATGGCCGGGTTCGGCGCTGACCTGTGGGCAGGTGGCGCCATCGGCAAAGGCGCTGGGCGCCTGCTTGGATTGGCTGGCAAGGCAGTCGGTCTAGCCAAGTTCAACAAGGCCCTCTCCAATGTGGCGGCATGGTCCGCCAAGACGCCGACCTCGTTCATGTCCCGCATGGGGCGCGCTGGCGTTCGTGGCGGCATGGAAGCTGGCCGCATCGCTGGGACGACCGCTGCCCAGGTTGGTGGCGAGGCTCTTGGTAGCGCCGCTCTCACCGGGGCTGCATCGGCCACCGGACTCTATGGCGAGGAAGCGGCGTTTGGCCGCGCCGAACTGGAGACGCAGCGCCAGCAGATCATGCAGGCCATCTCGGGCGGGATCGACCCCGTCTCGGGCAAGACCTTCTTCGCCGCTGACCGCATCCCCGAGGACGCCCCGGAGATCACCCTGCCCAACGCTGTCGGCCTGATGGTCGATGTGGCCGTCGAGAAACTGGGCCGCTTCGCCGCAATGCCCGGCCTCGCCAAGACGCCTGCGTCCCGCCTGCGGATGCTCGACAGCCTTGCCCGCGCGGCTGACCCCGCCTTGGCCGACCGTCTTGCTGGTGCCCTCAAGAGGGGCGCGAGCAAGCTGGAGATCGACGGCATCGTTGGCGAGATCATGGAGGAGTACGCCTCCCGCACGGGGATGGCCGCCATTGGTGAGATCACGGGCGACCCCGAGTACGGCAAGCTCGCAGACATCATCCCCTCGGGCGAGGCGATTGCGGACGAGTTCATCGCTATCGCTAGTGGCGCGGGGGCTATGCGTGCCCCTGTGGCTGCTGCGTCTATGGCGGCTGAAGCGGGAGTCACGCCCCGTGCTCGCAAGCGCCTCCAGCAACGGGCTGAGTATCTGCGCGATGTGGAGGCCGCAGCCACGGACCCGGCTGCTGCCGAGCGTGTGCGTCAGGTCAATGAGACTACGCGCCGCGCAACTGGCGAGGAGATCGACACCGTCCTGCAAGGCGTTGGCGGAACCCGCGTTGAGCAGCCCGAGGGTCCTGAGGCCGAGCAGGCCGCAGAGAGGGCTAAGTCTCTTGGCCTTGAACTGGTCTTCTACGATGGGCCCGCTGAACAGACCGGCTTCTACGACAAGTCCTCGCCCAGCACCATCTACATCAACACCAAGGCGGAAGACCCTGGTGCTGCCCTAGAGATTGAGACCACCATCCATGAAGTCGCGCACGACATGGAGGCGGTCATTGGCGAAGAGGCGTTCGATTCCCTTACGAGCAAGCTGCGGGAGGCTGACCCCGAGCGTTGGGAGGAGACCAAGGAGGACGCCCAGGCCGAACTCGGGGAGATCTTTGGTGAGGGCGTGTTCCGCCCCGTTGGCCGAGATGCAGAGTCCGAAGCTGCCGCGACCCGCGCCGAGGACAACGGCGTGCTGGTGGATCTCCTGCTCAGGAACCCCGACGCGCAGGTGGATATCCAGCGCATCCTAAAGTCGGATCAAAGCCTGTTGCAGCGTGTGCGCGACGGCGTCCGCAACATGCTCTCCGTGCTGCCCGGCGTGAAGTCCGCCAAGGACAAGGGCATGGAGAACCTGCGCGCCGAGCTTCAGAAGCGCGGGCTTGAGGGCGCGGAGCTGGATGCAGCCGTTGAGCAGTCCCAACTGGAGACCGCCGACGAAGTCGCCGCAGCGATGAAAGATGTCGCCCTGATGCGGGAACTCGCCCGTCAGCGCAAGGCTCAATCGTATGACGAAGGGGCGACCGTTAGCGACGATGCCCTGTATGGTACTGATGAGGACTTCAGCAAAGCTGTGGACCGGGATGGTCAGCTACGCCAAGCACTCTTTGATGGCGTCCTGATCTCCAAGGCTGACGAGGAGGTTGCTCGACGCAAGGCTGAAGGAGAAACGGATGTCCCGACTGCGGAGCAACTGCTTGAGACCGAGCGCGAGCGCCTTGAGTCCGAGTACGGAGAAGAGGCAGACGCCCTCGTTGATCAGCAGGTTGAGGACATCAACGCTCGTCCAGCAGAGGACCGCGAGCGTCTGATTGACGAGATGTTGGGAATCCGGCCCATTGGCGCCGAAGCCGCTGCTCCCGCAGAGGCCCCCGCTGAAACCCAAGCGACTACAGAACTAGCCGCGCTGCTGGACAGCATCATCCCTGGCTTCGGTCAAGTTGTTCAGGACGCCGAACCCAATGCG
>Ga0208004_1000920_pt1 | contig 11420 bp, 11 predicted proteins | sample DEB08_DNA_6_FD_184522 | JGI IMG/M metagenome (GOLD analysis project Ga0208004, IMG submission 184522) | Aqueous microbial communities from the Delaware River and Bay under freshwater to marine salinity gradient to study organic matter... | ecosystem: Environmental > Aquatic > Marine > Coastal ...
GTTCTATAGTAGGCTTTTTCTCGTTCAGCAATAGCCTCTTTGTTTGCTTCGTAGTAGGCTTTGTCTCGTTCAGCAATAGCCTCTTTGTTTGCTTCGTAGTAGGCTTTGCCTCGTTCAGCACGACACGGTTTACATTCAGCAGTAAGACCATTGCGGAACTTATGAAAATATTCTAATGTTGCTGGCTTCTCTTCACCACACTTGGAACACTTCTTTATCATTTCCCTCGCTCCTGTGGGTAAGGCAGGTTTGCCTTCTTTGGGTTTAGTTTTTTGAACAATCGCTTGTAATACTTTGTTTCGCCCGGAGAAGAACCGAGGATACAAACATACTTGTGTTTAGCAGGAACAGGTCTTTCTTTACAAGATTGTCTGTATCTTTCTTCTTCTGCTTTGATTTTTACTTTTATGTCCTCTGGGATTATTTCCCAGTTGGGTGAATACTTTTTCATCCACCCTTTCCAAGTTGCTTTGTCTATGCCGATTGCTTGGGCATACCGTTGATACTTGGATTTCTTTCTGAACTCTCGGTCAGAGAACCAGCCTTTCTGGGGGTGGGCTGGGTCAAGGTATTGCTTGGCTGTCCCACTTGTCTGCCCTAAGTAAGTAAAGTTGCAGGCTTGATAGATTGTTCCCAACTCTTTGGCTTCTGGGTCAGAGTAGGCTGTGAAGTATCTGAACTCTGTGTTCTCAACCATCCAACGAAGAGAAGACATAATCAACCAAGAGCCAAGGTTCTTTGGACCCCAAGAGATACAAGCACCACGGGAGATTAGTTTCTCTTTGTCTTTGTTTTCTGGTCCAAGCAGATTAGAGAAAGCGTTTGGGGTTGCCATAATCACAACACCAGCCAAGGCATTATTCTTTTTTAGTCTAGCACAAAACCTATGTGTGCTTCTTTGGCTTTGCTTCCCCAACCATTCGTGTCGCTCAATAAACTCTTTTATCTCTCGGCAACCTTCCTTATCTTCCTTGGGAACATAAACGAAATCAAAGTCGCTGGTCCGAAGTTCATTTGCTTCTTCTTCTGTTAGACCAGCGGCTTGGAGATCTTCTTCCAAGTTCAATTCTCTAATGTAACCTTGCCAACATTTGTCGCCTTGGTAGTCTTTGAATCTATCTTGTGGGTTCACTATAACACCTTGAAGTTATGGTAGATAGAACGAGTAGAGAAACCCCACTGCTCGTTGTGCTCTAGTTTAGCCAAGTAAGGTCTGTTGATTTGTAGAATGTCTTTGTGAGGGTTTACACCCCAGCATTTAATATTTGTGATTACATTGTTGTCGTCAATCACATCTACAAGATAGTAGTGCTTATCATTCTTAGTTTTCTTTACAGTAACCTTGCGAGGAATAAACCAGACAATGTTGCTTAGTTCTGGGTCATACTCAGAGATAGCAGGAATGTAGTTGTCTGCTAAATGTTTGAGTGTTTCGTCTTTCACAACCAAGTTGATTGGGAAGATACCAGTTAGATCTGTTAGATACTGGATCCTTTCTCCTGTTGTGAAGTCTCCTTCGTCAGCATACTTCTCAATGTTCTCGTGTAAGTCCTTGTCTTTCCTTGGTCTATCAACAGCAACGCAAGACCAGAAGTGCTTTGCTCCTGTAAATCTATCGTCCTGCAAAGTCCTAAGAGCACCAGCACGACAAAGAACGTCAAGGGCTTTCTTGTTTAGTTTAGAGTATACTACGTCTTCGTGGAACAAGAACTCTTCAATTGTATTGAATGGTCGGTGCAGAAGGATCTGGTCCATTGCTGAATCGCCCAAGCCTTTGATAGAAGTAAGCGGCTGGATAAGTGTCTTGCCGTCTTCACTAATCTCCCAGACTTTACCAGAGGTATTGACGTTGAGTGGCTCAATCTTGAAGCCCATTGACTTAGCAATACCAATAGCCTTTTCTTTTTTAGTATCGGGTTCTTTATCAAGGAATGAAGCCAACCACTCTGCTGGATAGTAGTTCAACAACCAAGCGCATTGGAACGACAAGATAGAATAAGATACAGCGTGAGATTTGTTGAAGCCATAACCAGAGAAGTATTCAAAGGTTTCCCACAAACCATTTGCTTGGGCTTCCGTCATTTTCTTATTGACGCAGCCTGTAACAAACTTCTTGCGGATCCTGTCTTTCTCCTCAAAGCCCTTGCCTGTTCCTTTCTTGGTCAGCAACTTACGAAGCAGGTTTCCTTCGTCAAGGCTAATGTCTTCACCTAACTGGTGAGCCAAGGAAGCAATCTGCTCTTGGAAGATAAGGAAGCCATAAGTTTCTTGTGTTACATTCTTTACCTGCTTGTTCGCATAGAAGATTTCCCTTGGGTTCTCCTTTGCTTTTACATACCGTTTGTCTACGTCAGCACCCAAAGGACCCGGACGATAGATAGAAGTAATAGCAGAGATATCAATAATGTTCTTTGGCTTTGCTTGCTTACAGAAGTTCTGCGCTCCGCCCTCTGTGAACTGGAAGATACCAGCCCAGTTTCCTTTGTGGAAAATGTTCTTGTATACTTTCTGGTCTTTCAGATCAATCTTGTCTGGGTGGAGATACTCGTCATAGTAAGCCTTTACGTCTTTGAATGTTGGGTTAGGATTGTTATAGTGTCGCTTTAGAATGTGTCGGACTGCTGTCTCAATCATACGAAGAGAAGCAAGTCCAAGCACATCGAACTTGATGAACCCAAGTGGCTCCAAGTGTCGAACGTTCTGACCTTCTGACCAAGGAGTTTGTAGAACACCACCACTGCGGATAAGAGGCATGTGCTTGTCCAAGTCTTCGCCTACCACAACTCCACCTGCGTGTCGGCTCGTTGAGCGAACCTGCCCATAGATTGCTTCAATGTGAGTTTTGATGTGAGGATACTTCTGTAAGTAGCCTTGCAGACTATCAGAGAACTCCATTAGTTCCTCGAAGGTTGGAACATAAACACCTGACTTGATGCCGTGTTTGGCTTTGGCTTTTGGTGTAGCCTCTGCAACCATTCTGGAAGTAACTGCGTTTGCTTCTGCAAATGGAATGTCGTAGAACTTTGAGATGTCCTTTACCAGAGATTTCAGTTGCAGAGTGTTGAAGTTAGAGATAGGCACAACCGTAGTGTCTCCCCACTTCTCCTGCATAATCTCTTTCAATTCCATTGGACCAGATACATCGTAGTCGATATCAGGATAGTCTGTCGCATCTTTGCGAAGGAAACGAGCAAACTGCAATCCGTATTTGATTGGATCAACCTGAGTAATACCAAGGGCGTAAGCAATAAGAGAACCAGCAGCAGACCCACGACCCGGACCTGTGAGTTGGTGATCCATTGCTGTGTCTGCAATAGCCTTCATTGTAAGAAAGTATTTGCTAAACCCTCGGTCAGAAATCACGGAGAGTTCTTCTTCTAATCTCTCTTGGTATTCTTTGTTGTCTAACAGTCCAAGTTTTTTGAGACCTTCTAGGCTGATTGTTTCTAGTGCTGCGTCTGCCGTGTATCCGTCAGGGACAACGAAAGAAGGAAGTCTCACTTCATTATCCGGCATAAAATCTTCAATGCGATTGAAAGCGATGTTGTGGGTTTCCGTGATGGAATCCATAATCAAATCGTCATCATAGGTTTCGTTATTCATTTCTGAATAGTGTTTATAACTCTCCCACATCTGGTCGCCGTTCTTTGGGTAGAGTTCGTAGCCTACTTCTGTTACGCTTTCAGGCAGTTCGTTGGACAACCAATCTGGTTTGCCTTTGCCCAAGAAGCCTAGTCTCTTGTAGAGTTCCCTGTCTTTCCAAGCCTCTTGGCTTGGGTAGTGGCTGTCTGCTGTGGAGATTAGTTTGATACCAAACTCTTTGTGCATTTGGATTACCAGTTTGTTGATTAGGTGTTGCTTTTTATCGCTGTGCCATTGGAGTTCGCCATACCAACGATCACCAAAGATCTCTATCATATTTCTGGTAGTCTCACGGAAGTCTTCCAAACAGGCTTCTTCGTCCTTGATTTGTTCTGTCTCGCTGTCCCAGTGCTTCCAAAAGTTCGCAGCGTAGGTTCCGCCTTGGCAAGCACTAGAAGCAATCACACCTTCGCTGTGTTCTCGCAGAACTTCATAGTCTACCCTTGGGAAACGAAAGAAGTAATCGTCTGAGTTAGACTTGGAAATCATAGCAAAAATGTTGTTTAGCCCTGTCTGGTTTTGTGCTAGGAGAACAAGGTGAGAGCGTTGGTTTAGAATGCTCTTGGAGCGTTTTGTCTCTGCTTCGTTCTCAATAGACATACTGGTATCGTCTTTGACTTCGCTGGCTCGCCTCTTGTCTTGTTTTACTCTATCTCTTTCCTCATTCCATTTCTCTACAGATGGAATAAAATAAGCCTCCACGCCGAAGATTGGCTTGAAGTTCTTGCCTTCCTTCCGCATTTTCTGAGTATGTAGAACAGTATAAGGCAGGGAATTAAGATTGCCGTGGTCTGTAAAAGCCATAGCGTCCATACCGTTGCTATAACAAAAGTCTATGTGAGCCTCTGGGTATCCTAGGGCGTCAAAGGGTGAGCCTACAACCGTGTGTGAGTGTAGGTTTGTAAATGGTATGCTACTCTTCGTTCTCTCCGTCATTTTCTTCCTCTCCTATCCTGTTATAACTCTTTCCTTTTAGAAGTGAGTTGTGCCTAATCATTCTATGGTCTGAACCTAGATAAGATCTCAGCCCGTCCCAACTATCTATGTTATGATAATCAGGAATACTCACCACATTCGCACCGTTAGTATCGCCTATTCCAAACACGTTGTCAAGAGAAAAATACCTTGCTGAGTATCTTTCTTTGAAAGGTAATCTTTCTTTTGGGATCTCGCCGTTTTTGCTTGGGACATACTCGCCTGTTGAAGTTTGGCGTAGGTGCCTTCTGTATTTTATGAACTCCTCTGGCGTGAATGAGAAGCCAAGGTATAACCCGTCTTTGATTGTCTTGCCGTTCCAACTCAAATAGAAACTTTGCTCTGTTGCTATTGTTCTTCTTTGCTCTCGCAGGAACCTCATATCATAAACGCCGTAGGGAAACGCAGCATAGAACTTGTCTGGTATGGTCCACTTGCTTATGTTCTTGCTAATGTAGTGGGCTGAGTTAGCACCATACAAAACAGACCAAGCCAAGCAATCTCGCCTGTCTCTGTCCTTTGGGTGGATAGGAACATAGTAGATTGGTATTTGTCGTTGGTTGTTTGCTATGCCGCCACGGTCGTGTTTGCGATTTACATAAACAGGATCTAGTATGTAATCACCTAGCCTGTGCTTGATTAGTGGCTGCATATCGTCGTGGCATACAATCCAAATGGTTTTACAACCAGCCCAAGCACATTCTATTACTGCTCGCTCAACTGCTAAATAATCTGGTCCGATTGGCTGTAAGCAGTCGTGCCAAGGGAAATTAAAATCTAATGGCTGTCCTGCTACTGGAACAACTCCTGCTAAATGTTTTATCAGCATTTCTCTTCGTCTTCTTCCAAGTGTAGAATAACTGCTGGTTCTTTTTCTTTATTGTTATTCACCGCACCTGCTCCGTTGATTGGTGTAATCTTTTGATCGTTGGCTGGCTTGGTGTAGGTCATTATGTTTCCAGCACCAATCCTGTATTTGTCTCTAATCATTTTTCTTTCCTCCTGCGAATGAAACAAGATTACCAAACCTATACAAATAATTAATCTCTGAAAGTGTTTTGTTCTCGCTTAGAAAAGACTGGACTATCTCTTCTTCGCTGTTGTTTGTCTTGTTTTTTCTTATCTCTCGGCAGTCGTGCTCTAACTTGATTGGAGCATACTTGAATCTTTCTGGTGATCTTGGATAAGTTGGGTTCTTTCCGTTGCGTGGTCCTTTGATACCCAAGTCGCTTAGGACCATTCTTATTTTGATCCTCGCTATGGTTTCGGAAAAGTCAAACATTTCCAGTTCCTTATCGCTTAGATTTGAGATTGCTAAGAGGTCCCTATCATTTTGCTTGGTTCCGTGGCGGAGGGAAGGATAAATGTATAACTCTGAAATAAAGTTGTCTTCTAACTTTACATACTCCAAGTCTGTTTCACCGATAGATCTAATGTTGATCCAGTCATAAACCTTGTGCTTGTGGTGAGTATTCTTTATTTTTATAATCTCGGCTGCTTCGTAGTCGTAGTTGCGGGACTTTGTTTTCACAGTCAGGGTTGTGTCGCCTGTCTGCCTAATAGTAATCTCTTTCAATCCAAAAGGCAGTTTTCCTGCCGAGGACATAATAAAAATAAGTCTATTCCAAAGTTCTATCTTCGGCGTTCCAATCTGGATTATGCCGTCTATTGTTTTTAGTTCTTTGATAGTTGGTTCGTGGTGGAAGAGTTGTAGAGGGAAGTCAAGAGGCAGAAACTCAAATGCTGTGGGTGGGACCTGTTCTCTTAGAATGAGAGTGCTATTAGTGAGGTATGCGTAGATTAGTGAGGATAGGTCTGAGCCTATAACAAGTTTATCTACTTTGTAACAGTACCTCTTTCGCATTTGATATAGTCTGTCTCTTGATTTCCTTCTACAACTTCGTCTGTAAGTGTTGGCTTCTTATACATTTCGCTGGCGTTCTCTGGAATTTCCTGCCCGTCTTTGGTCCAGTTAGAGAAAAGATTGTTTCCTTTGAGTTGCTCGTAGAACGCTTCGTTGTTTTTGAGTTGTTCTTCAAAGTTCTCGTCTTTATCAATCTTGATCTTGTAGTTCACAACAACTGGTTCATTAGCAAAAACAGGAGCAGCAACAGCCATAAAGCCAGCAATAGCAATAAGAGTAAGTTTCATTATTTGGTTCCTCGCAAAAAATAAGGCACAAAGTTCGTGCCTTGGATACGACAATAAATAGTCGGCGAGGACAATAAAAGAACTTATTATTCCAACAATCCTACAACATAGTTTTCTAAAACGATTTCGTAGGTTTTGCCTGAAACACTTACTTCTTCTAGCATCGCAGCGTCTACTACTACTTGGGTTCCCTGAGTAATCTTTTCTTTACAATCATTTGCCGAACTTAGGACCGTAGCAGTTACATACTTATCCTTGCGAAGTGTATAACCCTCGGGCAAAAGGACACCTGTGTTGGTGTCCTCCTGCGGTTGGGTTTCTACAAGCAAGTATCTGTTCTTTGGGTGAAACTTCATTTGTCCCCCTAGAAAGAAACCTTGGATACTTTTTCATACATATCCAGCAGTTGTTCAAGGTCCTCGTCGTTTTTCAACATACGATAAGCCTTGGTTGCGGCAGACAGTTCTTCCTTAGAAAGCCAGCCGTTTTGGACATAACTCTTTCGCAGGTCCCGTCGGTGCTCTTGGTAAGGCAACATCTCTGCTTCAACTTGTGCGAGGGCACGAATGAAGTTTCCAATGTATTCTTGCTTTGTTTTATCATCAGTTTCGTTAGACATTATTTCCTCCGTTAGTCTATTCTACATTTACATAATAACCATTTTTGAGAAAAAGTCAAGCACTTTTTTCACTTTACTTCGCAAGCACCACCAGCGCAAGCCAGTTCGCCTGAAAGGTCTGTGTTGTCGTCAAGTTCTACAACCTTAGTCAAATCAACCTCGGTTAGTGTTTCCAACATAGCCTCGTAGGTTTCTTTGGAGCAGTCCTCAAATGGGGCTTGCTTGTAGGTTCCACCGTCGTGTGGTAGGACTGATAGACCATTATAAACATCTCTATTGTCCCACATCCATTCACCTACATCAGTCCATTCGTCTTCCTTAATTGAAATGGTGGCTGATACATTGTGGGTGTTTTGACCGCTTCTTGTTCCCGGTGTGACCCACTTGTCGCTTACAAGAGCAACCCTTTTGAGAAGTTGGAGTGCGCTTTCTGTTCTCATAATCGCACCCTCTGGTGCTTTCTGTGGAACTGAAATGACTGCTGTGTCGTGGGGACGGAAGTATTCATCCTCAATCATCTCTGGGTGATAGATAGACAAGTAAGTATAGATTGCTTCGTTCTTGCCTACACGAAGGCGACGGATGTAGTAGTCGTTGTGCCAAGCGTGAATGCCGCTGGAAGTTCCCAAGGTAAGAGAAGTTGTTCCTGCTGGCTTGACTGTTGTTGTTCTGGCTGCTTTGTTGATCCCAAGGACCTTAGCAACCCTTTCATTTTCCATTGTAACAACTTTGGAAGCCTCAGTCATATCTAAGTTGAGAACATTACCAGAAGCAATACCAGTCATACTTACGCCGATAAGTGCTTCTTTTTCTGTGGTTCTTCGCCAAACATCACGCAGGTAGTGGAAGTCGGTGTAGCCTGCTTGTAGTGTGCCGATAAAGGCAGCGGCTCTCACACGACTATTCAACTCGCCTTGGCTCTCAACATCGCTTACATTTACCTCTGTTAGATTACAGAACTGGTAAGGACGGAGTGCGATTTCGCAGTTATGAACCAGCAGCCCGTTCGCAAAGAAGTTGTGGTTCTTCCTCACTTGTATATCATATACATCCCTGTTTTTTTCTACGGTTATTCGTTTGATTTTCGTTCGTTTGATTGTCTTTGTAGTTTCCATTCTAACAACTCCTTCTTGTATGGTTTATCGCAGTAAGGCTCAATATTCCTTATCAATACGACATCTATGTCTAACTTTGCCGAGAGTTCATCTGTCTTCTTTATGCCTCTCGCCCAATATCCTTTGATCTCAACGATCTTCACCAAAACTCCATCTTCGTAAATGAAGAAGTCTGGTCTGTATGTGGTGCCTTCCAACTCAAATGTTTGCTGCTCCACATCCCAATCAATACCTTGCTTGTCTAACCACTTCGCATAAACATACTCATATGTGCTGCGGAGCCAAACAAACTTACTTCGGCTCTTGTTGTAGTAATACCCCTGAATACCACGAGAAGTTTTGTTGGTCTTTCTCTCAAATGTTCTAAACCAGCCAGTTCTCTTCTCATACATTTCTTTGAGGTTCTCACTTCTAACCTGCCTTGTCTTCTCATAAACAACATCGGTGCCCTTGTTTATCTCAATACCAAGAATACGGAAAAGAGTTCTCGTCCTTGTATAAGTTAGACCAACCATTTTTGCTATTCTTTTTAGCCCGTTGCCTTCTTCATACAAAGACGATATGTGATCCTTTACAAAGCGGTATTCTGTTGGAAAAACCCTGCTTACATTATCCAAAAGAAACATTCTTTTGTTTGATGCTTTTGCCGAGTTTCCAATCTCCGCAAATCTCTTTGAGGCATACTCTTCGTATTCTTTCACAAACTCTTCCGGTATGTCCTTCTCCTTTCCTTTATCCAAGTTCAGGTATATTGTCTCTATTGCTTCTTGTAGGTTCATTTCGGGTTCCAATCCTTGTATTGTTTCCATACTATAAATAGTATGCTAAAACCCGAAAAGCCCTTTTTTATTCAATAAATAGCAATATATCTTCCTCGGTTAGTTGGGCTGCTTCCACATACCCTCTGTTCTCCGTGAAGACCCTGTGGTCGGGGGTCAAAGTAATGACTTGCCCGTCCTCTGTCTCAATCTTTATTACATCAGCATCAGCCCTCGTCATAGCACCAGCCTCAACCAACATATATTCCAATCCACCAGTTTCTTCGTCATATGAAAGCACATTTATTTCTTCGCCTTCATTCACCTTGGAAACCAAATCACGGATAGTAATAAGCCCAGCATCAGTAGAAACAAGAGTATCACCATCCAAGCAGCAAGGGTTGGTTCCCCAGTCTTTATCATTAGAAAAATAAAATCCCGGTTCTCCACTACCTGATTCTTTTACCCTCTCCCATAAGTTTTGGAAGTATTCCTTGGTGATACGGTGGCGAAGGAGCACAACAGAGTTGTTTGCTCTACCTCGCTGTGGGTTGGTTTCCCACCAGTTTCCTGTCTTGGCTGAAATCATTTCTTGGTCGTCAGCAGAAAACAAGGAGATAAGGGCAGCACGACGAATACCGCCAGCCAATACTGCGTCGGCAATGTGGCAGATCATATCGTGGGCTTCAATGGTGGTCAACTTGTCGCCAGTTTCCTTGGCTTCAAACATACCTTGGAGTTTCACAAGGCATTCTTTGAGAGGCTGTGGTCCGGGTGCTTTACCACCAGAAGTAACAAGACGAGCACCCTTTGGGCGAATGTCTGAATAATCAAAGCGAAGTTTAGAACCGCCTTGGAAGTAAGAGCGAACCAAAGCCTTGACTGAATCTGCCCAGCCTTCAATAGAATCATTTACCAAGAAGCGACGGGTGCGCTTTGATACTGGCTTTTGGATTGCTGGTAGTTTCTCAACGTGGTGCTTTTGAACGCTGTATCCTACGCCGGTTCCACCAAGGAGAAGAAACATAATCTCTCCAAATACACGCCAGTCGTCAATAGGTGCGAAGGCGCAGTTATAAATACGGTTAGGTGCTACTTCAATTGGCTTACCACCAAACTGCATTGAACGCATTGATGGGAGCACCTTTTTGTTATGAACCATTTGATAAGCAGTTTCAATCTCGTCTGCTAACTCTGGGTATTTCTTTTGGTGCATTTCTTTGTTTCTATCAACAATCTCTGTCCAAGTTTCTCGTCGCTCCTTTTCTGGGAGATAGCGAGCATACTTCATATGAACTGTGATGTCTGATAGAATATCTCTTGCTACTTTGTCTTTTTCCATTCTTTTATCCTCTTTCATTTCATTAGTTTATTATGTTTTTTTCTAAGCGATTCTGCTTGGCTTTTTACTGTAGGCGCAGAGTTATCGCTTGTTAAGCCCATAGGCAATACTTTTATAAGAACATTAGAAGTATCCATCCTGATTGGGAATATAATACCATCAGGACCATTCCTGTTCTTTGCTACAAAGATCCTTCCTTTGTTTGCTGCTTTGTCTTCGATTGTTCTAGACACACTGAAGATAAAGTCTGCGACGAAACATTTGTTGTATGCTTCTGAAATCGATTCCATTGTGATAACTTCTGCATTCAACCCGCTTCTATTTGTCTGTGAGGCAGTCCAGATAGGGCACTCAAATGTTTGAGCGATACCACGGAGTTCCTCGTAGATTGATTCTAGATCGTGTCTTTTCTCGCTGTTTCTCTTATTGCTTACTGGCTTGAGAAGGTCAGCATAATCGACAATGATCATATCTATAGGTATGCCCCTCGATTTGATTTTTTCCAAATGATTTTTAATTGTCGCCGTAGTTGCTGATTTTGTTGGATATTCTTTTATGATAACATTTCCTTCAATATCCTTGACCTTTTCATAGATTTGCTCTTTCAGGTTGAAAGTATCGGCAAGTTTCACTCCAGTAATACAACTATCATAGCGAGTCCCAATAACAGTGTCGGACATTTCTAAACTGTAGTGAATAACCGTTTTGCCTAACTTTACTGCTTGAGACCCCAAATGTACCAAAGCCATAGACTTGCCAGCACCAGTTGGAGCAATAACCACCCCCAGTTCTCCATTCCCCAATCCATCCTTACAGAT
>Ga0208004_1000925_pt1 | contig 11405 bp, 15 predicted proteins | sample DEB08_DNA_6_FD_184522 | JGI IMG/M metagenome (GOLD analysis project Ga0208004, IMG submission 184522) | Aqueous microbial communities from the Delaware River and Bay under freshwater to marine salinity gradient to study organic matter... | ecosystem: Environmental > Aquatic > Marine > Coastal ...
CGCGTTGGCCAGCAGGGTGTAACCGGTGACAAGAAACCTACCAAAAGGCAGGCATCATTCAAGGCAAGACACGCAAAGAACATAGCCAAAGGTAAAATGTCTGCGGCTTATTGGGCTAACAAAGTTAAATGGTAAGGAGAATTAAAATGGCAGTAAAGAAAAAACCAGCAAAGAAAATGTTTAAGCCTTGTAGTGGGTGTCCTACTCCTGCGGCATGTAAAAAAATGGGGCGTTGCAAAATGAAAAGCGGTAAGAAATACTAATGCCGGGTAAAGGTTTGTATGCAAACATCCACGCCAAGCGCAAGCGAATAAAGGCTGGATCAGGAGAGAAAATGCGCAAGCCGGGAAGCAAAGGAGCGCCAACCGCAAAAGCATTTAAACAATCAGCCAAGACAGCGAGGAAGAAATAATGTGGGAACAAATTATAAAAAAATGGAATCGATTAGACACAAAGCAAAGAGTAGTTCTTGGTATCGTGGCTTTAGTGTTGCTTGTTGTTGTATTGGGCTAGTCAGTTGTCAAACGATAAGGGACGCAACGTACAGCGGGACGGGAGCAGCAATCGGTGCGGGTGCGGCAACTGTGATGAGCGGTGGTGTAACTGCTCCGATGGTGGGTGCTCTGGCGGGTGCCTCAACGGGGATTGTCCTTGCCGATCTAACAGAGAAGAATCAGGGTGTACCACAGACGGTACAGCGTAAATCATTCTTTATGTTGATTGAGGAACTTGTTCAAGTTGCTGGATGGTTTTTGGTTCTTGGTTTTATAGGCCCGGTTATTATAGGTTGGATTTTACCGGGACCGCTGGAGAGAAAAAATAAGAATGGATGAAGACATTTTAAACCCTGAAGATTATCTACTTCAGTCTCCTACCGATACCCCGGATACTGGATACTGGGATCAAGAGGTAATTGGACGAAGACCAGAGATTCCTGTCGCTGGACCTATTGCGGGCTTCGCAAGGAATGTTTTGGGTGATATGCAGTCAAACCCATACTCAGGAATGTTTGGACTTCAGGGTAAAATGATCGGAAGTATTGGAGATGCTATTCTTGATCCGGCAATCAAGGTTGCTCGGGGAGACCCGCTTACAAGATTTGATGTAACAGAACTTGCTGCCACCGGCCCATTGGCTGCGGCAAAAAGTTTAAAGGCTGGAAAAGATGCTATAACTAGAGCGCAACTTACGCCGGACATTACCAGAAGGGGGAAGGTTAGTGGCCAATCTCCCAGCCTGTCAGGAAATTTGTTTGAGAGACTTGGAGTTCCTACAGATTGGTATGCTGGAGGAATGCCCGCAAATCTAGTGATGATGGCTGAAGATGTTATTGGGAACTCTGTTAGAAGATCTTTTAGCCCTAAAGCAATGATTGATATGCGTGATTATGGAATGTCCGCAAATGTTTCTTCAGACTTTGATCGTGCCTTTAAGTTAGAGGATAGTCTTCTTTCGCAATACGCAACGGCGGATACGAAAACAAAAAGAAAAATACAGAAGGATTTGGCTTTAAACAGAAATGAGTACGTTTCTCAAGCAAAGCATATGATTGACGTTTTGATGCGAAGACAACCAGATCATCCTTTGTTAGCATCAGAGTTCAAAAGAATGTTGTACCCAAGAACAATATTAACCAATGCCCCTAGAATGCAAGCGACGGGCGCTGATGTTATGAAAGTTTTTGACGGTAAACTTCCGATGAGTACTGAAGCAGCGCTTGTTCATATAAGTAAACCAGCAATTAAAAGCACCGATGTATACGGCAGGCCGATTAATCTTAGTCTGTCCAGATGGAATTCTAGTATAGGTTCTGATGCATTTAACATAAGGAGTCAAGAAAAAGTAAAGGAAGTTGCCGATGTATCTAGGGGTCAGAACAAGCCACGATTTAGCGGCGCCTTGGCTGCAACAAATCTTTTAAAGGACATGCCTCTGAGTATTCCAAGAACTGCGGAGAACGTTTTAAAGTGGGCAGAAGAAAACCCGATAAAACTAAGCGGAGGAAAGACCGGCGCTAAAGTAGATGTGGATAAACTAAAGGACAGTCTTGTCGAGGGAGAGGGTTTTATAAGTTTTGGTGGAAGAGTGCTTGGGCAAGATAGGCAGTACGCAAATTACGACTGGCGTGTAATTGTAGACCAAGGAACAGGCCGTGCTTATTTTGTTCAGTATGACGAAATGAGGCTTGGGTCTGGAAACAAAATGTTTGATCGTGCGCTAAACCCCGGAGGGCAAGAGTCGTTAGGCATTGACTTTATGGACGCAGGTGTAATTGGAGATGGCAAAGGCGCTAATGTAAAAGATTACGACTTTACCGAAGCGGGCAAGGCTATAGGAATGGGCAAAGCAGATGTTGCTTCTAATGTTAGAGCGACTATTCAGAAAGCGCAATCTGCAGAACCAACACTTCTAGATGTAGCAAAAACTTATGCCAAGACAGGGGTGCGTGGCGCACCTCTTGGATACTATCTTTTTGGAGACGATGAGCCTGATTGGGGCGATATTACACCATGACAGAACAGCAAGAAAAATTTCTAGACCTTTATATTAACACTGGTAATGCAACCAAGGCTGCTAAGTACGCCGGGTATGGTTCTCCCAAACAACGTGGATGGGAACTAAAAAAGAAATACCAGAAAGAAATTGAGGCAAGACAAAAGGCTATGATCATGGACTCGGTTCCGAGCGTTATAGCAAATATTATAGCGCTGGCTAACGGCGCTGACTCTGAGGCTGTTAGGTTGAATGCATGTAAAGACCTTATGGATCGTGCTGGATTTAAACCTGTTGAAAAAACTGAGACAGAGATAACAACTACAGAACAAAAATCTACGGAAGAATTAACAGCGGAGTTAGCAGAACTTCAAAAAATGCTGCAGTAATGGAAAGACAACAAATTGAGCAAGCCATCGAAAATACGAAGGAACTCATTAAAAGGCAGAAGTACAGTAAGTTAGAGTTTTACGACCCATATCCTTTTCAAAAAGAATTTCATGATACTGGGTTTCAGAGCAACCAGAGGTTGCTTATGTGCGCCAACCGTATCGGCAAGTCATATTCTGGCGCTGCTGAAATGGCCATGCATTTAACAGGCATATACCCAGATTGGTGGGAAGGAAGAAGGTATAACAGAGCCATTACAGCTTGGGTTGGTGGCGTATCTAATGAGTCTACCAGAGATATATGTCAGGCAGAATTGTTGGGCAGCCCGGAAGACCCGGAAGCCTTCGGTACCGGAGCGATCCCCAGAGACTGTATCGTTTCCACAGAAAGGAAACCGGGCGTGCCCAACGCTAAAGCACTTGCTGTTGTAAAACACATAAGCGGAGAAAATAGCACGGTTCAGTTTAAGTCTTATGAATCGGGAGTAGAGAAATGGATGGGTCGATCTGTTGACTGCATATGGCTAGACGAGGAGCCTGAACGAATATTATATTCTCAGGCTGTAACACGTACTCTAGACAGGAAGGGAATGGTTTATCTTACATTCACCCCTGAGCAGGGAATGACAGAAACTGTCAGTGCCTTTATGAACGACTTGAAACGTGGCCAGTCTCTTACGAATGCAACTTGGGATGATGCGTCAGAAGATGTTCGTACAATTGTTAATAACAAAACCGGACATCTAGACAAGGATACCATGACCCAGATTCTTGCTGCGTACTCTCCACACGAAAGAGAAATGCGCAAGTATGGTAAGCCAACAATTGGATCTGGTCTTGTATTTCCAATACCTGAAGAAAAGATTATTTATGATAATGTTCAAATACAGGAACACTGGCCAAGAATAGCCGGGATAGATTTTGGATGGGATCATGACACGGCTGTGGTGTGGGGCGCTCTAGATCCTGATGAGGAAATATTTTACGTTTATGATTCATACAACGCAAACAAAAGGTCGCCTGCTGAACACTCAAAAGAAATACTCAGGAGGCCATCTTTTATCCCCATTGCATATCCTCATGATGGTAATCGTAGGGATTCTATGGGCAATCCCGGCCTTGCTGATCAGTATCGTGATCATGGTTGTAATTTTCTTTTGGATCACTTTTCAAATCCACCGGCACTTGGTCAAAAGAAGGGTTCTAACTCTGTTGAAGAGGGCATTCAGCAGATGGTCGTTTGGATGGAGGAAGGGAGGTTTAAGATCAAATCCGACTTACACCACCTCCTTCAAGAATATAGGCAATACCACCGAAAGGATGGGAAAATCGTTCCGGTAAGAGATGATAGCGTGTCCGCTATGCGATACTGCTTTATGTCAAGACGCTGGGGTGTTGCTGGATTAGACACCACTTGGAACTTTAACTTTGATAAGGATATATCATATCCTCAATATGGAATTATATAATGGAAGATAGAGTTATAACAGAAGACGATATCAAGCAACGCATAGATGGAGAAATGGCGGAGGCTATCGGATGGTCTGATGAGATATCCCAGCAAAGGGCAGAGGCTATGTCGTATTATTACGGCGAGCCCATGGGAAACGAGGTAGACGGCAGAAGTCAGTTTGTTGACAGTACGGTTCAGGACAGTATTGAATGGATAAAGCCTGCCCTCATGCGTGTGTTTGCATCCGGTGACGAACTTGTTCAGTTTCAACCGTCAGGCCCAGAAGATGTTGCTGCTGCACAGCAGGCAACAGACTATGTAAACTTTGTTTTGCAGAGGCAAAACGATGGATGGAATATTTTATATAATTGGTTTACCGACGCACTGCTTCAAAAGAATGGTATCGTAAAAGTCTGGTGGGAAGAATCTGATAAGTACCATCGTGAGACGTATAAAGGATTAAGCGATGTTGAGTTTGATTCTATATTTATGGATGAAAATGTTGAAGTCGTTGAGCATGAAGAGATAAGCGATGCAATGGGTATGCCCATGCACAATGTTGTTATCCGAAGATACATGAATGATGGAAAGGTTTCTATCGTCAATGTCCCGCCAGAAGAATTTGTTATCAATCGTGAAGCAAAGTCTATACAAGATGCAAGATTTGTTTGCCATCGTGTTCGCAAAACTTTGTCCGAACTTCGTGAAATGTACCCAGACATGGATGAAAGCAACATCGGAGATGGCGATTACACAGCGAACTGGGATATTGAGCATGCCGCAAGATTCATTAATGACAATACTGGAGATCCTTATTACATTAGAAACAACGCTGCGAATGAGGACGCATTAAAAGAGTATTGGCTTTACGAGTCTTTTTTGAGAACAGACTTTGATGGTGATGGAATTACCGAGCTAAGAAAAGTTTGCACTGTAGGCAGCGAGATACTTTCAAACGAGGAAGTTGATAACATTCCATTTGTTAGCATTACCCCTATTAAAGTTCCGCACAAGTTCTTTGGGTTATCTATTGCTGATCTTACTATACCTCTTCAACAGATCAAGAGCGTTGTAACTAGAAACCTTTTGGATAATATGTACAACCAGAACTACGGAAGGTTTGCTGTTCTTGAAGGTCAGGCTAATCTTGACGATCTGCTATCCGCAAGACCGGGGGGAATAGTTCGTGTTAAATCGCCCAACGCAGTAATGCCTCTGGCAACTCCTACGCTTGAGCCTTACACATTCCAGATGCTGGAGTATATTGACGGAATCAGAGAAAGCCGTGCAGGGGTAAGCAAAAACAGTCAGGGATTAAACGACAAGGCTCTTACGTCGCATACTACAGCCGCTGCAGTTAACGCTGTAATGACTGCTGCTCAAAGCCGTGTTGAACTTATTGCAAGGCAATTTGCAGAAACTGGCGTGAAGGAGTTGATGCTCCGTATATATGAACTTCTTTGCAAATACATGGATAAGAAGCGTGTAGTCAGGTTAAGAAACGAATGGGTTGAGATTGATCCAACGTCTTGGAACGACTCTATGGACGCCACGGTGTCTGTTGCTTTAGGGCAAGGAAACAAAGATCAGCAGATTGCTCAACTTATGCAGTTGGTGCAGATGGCTGGATCTCAGGCTGGTAATCCGATGGTATCCCCAGAAAATAACTACAACCTTATGTCTGCATTGATCAAGTCAATGGGTTATCAGAACGTGGATGACTACATTACACCTCCGGATAGGCAACAACCTCCGTCTCCTGATCCAATGATGCAGGCCCAACTGCAATCTATGCAGGTAGAAGATCAGGTTAAGCAGGGAGAACTAGAAGTTAAGAGAATGAAGGTCCAGAACGAGATGAAAGAGACTCAACTGGATGCCAAATTTAAAATGGTAGAAATGGAAATGGAGGCTGAACGAGACGCTCCGGTAAAAATTGGATGAGCAAAGAATTAAAAATTGAACAAGCCCGAAGAATCTTAGAAGACAAACTATTTCAAGAAAGCGTAGAAGCCTTGAAACAACAGTTAGTATCTGAGTGGGGCACAACTAATCAACACGACGTTGATAGTAGAGAACAGATTTGGCTTGAACTCAAATTGCTAGACAGATTGGTAGGACATTTGCAAGCAATATTTGAGGAAGGACAAATAACTAAATTCACATCAACAATGAGAAATATTTAATATGGCAATTAACTTACCTAATATCGCTAATGCCAACCCAATGGGAGCGGAAGCGGCAGAAAGTTTAGCGCAGGCAATGGATGTAGCAGGCGCACAAGAAGCAATTTTGCAGATGATGGAGGCTGAAGAAGCACAAACCTCTGAAGCAGAAGAGCAACCCACAGAGTCAGAAGAATCTCAACCCCTAGAGGAAGAGTCTGTTGACGAAAGTGAGGCCGACGATTCAGAAGAATCCGATGAGGAAGAGGCTGAAGAGTCAACCGAAGAAGAGGCTGAAGGAGAAGAAGGTGATGAGACATACACCGTAAAAGTAAATGGTGAAGATGTTGAAGTTACCTACGACGAACTAATCAGTGGATACTCAAGAACTTCGGATTACACAAGAAAGACGCAAGAGATTGCTGAACAACGTAAGCAAATGGAATCAGTTGCTGATCAATTGAGGTCCGGACTTCAACAGTTAAATGTCGAGCGTCAGCAGTATCAACAAGCACTTGGACACCTTGGACTTCAAATATCATCCGGTATGCAGAAGTTTAAGGATGTTGATTGGAACCGTCTTAAACTAGATGATCCTGTTGAGTTTGCTGTTAAGCGTGAAGAGTTTCGTGAAGAACAAGAACGACTCCAGAAAATTAACATGCAGATTAATCAGGTTCAGGTTCAGATGCAAGAGGATCAAAAGCGTGAACATGCTGAAAAAGTAGATGTCGCTAACCAAGAATTACGTGAACTGATACCTGAGTGGTCTGATGATCAGAAGCGTGTAAAACTTGCGTCAGAAATACGTGACTACGGAGTGGGTGCTGGCTACACTGAGGAAGAAATCACTAGCCTAGCAGACTCACGTGCAATCAATATTCTTATGAAAGCAATGCGTTATGACGCCTTGCAGAAGGCTGATGTAAAAGGAAAGAAGTTGAAGAACAAACCCAAGTTGGTTAAGCCCGGAAGCAAAAGGGCAAAGGTTGATGCTGATCGTAGGCGTAAGGCCGAACTTCGTAATCAACTAAAATCGTCAGGGTCAGTGGATGATGCCGCTGCTTTGATGGAAGACTTTTTCTAAGGAGAAAATATTATGACAGTACCAACTAATACTAGAGAGACTTACGGTGCCGTAGGCATTCGTGAAGACCTCTCAAATATCATTTACAACATTGCACCGGATGACACGCCGTTTATGTCTAGCATCGGCAAATCTTCTTGTGCGAACACTTACTTTGAGTGGCAAACCGATACGCTGGCCGCAGCCGACGCAACCAACGTGGTTGCTGAAGGCGATGATGCAAGCGCATTGGCGGTCGCAGAGCCGACCCGTCGTGGTAACTACACGCAAATCAGTCGTAAAGTGATCCAGACTTCTGGCACTGCTGAAGCGGTTGACTTTGCTGGTCGTAAATCGACTGAGGCTTACCAGATGGCAAAGCGTGCTAAAGAACTCAAATTGGACATGGAAAAAATGCTCCTCAGCAACAACGGTATGGTCGCCGGTTCCTCCGGTACGGCTCGTGAAACCGGTGGTGTTGGCGCATGGGTTCAGTCTAACCTTGAGAACGGCACGGCCACCGCTTCGCCTGCTGACTACGGCACGACCGCCCCGACTCCGGGTGCGGACAAAGCCGTTGTTGAGTCGGACATTCGTGATCTCATGAAGCAGTGCTGGGATGCCGGTGCGCAACCTGATATCCTTATGGTTGACGGTGCGCTCAAGCAGAAAATCTCAACCCTTTCGCAGAGCGTGTCTGACCTGCGCACGACCGCAAACAACCAGTCCCCGGCTTTTGTCGTGGCAGCGGTTGACATCTATGTTTCCGATTTCGGTAACTTGAAAATTGTGCCTAACCGTCAGATGCCTGCCAAAACCTGCTACTTCCTTGATTATGACTTCTGGGATATCGCTTATCTGCGAAACTTCCAGACGACTGATCTGGCGAAGACTGGTGATAGCATGTCGAAGATGCTTGTTGTGGAGTACGGTCTGCGTGCCCGCAACGAGGAAGCCAACGGCGCTATCCTTGGTTGGGATCCGGCTCTCTAATAGAGGCCACAATAGGGGGAGGCATTTGCCTCCCCCACTTTTTTAGGGGATAAAATGAAACTCAAGAAGAAACACTTTGACCGGCAGCCTGATAAAAAAATTGAGGGCAAAAAAGTTGACGCCATAGCGGAACTGAAAAAGGCTTACAGCAAACCGCAGAAAGTTGCTAATGTGGGCGGTAAAGGTTTTGTATGAGCAAAGTAAAAACTATATTCGATAATGACGGTGTATCTACCACGTACTTTGAAGAGGAGCATGACGGAAGTTTTTCTCTAACCAAAGTAATGGATGCATCCCCTGTTCTTGAAAAGAACAAGCGGGAATATAACGAAGGCGTGAATAACTCTACGCATTCAGCAATGGGAAGAAAAGTTGCGTCCATTCCGCTGACAGTGTGGCAGAACTGGATTAAAGAAACTAACGGAGATATTCAGAAAGATCCTGCAGTTCTTGCTAGATATCTGAATGATCCAGATAATAAATATTTTAGGACGCATAAAAGTAATATATGAGACTGGTTAGCCCTAGCGAAGTTCCTCTTATATGGCAAAAGGTTCTTCCCGGTATAGAACGGGCGATGGTCTACAGCGATAGCATATACGCAGGCGAGGATTTTTATAAAGACCTTGTTAGCGGTTTCTCTGATCTTTGGGTTATAGAAGAAGAAGGCGAAGTGATAGCCCACTCTATAACTCAAATACTTAGATACCCAAGAATGACATTTCTGAGAATACTTACCGCAGAAGGTAAGAGTAAGGGAATGCCTTTCTATATATATGACCATCTCCCTGATATTGAGGAGTATGCTAAAAGTCAGGGTTGTGAGTTTATCGAAGCGCCGACCCGCAAGGGTATGGCAAGGGTTCTTGAAAAACATGGGTGGAAACTTCAATACACTATAGTAACAAAGAGGATAGAAAATGAGAGGATCAGCGAAAAGCCCGGAACAGTTACAGGCTGAACAACAAGCACGTGACGAAGCGGCTAAAAAATTATTAGAGGAGCAGGCTAATCGTGAGCAGGTTACTCTTGTTGGAGCCACAGGATTAGCCTCTGGTGGGGGATCAATTGGACCCGGAGTAACAAAAGGAACAATGTTCGGTGGCGGTGGAAATCCTCTTCCGAGGTCTGGAGATGGGCTTACTATTGGTCAGCAATATTACGTTGATACAGATAAAAAAGGACGAAGGTATATACAGTTGCCCGGATCTACTTCAACAGACCCCGGAGCAAGAGCCTATTGGAATGATAAAATTGGAGGCTTTAAAAGTCAGGGTGGTGGCAAACTTGGAAACGGCGGGGCAAGAACATTGTATACTTCTAGTGTGCTTCCTGTTTCTGTCGAAACTAGGGAGGCTGCTCCAGAGTCAGCAGGCTCTTCTTCAACACCATCATCTGGCGGGCCTCTTTCAAAATCATCAGCAGAGGATCAGATGAAATTTCATGATAAGCAGCGAAAATCATATCTTAGACATTCAGACGGGCAGATTGACGAAACAGCGCTTCTTCCGGTTGCTAAAGTTAGAATACCTGTCAGCGTTTTATAGGAGAAAGAAATGCCAGAGACAACTACAACAGGAAGTTCCACTAATATACAAACCCCTTATGAGCAAGCCCGTCGGTTCAATTATCTTATTGACCGTGCTAAATATTTAGCAACCAATTACCCCCCTAAGCATTACGGTGTTGGGCGTGAGATGAGCGAACTTATAGCACCAATGAATGCTGATCAGTTGGCGGCTATGGGTATGACTAGGGATTTTGCAACCAGCGGAATGGCTCCAATTAGGTCTGCCGCTGAGTCTGGATTTTCCAGTATGATGAGCGGTCGTGTAGATACAGGCCCCGGATCTCCTTATGGGGAAATGATGGATGTATACCGCAGACAGGCTATGGATCAGGCGCAACAGGCTATGAGCGAGTTGAGGTCAAGCCAAGTTTCATATCAGCCGGGAGGTTCAAGCCGTGGGGATCTATTAAACCAACAGGTTCTTGAGAATGTTGGGCAAAGTATTGCTGACGTTGGCGCTGGCATGTATATGAATGCATACAATACGGCACAACAGCAGCAGGCTAATGCTCTTTCACAGTATGCGAATATGCTAAGTACGCCTATGAATGTTATGCGTGATTACTATAATCGTGTCGGTGTTCCATTGCAGCAGCAGGCTCAAGCAGAGAGAGATATGTCAAGAGAGATATTTGATTACCAGCAAATGGCCCCATGGGAAGCATTGAGAATGTATCAAGCATTGACATCCGGAAATATGGGTGGAATGTCTACCACGACAGAATCAGGAAGAAATATACAAAACGTCTAAGGAGTAACATATGGCTCAAGCAGTGCCAATTATAGGAAGCGCCTTACTAGGTATGGGTGTTTCGCAGGTTGGAAAGAGAATGGGGCTTGATCCCAAGTTGGCTGCACTATTGGGGGCAGCCGCAGGCATGGGTGTTGGCTCTATGGCCTCTGGGGCAGGTTCAGCAGCGGCCTCAACTTCTAGCGGAGTTGTCGGCGCCGCTCCGGTGTATGATGCATTCGGAAATGTAATTTCCTCAGCCGCCGCAGATGCAAGCACTCTAGCAAGTGCATCAATGATTGATCCTTTTGCCTCATCTATTACAACTGGAATAGGGGTGCCAGAGGTGATCCAACCATACGCAGAATATGGGTCAGGCAGTACGGTTACCCCGCAGTTTGATGCGTTTGGTGATGTTATATCTGCGCCTGAAATACCATTTCAAAGCGAGTATATGATAGATCCTTTTGCTGTGCAGCCAGCAACACCTTACGATGCTAGCGAGTTTATGGGTACATCATTCACAGACCCAACCGTTCCAGCCCT
>Ga0208004_1000926_pt1 | contig 11405 bp, 9 predicted proteins | sample DEB08_DNA_6_FD_184522 | JGI IMG/M metagenome (GOLD analysis project Ga0208004, IMG submission 184522) | Aqueous microbial communities from the Delaware River and Bay under freshwater to marine salinity gradient to study organic matter... | ecosystem: Environmental > Aquatic > Marine > Coastal ...
GACCGTCTACTGGTGCAGTTAGGCCAGTCGCGTTACAAACCGCCGTACTTTCAATTGCCGGTTTCGACCCATCCAAAAAAGAGTTAAACATCTTGGGGTTTAATCCTCCCCGATCCGCTTGCTCTTGCGTTAAGCCGTAATACCCCCAGACGGTTTCTGGCGTGGACTGCGCAAAGTGCGGCAACCATTTATGACCTCGCCCTGCGGCAACGACATTAAAACCAGAAGCTCGCGCCCAATCCACGAGGTCACATATGAGTGCTGGCTGATCACCATAAGCCAAACTGTAGATCACGTTTTTTCGATGTGCAGCCGTTGCGAGTGCTGGGCCACATAGTGCATCGGCCTCGACTGTAACATTCACCACGTGTTTTCCGTGATCAATTGCAGCCAAAATATGCTCGACTGCAGCAGGCGGATTTCCTGTTGCTTCAATAACAATATCGACTTCACCCGCCGAGACTACTTGCTCCCAGTTGTCGGTTAACCATGTACTTCCCGATTTCAACGCGTCGGCGATAGAACTTGCGCGATATCGATTTTCATCCCAACCAATACGTTCGAGATTTTTAATCGCGTTTGATGGATTAATATCGGCGATTGCAACGACATGGACACCTGGCGTTTTCGGTACCTGAGCGAGATACATCGATGCAAATTTGCCGGCTCCAATCAAACCAACACGAATTGGATTTTTCTGCGCGGCACGCTGCTGCAACTTACTAAAGAGATTCATTCCTGGTCCTTACCAATTTACATTTTCCAAGATGCTTCGAGCTCTGATGCGGGTATGCCACCGCTCCAAGGTAATTCGACCTCATAGTCTCGGAGTAAACAATCATCGGGCAAACACTCGATCGCATCAAAGGATCGATGAGAGATAAAGCCCGGCCGATGAAACCGCGTGATCTTATTCGATACCGCACACAAACTGAGGTACACCGTCCTTCGATCCCAAGGGGACAAATTCGAACCCGATGCATGCACCAAGCAAGAGTGAAACATAATCATTGAGCCCGCCGGACCTTTCGGCGCGACAATCCCACCCGCATCCACGAGGTCTTTGATGTTGTTTTGATCGATCGTCCAAAGCGGAAAACTGGTAGTCGTGACATCGTGACCCGCGTTGACCACTCCTCGCTTGTGACTGCCAGGCACAAACATGAGTGGACCGTTGAATTCATTCACGTCATCTAAAAAAATCGCGATATTCATCGCCCTGGGTTCAGGCATGCCATCGTCTTCGTGCCAGGTTCCAAAATCCTGATGCCACTGCCAAACATCGCCACCGAAGGCAGCCTTGGCATTGACTTTGAACTGATGCATATAAAGCTTTTCGTTAAACACCTCTTCTACAGGCTTCACCATTCGTGGGTGTCTCGCGAGCCTCGCGTAGGCGGCGTTATACATCTGTACTGCGAAACTGGTTCGCACGATGTTGCTATTTTTTTCGCGCACATTGGAAGGGATTTCACGCGCAAAAATATCGTCCAATTCGCCCGTTAAGACACCGACCTCTTCTTTCGAAAATAAAGACGGAAAAAATAAATATCCGTTTGCTTCGAATTTTTTAAGATCATCCTGACTTAAACTCATTTTCCCGTCTCCAATGTTTTCGATAAGCGTCTGGCGCGCCTACTCGTCGCGAGCCGTCAACGCGCGGGCTAACGACTCCCCTGCTTCTTCCGCATGTGTTCTCGCAAGCCGCTCGGCCGCTTCTACATCTCGCCGATCGATCGCTTTGAGAATTTGCTCATGCTCATCCCAAACATTGATCTCATCTCCGAGGCTCGTGAGTACGGCTCCCATCGCTCTTCTGATATGGCGCCAATGATGTTTGGCCGCCTCATAGATCATGTCGTTCCCAGACTTTTCGTAGATCGATTGATGAAACAGCAAGTCCGCATGAATCAAATCGGATATCTTTCGCGCATCAAAAGCTCGACGACCATCCTCAATCATTTTTGGATTGAGCTTCGCACCGCGTTTAGCAGTTTCTCTTGCAGCTAGCCCATCCAGTACCGATCGGACTTGATACGTTTGCCGAATGAGCGAAGGATCGATTGGCGCAACGATTAATCCCCTGCGCCCAGAATCAATGACGAAACCATCTTTACGCAACACACGCAAAGCTTGCAGCACCGGTTGTCTCGAAACATTCAAAGATTCGGCAAGGCCTTGCTGAGTGATGCGAGCTCCAGGGGCTAACTCTGCTGTCGATATTGCCTCTAGAAGAGTCTCGTAAACTTGGTCGGTTAAATCTGGGGAAATCTCTATTTTGCGCAGGGTAGGCATAAATTTCCTGTATTTGTTTGTATACAGAATACCATATATCTTGGTAATCCAGAGTACGCGTCCCCGCTCGTGCCCGAACCTTCGCCTCATCCTCACGCGAGATCCACAAAAAAGATTTCGCAAAACCAGTAAGATTAAACCTTCACTATTTATTTCGTACGCATTAAAACTTTGAGCCGTTTTTCCACAAAACAACGAGTGCTTTTGACCTTTGGAGTCACCTGTATGGCTCTGGGCGCTTTTTTTAAAGACCCCTTCGCCCCCGGGTCAGAATCCAAAATTTCCTGGGGGGAATATCAAATAAAAGTCGTACCAGAGCTCGTTGTGAGTGATGTAAGTGAGAAATCGATTATCTTTAACGCTAGCAAAGACCCAAATGCAAGACTTGCGATATTGCGTGATGCGAACTTCTCACGCCCGCCTGGAGAAACTGTGAAGGCTTTTTGCAGATCGAATCAATGCTCGTACAGCCGGTACGAAGGCGATGCGGTCGAGGGAGCAATCGCGAACTTCAGAATGGATAAAAATTTACAACTGGTACTGATTAAGCCCAAAGCCGGAAATCTTTGGATCGAATACAAGGGACCCAAAGAGCATTTCACAACATTTGAGACCTTAATAAATGATATCCATACGCAATCGATCGAAATGGAGAAAACGATTTAGGCTGATAACCAAAAACCCTTTGCGCCCCAAATCCTGCTACCCGCTGTATCCGCAACAAACGAAAGATTTTTCTTAAAAGATTTTGTCTTTGAACGAATGGCGGTTTTGAGATACTAATCGTACTTCAATCGTTCCAACTACCTTTAAATTCAGCCATGTCTGCAAATCAGCACAAAACCACTTACCTCAAAGACTACACGCCACCAAAATTTCGCATCCCGCAAGTTGCATTGTCGTTTGTGCTAGGAGAATCTGGCACGCTCGTGAATTCAAAACTTCTTGTTGAGCGATCGGAAGACACCCCGGCGCACGAGCCGATTGTGCTTCAGGGTCAGGAGTTAGAACTACTCGATGTTGCCATTGATGGCGTAGCGCTAAAGTTCAGTGACTATCAAGTAGACGAGACGCATCTCACGGTGCCTTGTGACAAAGAAACTTTTACGCTGGAGATCTCAGTAAAAATATTTCCTGAAAAAAATACGAGCCTCATGGGGTTGTACCAATCTAAACACGGGTTTTTCACCCAGTGTGAGGCAGAGGGCTTCCGAAAAATCACGTACTTCCAAGATCGACCGGATGTCTTATCACGCTTCACGACGCGCATACAAGCGAAACGCGATCGCTTCCCCGTACTCCTCTCGAACGGAAATCTGATTGAGTCGGGCGCGCTCGACAAAAACGAGCATTATGCAATTTGGGAAGATCCGCACTTAAAACCCTGTTACTTATTTGCGCTAGTCGCAGGCAACTTAAAAAATATTCGTGATACGTTCACGACGAAATCGGGAAGACCCGTCAAACTCGAAATCTATGCCCCAGAGAAACAAATTGGGTACACCTCGTTTGCGATGGATGCACTCAAACGATCCATGCGATGGGATGAGGAGCGCTTTGGTCTTGAAGTCGATCTTGATCAGTACATGGTGGTGGCCGTGGATGACTTCAATATGGGAGCGATGGAGAATAAGGGACTAAATATCTTTAATACCAAGTACGTTTTAGCCGACGCAAAAACCTCCACAGATCGCGATTTCATGTTGTTAGACCGTGTGGTGGCTCACGAGTACTTTCACAATTGGACTGGGAACCGTGTGACCTGTCGGGATTGGTTCCAACTCTCTTTAAAAGAAGGTTTGACCGTTTTTAGAGATCAGGAATACGGAGCGGACACGTATTCGCGAGCCGTGCAACGTATTCAAGAAGTCAAAAACCTTCGCGCGATTCAGTTCCCTGAAGACGCCGGCCCGATTGCACATGCGGTCAGGCCCGATTCGTATGTCGAAATCAATAACTTCTACACTGCGACGATTTATGAAAAGGGAGCGGAGCTGGTTCGAATGATTCACACCATCATTGGTGAAGAGTCTTTTCAAAAAGGCATGAAAATCTATTTTGAGCGCCATGACGGTTGCGCGGTCACAACCGAAGAGTTTGTCGCCGCGATGGAAAGTGCATCCAAAAAAGATCTCTCGCAATTTCGCAGATGGTATACACAACCTGGCACGCCCAACATTCATGTGTCCAGTCACTTTGACAAACAAAAAAAATCTTTCTGTTTAACGTTTGAACAAAATTTTGGAGCGAAACGTTTCGCTGATAACCAGCCCTTGTATATTCCAATCTCGATTGCACTTTTCGATCAATCGGGGCGTGCCTTACCTATCAAGACAAAAGAAACGCTAGAGGAAACCAATAACGAAGCCCTGTTTGTACTCACTGAGCAAAAACAGTACATCACTTTTGAAGGTATCGATGAACCTCCCGTACCTTCACTCTTAAGAGGATTTTCTGCTCCGGTAAATCTTAGCTACGACTACACGGATGAGGAGCTCGCGACGCTTTTCCTAGCGGACAACGATCCGTTTAATCGCTGGGAAGCTGGCCAACGTTTACAAACAAGAATTATCTTAAGAAATGTCGAGGCGCTGCGAACGGGAACGAATATCTCGATTCCTGATCAGCTAACCACGAGTTTCGCTGCCCTACTTCGTGACCACCAATCTGATCCAGCTTTTATTGCGGAAGCCCTCTCGACTCCAACTGAAGCCTATTTGGCAGAGCAATTAGAAGAGGTCGATCCTGAACACTTGTACCAAGCACGAGCAGCATTAAGACAAGAAACCGCTCGAGCCCTTGAGAAAGAGCTTCTCGCCATCTGCAATAAAACTGAGATTGCAGAAAGTTACTCCCCAGCACATCATCAAGCTGGCCAGCGAGCGCTTAAAAATACGTGCCTTGCTTATTTAATGGAATTGGAAACCGATACATACGCCGATCGTTGCTACTCCCAAATGTTAGAAGCAACCAATATGACGGATCAGTTTACGGCGTACCAGCTGCTGGTTTCGCGCGACAACCCCAAGAGAGCCGAGGCAATTCATTTCTTCTATGAGACTTGGAAAGAAGAACCACTGGTTGTAGATAAATGGTTATCCGCACAAGCAACCGCGAGCCATGCTGACACCCCAAACATCGTGAAAGCATTAAAGAAGCACGAAGCCTTTGATATCAGAAATCCCAACAAAGTCTACTCACTCATCCGTGCCTTTGGTGCGAACCACCGGCACTTTCATAGCGCATCCGGTGATGGATATCGACTGATTGCGGATACCATTATCGAGTTAGATGCGCTGAACCCACAAGTGGCAGCGCGCGTTGCCCGTTCGTTCGATCGCTGGAAAAAATTTGACCAAGACCACCAACGAATCGCGCGAGCCGAATTGGAGCGCATCAAAGAAACCCCCAAACTCTCTTCTGATACATTTGAGGTCGTTAGCAAAGCATTAACCGCGGCATAGCTAGGAGGAACTCATTCATGAGTAAAGAAACAGTGAAGATTTATCACAACCCGAGATGCAGCAAGAGTAGAAATACATTGGCAATTCTGGAAGAGAAAGGAATCAATTTCGAAGTTATCGAGTATCTCAATACCCCACTCGATCAAAAAAAACTCAAATCCTTGTGTAAAAAATTAAATATCACCCCAGAAACACTCATCCGAAAAGGCGAAGCGATCTTTAAAGAAAACTACGCAGGAAAAACGTTTAGTGATTCTGGATGGATCGATCTCATGGTAAAGCATCCGATTTTAATCGAGCGACCGATTGTCGAAAATGGTGCGAAAGCCGCCATCGGAAGACCCCCAGAGAATATCCTCGCTATTCTTGACTAGTGGTGCGTTGGCACGTACCCGTGCTCTTTCATAAACATCGAGAGCACGGTATCCATGCTAGCGACATGTTTTTCAAACCACTGAGCCACCGCTCTTGCAAGAATTTCTCCGAATCCCGTATCGCCATTTTCGACGCGCTTTCGGACCTCTCTGCAAATTTCAAGAACGCTATTGTGCTCATCAACATGGCATGAAGTCGGAGGGAATTCGAGCGCTTCCATCCAGCGCAATTCCTGACCAAAATGCGACTCAGTGTGGGCGATAAATTCATCGAGAAGCGCTAAAAGCTCCTCGCCCTCGAGTGAACCCATACGATTGAGATACGCAACGAACTCGCGGTGCGTTGTATCCATGACGCCATCATCAATCACCAAATGCTCTGACCAATTGAGAATACTCATACGAACGACTAACCTTAGAAACTTACAATCAACGTCTCGCCGCGTTGAATTTGTCGATCGCAGACTTGCCTGGACAGAGTTCTTTTTTCCCGAGCGAATTAAGAGGCGCTGACACCGTGCCGAGTGTGTCATGCAAATCGGGACTTTCCGGGTCGACGTGTAAAACCCCCGTGACGATATCACCGGCAGCCTTTGACTTTTGTAAATAGTGCATCGCAGCTACTCGATCATGCACGTCATAATCTTCAGAAATTTTTCGAAGGCGCAGTACCGTTCCGTCGTGTTGTTTGATCTCTTGCACTGACCCAGGCGCATAATCCGCCGTGATTTCATCACGAGGCGTCATCACATCCAAAAAATTAACCGCTTCATTGTGCTCTCGAACGTAATCAAAACCCTTCGTGGAACCACTGTGATTATTAAAAGCGATACACGGTGAAATACAGTCAATAAACGCAGCTCCCCGGTGAGAGATAGCCCCTTTAATCAGTGGCACCAGTTGCGACTTGTCTCCAGAAAATCCTCTGGCAACATACGTTGCGCCAAGCTCAATCGCAAGCATCACCAAATCGATCGATGCGCTGTGATTCTCGACACCCTTTTTACTTTTGGATCCTCGATCCGCTGTCGCGGAGAATTGACCCTTCGTTAATCCATACACGCCATTATTTTCTACGATGTAAACCATGTTTACACCTCGACGAAGGATATGCGCGAATTGTCCAAGTCCAATAGAGGCCGAATCTCCATCTCCGGAAACACCGAGGTAGATTAAATCGCGATTGGCCAAGTTCGCACCGGTCAAGACCGATGGCATACGACCATGCACACTATTAAACCCGTGCGCATTGCCCAAGAAGTACGTCGGGGTCTTAGAAGAACATCCTATTCCTGAGAGCTTGGCAACGCGATGGGGGGGTAATTCCAATTCATAACATGCCTGGATAATCGCAGCACTGATTGAATCATGGCCACAGCCCGCACACAGTGTTGACACCGCACCCTCATAATCTCGACGCGTAAATCCATGCTTATTTCGTTGTAGCTCAGGGTGGCGTAATTTTGGCTTAGCGATAAACGTCATGGTTAGCTCTTTTGGGAAATAGATTTTCGTTTTCGGGAGGGCTTCAGTGCATCAAGACTTTGCGTGATTTCTGATCTAATAAAGCGCGCAGTAATGGGACTACCGTTATAGTGCAAGATCGACGTGATACGGTTCGGGTCAACATTACATTCAGAAACTAAGAGTGACTTCATCTGCGCGTCTCGATTTTGCTCAACCAAAAACACACGATCATACGAATCGATAAATTCGGAAACCTCATCCCCAAAAGGAAAAGCGCGAATGCGCATCGAATCGAGCAACACACCATCTTCTTCTAGGTACTGCAAGGCTTCCTTCATCGCAGGTTCGGTTGAGCCGTAATAAATCACTCCAATCGAGGCCTTGGTTTTTCCCTCTTCGATGATTGCCGCCGGTAACCGTGTTCTTAACTGCTCAAACTTCCTTTGCAGTCGTTGCATATTGTCTTGGTAGTCCACACCCGACTCGCTGTACTTTGCGTATCGATCTCGACTCGTGCCTCGGGTAAAGAACGCACCTTTACTCGGGTGCGTTCCAGGTAGTGTTCGATATGGAACCCCGTCTCCATCCACGTCGAGATACCGACCGAATTGCGCGAGCTCATCCAAACTTTCTTTACTAAGGATCTTTCCTCGATCGTAGGTGATCTCATCATTCCACTCGAGTGGATCGGTGAGGTGATCGTTCATCCCGATATCAAGGTCTGACATGACAAATACTGGCGTTTGGAATTTTTCTGCGAAGTCAAATGCCTGGTAGCCAAAATCAAAACACTCTTTTGGATCGGAAGGAATCAGCAGTATCTGCTTCGTGTCTCCGTGTGACGCATACGCGCAAGAGAGAATATCGGATTGCTGGGTACGCGTTGGCATCCCAGTCGAAGGCCCCCCTCTTTGCACATCAAAGATCACCGCAGGGATCTCCGCAAAATACGCGAGACCAATAAATTCCTGCATCAAAGAAATTCCCGGTCCTGAGGTACAGGTAAATGCGCGCGCGCCATTCCAAGAAGCGCCAATCACCATACCGATGGAAGCCAACTCGTCCTCAGCCTGAATACTTGCAAAACTATTTCGACCGGTGTCGTGGTCATGACGATAGACCTTACAAAATTTTTCATAGGATTCAGCAAGACTGGAGGACGGCGTGATGGGGTACCACGCAGCCACGGTCGCTCCGCCGTAAACACACCCAAGAGCCGCGGCTGAGTTGCCATCAATAAAAATTTTACTACCCACGGAACTCGATCGCTTCACCCGAAAACCAATCGGACAATCGAAGTGTTCGGCAGCGTAATCCATCCCAAAATGTAGCGCTTGGACGTTCGGAGAAACGAGGGCTTCTTTGCTAGAAAACTGCTCCTGAATCAGGCGTTCCACTTCAGCAATATCAATAGCCAACAAACTCGATAGCGCTCCGAGGTACACCATGTTTCGGAATAGCTGACGTTGTCTCGGATCTTTAAACTCGCGATTACAAATATCCGTTATGGGAATACCAATAACCGTAATGTCTGTTCTGAATTTAGAAGCTGGAACCGGACGCGATGAGTCATAAATCAAATATCCACCCGACTCAATATCCAATTGGTCTTGATTCCAAGACTGCGCATTCATCGCAACCATGATATCGACCCCACCGCGAGAACCTAGGTGACCCTTCTCGGAAACCCGGACTTCGTACCAGGTGGGAAGCCCCTGAATATTCGATGGGAAAATATTTCGCGCACTAACCGGCACTCCCATTCGAAGAATACTTCTTGCAAATAGTTTATTCGCAGACGCAGAACCCGATCCGTTTACGTTTGCAAACTTGATAACAAAGTTGTTTATTTTGCGTTCTGGCACGCAGCACCTGCTTTGGCAGTTTGAAGGTAAAACTTTCTCATATCCCAAGCCCCGGTCGGACATCGCTCAGCACACAACCCGCAATGCAAGCAAACGTCCTCGTCTTTAAACATGACCCGTCCGGTTTTCAAAGCTGAGCTAACATACAAGTCCTGAGTGGTATTCGTCGACTTCGCTGTCAAGCGTTCCCGCACCGCTTTTTCTGGGCCATTTTCAGTGAAGGTAATGCAATCCATCGGACAAATATCCGTGCATGCATCGCACTCAATACAAAGCGGCGCTGTAAATACCGTCTGCACGTCACAGTTCAAACAGCGCTGGGCCTCACTCATCGCCAATTTAAAGTCAAAGCCAACCTCAACCTCGACTTTGATATCTTTCAACGCGATCTTTTGATCAACCAATGGAACCTTATTTCTCAGATCATTCGAGATGTCATTGTCATAGGTCCATTCGTGGATACCCATTTTTTGACTGATGAGATTCACGTCCGGTGACGGGCGATCAGAAACCGAGTCACCAGAGCAAAGTCTGTCAATGGATATTGCCGCCTCATGTCCGTGCGCGACCGCCCAAATAATATTCTTCGGACCAAACGCAGCATCGCCTCCAAAAAATACTTTCTTGTTCGTACTCTGGAAAGTCGTTGGATTTAATTTCGGTAACCCGCTATCCAAAAACTTTACCCCACAGTCACTCTCGATCCACGGAAATGCATTCTCTTGCCCTATTGCAACGAGGACTTCATCACAGGGAATCACCTCGGGAGCATCTTCCGTTGGAACTAAACGCCTTTTCCCTTTTTCGTCATAACGCACTTCAACAATTTCGAATTCAACGCCCTTGAGCTTACCTTTGTCATGTAAAAAACGTTTGGGTACCCGATAATTCAGAATCGGTATTCCCTCATGAATTGCGTCTTCTTTCTCCCACGGACTTGCCTTCATTTCGTCAAAGCCACTGCGAACCACGACTGTGACCTCTTTGCCTCCGAGCCTCCTCGCAGTGCGGCAGCAATCCATCGCGGTGTTACCGCCTCCCAACACCACCACGCGTTTGGAAATTTTTGACACGTGGCCAAACGACACGGAAGAGAGCCAATCGATACCAATATGAATATGCTTCGCGGCCTCTGCTCTTCCTTCGATTTGTATGTCGCGCCCTCTCGGAGCTCCGGCTCCCACGAATACCGCATCAAAATCTTGCTCGAGCAAAGCTTGAAGACTATCTATTCGCACCCCATTTTTGATTTCAACCCCTAGCCCCTCGATGTAGCCGACTTCTTCATCGATGACTGACTCAGGCAGTCTGAATCTCGGGATTTGGCTTCGAATCATTCCAGCAGATTTTTTATCCTGATCAAATATTACGACCTCGTATCCGATCAACGACAGATCTCGCGCGACCGTCAAAGAGGAGGGCCCAGCGCCAATACACGCTATTTTCTTTCCATTGGTTTTTTCAGGCGCACTCGGTAGTAATCTTTCGAAATTCGTCTTATTGTCCGCAGCCACGCGCTTAAGACGACAAATCGCAACGGGCTCAGGTTTCTCAGCATTTTTCTCTTCCACGCGCCCGCGTCTACACGCAGGCTCACACGGTCGATCGCAAGTCCGCCCAAGCACTCCGGGGAACACGTTAGAAACCCAATTGATGGAATAGGCCTCGTCGAATTTTCCTGCGGCTATGAGGCGAATGTATTCTGGGACAGGGGTGTGAGCTGGGCATGCCCACTGGCAATCAACTACTTTATGAAAATAGTCTGGTGACGCGATATCTGTAGGCTTCAACTATCCCCCTTGTAGAAGAGACCCCATTCAATCCAGCATCTCGCTATACGCGAGACACCTCTAGTACCCAGAGTCTAGAACGATATTCCTCGCTATGGAAGTAAATTGATGGAATTTATGAGAAAAAGTATCTTCAAAACCACTTCACTC
>Ga0208004_1000930_pt1 | contig 11391 bp, 16 predicted proteins | sample DEB08_DNA_6_FD_184522 | JGI IMG/M metagenome (GOLD analysis project Ga0208004, IMG submission 184522) | Aqueous microbial communities from the Delaware River and Bay under freshwater to marine salinity gradient to study organic matter... | ecosystem: Environmental > Aquatic > Marine > Coastal ...
TGTACAGGTGCAGTCATACTAATTTCTGCACCGCCATCATTTTCTCCAGTGATGTATCTAAACAATCGTCTGAAGCCAATGTTAGAAGCCTCGTCTCTTGAAAGGTCTCCTTCAACTAATGTTTCAACAACAATATAGTCAGCGTATTCTCTATATTCAATACCATCATATTCACCTATCATTTCATATTTTGGTTCTTCAAGACCAAAAGCTAGTGAAGGCAATAGTAGTATTATGCTCAATAATTTATTCATAATCTGCAGGTGCTCCATTTGCTATCCATTGTATAATTTTTTGTTGCTCATCAACAGTCAGATTCATGTCATTCGTAAACTCACCAATTGTAGGATCTAATTGTCCTGGTGGCATACGCAATGTAAGCAACGCTTCGTTTATTGCAGGACCAAATGCTTGAACAATTTGATGATTAGTCATTGCCCAAGGTCCTATACCACCATACCTATGACAGGTAATACAGTTGTCAACAAGTATTGGTGCTATATCATTTGTATAAGAAGGTTCACCCCAATCAGTTTCAATTGGTGCGCCATCTTCTATAACAGAACGGTAAATAATTTCTCCTGTTATAGGATCCATATACACAACTTCATTTAATTGTGTAAGACGTAAAGCCTTAGACACAATCTTAGCATCATCCATCAGCATAGCAACATTTTCATTTACTGCATTTTGTTCCGTATCTCTAGACTCACCAGTAGGATTAAGGAAAAAGAATTTAGTCTTTTCGTTTCCTACGCTATTGATAGTACCAAAAAATGCTTGCTTTGCTTTTTCACTACTTTGTGCTGATGCTGTCATAATGGCAATCTTATCGTAATTACCATAGTACCTCATCAGATGATAATTGCCCTCTGTATCAAGCAGGGCAAAATTTTGTGCTGATGCTGTAAAAGATAACAACATCAAAAATAATATTCTAATCATCACTTGCTGCTAAACTCCTTGCTTCCTTTTCTCTTCGGTCAGCTAATATAGTTTCATATTCCTCATCATCTAAATGTGTAATGGCTAACCAGGCGTGAGTCATCTCGTCACCGGTGCGGCTGCCACCTACTACCCACATATCAGGATCAGGATTGTTTGGATTATTAGCCGTGTTGTCATACCACTGCTTAAGAACAATGACTGCTCCGGCTGGTATTAACGGTGCAACATCTTGTGCATACAAATGACTGTGATGCCAAGTTGCCGACCAATTTGAAATCTGGCTTACAGGCTCTGTTCTACCTGTCTCCGGGTAGAAAATTTCAAGTGACGCTGCGTTCATTCTCAAGTGACCGTGTGGTTGGAAACTATCCAAACGTACAGGGTGATCAAAAGAATGAAAACCTTGAGTCATATAGTAACCGTGAGGAGGAATAGCAATATCATCTTGGTCGCCTAAACGATACAATGACAAGTCCTGTTTGAATCTTAAGCCCTTACTTGTTTCTTCATCGTGGAACCAAATGCCAATCTCTACTACATTGTCCTTGATCATTGCACCTTCAGCAGTTGCACCTACACCACCTGGGAACATATGAATGTCCCACGATACTTTTGCGTTTGCTGGGAATGTACGACAAACTCCTTCAGGTACAATTTCTCCCCATTTACCCATAGCATATTCAGTCAACATACCTTCTCTACCTTGTTCTGTGAGAAAGCTACTGTTAGCATGGTGTACTACTGCTGCGGCATCACCTCTGGGTTTTACCTGCACTGCTTTGATACATTGATTTTCTGATACACCTGAATCAACGATCTCTTTACTCCACAAGTCATTTCCGTTTGCAGGAATGTCATACGGACTTGACGCTACAATCACTGTAGGTTGTCCGAATAAAGATGCAAACTTCCATTCGCTTGGGTCAGGCATTTCGGGTAGTTGTACTACACGGTCAGGATCACCATATGGTGAACCGTTGTTTACCCAGGCTACAACAGTGTCAATTTGTTCTTGTGAAAGGCGCCAATCGCCTTCTAAGTCTTGAATGCCTATGCCGTGGTCATACGCATAAGGAGGCATTTCTCTGTTAGCTACTCTCATCTGGATAAGAGGAGCCCAAGGTCTCACCTGCTCATAGGTTTCAAAACTCATTGGGCCTACACCACCAGGACGGTGGCAAGTTACACAGTTGTTGTTTATAATTTCTGCTACATCATCTGTATACGTTTGAGCTGTTGCCAAAATAGGCAACATTAATAAGAAGAGTAACTTCTTCATATCAATTCTCCTTTGATAATCCAACAAGGGGAATCATGTCGCTTCACAGCGAGCATATAGTACCATCTATTTATAAGATGGTCTCGGTAGCTGGATTCGAACCAACGACCCCCTGCTCCCAAAGCAGGTACTCTACCAAGCTGAGCTATACCGAGCTGGTGTGGAAGGTAGGATTCGAACCTACTCAGCTTTCGCGTCAGATTTACAGTCTGATGTGCCTCGCCATCTGCACCGCTTCCACTTACCTGGCACGGGTGACAGGATTCGAACCTGTGACCTACTGCTTAGAAGGCAGTTGTTCTATCCAGCTGAACTACACCCGCATTAATTATTCCTCATCATTTCATAAATTTCTTTCCAATCTTTAACAACCGGAATGTGATTATTGTAGTACATATTGTGACCATGTTCAAGTATTATTGAACGCATGCCTAACTTATCTCCAAGTTCAGCATTAGTTACTTTATCCTCTATCCAAGTAATACCTGAGTCTTTATATGGCAACAATGCTTCATCTTTATCAGCACCTGTCTCCAAGCATAAAACACTATCGATAGCAGTACCAAATAGCTTCTCTAAATTTCTTTCTCTAAGCTTAACCGCATAAGGATTAGTACTAAGTGAAGTTATAACTCTAAAAACGTAACCAAGCTCTTCATGTATCTTCTTAACATAGTACATTGCATCTCTTAACGGAGGTAAGAAACCAATTGCAGCAGACTGATTAAACAGCTTAATACATTCTCTGCCGTAGTCTTTGTCTACACCGTAACGAGTACCTACACTGTAGCTATCGTTATCTAGTTTCTTGTGACCGCGTTCGTTCATCCAAACATCGAAAGCGTACTCCCAATTAAGCAGTACGCCGTCGCAGTCAGTCAATATTAATTTACTGTACATTGGTTTCCTTATTGTCTATTACTCTACTCATCTTATAATCATACCACGAGTCTGTAAAATGACCTGTGCCCTCTAATGGGATAGGTACATCATATTTTTCATTGTAACAATCTTCGTCTGCAGGAATTGTTACGAACCCAGTGTAGTTAGGATTATTTTTTGCATACTTGTCTGCTTGATAACATCCGGTTTGATAATATAACTTCTTATTAATTTTTCTACCAGTATCATCAAGTATCTTTTCAGTCCAAGGCTTGTATGCGAACACCGCAATATTAGCTTTAGTACCGCAGGGCAAGACTCGCGTCTTGCCCGTTACCTTGTAGATGTAATCACCCATTATGCTGCCTCCGCATACTCGATTGCAGTCTGAAGAGCTACGTTCTTACGGTCCTTATTAACACCGAACCAAGCAGAGCGCAGTCTAGAGTCAGCGTTACGACCAAGTTCGTGATCAGCCATGTAAGTAACAGCATTGAATGCCTGCCACCATGAACCTTTACCGAACTCAGCGCCTGGCTGAGACTCTACTACTTCAAGAGCACGTTCAGCAGCTCGTGACAATACAATCTTGTTGTCATTAGCAGCTTCGTCTTTCTTAGCTGAGTAGCCAGGGAAGACTTTAGCAAAGTACTCTTCAAGAGAGACTACGTTATACCGCTTCTTAGACAGAAGCTCAGCAGCTTGCTGATAGGTGACGAACTTCTCTTTAGCGATACCAATAGCTTCTTTCATCGCTTGAACATCAAACGCTTGACGATGATTCTGAGTAGACTTAACATCAGAATGCTGACCTAATGAGAACGACAAAGTATTGTTACACACCACTCGAATCGGTGTAGAGCGTACGTGAATACCGTTACCGAACTTATGAGGGTTAACCAGAAGCATATACTGCTCTGTAACATCATCGTTGAACAAAGCGAACTGCTCTTTCATTTTAGCCAGACCCCAAACGATCTGACCGTCTTTGAGAGAGCCAGCAGTGTGCATTTCAAGCTCACCAGCTTCAACGAACTCTTCAAAGATAGCAAACGCATCGCGATTCTGACAAGGTTCCCAAGTATCAGAAACAGTATCTAAGAATCGATTATCGCTATCGCGAAGCAGAGCAAACTTACCAGAGTTGATACGTTCACCATTTACATCATAGAACATTGGAGCTTTAGTAACACCCCAATTGATGCCAGCAGCTTCCAGCATCTCATCTACGCTAAGATCATCTTCAACATGGACACCAAGTCCGTGCCAAGGAGTTTCGCCTGCGTATGCCATCGTTTCAACCATATGTGCCATAATAATATACCTTTTTCAAATTAACAAAATAATTATAGTTGCTCTCACTCAAAAAGTCCACTATTATTTTCGAAGAAAGTACCTTCTTCTCTGATAATATTGACAATCTGTTTCTTAAACTCCTCAACTGACTCAACAGTAGGAGCTCCGTTCTTATGCTCAGAATTAAAAACCATTGCATCCTTCTCTGAACTGTAAATGAATTGCTCATCAAATAACAAATCAATTGCTTTTAGTTGCTTGTACATCTTCATTACGCTACCTCTGCGTATGTAACGATCGACTCGAGCTGCTTGACCAGCTCTCGACCAAAGTCGGTGAATAAAATACCGTGACGGTATACCCAGTCCTCGACGTCTTGCTCATGATAAAACTCTTCGTCTTGAGTTAACCAGCGAAGAGCCGTCTCTTCATCTTTCGCGCCCAGCTCGATAGTGCGCTGAATAAGAGCTTTGAACTCTTCTACAGCACGAGCAGACACTTCTTGCTCACGCTCGATCTCACGAGCAACCTCTGCTGAAAGGTCGTCGGCCCACTGCTCGAGGCTATCCATGCTCATAGCATCCCAGTCGTAGCCACGAGGACGGAAACCATACGCGTCCTTATGAGCGTCTGAGATATAGCTGATCAAGCGATCACGCTCGTACTGCTCAACAGTAAACACGCCTACCTCTGCCCAATGAGCAGGATCAGTAACGGTAGTACTGTACCACGTAGCACCCATGGCTTCGCACTCAGCGACCCACTTGGCGTTTTGCGCCTCAATGTGAGCTTGAAGAGCGATTTGATCAGCAGTAAAAGTAGTCATCTTTATCACCTTTTCCTATATTATGTACATATTATAGTCCCTACAGATCATAAAGTCAACTTTTTAAGTCCTTGCAAATCAATAAGTTACAAATTTTTTTCACAAAAAAATAACCTATTGAAATCATTGAAGAAAAAAGTCCAATGAAATCAATAGGTTACAAAAAAATTGAAAAGATGTTAGTTTCGACGCATAGAACTTACGTCTTTCGCATGGTCCTCGCTGAAGATAGGCACTAGATTACTCTTATGCATGGTAGCTATACCTAGCAGCTTATCACCCGTATACGTCTTCTTAACCTGCTTCTCAGCTACGTAAGTTCCTGAGAAAGACGATACGCTAGGATAGTCCGGAGTTTCACGACGATACACACCAGACTGAACAATCGGTTTCAACTCAACCTTTCTACGTCTTCGTCCGTAATTATCAGCAGCTCGTTTTTGTTTACGAGCTTCTATCTGATCAGGATGAATACCAAGACGTTTTAGTTCTTTATCTTTCTCTTTCTTAGCTCGAGCTAATTCATGTTCACGGATACGCTTAGCAGCAGCCATCTTCTTCAATTTAGATTTCGAAGTCATAATATCAATTTCACATCACAAAAATATATTATAATCTAACTAGCTCATAAAATCAACTACCAATTGTGAATTATGTTAGCCATGATAAAGAAGCATGTAATAAAATTTACAAACACTATTATTGTTCGAATCACAGCAATAATATCTGACTCTGTATCATCTGCTGTAGCTTTTTCGCCGAGAGCTTTAGCCCAAAGTCGCCAAATATCTTTCATAGTACTAGCATATAACCCAATCTTGATTATTAATAATTAATTGCGTATGTGTTAGATGTCTTTCCGTATATTCTTTTAAGCTCAGCCTTATATCTTCTAAATTGTGCGATGTGTCTTCTATTGTTTCAACCTTAAGAAAGCCAAGCCCGCTTCCGACAACTAGATATGATGGCTGATCAAACATCGTATAACAAGTTTGTGTACATTGCGTATCAAGTATACCATTACTAAGCATATCTATTCTTGCAATTACATTATCAAATAACTTATTTTTTTGTCTAAACTCTCTCCAAAAAGGAGTTTCATCCTTATCTGCTAGATAGTGATACTGAATAAATTCACAAACATCTTCATTTGAGCTTCGACAAAACTCGTTGACTTTATTTTTTATAGAATTAAAAACAGTGCTATTTTTATCTCTGGAGATAGCTGCTTGAAACAACCCATTATCAAATGCAAATCTGAGTTGCTCTACAAACATAAAAATTGATGTGGCTTCAAGGGGTTCAACAAAACTGCTAGCAAGGCCTGCTCCAAAGCAATTCTTTACTGCAGTATCTTTATAATAACCAGCTTCAAATTTAAATGTTTTCTTTCCCATCTCTGCAGAAGGATATATTTCTAATATTTTTTCTCTAACCTGCTGGTTAGTAATATAATCACTATCATAAACGTACCCACAGCCGTATCTATGCTGCAACGGTATTTTCCATATCCAACCAGCGTCTTGCGCAATAGATTCAGTACTCGGTTCTACTTTCTCTAAATCTTCTTGAGGTAGAAAGAAAGGTTGAGCCTCTTTCATTGGTAGATAGTCTTTTCGAGAGATCCACTCTGTGTTATATTTTTTACCTATGATCAGTCTAGCGAAACCAGTACTGTCAATAACATATTTTGTCTTATGTCTGCCGTTGTTTTCTGTATTGATTTCTGTTATATAATTATTATCGTCTGTTATAATATCCGTAACTTTATCATCAATAACATTTATACCTCGCTCTACAGCAATTTTTTCAAGATAGTTAGCGAGTTCAACAGCGTCAAAATGAACAGCAAAGTTTATTGATTGTTTTGCTAGATCTCTAAAAATATTACTATCACAATTATCAACAGCTTTTCTACTTAAAATATTAAATGTTGCTTTTTCTATAAATGGACTTTTCAAATTAACAGAAAGCTGATTAGCTACACTATAATCATCATAACTTTTATTTTCATAAGCTAATCTTTTAAAGAAAAATGGATCCTGTAAAAACTCTGTGTCACCAATATTAGCAAACCCGTGGAAGTAGCTGCCCGGATGTTTATTCCAATTGGTAAACTTAATACCATTCTTTAGCGTAGCGTTAGTATTTTTGAAAAGTTGAAATACACTAATATTTAATTCTTGTTCAATAAATGTAACAAGGTGAGGTGTGGTACCTTCTCCAGCTCCAAGTATACCTATCTGTTTTGAGTGTATTAAGGATACATTATATTCAGGATATTTTTTATTTAAAAATAGTGCTGCAAGAAAACCTGCAGTACCGCCACCTACTATAGTAAAACCGTCTTGTATTACTTTCACGCAATTACCTCTTTAAACCAAGCTGGTATTTCTCTACTCTTCCAAGTAGCAAATTCTTTTTTGTATTTTGTATAGTAGTTTCGATACGCTTCAACAACATTATCAGTCTTACAGTCATCAGGCATTGCTTGAGCGAACTCTGTTTGAGGTATGAAAGGAATATTCTGAGGTACCCAAACTAGAGCATCATACAAGTCTTCACACTTATGATTCTTATCATATCTAAGTCTGTACTCACGCAAAAGAGCACCGAAGTGCTTAAATAGCCATTGATAGTTGTTAACTGATTCACGTAACCATATATTACATGGATGCTTAAAGTGCACTGCTTTATACAGTTTGCTCTCACGCCAATCATCTAAGCGATAATAAGGTACCATTCGTTTACCTGATACACTCGGCCGAGTCTCAAGTTCACCGTCAGCCATACGATGACAGGTAGAAAGCATTTGAGCGCTCTCTACTATCATTTTAACTACGTGCTTATCACACATCTGTTGAGCTGCAATGGTAGGATTACGATCTAAAACAAATATATTCATTCATCAATCTCATCAAGTTCTAACTCTATACAGTATAGTTTAATACAAACATTAATACAAGCAATGACTGAGCACACTTCTGCAGTAACAGCCCAATCCATACTACTAAAGATAGTAGTAATGTATAATATAAATTGAAGAGGTAAGACAAACGTAACTGCGTAAGCGAACGATTTGATCCAATCTCCAATTATAAAAAATAATACGTTAGTCGTCATCGATAGTAATAATATCAGGCTCGAATGTTACACTTGTGGTATCAGAATCAGCCATAGTGATATAACTACTATCAGCATCGTGTAGTGTAAGAGTCATACTTTCAACATCAGCATCTTCTACACTTACATTAACAGTACCATCGTCTTTATAACCTACGGTATCGCGTTTGATATCGTTATGGTTAAACTCAGCCCAGTACAGCTCGTAAGCTACACCGGTCTCTAAACATTCGAACTGATGATACAAGCCAGGCTTAACTTTTGTATACTGACCAGGACCAAGAACAGTTTCATCTACTAAGTCATAATCGTTCTGCCAGACTCTAACTTTCATCTTGCCTGACTCGACGAAGAAACCATTCCATTTAAACTCATGCAGGTGCTTAGAACATACACCTCCTTGAATCATCTCAATTCTGTGAAACTCAAGAGCTCCGTTCGCTTCGATCAGCTCCGTCGTCCCCCAGACTTTTCCTGCTTTCATCATCGCTGTCCTCTTGTTGTCCTTCCATATATTCTTCAGCTGTAGCAAATTTAAGGTCCTTCTTACCGAAGACTCTTTCCCAGCTCTCATTGTACTTCTGCTGATCTACTTTTCTATAACGGGAGCCTTTGCCCCCATGCCATTTATCTGTCATAATATTATTCCAGCTCCATAAAGACTATTTGAAAAAGTCTTGAATTACTTTTTCGGTCACCAAAGCCATTACATGTAGACCGATGGTACATGTTAGTATCAAATACTATACATCTATTAAAGATATTATTAATTCTTATAGTTTCTGTCCATCTTGTAATATCGCTTGTTTCTCTTTTAAATTCTTCGCTGTCTGAATTTGTAAGATGTTCTTCCATTACATTTTTATCATTATGTCTAAAAAATGATGTACCAGTATTAAGCGGAGCGTTTGGCGTTAGATATATCATAGCTGCTACGTCAGCATGAGCGTCACGATGTACCCAAGAGCTATTTTGCTGTTCATATGTAATATATCTTGCATGACTATAAAATCTGGATATCTTGCGTTGCGTAATATTTTGTACGAGCATTAATAAATGCTCGGGTACCTTGCATGTAACATCTGCAGCACCAGTATAGTAAGAATAGTTCTCTTGGTCCGCGGTAAAATCTAAACCTAAAATATGTTCGCGTACTAAGATCGGATTATCGTAAAAATTATCTATTATGTGTATCATTCTTAATCTTTAAAAATGCGCTGAATGTTAATCTACCGGTATGTTTATCGTATCCAAAGCCAGCATAGGTTGGTTTATGCCAGTATTTTGAATTCATTATCACACATCTATTAAATACGTTGCCAATTACATCTACTACTTTCCATTGTGACATATCACTTGTTATATACTTAGACATTAGCGTATTACCAGCAACATCGATGTTAACTCTTCCTGACATGTTACCATATTCTTTATGAGTAAGAAATGTAGTACCATGATCAACAGGTGGATTAGGATTTAAATATATTATTATACTGTAGTCAGCAGCAGGATGATCTGTGTGTACCCATGTAGTATTATGTATAGTGTTTAATCTAAATCCAGCTGAGTGGGTTACAAGCTCACAGCCTACTTCGTCTTCGATACGCTTTTTTATGCCACTTGTCTCAAAGTATTCTTCTTGCGATAAAGAAGCAGTATAATAGTGAACATCTTCGGGACGTTCCCATTTTTCACTTTCAAGAGCCATGGCTCGCATTGTCCATGGATCGCTAAAAAAATCATCTATTATCTTTATCACTTAACACCAAACTGAATATGTTTATACCAGACACGCTCATGCGCGTAGTAAAGAATAGTCTTGGTTATGACTTCAGTACCGCCAATAATAGCACCCAGCTCAAAAGAACCGGTAAACAAAGAAGCGAGCAGAAACGTATCTAACGTTCCTACCACTCGCCAGGACAGAGCTTTAGCAATATGTCTTTTACGCTGAATCATCACCAATCAACTTCAATAAACGTTGCGCTGTATTATATACCCAGGGATCTCTCAGAGGAAGGTTATAGCCAGTCTCACCAGTAAAATCTTCAAACCATGGATCAAAGCGATCAGAATATACTCCCGGGTTCTCTTTATTTAGGTCAACCAGCTCCCTACACCAACTATCGAAAGTATAATCATCTACTAAATTATCATCCAACTCATAATAGATACAGCTATTCACCAAGATCTGCAGCCGCCTCCTTTTGATTTTCTCAGCAGCCGATCCCCAAGCAGGATTAGGAAAACTATCAGGCTGTTTCTTCGCCATGTTTCAGTAGACCTTTCTCTTTAAGAATATCGTACAATCTAGAAGCGCCATGCGTCATCCAATAAGAGCGCGACAACCAGACTCCGGTTAGGGTTCCAATAATATAACTCAATACAATCTCAACGGACATACCGTAAATACCTTTCTTTCCAAGTTTCATAATCCATCGCAGCGCGCATCTTAGACGTCTTCAAGCCTTTCTCTTTAAACAGCTTCTTCAAATCCTTCGATACTTCACGGCCGAGAAAGCGCGATACTAACTTCAGAAGAAAGATTCTGAACCCGCGACCGTGATTCATATAGCCGGCCACATGGGCTAACTCATGAAGTACCACATACTTGGACGCTCCTGACGGAGAAAACCGTATACGCTCCTTCGTGGCATTAGCGTTCTGCCTACGTCCAGCACCCATATCTTTCATCCATTCAATACGTGGTGTATGGTAATCACTCCAGAACTTAGACTTACAGATACGCTTCACGTACTTCTCGGTCTCTTTCCTGGTCATCTTCTTATTGATATCAGGATGTATCTTCCATAACGCCCATTCACACTGATAGGTCTTATTCATATCAGCATCTTTCATATGATAGGCCGAACCATCGTTATGAGCTTTCATCTTATTCTCATGACGTACCTTATATAACTGGTACTTCGTTTTCAGTTCATGCTCAGATATAGTATCCATAGAAAGGACCTCCGGAGTAGTACGCGTTACCATTGTAGTATATTATATACTCAAACCCAGTATCTATGCCAGCTCT
>Ga0208004_1000937_pt1 | contig 11363 bp, 16 predicted proteins | sample DEB08_DNA_6_FD_184522 | JGI IMG/M metagenome (GOLD analysis project Ga0208004, IMG submission 184522) | Aqueous microbial communities from the Delaware River and Bay under freshwater to marine salinity gradient to study organic matter... | ecosystem: Environmental > Aquatic > Marine > Coastal ...
GTCAATGTTGCGGTTGTCGTTTATGTTCTCGTTCGGCATCACCTTAGCCAGCAACGTGGCAAACGTGCGCGGTTCGTCGTTAGCCAAAGCGTGCAAATAGTCCACGCCACCAGCCCTCTCAAAGGCCTCAATGATCGCGGCCTTCATGTCTCGCGTCGTCTTGTTAGGCGTGCCCTTTTGTCGGCCACCAGTCTTCTTTCCGTCTTTTGTCGCCATATCTAAATCCATCTAATTCAGACCTCGGATAATAACCCAGCTCGGCGCATCAAGTCGAGCAAAGTCTTCTCCTCCAACAAGTACAGCCGCCTCAACCTGTCTTGCCTGACGACCAGCAGGTCAGCGCCGTCTTGATCCAGCGCGTCGTACAAGAACTTGTAGCCGGTCTTTTTGCGCTTCGCCTCGACGGTGTAAGGGCCCAGCTTGATGTCGCCCTCCAGATCCTCGCCGGCCGCTTTAAACGCGCCGCTCCCGAATACCCGCCGGACCTCAGCACCGGCATCCTGCCAAAACAACACCGTTTCCCGCTCCAGTTCGTATCCTCTTTGCTTGTTTCTGTTAGGCATAAGCAAGCCTCCAATGGGGCTTGCATGCCAATAGCATAGCCCCTATAGGGGCGTGCAAGCGTGCAAGCAAGTTTTTCCTAATATTTTCAAGCATTTAAGCCAGCTTGCACGCACTTGCATGCCCAACTTGCACGTGCAAGCAGTTTTTCGCAGTTTTCTGCGGGTTTGAGTGCGTGCAAGTGCCCAGCTTGCACGGTGACTGACGTGCAAGCTGATATCACTTTTGAGAACATCTGAACGTCCACCTCCCGGTCGTCTTTTTGCGCTCGTCGAGCACCAGCTCGACAGTCCCAACGCTAGTGTTAACCGGCTGCTGAAACATGTCGTACAGCCTCTCCATCAGGCCAGACGGCATCCTGTCTGCGCTGCTCGGCCACCCAGCGTCGTCCCTCAAACTGTCATGCACATCAGACGCAGCGTGCTCTCCATATCCGCAGATGCCAATAATCTGCTCCGCCAGATGCAGCGCCAGCACGGCGTCACCGCCGGACACCGACATCGAGTTGAGGGCATCCTCCTTGCTGCTGAGGTGGCACACGCCAATCTCGAACCCCTCCGGAAGCTCACATCCCTGCAGCTCATACACAATGGGCTGCAGCGGGCTGCCCTCGCGTATCTTGCCGGTGTCTAGCACAACCCACCGCCCCAGGTTCTGCTCCAGCGTATTCCTGCGCCACTCCTTGCGGTCATTGCCGCCGGCTGGCATCCAGTTGGCCAGCGTGAAGCCACAGTCCAGAGCGCTATAGATAGCACCGGATCCACGCCACGCGCTGCTGTCCGCCCTGTACCAGTCGGCGTCCTTCGACCGATCCTTTGGCGTGTGGTGGGCGTGCATGACGGCAGCACCTGTCATCGACGTTATCAGCAGGAAGGCCTTGGTCAGCATTGCAGCGCTGTTGGCGCTGTTCTCGTCCATCGCGTCGGACAGTGTGATGTACGGGTCGAGGATCACCAGCCGAGCGCCGGTGCTGCGGACCCAGCCGACGATCTTGGCCACGTTGTCCTCGTCGATCTCAGGCGTGCCCACCTCATTCAATGCAATCAGGCGCATCATGCCCTCGGTCTTGCCGCGCACCGATACGCCAAGGCTGTGAGTCAGCCCCAGGTCGACAGCAGCAGCCTTCAGACGCCTCTTGATGTCGGAGACGTGCTCCTCGTTCGCAATCCACAAAGAGGGCTCTGGGCGCTCAGCCCTGGGCAGACCTATCCGCTCAGTGCAGCCGGCGGCCAGCGTGACAGCGAGAGACGCCAGCCACCGGGTTTTGCCGACGTTCGACGTGCCGCCCAGCGAAGTCAGACCGCCGGCCGGAATCATGCCCTCAATCAGCCAATCGATGGCCGGCAGTGTTTCCAAATGCAAGCCTTCAACCGTAATGGTCTCGATCTCACCGCTGTCCGCCGCAACGCGAGCCTCGATATCTGCGGCCGTCGTCTCGCGCTGCGGCCCGATAGGGCGCGACGGGGGTACCTCCATTATTGGAGTCTCCGCCAGCAGCGCCTCGATCACGTCGTCGTCCAGATCCGCAGACTGCTTCGCCGTCGCGCTGTCGACGAGCGCCTCGATCTTGCCGCGCCGGTCGAGCCAGTCATAGTGCCGGGGATGCGCCGCATCTGCAGCCTCCGATGCGTCCATCAGCGCGTTGAGCACGGAGACCTGCTCCTCGCGGGACAGCAGCCTGCCGTCCCTGCTCCGCTCTGGCAGCCGCATCGACAGGGTGCGGAGCGCCGGGTACAAATCCTCGGCAGTGCGGATGCGCTCGACCAGCTCGTCGTCGGTCGCAGTGTTCCACGATGTGGCCGTCAGCTCGCCGCTGCCGCCCTTCTTCACCATGATGGCACGCAGCACGTCGAGCGGGAACTTGGACACCGGCACGTCGCCGAAGACCTCGTAACCCGGCGTACCCGGCCAGCAGATGTAGCCTGCGCCGCCGGCCTTGACATCGACGCCCTCCGCGAGCTGAGCCGGGAAGCGGATTCCGTCGGCATGGCGAAAAATAAAATGCAAGCCCTTTGACCGCGTCGAGTGCGAGCGCGTCTCGCGCAGCCAGACTTGGTTTTCGTCGAGCCACTGCTGCACCTGCGGGCCCTTGTGCAAGTCAACATCGATGCACAGCAGGCCGGACATCGCGCCCATCGGCACGGCTATCTCGGCCGCCCTAGGGTGCGAGAACAACTCGACCACCCGATCCGGGTCGGTCGTAGCCACCTTGTAGCCGCCTTGTCCGGGGCCGACGCCAAGCTCGGCGTTAGACCAAGCCGGAACCTTGTCGCTGGTCGGAAAAACAGGCAGCCCTGAAGCTGCAACGTCAAGTGCAGCCTTGATTAGTGGCCGCTCGTTATCGTATAAATCGTAAGTCGGTGCCATATCTGGTCTCCTGTCCCAGGCATGCGATAGACGGGTGTTCCTTACCCGCACATCGAAATCTAACCCGGCCTCGCGCCGGGTTAAATTTCTCTATAAACCACCTCTTCGTTTGACGCAATGTTTTGCCATCAAGCCCCCAATGCAACAAAGATAATAAATATAACCGCGAGGGTCGCCACGAACACTACGCCTTCCAGTATCATTCTTGCCATGTCACTCTCTCCTTGTTTTCCTTGTGCTGATATAGGTGACTGACACACAGATTGCAACACCTAAAAATATTTAGGTGTTAGTTACTTGCAATCGGTCACTGACGAGTATATATTTCAGATCTACACAACAGGAGACGACCATGTTTTACCATTTATATGCCCGCCCCGCCGACGTTCAGGCCGATGATATCAAGATCATCAACACCATTAACGCGCTGGTGGAAGTCGTCCGCCAGCCTCAGAAAAAAGCTGTCGTCAGAAGTATTGCTGACGCAATAGAAGCGGCCGCCAGCGGACTTAATCATTTTCACGCTGAAACCGAGGTGAGAGCCTTCTGCACATCGGTCACCGATGTCACCGACAGAGATGAGCTGTCAGACATAATTGACGACTACATCAAAACCGCCCAACAGATGGTGATGGAGGGAATATGACTTATACGGACATTTTGAAAGACAACATTGCTGCTGGTCGCATGACGTGGCAGCAAGCCTACGACTTCTTGGTTCATCACGGGGTGCGCCCCGACATGGCAGCAACCTTACTTGGAGAGAAAAAATGTGGATAAAAATTGCCGAGAAAAGCAAAGACACAAATCATCGGTGGATAGTAACCGCCGATCACAAAGATATAGAATTGCGCAACATGATGCCTACTTCAAAGACTACTGAATCTGACCTGCCGCGGATTTATAACGAGTCTGCCAGAATGCTTCGCCGCGCCCGCCGCGAAGCTAATGAGGGTTACTTCGTGATGGCTCAACGCAAGCTAGCTCCTTTTCACTTTGAGTTGCTCATCGAAGAAAGCATTTGACCCGTGACTAATACTGACGTAAGAGATGACACATGAAACAACTACTCCCGCACCAGATCGAGGACGCCAAGTTCCTCGCCTCCAAGGCCTTCGCCGGCAACTTCAGCGGAATGGGCAGCGGCAAGACGCTGACCGCCCTTGAGGCCTTCCGGCTGGCCCGCAAGCTGGTGACCGATCAGGTCATCGTCGTCGGCCCGCCGATCAGCCTGCGGATGTGGGCCTCCGAGTTCGAGGCTTTCTTCCCCGGCGACAAGGCTCAGCTCGTCAAGACCGGCAAGACCACTCTCGACGGCTCCGCCTCGGCTCTGGTCATGTCTTACGAGATCGCGACCACGCGTGCCGCCGAGCTGTCTCAGCTCAAGGCCCGCGCCCTGATCCTCGACGAGGCGCACGCCTGCAAGTCGGTCAAGGCCAAGCGGACCAAGGCCATCCTCGGCAGCGGCGGCCTAGCCAGCAGCGTTGAGCATTGCTGGTTCCTGACCGGCACGCCGATCACCCGCTGGAACGACGACTTGTACCCGTTCCTGTGCCGGGCTGATCTGGACGGCCTGCGCCGTCGCTGCGGCGGGGATCATATCGACCGTTTCAGCATTCGATACACCGTTGTGCAGAAGCGCCAGTTTCCGGGAGCCCGGTTTCCCACCAAGATGACAGTCGGCAGCCGCAACACCGACGAGTTGAACGATTGGTTGTTTGACGGCGGACTTGCCGTTCGCCGCGAGCTGGCCGAGGTCTGGGCTGCAATGCCTCCGCTCACTATCAACCGCCTCAACATCGGCCTGTCGATGGACGACGAACTGCGCGATATCCTCGCCGGCTTCAAGACGCAGGCCCAGATCGATCAGGCCGTCGCGGCGAACGACGAGCACATCGCCACCGCCCGCCGGAAGATCGGCGAGGCCAAGGTGTGCGAAGCCGCCACCGAGATTCGTGATCGCGTGGCCAGCGGTGCCGGTGCCATCCTCGTCGGGGCTTGGCATACCGGCGTCATCGACGCTCTGGTCTCCGAGCTGTCGGACCTGCGGGTCGCCGCTCTCGACGGCCGAACCAGCAGCGCCCGCAAAGACGAGCTGCAGCGCGCTTTTAACTCCGGCGAGCTGGACGTGCTGGTCGGCCAGATCGCGGCCATGGGCGTGAGTCTGAACCTGCAGCACGGCGGCAACCGCATCATCGTGGTCGAGGAGGACTGGAGCCCCGCGATCATGGACCAGTTCTACGCCCGCCTGCACCGCATTGGGCAGACGCAGCATGTCCACGTCGACATTCTGCAGTCGGACGACAAGCTGTCTCAGGCCGTGGCGCGCATCGCTTCCGCGAAGCGGAGATCTCACGCTATAGCAATGGAGGTTTAAGATGAGTCTTCGTGATGCAGTTCTGCGCGGTGCCGATATCCACGAATCCCGGAAGGAATGGGGCTTCAACCGAACAACCTACTTGAACAGCTCGGAGGCTGACTCTTGCATCCGCAGCATATGGTATTCCAAACATCGTCCGGGAGAGGCAGCCGAGCAGGACTGGGGGTACGCCCGGCGCGGCCACGCTGTCGAGCGTTACATCATCGACAGTTTGTCCATTCTGAACGACGTGTCCCTCGACCTTGTGGGCGCTGGTCAGGTCAGCCTGCAGGACGAGGAGCGCCGGCTATCGGCGACACCCGACGGGGTCATACGATTTGGCGACGGAGACTGGTTAGGCCTTGAAGTCAAGTCAATAGACCCTCGTACTAACACCGGGCGTCTGCCGAAGCCAGCTCACATTACCCAAATCCGTATCGCGATGGCTTTGCTGAACCAGCAGCGGGACTACAATTTGAAACATGGATACCTGCTGTATGTCGACGCTTCGAACTTCAACCGCATGTTCGAGTTCGTCATCGACGCCGACGACCGCATCCTTGACGTTTACGCCAAGAAGGCAACGCGGGTGTTTTCGGCGGTGACGGACACCGTCTTAGATCGCGAGGGCAAGCGCACCGGCGAGTGTAAATACTGCGCCTTCTCTGCTATCTGTGGAGTGGCTGCCGGCGAGAGCAAGACGCCGCGCCCGCAGGCTCGACCCGCCGGGTTCGACGCCACCGTGCTGCGCTACGCTGAGCTTCAGGATACCGAGGCCGCCATCAAGGCGGAGAAGGACAGCCTGAAGGAGGATATGAAATCAGTCCTGCAGACCGCAGGGCACATGATTGTCGGCAACATCGAGGTCTCGATGTCGCTGGCCAAGGGACGTGCCAGCCTTGATCGTAAGGCTGTCGCGGCGGCGGGTATCGATCTGAGCCCGTTTGAAAAAGTAGGCGCTCCTGTTGAGCGCCTTTCTGTAAAACGTGTCAATTAAGAGGTGACTAAAATGACTAACGCACTGACTGCTTTTATTAACAACACTAACCTGCCTGTCATGGACGACGACGCGATGGCTGCCGCCATCGATGCTAGCCAAGAGGAGGAGGGATATACTCAGGGAGGCGGCCTTACCTTCATCGACTTCTCGGGCAAGATGAACCAGTACCGCGTCGGCAGGGATCGTGACGCCATGGATCCGGAGAAAATGTTTTTGTTCGAGCCAATCTCCGCAATTAAAGGCTGGATCTGCTGGAAAGGTGGAAAGGTTGTTGATCGTAAGGAGTGGTCTTACTTGGACAAGGCCGCCGCCGTATCGTCGGAGTTTCTGGACGACCATGGACCCTACAAGGACGGCGACGGATGGAAGCCTCTGCGCGGCTTCGGGTGCGTTGCCCTCGACGGCAGCGGGGAGAACTTTAAGTTCACCTCGAACGCCGCCGGTGCCCGCAACTCTATCGAGGAGATGCTGTCTCAAATCTCCAAGAACATTAAAAGCAAAGAGCCATCCTTGCCTATCATCAAGTTCTCGTCAGAGAGCTTTACGTCGAACGAGTACACCAACTGGAAGCCGACATTTCCGGTGGTCGCTTGGGTTACTCGGGATGCCGCCCAGGCGTTCTTCGCAGGAGGTAGCATGGACGACCTGCTTGCCGGCAAGACGCCCAAGAAACTGAAGTAGTGGGAAGGCCGCCGCTTGTGACAGGGCGGCGGCCGTCCCCTGCGGGGGTGTCCTTGAGATTATTTGCCGGGGTAAGATGTACAATCTAATTACAGATATCGACGAGCTGCAGCAGTATGTTGACGCCATTGGCGACGGGTTCTGCGCGCTTGACTTCGAGACCACTTCCCTGCGGCCCCAGGATGGGCGTGTAAGGCTCGTCAGCTTGTTCGATGGTACCCGGGGTGCTGTCGTGGACTTCGACGCTATACGGGGCGGATTTAAGGCCTGTGCGGGCATGTTCATCCGGGGGGAGTGGATCGTATTCAACAGCGGGTTCGAGCTGCGGTGGTTTATCGCCGCCGGCTGCCCGAAAACACGGTGCCGGGACGTTGGTTTCCTGCGCCGCGCCATCCTCGGCGGCGGCCGCTACAGCCTGAAGCAGGTGGTGGCGTGGGACTTGGACCGGGAGATGGACAAAACCGAGCAGACCAGCAACTGGGCCGCGCCCGAGCTGACCCAATCCCAGCTCGACTACGCGTTCAAGGACGCGGTCGATACCTGGAACTTGTTCCAGCACTGGTATGACAGGTCCGACGAGCTGCACCTACAGGCGTGGGAGCTGCTCGACGGCATGGTGCCGGCGGTGATTGAAATGGAGGACACCGGCATGCTCGTCGACATCCCCCGCCACCGTCAGCTTGCCAAGCATTGGGCATCGATCTCCGAGAGCAAGGTCAAGTTAATCCGAGAGACGGTGCCTGTCACTGCGGTGCAGAATATTAACAGCGACACGCAGTGGAGCGATTTCTTCGCCCGCGAAATGCCCGATAACATCCTGTCGAAGTGGCCTCGCACTGAGAAGACCGGCACGCTGTCCATGACCGGCAGCACGCTGTCGAAGATTGGCTCTCACTTTTTTGGACACTTTGGGGAGAACCCGATCACGACGCTGGTCGACGCTCTGCGCGACTACAAGAAGATGTCGAAGTACCTCAGCAGCTTTGGCGACACGCTAGCCGACAAGGCGCAGATGCACGACGACAACCGGGTGCGCTGCCGGTTTAACATCGGCGCGGCGAAGACCTGCAGGTTCTCGTCGACGGGTCCGAACCTGCAGCAGATCCCGCGCGACCTCGACCTGCTCGGCGAGCGCACCAGCGTGCGATCCTCGTTCATCGCTCCCCCCGGCAAGAAGCTGGTCAGCCTGGACTACAGCGGCATCGAGCTGCGCGTCCTTGCCCTTCTGTCAAAAGACGAGCAGCTCCTGCACGACGTTGTCCACGGCGACGTGCATGCCGAGGTGGCGTCCGTTATCGCTGGCCACCCAATTGACAAGTCAACACCGGAGGGCAAGGCGGCGCGCACCGCAGCCAAGGCCGTCAGCTTCGGCATAATCTACGGGTCCGGTGCCGGTGGGCTGTCCGTCACGATGCGGACATCAAGCACCAAGGCGCAGAAGTATATCGACTTCTGGGCTGAGCGCTTTAGCAACGCCTTTGAATATCGGAACATCATGTTGGAGCAGGCCGCCAAAACGCGATACATCCGGTGCGTCGACGGCGGCACCATCTACATGGGCAAGAACCCCGACCTCCCGAAGTGCGCGAACTACCCTGTCCAACGCGCCGCCCTGTCGGTCATGGCCCGCGCCATCTCCCGGCACAAGCAGACGCTGGACGCGCAGCGTCAGGCTAGACAGCAGCAGCAGACACTGATACTATCCACGATCCACGACGCGTTGATTGACGAGGCTGCGGCCTCCGACGCGCAGGAATGCCTTCGGCTTATGCAGGAGGATATGACCGCCGGTTATCTCGACATGTTTCCGGGAGCCCCAACGGAACGACTTGTCGAGGGTGGTATTGGCATTAACTGGGGCAACTTAGGAGACTAGATATGTTTAAATTGAGGGCTGCAACCCGGGAGTTAAACGACCGGATATCTGATTTAGAGGAGGCCATGGCCCAGATGTCCGCCTCCCTGGAGGAGACACGCAAAGCGGTTTATGTCGCAAGGAAGACGGCGGCGGTGACAGAAGATCTGCACCACAAAAACCCAGGAAAAAGAGCCTACCACAGTACGAAGCATCTTATTTACAAGATGGATGGCCGGATCGATGTCGACAAAAGCGCAGCCCACATCGGACGCAGCGTGTATGAGATTGTGGCGTCGAGATGGCCAAAGGCGAGTGCCGAAGGCCGTATCGATCATGCGGTGCGTGCAAGCACACCCGGTGTTGGAGGTATGCTGAGCCGAGAAGCATGGTTATCCCAGAACCAACAGCAGTTGGATTTATTTAAATGAACGGCAGCAGAACCTCAACCTTTGACCTTCAGAGCGCTGATATAACTCAGCGCAGAGAGGCTGAATATGGCCACCCCCTCGATAACTTTATGAGGGGGCAGGCCATCATGGACGTGGTGGCTGACTGCCCGCACCCTGCGGTGCGGTGCGCCCTCACGTTGATAGCAATCAAGATGGCGCGGCTAATCGCTACGCCGGACCATTTCGACAGCGCCATAGATATCGCCGGCTATGCGCGCACCATTGTCATGGCGCTAGACGAGGAAGATAGGAGAAAGCACGATGGCTAAGACTGGAGCCGAGAGGCAGAAGGAATACGAGAAGCGCAAGATCGAGGCCGGCTTCAAGCGGGTGCCGGTCTGGGTTCCGGTTGACAAGGTTGAGGAGCTGCGCAAGTTTGCGGAGACCCTGCAAAAATAATTCAGGTGGGGGGTTGTCAGGCGCTGCAAACAATTTACCGCATAAAGGAGGGAATCATGGACACGCTAACGCAACAGAGAGCCTTCGACCCCCTTGCCGACGAATTTCGCTGCCACGACTTCGACGAAGATTGTGAGGACATTCCCTGTAAGGTAGGATGCTGGCTATACGACCCGACTCAGGGGTGGTGCCCTTATCTCAAACAAGGTTCGCAATAGGGATTGAGCGATGACCGACGGGATAGAACAAATTATCGCTGCCGTTGATTGGAAGTGCGTTGTGTGCGACACGCCTAAAAACATCGGTTGCGGTTGCTGGTCCGACTGCGCGTGCGGGTGGAAGTTCAGGGCCGCAGGAGAATGCCAAAACCCTGCACATGGCGGCCTCGATGACGGGATTGCCGAGGATGTTTTTTACACGCGCGGCTATTAGGAGAGATTGGGGCGTGTCTGAGCAATCGCACGGAGATGTTCCTCGCCGGATCGCATCGCGGATGCCCCGGCCCCCACTGCCAGCACCGGAGACGGACATGAACAGAAAGGAGGCTCACTGAAATGACAAACAAGGAAGCCGCCGACCTTCTCGGCTGTAGCGTATCGACCGCTCGCCGTTGGCGCTGCGCTTGGTGCGGCCAAGATTATCTCAGCATCGCGCACCAGCGCTGCGGCACGATCTACGGGCCGGAGAAATGCAACACTGATGAACTGGTGCGGAAGTTCAAAGACCTCCGCCAGCCGTCGCAATAGGGAGGGGTTGAGCTATGGCTACCGATTTAACGAGCGCCGAACTTGCCCGCCTCCGAGCCTTCGACGGCATGACGCTGCGCGCGTTTGCGGAGACCCTGCGAAAATAATTCAGGTGGGGGGTTGTCATGCACTGACATCCCCCCTATATTGTGAGCATCAACACAGGAGACCAACCGATGTTCACTGACGCAAACACCGCCCTCGACTTCATCCTCGCCGGCAAGGCCCGATTCACCCTGACCAGCAAGGTCAGCGGCAAGTCGTTCACCTTCAAGGTGGACGCGCCGAAGAACCGCGAGACCGGCGAGACCGACCGCAGCATCCTGTTCGTCAAAGTGCTGAACGGCCCCAACAATGATTGGAACGGCGACTGGCTGTTCCTCGGCTTTATCCGACCGGACAATTCGTTCCGTCTCGCCGGCGGCAAGAAGGGCCACCCTGACGCGCCGTCGTTCCGCGCGATGGACTGGACCCTGAATCAACTCTTCAAGGGCGATATCCCCGAGACGCTGGAGATCCGGCACGAAGGCCAGTGCGGCCGCTGCGGCCGCGCCCTGACCCGGCCGGAAAGCATTGACAGCGGCTTCGGCCCGGAGTGTATAATGAAGATAGCTTAGCGCAACCGGATGCGCGGGGTTTATCCCTTTCCCCCGAACCGGCAACTGGGCAGCCCTTAACGGGCTGCCCTTTTTCTTTTCCACGTCAGGAAGTCAGCGCCCTCCTCTAGATTGGCGAACGCGCTGATCCTCCTGACGGCGTTCTCCTCCACGGGGTCGATCACGAATAGAATGGTGGCACCGTGCTCGTCGCGGTGGAAGTTATGCCGGGTCGCATATTCGTCGACCCATTTGTAACCACGAGCGCGACCCATCCAGACGACACGCCCATCCTCCATTTCCTCGTGAGTCAAAGCCCATGTGTGGTGGTGCCCGGCGACGTAGAT
>Ga0208004_1000939_pt1 | contig 11345 bp, 27 predicted proteins | sample DEB08_DNA_6_FD_184522 | JGI IMG/M metagenome (GOLD analysis project Ga0208004, IMG submission 184522) | Aqueous microbial communities from the Delaware River and Bay under freshwater to marine salinity gradient to study organic matter... | ecosystem: Environmental > Aquatic > Marine > Coastal ...
AGATTATACGCCAAAACAGATTTCAACTTTTTTTAATGATAATAATAACATCAGAGAAAACGTTGCTTATACAATGGGGATCGTTGATGCTGATGTTGTTAAGTACAAAGAAACGTTGAAACTAACAGATAAAATCAAATACGTTTGTATTGATGTAGCAAATGGTTATAGTGAAAGATTTATTGATTTTGTTGCGAAGTTCAGAGAAGAAAACCCAAGAGTCGTTATCATAGCAGGAAATGTTGTTACACCAGAAATTACAGAGGAATTAATTCTACGTGGAGCTGATATTATCAAAGTCGGTATTGGTCCCGGTAGCGTGTGTACTACTCGTATTAAAACAGGCGTGGGATATCCACAATTATCTGCAACCATTGAATGCGCAGATGCCGCTCATGGACTTGATGCACACATTATTGCTGATGGCGGGTGTGTATCTCCTGGCGACGTCGTAAAAGGATTCGCTGGCGGCGCAGACTTTGTAATGCTCGGTGGTATGTTTGCTGGTTGTGATGAAGGCGGTGGCGTTGTTGAAAACGGTCTAGTCAAATTCTACGGGATGAGTTCTAACGAAGCGCAAAAAAGTCACGGTGGTGTTAAAAACTATCGCGCGAGCGAGGGGAGAGTTGTAACTATTCCACACAAAGGAAAAGTTGAACATGTAGTTGAGGATATTCTTGGTGGGTTAAGATCAACTTGTACTTACGTTGGCGCGAAAACTCTCAAATCGCTAAGTAAATGTGCTACCTTTATTCGCGTGAATAATGGTAAACAATACAACACAACCTTTGAATCTCTAACGGTAGGCGATTAATGAGCGAAACAATCTCAGCGATAACAGGCGTAACTCCTTCAGTCACATCCTACACCTATACCCAACAGCAGGTATACGGCGCACCTGTTTTTGGTAAAGATAAAATTGTCGAAACTACTTACTCATACATCCTCTATGATAGGAATGGATACGTTCAAAAAGTCGCTAATACCAGCACTGTTTCATATTTCGTTTAAAATCAATAACTTACCGCTTTACTTTTTCGAGAGAAATGGGCATAATATGTTTTCTTAATAAGGAAACGTAAGATGATTAAAGTTAAATTAGAAGACCGAATTAAACGCTTTTTAGAAAATTATAGCGACGCCCGCTATATACCACTACACCCTGACGACTATAACCTTTTAAAAGCTGAAGGTCGCCTAAACAATTTTCCACTTCCCCTTTATAAACTAAAACCCTCCGGCGGCGGTAAAAAACCCGTTTAAAATCAATGGGTTAACGCTTTACTTTTTTATGGTTTTAGTTCATAATTGTTTTATAAATTGAAGATAAGGAATGAATATGGGAACAAGAGCAACTTACGAGTTTCGCGACGAACTTCGCGGCAACCAAACTTTCTACATCCACTGGGATGGTTATCCCGAGGGTGCAGCGACGTACTTCCGCGAAATGCTTAGATCACCGAAAGGTGGGTCTCTCGCAGCGAGATTCTTCCGCGCTAATCCTACCGCTGAGTTTACTCAAGGTTGTGAGTCGCACGGTGATACTGATTACCACTACATGGTAGAACGAACAGATCTGCGTGGTCTGACAGTAACTGCTTATCTGATCAAGCGTAACTGGGAAACTGGTGATGCTGGTTACAATAACATCTGGCGTGGCAGCATCGAAGATTTCGTCGCTAAGTTTTGCGACGAAGATGAACTTTGCGACCAGTTGGAGATAGCGTAATGAAAACTTTCCCTATGCCAGCATCCGTTTACGAAGCAACAGATCTTGAGTCTACCCTTAGAATACTTGATCAGTGTTCCGATATCATTCATGACTATCGCGAAGCAGGATGTCCTGGTTTTCCTGGTAGCAACCCCTTCTATGATCGTCTGAGAGCGGTAGGTGTCACTCCTTTTGAAGCAGTAGACATCTTAGCAAGAACTTGGGATAACACTGAGGAGAATGTGTAATGAAAATTCCTGTAACAACCAATCGATCTGATTTGTCTCGTGAGTTGAAGAACATGTTGGACGCCAAGATGTCAAAGGTTCACGAACAGATGTTAGAGTATGAACGTGAAGGCGACACTGATATGGCGAACCGCATGGACTCATATGTCAATGCTCTCGAATATGCTTTTGCTTGTATCCTTGACCTTGACGAAGCGTACGAGAAAGCGTATACTATTAGTTACAAGATCCCAATGGAGGTGGCGTAATGGACGATTATGATGTTTTTGAAAGCATCCGCGAGGAAGTCGAGTCAATCGAAGAGCGCGATCTTGGTAAGATCGCTGATGTTGTCCTTGGCGACAACTGGATCTTTCGTAACAACGGTATTGAAGATACTATTGAACAAGTGACGAAAAAATTATATAGTAGTTACTTTGACACCTGCGCATCTGACGAGTGGGGTCCCAGCAAGTACGCTCGCTGGTTTATTGGTTCAAATTGTTAGGAATCGTATGATTATACATACTACCTCTCGCTATGATTTCAATGGTCGTAAACGCAAACCTCGTAAGATAAAAGGAGAAGTCTGTGCCAAATATGTCCCACCGAAGTTCCAGGAGTACAAACCGAAATCGTCAATCTCAGCAGAAAGAGCGTCTGAGACAAATCGCTACCCATCGTGTGTGGCTTCTCCAGCAAAAGCGCGAGGAAATAGCAAGGAGTCTCCAAGATACACAGGAGACTACGTCATCGGAATCGCAACCCTCCACAAATCAAACGCAGTTCCTGTAACCAACAAGAAGTACGCGACTGAAATTTCGGAGATGATTTCATGACAGATTACACTTCGAAGAAGTGGAACAGTCTCAACGATCTGAAACGAGCGATTGAGAACGATAAAAAAGAAACGGTAATTGACTTTAATGGTCATACCCTTTTGACTAAAAAATGGCAATACCAGTTGTATGATGGTATTTTGATTAGGAAGAAAAGATGACAGTTCGTTATAAACAAGAGATCACTGACTGGACGAAAGCACCAGCAACCCCAAACCATATCTACATCACCGATGGGAAAACTCTCATCGGTGTCATTCCACAGTTTGGTCCTCAAAAAGGGATCAAAAAAATGTTCTCAAAACCCTATCGTCAATGGAGTGCCTCGCGTCGAAAGTTTCGAGAATTATCTCCGAAGGAAATTGAATCTTTATAAATAAGTTTCGATTAGATGATGTTACTGAGGTTATATTATGCGATATTTAATTTTGTTGTTGTGCGTTTTGATTTCTTCTAATGTTTTTGCGGAAGAGACCGATATTATTTACACCGATTCTACCACAAGGAGCACGGTAGATTCTAAAGCAAAGAATGAAACAACCCTGAAGTCTCCTCCCCCATCAGCAATCACGCCGACTATTAATACTTCAAACTCTGATTTATGTACATTCGGCGTTGCTGGTGCAATACAGACACAGATACTAGGTATTTCTACTGGTACTCAGGTTACGGATGAGAACTGCGAAAGGTTGAAGTTGTCCAAGACCCTCTATGATATGGGTATGAAAGTTGCTGCGGTATCTACATTGTGTCAAGATCGTCGAGTTTTTGACGCAATGATGATGGCAGGAACTCCTTGCCCTTATGATGGTTTGATTGGAGTTGAGGCAAAGAATGCTTGGGAGACAGACGAAGAACTGCAACCCATTGCATCAAAAAACGAAAAAGGAATGAAGGATGGTACTAAGACGTTGCTTGGTGGCGCTGGCGTTGCTAGTCTGCTCATCTTACTCCTCATCTGAGGAAGTTTTCGGGACGACAAATAATGCTGCCCAATTTGGTTACAATTGGGTAATGACAAATGTGTTGCCGCAACAAGCAGGTCTAAGAGTCAATGGCGTAATATATCAATATACCGCTGTTAAAGAAACTCAAGACGATATGCTCGTTCATGTACAAAACGAAAACGCCAGAGGTCCTGGTTATATTTTCCGCGAAACAGATGACTGGTCTGGACTACCAGGAAACACAATTAACAAACTTGTTCCTATAAATATGATTGATATTTCCTATTGGGGAAATGGTTCGATTGAGGTTGAAGGAACTGGCGCAGTAGAAGACGCGGAAGTAATTTATTCGTATCAATACGATCCATGTTTTGATCCGCAATCTGATCCAAATTGCCCAGGGTATGTCGATTTGTTTTCAATTGAGGTTATGAATCCTGATATTACAGACCCTTTAGATGAAGAGTATGTACAGGCAGAACTTGATAGAAAAGCAAATATGAAAGCGCAGGAGGAAGAGGAAAGAGAAGAGGCAAGAAAAAAGGCATTAGCAAATAAAACTGTTGAAAAAAACTTAGAATCAATTCTTGGCATTGTCAAAGAACTTGATATGTTTTCTTCACAAGCATTGTTGCAACATGACTTACTCGTCAATTTAAATCTTCTGCCAAACTCTTATCAAGTTGCTTTAAAAGGTGGTGTTTATCCTGATGGACAAATGCCCCCAGATGGAAAACTGCCGTCTAATAAAAATGGATTGAGACTAGGAATGGGAAGTCAAATACTTCATGATAAATTGGTTGAGTTACAGTATGAAAAGAAATAACATTAAGAGGAAATTTTATGTTTAAGAAAATAATTACTTTGACTCTACTTACATTATGTGTAAATGCCTTTGCTGAAGATATACCGATTAGAGGTAAAGTTGAATCAAAGTGCATTGTGACTCAAGACACTGCTGGTGTTTATGGTAACCCATTGCCTGAAGAATTGTCCACTGATCCTACCGACGGTGGTGTTGATCCAGTTGTTCGTTATGATGTAATTCAAGCAAGTTACTACAAAGCAAAGATTACACATCCTGTATCTTTCAATGACAGCCCAACGTTGTCTGACGTTGTAACATGGACAGGTTCTACCTCTGTTGATCAAGTATCTGATACTAACATGTCAGGATACGATACAAGCAAGGTTGAATACGATAATGTCACAGAGGTTGATTTGACGGTTGCTGGTAGCACTTGGTTTAAAGTCGAATCACAAGCAGACTATGGGTATGATAAAGCATTCCCAGCGGGTGATTATGAGGCAATTGTTACTGCAGAGTGCATTGCCCTTTAAAAAGAAAATTATATGCGTTATGTGTTTTTGATTTTATTGTTAGTAAGTGGGCGAGCAATCGCCCACGAATTTACACCAACGTATCCGGTTCTAGAACCTTCTTACGTTTCAGGTGTTGTTAAAGCAAGTATGAGATTGTTCAATAAAAGGAGCGAGATATCATACTATGAAGTTGAGGTTTTTGATTCAGAATGGAAAAATCAAAAGTTTGCGATGTTGGGTTCAAGGATTATACCGATTGCTTACTTAGAGACCAAGGAGTTTGATGTTTTCTTTCCTGAAAAAAATAACGTTACATATATTTGTACAAGGTCTAGATTGCTCACAGAAGGTAAGACGCAGACAAGATTGAGTTCAAGGATATGTTCTAAAGTTAAATAATTATGAAACTATTTTTTGTTATTGTGTTACTGATGATGAGTTTTAAAGTAAGCGCCGAATCTAGTTCATTAAATTTGGCGCTACCTAATACAAATCAACCGTATTCATCTGACAGAATACGAGCGGGCAACTTAGAATGTCAGAATGCGATAGGTGGATCGACCAATTTAGAATTTGGTGTTGTTGGTATTTTAAATCAAAATGGTCCATATAATAATTACTATGATCCTACTTTTGAACTGCCAGGATATGATAGTAATGGGTTTGTTAGAGACGTTGGTGTATATGCTAAGATTACAGTTCCATTAAATGCACCGAAGGAGCGTTTGAATTGTAATGCGCTCTACAAGTTGGAACTTGAGCGTAGAAGATTAGAGATACAAAAACTGAAAGAAGAAGTTGCAAATCTACGAAGATTGCAATTTGCTGATGAGGGTTCAGATGGCGGCTAAGAAGAAAGTAAAAGAAAAAGATCTAGGCGATGCGCTAGACAACATTGAAGGTGAAGTTGAGAACTTAAAGAATACCAAACTCAAACTCTTTGGTATTACAATGACACCGACCACCATTGCTGCGGCACTTACGCTTGTTGGTTCTATTATTGGCACGATGTATGCTGGGTTTGAATCATACAAAGCATTCCAAGAAATGGCAGAGAAATTAGAAGTTCTTGATATCGACGCAGTTGAAGCAAGAAACGTTGCCATTGAGACAAAACTTAATGACGCAATTGATTACACACGCGACATTAAGAATAGTTTGAGAGACGACATTGTGCGAATCGAACGAGTAACCGAAAGCACTAGCACTCGTATGAAAACGGTACAGGATGAAATCGATACACGTATGAGAAACCTTACCGATTTAAGTCGCGAATCGGAAAAGGATGTTCGTGATACAATGCGTGAAACCGAAGATCGTATTGAAAAGAAGATGGAAAAATTAGATAAGGATCTCAGAGACACGCTACAAAAAGCACTCGACAACCCACTATCGGATTAAAATCTATGAGATATTTATTACTACTCTCACTCTTCCCGATGTCTGCATTCGCGGGTCCATACATCGAAATCAAATCAGAAGTCACCTACAAAGACTGGGCAGTTTCGGATCAAACCAATCACACAAGGTTTGGTTGGGAAAAGAAAACCCAGACCGGAAACAATGTCTACTTTGAAGCAGGTCATATGACTGGGGGTTATTCTTGGGAAGCAGGATACAAGACCCGATTGTCCGATAACCTCGTTGTCAAAGGAAAACTCGAAACCAAGGGAGAGAGTGGTTTCAAACCAAAACCCAAATTAGAGACCGAAATTAGATATACTTGGTAATCCCTTTTAAAATCAATGACTTGCCGCTTTACTTTTTTATGGTTTTAGTTCATAATTGTCTTATCTTTTAAGGAATATGAATTATGACTAATTTTTTCCCCGCTAAAACTTTAATCGCTTTTGACCGCGTCGCTGGTTATAATGACGCGGTCGCTGATATTCGTGAAGGTTGGGTTGAAACGTTTGACCCTGAATTTAATCGTAATAATTTAGTGAAAATGATGGGCGCTTCTGACGCTTATATTGAAGGCTACTTAAAAGCTCTTGAAAAAAACGGTGAGTTGGAAATCTGTAATTAAATCAATGACTTGCCACTTTACTTTTTTATGGTTTTAGTTCATAATTGTTTTTGTGTTTATGTTAAACGTAAGGAAAAAAAATGATCAACCCTAAAGTTAACCCAGATTTTCCGAATTATAAACTTTATCCAACTACCGGTAAGGTTCAAAATATAACCACTGGCAGGTTTTTAAAATTGCCTACTAAAACGTATGGGCAATGTCCATATCCAAAGATCCGCGTAACCAACAAAAAAGGTGAGCGGAAAACACTGACGTTGCATCGTTTATTCGCTGAGACGTTTTGTAAAAAACCAAAACATCCTGAAATAACAAAAAAGGTTTGGCGTTCTTTGCCGTTAGAAGTTCGGAAGATACTTCAAAAAGATATGCAGGTCGATCATATCAAAAGAAATCATTTTAATTGGAAACCAAGCAATTTGCGTTGGGTAACTGGCGAAGCAAATCGTAGATACTATCAAGAAGGGCAATCTAAGTAAATTCTTGTTTAAAATCAATGACTTGCCACTTTACTTTTTTATGGTTTTAGTTCATAATTGTCTTATAAATTGAAATAAGGAATAAGTATGAAAAAAGTGATTGACTACGTTTGTATCGGTAATGGCGCTATTCGTCTTTATGCTAATGACGTCTGCGTTGGGTTGAGCAATTCAGCTCCTGCTCTCGCGGATCTCATTCGACGCTTTAACGCTGACGCTGGTCCTGCTTGGAAAATCATGGCATCTTCGCTCTTTATTGAAGCGATCGCTGGTTGTGACTCTTCTGCCCAAGAGGGTGGTTTCGCGACTGGTAAAGAAGTTGCTGATCTTTGGAAGGAGGTTTGTGATTATGTCTAAGATCGGCACTGTCAATCTAGCAGTTTTAGATATGTGGGAGCAAGGTTATTTCTACACTGATATCATTGAAGAAGTTGCCTTCGACTACAACTGTTCTAAACAGTTTGTTGCAAAAATTTTGGATAACATCATAATGGAGAATGCGAATGGCGCATCTAGTTGAAACAATGGCGTATGCTGGTCAAGTACCTTGGCATGGACTCGGCGAGCGAGTCTCAAATGATCTCTCACCAATGCAGATGATGCAGAAAGCGAGAGTCGATTGGTCAGTCACCAAAGAAAATATGTACATTCTTGACGGAATTAGTGTTCCGAGCAAGAAAGCATTGCTTCGGGGTGGTGACAACAAAGTTCTCGATATCGTCGGAGACGATTGGGAACCAGTACAAAACGAGGAAGCATTTAACTTCTTCAATGAGTACTGCGCAGCAGGTGACATGGAAATGCACACTGCTGGATCGTTGATGGATGGCAAGATCGTTTGGGTTCTTGCTAAGATCAAGGAGTCGTTTGATGTTCTACCTGGAGATCAGGTCGACAACTTCCTCTTGTTCACAAACCCCCATCGTTACGGTCAATCTTTGAATGTTCGAATGACTCCGATTCGTGTTGTTTGCAATAACACGCTACAGATGTCTTTGTCGAGCAAGTCAAAGAATGAAGTCTCCTTGAACCATCGTCGAACCTTCGACGCTGATTTGGTCAAACAACAACTGGGCATTGCTCATCAGAAGTTTGATCAATACAAGGAATTCGCTCAGTTCCTCGCGAACAAGAAAGCGAAGTCTGCTGATGTAATTCAGTTCGTCAACAAAGTCTTCCCTCACTCTAATACCAAGGGTCGGGATGTTAAAGACTATGAAGACCTTTCCCCTTCAGCGAAGCGTGCTATGGATGCACGTCAATCGCAACCTGGTGCAGAATATGCCGAAGGCACTTGGTGGAATGCGCTCAACGCAGTCACCTACCTTGTTGATCACGAACTCGGTCGTAGCGACGACACGAGAATTACCTCAGCGTGGTATGGTTATAACGCGAAGCGTAAACTAATCGCTGTCAACACCGCCATCGAAATGGCAGAGGCAGCATAATGTATCATAACCATAAACAAATCCCTACGCATTACCGTAGGTTAATCCTAGAAGAAACTGGTCTCAAACGTGTAAGCAAGGTGCCTCTGCACGTTTGTAATCAAATCATCGAAGATATCCTCGAAGAGGAGATGGAGAACGAGTCGCTCAAGCACTATCAAGTCGAGTACTACAAAGAGGGTCAATTCGGTTCTGTGGACGTCGTAGGACGTCAACAGGCATTGATCGAAGTTGACCGGATAATGGAGTTCGGCGATTACAATGACCCGTCACTGGTCATTGCAGTTCGTCAGGCGAAGCGTTTGATCCAGGGTTTCATTAAGGGACAATGGATCTATCCAGAACCGCGTGATAAATTATTAGTAAAATCAACGAGTTAAAACTTGACTTTTTGGTTAACAAACAGTAGAATATTCGTATGATTAAATTACTAATGACAGGTAGTTGCCCTCAGTTTTCTCGGATGGAAGATTTCGCTTGTGATGTAATCAATCACTTCTTTCCGCGAGACCTAAAGAGAAATATTGTTATTGGAGTTGACTTTCTGAAAAATTTAGAGGATAATGATGCAGGTCAGTGTGTTGATTATGGCGTAATGGATAACGACAGACTGATTCACATATCTCTGTCCAAGCGATTTATCGCTGACGACGAGAACTTTGCCTACTCGGCAAAGGAAATTGCCACTACGTTGGCGCATGAATTGGTACACGCTAAACAATGGATCCGTAACGAACTGAGTAATAAACTGCTCAACGCTACGCTTAAATCATCGATGACGGAGGATTATTACCACCGTCTTCCTTGGGAAGCTGAAGCATTCGATTTACAGGATTTTCTTGTTGACTTGTACTGGTAACTTTACTATGAAAAGGAGGGACGTAATGTCTCAAGTAACTCGCGTTTTGAACGCACTCATGGATGGTCAAGAATTGACTGCAAAGCAAATCTCTGCTCGTTTCGGTGCTGGTAACCCTCGTGCAGTAATCCAAAACATTCGTTTCGCAGGATATCCTGTATATCTTAACAAGCGAACAAACACTAAGGGTCAAACCAAAGGTTTCTACCGTCTTGGTACTCCTTCTAAGTCTGTAATCGCTGCTGGTTACAAAGCACTCGCTGCTTCCGCAGTATAAAACAAAACGGGGGAGGCAACTCCCCCACTTTTTTTATGACCGAAATGACTCATGAACAAATCGTTACTGTTATTCTCGAAGATTGTACCGAAATACAACTCGCGAATTTTGCTGATGATTTCCTTGATGATCTTTGGTTCTTAAAAAATAGAGGACGCAAAGACATTATTCAGAAACTCGCTCATGTTGCTGTAGATTTATGGCAGTGGTCGGAAGAAGAAGTTGACTTTGCTACCTTTTCTCGAGAGTTTTTTGGTTTCACTACACATTGATAAGTACGGAAATTGCTATGACTGCTATGAACTTACCGCCGTTTAGTCAACCAAAACTCAACCTCGTTCTCATTGAGAACACTTTTTCCCGAAGGAACTCAATAGTAGTCGATGCTATCGACTACTTTCCTGAGGGAGGACTTCTTTATATCTGGGAAGACATTAAAGAAAGAGCACTCTCTTTAATTCATAAGAGAGACAAAGACGACTATCGTGTTGATCTTGATCGCAATCTAGAAGGTTTTCCCACTGCAACTTTTTGGAAAAGAGGATATCGTCATCCTGTCGCCAGACTTTATGTTACTAAAAAATCGCCTGAGGTTTCGGTTAATGATGAAACATACGAGTCTGTTGTTGGTCGATTTTAATAAATAGCATCAGGGGGATTAACTTATGATCAAGAAACTATTAATCGGTCTCGTCATTATTTTGTTTGCTGTTGACGCATATGGTCATCGTGATGTTGTTGGGCAACTTCGTCAATTAGAAAATGCGGTTCCAAGCGAATGTCCACTTTGTCTTTGTGTTCGCGAAAAAGAAAATGGTATGATTGAAAGAACTACCGGAAAGGTCTTTGGTTCAACAGAAGGTGCTGTTGGAGCAGTGATTGGCGGTGTTATTGGTAAAGAAGTTTTTGACCATGATGTTGGTACTGCCGTAGGGGTCATCGTTGGCAATAAGATTGGCAACAAAATGACAAAAGAGAAAATAAAATGCTATGAGGTGGTGGAGAGTTAAATGCACGTACATCGTTTGAAGAGAATAACTTTTGCTTATGAAAGATCTTGGAAAGATTTTGGCGAGTTTCATCTAACACCAGGAATTACCATTTCCAAAGAAGAAATCATGATATCATTTTTGCTATGGAAGGTTTCTGTTTTTATTAATTAAATGGTAATAAAATTCGATTTTGTAGAATCCCCTTGCGTCAATG
>Ga0208004_1000940_pt1 | contig 11342 bp, 9 predicted proteins | sample DEB08_DNA_6_FD_184522 | JGI IMG/M metagenome (GOLD analysis project Ga0208004, IMG submission 184522) | Aqueous microbial communities from the Delaware River and Bay under freshwater to marine salinity gradient to study organic matter... | ecosystem: Environmental > Aquatic > Marine > Coastal ...
GCCCCTACCTGGTGGGCGGCGAACACCCAGCCGTAGACCACGCCGGCGTTGTGGCGACCGAAGGTCTCGGCACACAACATGATCGTCGGCGGCACGGTGGCGATGTAGTCGAGGCCGAACAACACGGCGAATACGGCAATCGATGCATCGTCATGGATCACCGGCAGAAAGAACAGGCTGACCCCACGGAACGAGTAGTACGCAAACAGCAGGCGACGCGGGTCGATGCGGTCGGTGAGCCACCCCGATACCAACGTGCCGACGAAGTTGAACGCACCCATCACCGCCAACCAGTTGGCTGCGGTGACCTCATTGAAGCCATGGTCGGTCGCATGGGCGATGAAGTGCTGTCCGACGAGGCCGTTACTCGTTCCGCCACACACCATGAACGTTGCGGCGAGTAACCAGAACTCGGGTCGGCGCACGGCGCGACGCATAATGCCCTGATCAGGGCCTTTTGTCGGTTCGGGCCGTCCCCCGAGTGGGGCCGTCCCCACATCTGATGGCGCATCGCGCAGAAACCACCACACCGGCAGTGCGCAGACGGCCAGTAGTACTGCCCCGACGTCGAGTGACCGTCGCCAACCACCGCCCGCGGCAAGTGAGGTGAAGATCGGAAAGAAAAGCAGCAGACCCGCGCTGACTGCGGCACCGAAGAGGCCGGTCACCAGCCCGCGGCGCTCGACGAACCATTGGTTTGCCACGCTGGCTCCCAACACGCTCGCTACCAGTCCGCCCGCAGCACCGGACGCCAGACCGAACCAGAGGTACAGCGCCCACAGCGACTCCACCCGGGCACTGGCGGCAAATGAGATGGCGGACGCGACCAGAGCGAAGGTGGTCACGGCTCGAAGGCCAAAACGAGCGTTCAGGGCTGCGGCCACCGGCCCTGAGAAGCCGTAGACGAACAACCCGATCGACGCCGCGATCGACAGCGATGCGGTACTCCACTGCGTGGAGCGTTCCATATCCACCAACAACGCTCCGGGGGCAGCTCGGCCGCCGGCTGTGACCAGGACTGCCAGTACCGATACGGCGACGACGACCCAGCCGTAGAACACGCCGCGCGGCGCGAAGCGCGGTGGGCGCGCCATGGTCGTCGCGCTCGGGTCCGACATCGCGCTGAGCGTAGTGGTCGCTCGCCTGGCACCGTCCGATCCCCGTGCACTGGGAGTGGAGTGGGAGAGTGATGCAATGGCAGAAAATGCAGTAGACGAGGACAATCGGGTCGCCGTCGTTACCGGTGGGGCGGGTGGCATCGGTCACGCCGCCGTGGAGCGGTGGCTGGCGCTGGGCTGGTCGGTCGTCGCTGCTGATCTGAATGCGGAACGCGGAGCGGAACTCCTTGCAGAGGTCGACGGTGGTGACCGGCTGCTGTTCGTACCTGTCGACGTGTCCATTGAAGAGGACATGGCCGGGCTGATCGACACGGCTGTCGCCCGGTTCGGCCGCGTCGACGCGATGTTTAACAACGCCGGAATCGGCGGAGCCTTCGGCCCGATCACCGAGCAGACGGTTGCGGACTGGGATGCAACGTTCGCTGTGAACCTGCGCTCGGTGTTCCTCGGCACCAAGCATGCGGCACGGGCGATGATCGCCGCTGGGCGACCCGGCGCCATCGTGAACACCGCTTCCGTTGCGGCACTCACCGGCGGCGGTGGGCCACAGGCCTATTCGGCAACGAAGGCCGGTGTGGTCAGCCTCACCAAGTCGACCGCTGTTGAACTGGCGGAGCATCGCATCCGGGTGAACGCCGTATGCCCGGGTGCGGTGTACACCGAGTTGTTGCACCGCGGCGACCCTGAGCACACCGACTCATGGCGTCGTGAGATTCAACCGTGGCCCGATCGTGGTGATGCGGCCGCCATTGCCGACGTGGCGATCTGGCTGGCCTCCGATGAGGCCCGATTCGTGACCGGTACCAGCGTGGTGGCCGATGGGGGGCTGCTCGCAGCCACGCCCCGGTTGATGGATCACGACCTGTCGCATATGCGGTCGATGTCGGGCATTGCATGGGGCACCACCGGACGACGTGCCGAGGTGCGCCGCCTGGACGCCCCACCAGAGCGCTAACCCGGTGCGGGCTGGATGCTCCGGCCCGACTTGTAGTGAACATCTGAGCGCTGACAGCATGCGCCCATGGATGCTCGTGAACTGATGAACCGCACCTGTCCCGCCACCGGTGATGTGGGCGCTGCCTTCTACTTCCACCCGGACACCGTGGCCTATGGCAAGGAGAACCTCGGCCTTGATGGTTTCCGGTTCTATTTCTTGGGTCGTGGCGGCGTGCTTGGCGATGTCGACCCGTCGGTGGTGCACGCAGCCTTCGGGTACTTCAACCCGGGTCTCGTCGCCAAGATGTGGTCCACGGCTGCCGAGAAGGTGGCCCCGCGTGACGCGGCTCGGCAGTACCTGGCCTGCGGTCATCGTCTGGCACGGCGCGTGCTCGACGGCATCGATGGTCTTGATGCCTATGCCGCTGCTGCGGGCGCGATCATCGACGCCGTCGACGACTCGGCTCTGTCGCTGTTCGCCGGGCTGCGTGCTGAAGAGGTGCCCAGCGATGCCCCAGCCGCCGCATTCCACCAAGCGATGGTGCTGCGCGAACTGCGCGGGTCGGTGCACCTCGTCGCCGTCGCGGCGGTGGGTCTGCCGAGCGTGGTGGCCCACCAGATCAAACGTCCCAATGATGTGCAGTCATTCGGCTGGCCCGAAGACATCGCAGCGCCCACCGATGAGCAGCGCGCAGCGCTCGATCGGGCGGAGGAGATCACCAACGACATGCTGGCGCCGGCGTTTGCCGTGCTCGATGACGCGGGTGCCGAGGCGTTGATCGCGGGTATCGACGCGATGCACGCCGCGTTGAACCCGAAGGGTGATTGAACTCAGGGTCAGCAGGCGCTGACAATCCACGTGTCGACAGTGGTAACGGCCGCCTCGCCCGGTTCGAGCACGATGGCCACACCGTTATCGCTGATCCCGATCTCCCACATGGTGGCTGTACGGCCCTCGCCGGCCTCCCAACGCTCGAGGGCCACGCCGGCTGCGGGCAACTCGAAACGTGCTGCGGAGGCCAGCACCGGGTTGTCGAGCGGGGTTGGGTCCACCGTGGCGAGTAGCAGGTCGACGTCGACCTCTTTTGATGTGAGTCCACCGCGCACCACGTTGTCGCTGGCACCCATGAGTTCGATCCCGGCACCGCGCAGATAGGCGTGCAGATTGCCGGCATCCAGACGCAGCGCTGCTCCGGGTGGCACCTCCACCAGATTCAACAACAACGTGGCTACGACCGATGCCTCGCCGGGATACATCGCATCGAGGGTCACAACCCAGCGCGCCTCATCGCTTGAATGCCCGCGACAGGCACCGATCGCGGCCGCAATGTCGATCTCATCGCGATACAACGCCTCGAGTGCCGTGCCAGGCCCGTTCGCGCGGAGCAACGCAGCAAGGTCGTTCACCCCAATGTCGTCGAGCAGAGTCATCGTGCGCTCTACCGGGCGCACCCCGCACAACGCCGTCACCGGCGTGATCGCCATGAGCAATTCTGGTTTCGGATACGGATCGCCGAATACACCGCGGTCGTATCCGCGCCGCGCACCCTCGGCATCTGGATGGGTTTGTAATGACAACGGTCGCGCAGCGGCCAGCACCTTCAGTAGATAACCGAGATCACCGGTCAGCGTGGACAGCGCGCGACCGTCGTCGAGGGTGGCCGGCCCACGAGGGTGAGTGCCGAGCCACAGTTCGGCCCAGGGTCGGCCGTCGGGTGTAGCGCCCAGCAACTGCGGGATCACCTCGGTATCGCCCCAGTCGTAGTGCTGCACCACACCGTGCACCTCGAACATGGCGTCACGGTAGCCGCGGGCAGGGCCGCTGAGCCGTTGTTAGAACAGACGCAACTCGTCGGGGGCGAGCCCCCGCAACGTGTCGTAGTCGACTTCCACGCAGCGGTATCCGCGCGACTCGGCCAGCACCCGCGCTTGAGGTTTGATCACTTGGGCGACGAACATGCCGCGCACCTCACCAAGCGACGAATCCGTGTGGAGGCGCTCGATGTAGCGGGTGAGTTGTTCCACGCCATCGATCTCACCGCGTCGCTTGACTTCCACCGCGACCACTTGGTCGTCGGCGTCGCGACACAATAGGTCGACAGGGCCGATTGCTGTGGGGTACTCGCGGCGTACCAGACGCAGGCCGTCCTCCATTGATTCTGGTGTGGCCGCCAGCAACTCCTGCAGGTGGGCCTCAACACCGTCTTTCGTGAGACCAGGGTCGGTGCCCAACTCGTGGTCGCTATCGGAGAGCACCTCATGCAACCAGATCGTGAGGGTCTCATCTTTCGGATTCGTGACCACCCAATGGTCGTCGTTGTCCACCAGAGTGTTCGGCGCGTTCATCCAGTTGAGGGGTTTGTAGGCGCCGCCGTCCGCGTGAATGGCCACGCACCCATCGGCTTTCACCATGATCAAGCGGGTGGCTTCGGGAAGGTGGGCGGAGAGTCGACCGGCGTAATCCACCGAGCAGCGAGCGATCACCAGACGCACGTCGTCACCCTAGGCGGCGACACAGTCGCCACCCACGCCTGTTCAGTTTCGACGCGCCGATTCCACGTGGGTACGCATGCGCTTTTGAATCAGGTCGCGTCGCGCCTGCAGTTCGCGATACGTGAGGCGCTCGGTCGACAGATCCACGCCGAGGCCTGCCTTCACGCTGTCGAGGTCCACCTGCATATTGGCTGCATCGACGCCAAGCTCACGGAACAAACGCTCGCCATGGCGCTGTGCGAACACCATGGAGATGTTCGCCACCTCGGCCAACAGATCAAGGTCGGGAGCGAGTCGGGCGATCGCGCCATCGAGGAACACCATGTTCTTCACGTAGAGCATGAGTTCTTTCGGCATCCGCGCTCCGTAACCCAGCAGGGCCTTCACCACCCGCTGCACTTCGGCCACCATCTCCTCACCGGTGAGGGTGGTCGGGTCGATCGGCTCCTGATCGAGGCGCAGGTCGCTGATGACCGCTGCAAGATCGGTGTCGCGAGGCAGTGCACCCAGGTCACGCAGCGCCGCCATTTGGCCCATCAGGTCGTTCGTTGTGGCCGAGATCATCATCCGCAAGAACGCACGCCGTCGCTCATCGGACAGACGTGCCGTGATGCCGAAGTCCAGAAGTGCGGTGCGGCCATCGGCCAATACGAAAAGGTTGCCGCCGTGCAGATCGCCGTGGAAGATGCCATGGATCATCGCACCCTCCATGAAGGCGACCATGCCGGTGCGGATGACTTCCTCGGTGTCGATCCCGGCGGCCTGCATGCCCACCACATCGTCGAAATTGAATCCGTCGATGCGTTCCATGACCATGACCCGTCGTCGCACCAGTTCGGGATGGGGACGCGGCACCACGTAGCCGTCCTGGTTCAGCTCGCGCAGCACACCTGCCACGTCCACCATGTTCGATGCCTCGAGGCGAAAATCGAGCTCCTCGACAATCGTCTCGGCGAACAACTCCACCAGGGCCGGAGGGTTTGCGAGTGCGGCCACTGGAATGCGCCCCACCAGGTGAGGGGCCAGCCAGGCCATCACCTTCAAGTCGGTACGCACCAGCCGCGCCACATCAGGACGCTGCACCTTCACCACTACGCGTTCGCCGCTGAGCAGGGTGGCCGCATGCACCTGAGCGATCGACGCTGCGGCGAGGGGAGTGGTGTCGAACTCTGCGAACACATCGTCGAGTCGCGCGCCGAGGTCAGCTTCCACGGTGCGCCGCACCTCATCGAAATCCTCGGCAGGAACCTGGTCGCGGCACTTTTTGAACTCGTCCACCAATTCTGCGGGGAACAGCCCCTCACCCGACGAGATGATCTGTGCGAGCTTGATATAGGTGGCACCGAGCCGTTCGATCGCGGTGCGGAGCCGGGCCGACAGCGCAGCACGCGATGCCTCTGTCCCCCGATATCGACCAAGGCGCTTGCGGACCCACCAGCCGCCAACAGCGCGACCCAGATGGAACACGACCATGGCCATGCGGCCGACGTGTGGAAGGCGGCCAGGTGTTGTCAGTCGCGGCACCTCAGCGCGTGCATCGTCGCGGAGGCGATCGGCCAGCGGAGCCCATGCGATGTGGTCGCGTTCGAGAACCCAGGGCGCAGCCTCGGTAAAGGCAGCCCATTCCATATCGAGGGGTTCGGTGCGGGGGGATTCGACCGTAGTCACGACGTCAGTGTGTCGGGCAGGGCGGGCATGCGCATCTCGTGCTCGCAATCGCGGCTGTGACCTCCGGCGCGCGAGATGCCGCGAGGGTTCAAAATTTTGGCGGTCGACGCTCAGCGAAGGCGGCGATTCCCTCGCGGTACTCCGCTGTGCCCATCGCTTCATCGAGTGCCCGTTTTGACTCTGCGACCGATGCGGCAGGTGTAGTCGCGAGCCAGTCGCGATGCATCTGGCGTTTGGCCGACGTGACCGCGACGGGTCCCGTAGTGGTGGCGAGCATGTGTGCCCAGTCGAGCGCTGCCGACACGGTGGCGTCGGGTCCGTTGCACACGGCGTTCCACAGCCCCCACTCAGCGGTTTCGGCGCCGGTGAAGACCCGTCCCGAGAGCAGTAGATCTGCGGCGCGAGTAGTACCGATCAGACGAGGCAGCGTCCACGACAGTCCGTATTCGGCGGGAAGCCCAAGGCGTGGCGCAGCGGTGGTCATCTTGGCCTCAGCAGCAACGAAACGCAGATCGCAGAACGCCACCAGTGCTAGCGCTACCCCGGCGCACGCACCGTTCACGGCGGCGATGACCGGCAACCGGTAGTCGAGCAGCCACGACAGGTCCTCATCAAAGGCGCTGTGTCCATCCCCGGGCCGATCGATGTCGTCGGGCATGCCCGAGTCGTAACCGCCACGTCTCGCATGGTCGGTGAGCGCCGCGGCATCGCCGCCGACGGAGAACACTCGTCCGTGTCCGGTGACCACCACCGCCCGGACGTCATCACGGCTGTCGAGAGCCGCCATTTCGTTGATGAAGGCGGCATGCATGGCGCCGTTCCATGCGTTCGATCGATGCGGCCGGTGCAGCGAGACGATTGCCACGCGGTCGTGTACCTCGCACAGCACCGGTCGGCGATCGTCGGTGGTCATGTCAACCCCAGAGAGCTCGCAACACGTCGTCGGACAATTCTGGCCGGCACACGATGAAATCCGGTAGCCATGGGTCGCGTTCGTTGTAGACGATCTGCGAGCCATCGATACGGCTCACGAAGAGGCCCGCGGCCAGCGCGACCGCAGCCGGCGCCGCGGTGTCCCATTGGAACATGCCGCCGTCGTGCACGTAGATGTCGGCTTCGCCCATGACCACCGCCATCGTCTTCGCCCCGGCCGACCCAAGTCGCACCGGCTCGCAATCGAGCGCTTCGTAGACCAGATGCGCCGAATACGGGGCGCTGTTGCGCGACGTGATGAGGCGCGGGTTCGTGCGGTCCACCGCGGGCAGCACCGGTGGGGGATCCATCGCAAAGGTCGTGTCGAGCGCCGGCAATGACACCGCGCCGGCCACGAAATGGTCGTCGTCCCAGAGTGCAACATGCACAGCCCAGTCCACCCGTCCCTGCTGAGCGAATTCCTTGGTGCCATCGAGTGGGTCGATAATCCACACGCGGCCGCCACCGAATCGTCGGGGATCCTCGCGGCCCTCTTCGCTGAGCACGGCATCGTCGGGTCGTTCGCGCGTGAGTTCCCCCATTAAGAACTCCTGAGCGACAGCATCGCCGGTGTCTTTCACGGTCCACATGCCGGCACCGCTCGCGAACAGTTCGGCGCGCGTCGCCACCAGTCGCTGCCCGGCTTCTGTGGCCAAGCGGGTGGCCAACACCTGATCAGGTGATGTCATCCGCCGAGTTTCTTGTACTTGATGCGTTGGGGCTGATCGCCGGAGATGCCGAGCTCGCGTTTGCGGTACTCCTCGTATTCAGAGAAGTTGCCCTCGAACCAGCGCACCTGTGAGTCACCTTCGAAGGCCAGCACGTGGGTGGCGATGCGATCGAGGAACCAGCGGTCGTGGGAGATCACCACCGCACACCCGGGGAACGAGTCGAGGCCCGCCTCGAGGGCGCGCAAGGTGTCGACGTCGAGGTCGTTCGTCGGTTCGTCGAGGAGCAGCAGGTTGCCGCCGGATTTCAACAGTTTCGCGAGGTGCACCCGGTTACGTTCGCCACCGGAGAGATCGCCCACGCGTTTTTGCTGATCGGTCCCCTTGAAGTTGAAACTCGACACGTAGGCGCGGCCGTGGATCTCGCGATTGCCGACCTTGAGATGATCGATCCCACCGGTGATCTCGTCGTACACGGTGGCGTCGGCGTCGAGATCATCGCGGTCCTGGTCGACGTAGCTCATCTCCACGGTGGAGCCGATCTCGATGGATCCTGCATCTGGTGCCTCCGCACCGGCCAGCATTTTGAACAGTGTGGTCTTGCCGGCGCCGTTCGGGCCGATGATGCCCACAATGCCCGCAGGCGGCAGCGAAAACGAGAGGTCCTCGATCAGCAGGCGATCCCCGAACCCCTTGCGCAGACCCTCGACGCGGATCACGGTGTCGCCGAGGCGGGGACCAGGCGGAATGGCGATCTCAAGTTTCGAGTCGACGCCGGCATCGGCCTCGGCTTCAGACTGCAACCGTTCGTAGGCGGCCAGGCGGGCCTTGCCCTTGGCCTGGCGGGCCTTGGGCGCCATGCGCACCCATTCCAGCTCGCGCTCCAAGGTGCGGCGGCGTGCCTCGTTCGACTTCTCCTCCTGGGCGAGACGCGTTTGCTTCTGCTCGAGCCAACTCGAATAGTTGCCCTCGAATGGGATGCCGCGACCACGGTCCAACTCGAGAATCCATCGGGCCACGTTGTCCAAGAAGTAGCGGTCGTGGGTGATGGCCACGACGGTTCCGTGGTAGTCCTGCAAGAAGCGTTCCAGCCACCACACGCTTTCGGCATCGAGGTGGTTGGTCGGCTCGTCGAGCAGCAACAGGTCGGGTCGGCTGAGCAGCAGTCGGCACAGCGCCACGCGTCGGCGCTCGCCACCGGACAACGTCGTGACATCGGCATCGTCGGGTGGGCAGCGCAGGGCATCCATGGCAATTTCCACGTTGCGGTCAAGGCTCCACGCGTCAGTGGCTGCAATGCGATCTTCGAGGTCGGCCTGCTCTTTGCCGATCTTGTCGTAGTCGGCATCGGGATCGGCCCACATCGCCATGACCTCGTTGTAGCGATCGATGATCGACTGCACCTCGGCCACGCCCTCCATCACGTTGCCGCGCACGTCCTTGGTGGGGTCCAACTCGGGCTCCTGGGGCAGATAGCCCACCGTGAAGCCCGGGGTCAGCCGCGCATCGCCGGAGAACCCGTCGTCGAGGCCGGCCATGATGCGCAGCAGCGACGATTTGCCCGACCCGTTCGATCCGATCACACCGATCTTGGCGCCCGGATAGAACGACAACGAGATGTTCTCGAGCACCGTGCGGTCTGGCGGGTAGTGCCGAGCGAGCTTGTGACAGGTGTAGATGAACTCGTGTGCCATGCACCTGCGAGGGTACCGGCTGGGTCCACACGCGGAGCCGTCGGTGAGCGTGCGCGCATTCGCAGATGTGCGGCCGTAACGTCGGCGGCGATGACGGTCACCGCAACCCCCGCACCCGATGACGTGGCGATGCGCCCGGTCGACTGGGTGCTGTTGGCGGTGCCGGGCACGGTGTGGGGTGCCAGTTTCTATCTCATTGCGTTGTCGCTCGAATCGCTCGACCCGGCATTCATCGGGTGGGCGCGCATCGTCATTGGTTTCACGGTTTTGTCGTTGGTGCCATCGGCACGACGGGCACTTCCCAGATCGGCATGGCCCCGGGTGGCCTCGCTGTCACTGGTGTGGATGGCGGTGCCGCTCAGCTTGTTCGCCTTCGCTGAGGAGCGCGTGTCGTCCGCGGTGACCGGCATGTTGAACGGGTTGAATCCGGTGACCGTGGTGGTGGTGGGTGTGGTGTGGTTCGGCACCCGGCTGACCGCGGGGCGCATTGTCGGGCTCACCGTTGGCACTCTCGGCGGGGTGATGATCGCGCTGCCCACTCTGGGCGAGGGGTCATCGAGTGTGATCGGGATCGTGATGATTATGGCCGCTCTGACCTGTTACGGCGTGGCGATCAACGTGGCTGGCCCGCTGCAGCGCGAGCACGGGGCGCTGCCCGTCATCCGGACCGCCTTGGGTGGTGCTGCGCTCATCGCCACCCCAACCGGCCTCATCGGTCTCACCCGGTCATCAGCAGAGACGTCGTCGATCGTCGCTCTCGTCGTGTTGGGGGTGTTCGGCACCGGTGTGGCCTACGTATTTCATCTCGGCAACACCGGTCGTCTGGGTGCCACCAGGGCCAGCACCACCACGTATCTGATCCCGGGTGTGTCCATCGTGCTGGGCGTGGTGTTCCTCGGCGAGTCGGTGGGGCTATTGGCGCTTGCCGGTTCGGCGGTCGCGGTGGTGGGCGCGTGGCAGGTCAACCGGTCCTGAGCAGTGTTGACATGCCTACGATGAGCCCCATGACACCCGATGTGGTTGATTTTCGCTCGCCGGATGCGCCGGCACGGTTCACCGAAAGCCTGCGCGCTACTGGCTTTGCCGTGGTGACCAACCATCCGCTTCCCTGGGAACTCGTCGAGTCGATCTATGCCGAGTGGGACGAGTTCTTCACTAGCGGGGCTGCTGATGCCTACACCGTGGGTGAGGACAACCAGGAGGGATACTTCCCGCCGAAGGTGGCCGAGACGGCCAAGGGCCGCACGGTGCGCGACCTGAAAGAGTTCTTTCACGTCTACCCATGGAGTGACAAGTACCCGAGCGAGGTGTCCCGCGACGCGTTCCGCTATCGCGACATCGCCACCGATGTGGCATCCACATTGCTCGGGTGGGTGGATGCTCACACTCCGGCCGAGGTCGCTGAGCAGTTATCGATGCCGGTGGCGCAGATGCTCGAGGGCAATACCCGCACGCTGTTGCGCATCCTGCGATATCCGCCGCTCGAGGGCGATGTGCCCGATGGTGCCGTTCGCGCGGCCGCCCACGAGGACATCAACCTGCTCACCGTGCTGCCTGCCAGCAATGAGAGCGGATTGGAGCTGCTCGGCACCGATGGAGAGTGGTACGCGGTGCCATGCGACCCGGGGTCGATCGCGGTGAATTGCGGCGAAATGCTTGACCGCGCGTCGAACGGGTATTTCCCAGCCACCACCCATCGTGTCGTGAACCCGCTCGGCGAGGCCGCTCTGCGTGCTCGTATGTCACTGCCGCTGTTCCTCGCCGCCGCCGACGATGTGGTGATCACCGATAGG
>Ga0208004_1000954_pt1 | contig 11273 bp, 24 predicted proteins | sample DEB08_DNA_6_FD_184522 | JGI IMG/M metagenome (GOLD analysis project Ga0208004, IMG submission 184522) | Aqueous microbial communities from the Delaware River and Bay under freshwater to marine salinity gradient to study organic matter... | ecosystem: Environmental > Aquatic > Marine > Coastal ...
GCGGCCCAGGGCAGCGCTGGCAAACAATATGAGGTAGGATAGCGGAAAAGAAAAAAGCCGCCCCTGGCGGCTTATTTTAGCGGCCTATCGATAGGCCAGAAAAAGCCCCGCGCTTGGCGGGGCTTTAGGGTTTTAGAGTGTTGCGCCAAGTATGATCATAATCAAAAGCGCGCAAGCTTGGATTTGTTTTTCAGTCATAACGCTTGGCCCGTTTGAACATAAGTATACAATCGGCGCGTTCTTTCCAATTGGTCCAAACAATCCCGCAACCATATATGCCGCTCTTTGCGTTGCGCGCGCGATTTTCCGTATTGTGAAAGCAAGCCGCGCGCCGCGCGTATAAATTCACGGTCTGAACACCGAACGCCGCCCGCAGCGCTTACAATGCTGCAATATTGCGAAAAAGTCATGCCGCGTCCCCCAGGCTTGCCTTTACCCGGTCGCGCAACGGTCCGTTGCCATAGTGCGCTTCAATTTCCGCATCGCGTTCTTCCCAACCAAGCGCGACCAGAGCGACCGCGTGGCGCGCTTCTGTCATGCATGCACGCGCCGCATGGAACGGCATTTGCGGTCCTGTCATCCATGCATGCCGCGCGGCGCAATATGTCTCGACGATATAGGACCGCGCGCCACATGGGTGCATGCGGACAGTCGCGGTCGCGTGGCGGATTGCTTTATTGATTTTCATGTCGTCACCTCAAAACATGGTTGCGAGATAGGGCGCGGCATAAAACGCCGCGCAAAATTGGATTTGTTTTTCGGTCATACGAAAACCCTTTCTATTTCGCCCCAATCAATTTTTTCTGCTTCTTCTGCGCCGTGGTTTTCTATGAATACTTCACGGCATAGCGCGATAAAATCGTCAGCTTCTTTCGCAAAATAGGAAAACTCTTCCCAATATGCATCAAGCGCGATTTGCGTATCAATGTTCATAATGCAAATTCCCCTGCTTGAATGCGCGCAATCATGCGCGACGCCGCCGGGCATTGCGCGCCCGTCACACGCCCGCCGGTCTTGCTGAATTCAGTATAGAGCATTTCAGTTTTCCCTTTGCCTATGCGCGCCAGGTTTCCCAGGTCGCGCTTTTCCTAAGCTGCGCCTTGCAGCTTATTGCGTATAATATGCTCTAATATTGCGCACTGTAAACAAAAAAATGCAAGTCACGCAAAAAAGCGCGCTTGCCTAGTATAGCAAGACGCCGCGCCGCAGAAACGCGATGCCGCGCCGCAGAAACGCGCCCCCGACCCCTCCGTGGGAAAAGTTCACCCCTCCGTGGGAAAAGTTCACCCCTCCGTGGGAAAAGTTCACCCCTCCGTGGGAAAAGTTCACCCCTCCGTGGGAAAAGTTCAGCCCTCCGTGGGAAAAGTTCAGCCCCATCCGTGGGAAAAGTTCAGCCCCATCCGTGGAAAAAGTTCAGCCCTCCGTGGAAAAAGTTCAGAACCGCGCGGTTCGCATTGCCATCGCAAGCTGTCGCTTCATCCGGGTTGGAAAATATGATCGCGCGTTTCGGATCAGCGGAGGATAGAACGGGAAGTTGGGGCGATACTTGGGCTGATATTCCAGCAGGTGGAACATCTTCTTCACGGTCTTGCCGGTGCGGCGGTAGATACCGTCGGTGCGGTTCTTGCCTTCGCTCTTGTACCCGATGAAGTATTCCACCGGCTTTTTGCGTCTGGCCAGGCGGTCTGTCTGCTTAGTGATGCCCGCCTTCGTGTAAGACGAACTCGGCACTCGGCCAGCCTGTTTGCTGTCCTGTAGCCCCGCGATGGCCTCGTTGATCCGCGCCATGCTCATACCCCCGGCAGCGGTCTTTGTGCGGCTGGTGGGCAGCACAGCGCGCAGATCGCCGCTATAGGCAAGCGAATAGTTCATCATGCTTTCCACGCCTTTTCTTGGGCGCGGACCGCCTTTGTGCTGCACATCGAGGTAGTGCTTGCCTGCGGGCTTGGACTTGCGCGCGATCCGCATGTTCAGATCGTTCTTGCGGGCGGGCTTCATGTAGAACGCATTCAGCGTATACCGCACCGGCTTGTCGAACTGCTTTCGCATCTCGCGCTTGTTGACGGCCAGCAGCACGTTGCCGGTGTCGTTCAGCGCCTTGGACGCTGCGAACGGGATTTGCCGGTGCATGAGGTTGTGCAGGCGGCGGTTGATGCTCCGGGTGCTGCCGGTGGTCGAGATGCCTACATTGACGGCCATGTCAGCCCCCTCCGCGCTCGGGTGCCAGTTCCGCCATCAGCGCGGCGTAGCCTATGATATCAATCGGGCTGTCGTCCGTATACCCCTCGCAGAGCCGCGCGATCTTGAGATCCGCCATCATCAGGCAGACCTGCCACGGCTCAATGTCCACCCGCAGGATCTGGCTCCACCGATCAGCGATGCGCTGGAAGTTCACCTTGGGAGGTCCGTACCGAGTGCGGTCCCCGTGTATCAGGCTGGATGCTGTGTCGAGTGCTTGCTGTCGCTTGGTGGTCATTGCACCGGGTGTCCTTCATCTTCGACTAGGCAGCTAATCGCGATCAGCATACCGTGCATCAGGCTCGTCATGTCGTAACCTTCATCCACGGCCATCCGCTCGAAATACTGAAACGCCAACTCTATCTCTTCGGTCACATCGACTCGGCTGTCGAATGCTATCGGAATTTTTCGTCCAGCCATGCTGCACCTCTTCGCTGGGAGTGCCAGCGGTTCACGTTTGTGTGTCATTGGTCATCTTCCTTCGCCAGCTTGGCCTCCAGTTCTTCGATGAGGTTGGCCATCTCCTCAATCAGTTCAGCCAGAACGTTGTGCCTTGCCCGCTTCACCAGATTGTCACTCATTGCTCTTCCCTTTAATAAAGCCTCCGCACTATTAAAGGATAACACCTGCGCCAGCTTTGCCTCTGCTTCCTCGGCGCATCCTAGCATATAGGCGGTGTGTGTCAAAATGGGATCGGGTCATCTATGTTCTCATCCTCAATGTTCATGCTGACGATCTTGTGATCGGGGAATGCCGACTTGGCCTCTTGCATCATCTCGTTCAGCTTGGTGCGGCGATAGACTCGGATTGCAATTGCCACCTCGCGGCGCGTCAGAATCGAAAGGTCCGGGTGTTTCTCCCGCGCACGCGGCCATCCTCTGTCATCGTGCAGGATGCCGAACTGATGGCCGTCAGCCTCAACGATCAACACATCGTCAGACGCTGGCTTCTTTCCTGCCGCTCTGGCCTCTGCATCCATGACGGCCAGACCTCGGACGCAGACAGCCGCCCTTGCCGCAACCACTGCGCTATCGTTCTGGTTGATAGCTTCATTCAGCTTGGCGAGGGCCGATCCATATTTCTCAGCGGTCTCGGTGCTGACCAGTTCTGGCAGCGTGTCCACGCCCCATGTCCAGTCCGCTTCGCGGGCTGCGCGGTCAAACGGTGCCAGCGCCAGATCGCACCGCACCTCTTCAGCGCGTGCGTCTTGACGGATCAGGCGGTCTTCCAGCTTCTGTCGCTTGGGTCGTTTACTCACCTTGGCATCTCCCCATGTTCAAATCTTGCAGAGCGAGCCGCTTCAGTCTGAAAGAAACAGTCTGCATCTATTTCCCCACCGGGATTCACGAAAAGTCTAGGGGTGCCAAGATCGTATCCTTCCGGCTCATATTCCCACTTGAGCGGGAAGGCATCAAAAAACACCGCCCATCTCGCCTCCAATCGGCTGCGAAATTTGTACCCCTTGTATGCTGTTTGAATTGTCTTGATCGCCACGTCATTTCTCCTTTTCTGTCATGCTGTCTGTCTGAGTGTCCGACTGGGGGGTTCTAAAGAAACCCCCCCCAGTCAGACAGGCACACTTTGGCGTTCATCTTTGGTAGGTGTCTGACGGCTGTCAGACAGCCAAGCCATTGTTTTATTGCCGAAAAAATGGCCTCTGTCTGACAAGTGTCTGACAAAGTGTCTGACAAAAGATCGGACAGTTTTCTGACAGCCGTCAGACACCCTTTCAGACAGTCATTCGCCAGCACTTTGAGCCTCCAAATAATCGCGTCCACCATCGGTCAGAACGTATGTTTTGGCGTACCGCCTGATCAGCTTCTCGGCCTTCGCGGTGCTGATGATTTGCTCCATCCGATACCGCGAGACATTGAACCGATCAGCGCCTTCGCGCACCGACATGGCTTGTCCAGCCTCCACGCTGAACAGGTAGTCTCGAAGGATGGTGTCGTTGTGGATCTCGCGCGTCGATCGCTCCAGGGTCGTCTCTGGGCGGCTGACGGGCAGCTTCAGCGGGGTGCCATGAATGTCGGTGAGGTGCTTGAACTGCTTGACCTCCATCAGCCACTCCATCGGATCGAAGCCAGCGCCTCTGAATTTCTGCGAATGGTGCAGCGTCTGGCTGGATGCGTCCTGCGACCAGACTGTCAGGTTGCCGTCGATCTCGTTGAGGAACGCGCCACCGCCGCGCGGCACCAGATTGTCTTTCTGCGGGTTCTTGCCTGCTGGGTGGGCGATAATGATCTGCGCGGGTATCTGCGGGATGTCGCAAATCTTGCGCATCTTGTGGGCCATTTCGACCATCTGGGTGTTGTCGTTGTCGTTGTCGCCCTCGAAGAAGGCTTGCAGGCTGTCCACGATGATCAGCTTCAGGTCAGGCATTGCCGCCAGCTTGGCCCGCAGCACATCGGTCCACTCCTTGATGCTGAACCTGCCTTGGACGAAATAGATCGGCACGTCCTCTGGTTTCAGGCTGCGTGCTGCCAGCGCGGCTGCGTATTGCCATTTTACGTTGTACGGGTTTTCCCCGGCCATGATCAGGACGGAGCCTTGGCTTGTGTTGCGGTGGCCAAACATCTCTCCTGTCGCCACGCTGAGAGCGAATTGCAGGGCGAGGGTTGTCTTGCCGTGTCCTGCGTAGCCTGTAAGGCTGTATGTGACGCCAGAAGGCAGTAGCCCGTCGATCAGGTACTCCAGCGGCTTCAGGTCGGCCAAGAAAGCCGCGCTGCTGTCGATGGGGAAGTCTTGGATGGTGGTCGGCGTGACGGGCTGCGGGTCCGGTTCTGGCGCACGTTCCTCGGCCTCAAACTTTGGGTTGCGTCTGGTGCGGTCGATCATGGACTGCACTTCGCACGCGGTGTCGTCCAGTGTGTATGGCGGGAGCGTGAGCGGCTGCGTCAGGGCGTGGATTTCTTCATCCGACATGCCCTTTCGGATGTAGCTGCCGACCAGCTTGAAGACCGCGTTGTTCCATTCATCGCCTGACAGCGCTTTGATCTTTTCGCGCTCTCTATCCAGCGGTTGCTTGCCTAGGTCGATCCCGATGCCCCCTGAGAGCGGATGTGTGGCCGTCTGGGCGCTAACCTGCGGCTTCAGGTGTCCAAATAGCCGGTGCATCTGCTGAAACGCCACGGGGTCTCTGTCGTCGTCGTAGACCGTGCGAATGGTGGCCACCTCTGTGGTGTAGCCACGTTCGATCTTGTTCTTTGCGGGATAGGTCACGGTTCCGCCGAGGCGCATGATCCGGGACGGGTTCACGACTTTATCGTCGGAGCCAAAGTGGACTGCGATGCCTTCTTGCACCTCGCGCCATGCCTGCATGTTGAGGCAGGGTTCCTCAAGTTCCCAGTATGTGTGCGCCCTGACGTGCGGAACGCGCCCTGTGGTGACTGCGAAGTTCCACTTGGGACCGTCAAAGCGAAAGACGTTGTTGGAAGCTGCCCTGTCGTCGCAGTCGGCCCAGACGTAGAATGCGGCGATCACGTCTTCATCTTTTGCTGATCCTGCGCAATCGTGGCGGATCGGGTTGCGGGTGACGTAAAGGTTGAACCCGAGCCTGTTCATGTTCTCGGCCCATTCAACGGCTTCGTCGATCCAATCTGCCGCGAATTTTGACGACTGCGGATTTTTGTTTCTGTCTGGCGCGATGGCTCTTAGTTCAAAGACGGCTGGGGTGTCCAGTTCGTCCCACCGCTGTGTCATTGTTTCCAGATCGCGCTTGATGTCTTCTGATTGTGGTTGCGCGATTTCGCTGCACATCATATTATACCCCCGTCATGGTTATCTCTTTGACTGTCTTCTCTGCTGACCAGGCCCCGGCGACTGGGAACGCCGGGGTCTTTTTTATGGGCCTCAGAACTCCATGTCGTCAAGCACGACGGCTGCGACAGGTGCGGGCTGCGGGGCGGGTGCTGGCTGCGGTGCCGGTGTGGGTTCCAGCGCGATGCCAGCCGCGACACCTTCCTTCAGCGCGTCTGGGCGTGCGGTCCATTTGACCAGTTCCAGCACCGGGACGACTGTGCTGCCCTTGTTGAACTGGACGAAGCGGCTGTCAGCGTGGCGAAAGACTGGCAGGCTTGTTGCGTCTGGCCGCTGCGACAGGATTGGCGATATGGCTTCCAGCGCGAGCCAGACGGACGATCCTGCCTGTTCCCAGATGGCCGTTTTACCGCCGCCCAGCGCGACTGGGATGCTGAATCCCTTTTTATAGTCGTCGCCAGGTTTCGGCATCATCTGCGACACGCTTTGGTTCCATTTCCATTCAGGTGCCACGCCCGCGATGCCCTCGCTGTGCTGCCATCCGGTCTTGATGGCGTCGATGTCGAACACCAGTCCTTTGGATGCGTCGAAGGGTGTCTTGCCGTCTGTGCTTCGGATGTAGAAGCTGCGCTGCGGGACCGCACCATCGCGGGTGCCGAGTGCCGACCATGCGAGGAACGGGCCTGCTACGCTGTCGCTTCCAAGATCAAGATTAAACATTTTTGTCGCCTTTCATTGCTGACGTTGTTGCCCGCTGTAGCCCAGCGGTCAGGCATTCACGGCATCAGCCGTAGAATTGATCGCGAAGGTCTTCGGACCCTCGCCAGTAAAAGCTGTCGGGATTGTGCGGCACGATCAGCCGCGCAGTCTCCTTGTCGGTATGGCGCAGGAAAGCCTCTATCCTGGTGATTTGTTTTTTGGCCTTGGCCAGTATCTCGACCACGTCACCGTCTTCCAGCATGGCAGCTTTTTTGGCGCTGCAATAGAGAAATTTGACGCCCATGTTGCCCTTGGCCTTTTGGTATATCCCGCGTTGCAACTGATGTTCGGGAGACATGCTGGACGGCACGCGGGTCGTGGTTTTAAGGTCGATCACGACGCCGTGCTGCGGAAAGACAAGATCGAGATAGCCTATGACAGGGATTTCCCAGCCATCGCCCTTGGCGGTGATGCTGATTTTTTCCTGACCGCCCTCTGCCGGGAACTCTGGCTTGCCGAACTCCATCAGTTCTTCAACGGCAAGCTGGATCATGGGCTGGATTAGATCGCGCTCCTTGGTGGTGGTTTCGTCACCGATCAGAAACCGCTGATCAAACTTGTCCAGCGCGGCCTTTATCGCATCTTGTTCCGATCCGCCTTGCAGCGTGGCAACCACCGCATGCTCGACGCAGATGCCCCGCCACGGTGCTGGCCCCATTGGGGTTCGTAGACCGTGCAGGTACTGCATCACCCAGACATCCGGTGCGTTGGACCAGAGATTGATTGACGATGCCGAAAGGTGGTCAATGCTGTGTTTCTCGAAACCGTTCATCAGCCCAGTTCCTTGTGCAGCAGTTCAAGCGCGTTGATTACCTTTCTGATCTGCCCGCCCACATCACCGCAGTTGATGTCGCCAGCCGCGAAGCCTGCCGTTTCTGCCGCATCTTCCCAGCGCTCATAGGGCTGCGGGCAGTCTTCGCTTTCAAAATAATCCTGCGCACGGCACAAGGCCATCTCAAGCAAATCCGCTGCGTCATTGATCTGGCCGATGGCCCTGATAACGTCTTGTTTGTTCATATCATCTTCTCCTGTGCATACAGCGCGATCAGCGCCGCCTCTGCGCGGCCATCGTCTTTGGCCCGCTTGAACATGTCAGCCCGCTCTGGAAACCGCTGCATGGCCAGCCCACGCGACACGCCCTTGTCTCTCGTCAGACCAAAGTGGCCCTTCCACTTGCTTGGCGTCACGAACTGCGTGGGTATCTTGTGGCCTGCCAGCGCCATCTGGATGGCACCGTAGCCCTGCCCGAAACGGAACATGGACACAACGCCTTGGCCGCGCATAGCGCCGACCTGTTCGACCACTGCCATGTGCTGGCCGTCATTCTCCGGTGCCAGCAGGTCGAACAGCGTGTGCAGGTCCAGTTCGACCTTGCCCTTGCTGTTGGGAACTGTCGGCATGTCGTACAGGTGCAGCGCACGGGCGGCTGGCCGCCATATTGCGATGGCACCCGAATAGCCGGGATCGATGCCGTAGATCACCATCAGCTTGCGGCCTGCCTTGCCACTTTAAGCGCAGCCCAGCGCATGAACGTGGCCATTGGGATGCCCTCCTTTGCGGCGGCTGCCTTGATTTCGTCTCGTTCCTCATCTGTCAGAGGAACATTGTTTGATGTCCGAATTGTTTGCATGGTCGCTCCTTTCATGCCTAGACCTTATGCGCAGAAAAAAAATACGTCAAGCGCAAAAAATGAGTTGACGCAGTGCAAAGTCTTATCGTAAGGTCAGGTCATACCGAGCAGCAACGGACCCGGCAACCAAACGGAGGAAAGACAGATGAAAGTCACACAGTCACACAATCTTGGCGAGGGCTTCCACGCGCATCTGCGCGACGATGGTAGCCTCCTGATTACGGGCAAGTGGGCAGAGGACACCATCTTGCTCGAAAAACAGAGCGTCGATCTGCTGCGGCAAATTATGGCGGGGGAGGGGCGCTAAATGAGACGCTTGACCCAGATATTTAAGACGCTGGAGGAGGCCGAGGCTTTTGCGGTCTCACTCCCGGCTGGATCAGAACAGGTGGTTGTCCCGGTGAAAAACACCGAGGATTTCCGCCTTGGCTGCACTACGGCTCAATGTCGGACGATGTGGGTCAACGTGCATTACAACGATAAACCATTGCCGTGGCGGCGATAACCACACCGCCGGGGCCACGCGCCCAGGCAACCAACCTTTCCCCGGACGCGGTTTTTCCTCTTTGCCGCCGCGTCCCAACTGCTGGGGGATGTATCCTCCCTGACATCCCCCAGCTTTTTTTGGAGATGAGACCATGCTCAGAGTGCTTGATCTGTTCAGCGGCATCGGTGGCTTCAGCCTTGGGCTGGAGCGCACGGGTGGCTTTGAGACGGTCGCGTTCTGCGAGTATGAACCATTCCCCCGCGCGGTGCTGGCCAAGCACTGGCCGAATGTGCCGTGTTTTCCTGACGTGCGAACATTGAAAGGATCGGACATTGACGGACCAGTTGACGTTATTTGCGGCGGATACCCATGCCAGCCTTTCTCCACTGCCGGGAAGCGCAGAGGCAAGGAAGATGACCGCCACCTCTGGCCAGAATTTAGTCGGCTCGTGGCTGAACTCCGGCCCTCTTGGGTCATTGGAGAGAACGTTGCTGGCCACATCAGCATGGGCCTCGACGACGTGCTTTCTGACTTGGAGGGACAAGGTTACGCCTGCCGGTCGTTTGTTATTCCAGCTTGCGCCGTTGACGCACCGCACAGAAGAGACAGGGTTTGGACTGTGGCCAACGCCTCGGGCATGCAGCGTGATGGCGGCGAACATTACGACAGCGGCCATTCAGAAGGCACCAGAGCGGTTCAAGAGGTTCCGAAACCTAGAAACCGCAGTGGTGATCAAGATGTGGCCCACACCAACGACGCGGGACTACAAGGGCGGAAGGAAGCCAGAAACCCTGGAAGCCAGCGGCAGGGGCGCAACGAACTCACTAAACGACGCCGTAACATTGAGAGATCAACATGGTGCCCTGAACCCAACGTGGATCGAGTGGGTCATGGGGTTCCCAGAAGGGTGGACCGACTTAAAGCCCTCGGAAATGCCGTCGTCCCGCAAATCCCAGAAATGATCGGATACGCAATTCTTGAAGCAGAGAAGGAAAGACCATGAAAATCAGAACACTAATCATCGACACAATTGGGCTGGCCGCGCTGTTCACAGCCTGCGCTGGCTTGCCGCTGATCCTGTGGGGGCTGGCATGACACGCGAACAAATTGAGCGTCTGATTGATCAGGAGACTGAGGCCGTAAACAACCTGAGCAAAAAATATCAGGGCGTCAGGCCAAGCTGGGTAAGCACAGAACTGGCGATTATGACGGCGCAGATTAAAGAATTGAAAAACCAACTGGGAGAATGAAAAATGGACTACAGTCGTGAGATCGTAGCTACGATTGCAGAAATCGAGAAACACCTTGCCGCGCCCACAACCGGCAATATAGGCCGAAAAATACGACGCTTTGCCTGCACTGTTGCTCATTACATGGAAGGCTTGGAGTCGGCTGGTTTGTGCAGTCGTACAGGGACGCAGGAGCGTCCAATCTACAAACTGACCGAGAAGGGGTGGTCGATGGTTGGCGGAAAACCCTTTTGGATGGAGTGATGGCTATGGGAAGTTTCAATAGCGTGTATCTTGCAAAACTGGGCCAATCGTCCCAGCAGTTCCAGCAGCTTCAGTCCGCAGAAGAACTGGCGCGAAATCTCGTCACCGCTTTCGACGGCGACGACCGGGACTGCTACAACTGGCTCGACGTTTTGATCAAGCACGTCGGTAAGGAATTGAGAAAATGAAACAAGAGCAAGAAGCAAAGCTCGGCAAGGCGATGGTCGCATACGAGCGGGTTATGTACGCACAGAAAAAGCGCGGCCCTCTCCCCTGTGACCGCAGCGCCTTGCCGAGAAAAGAAGCCGTCGAGAACTACATTCGCAGGATCGGGGTAGTCCGGTCTTGTGATGTGGCGCACCATTTCAATTGCTCTGTCAATTACGCCTCCAAGGTGATTTCGAGATGCAAGGGATTGGTAATCACACCCGTGCCGGGATCAAGCACCGGAGCGGTGTACTATTCTTTTGAAGAGGGAGATGTGACGTGAATATGAAAGCCGCGAAAGCTAAGTTCGACTTGCGTTTCGGAGCCGTGCGAGAGGTGTTCACCAATACTGAAACAGACTTTATGTACTGGGTGTTCCAGAAATCGAGCGAGTACGACAGCATTGCAGAGTGGTTGCGAGAACTGGCCTTAGAAGAATATTACAAAGAGACAAAACAATGACAGTGATCGACGATATCATCAACGCCCCGCCTTTGCTGAAGCCGGATGAGATCAGGGAGTTGCGCAGCCTGGCGTCAGCGCTGCCCTCGGCAGAGGGAGGAACGATACTACTCGGCGACAATGGGTTCGCGACAGCCCTCGCCTTTGTCATTCTCGTTGGTTTGGAAACGTTGGACGCGAAGTAAGAAAACGCTCGTCGGCACCCCCAGTGCTGATAAGTGCCAGCGGCGGCGGATAC
>Ga0208004_1000977_pt1 | contig 11107 bp, 10 predicted proteins | sample DEB08_DNA_6_FD_184522 | JGI IMG/M metagenome (GOLD analysis project Ga0208004, IMG submission 184522) | Aqueous microbial communities from the Delaware River and Bay under freshwater to marine salinity gradient to study organic matter... | ecosystem: Environmental > Aquatic > Marine > Coastal ...
ATGAAAGATAATATAAATACAGATAAGAATGTCCGTTTTAAACGTCACAAGGACGCTCGTTGGTTTAACGTTTTAAATCCAACAATGGCTTTGGAAGAAGACCGTTGGAGAAAGTTTACTCAGAAAGGCTTAGCATTCTTCTTTGGTGATAAGATTGTGCATGATTACGTCACAGAAATGATCCAATGGGAACTGAAGCGCTTTGCAATTCGGGCAGAACGAGAAACCGAGCCGAGTGTGCGCTTCTTTCGACAATCTTTTAACGCCTTCACTATATGGATGGAGCTGATGAACTCCCACATTCATCACGGAGACTGTCAACGACTGACGACTGTATCGTCAATCATTGATAAGTACGGAATTTCTCGAAACACAGTAAAACGTATATTAGCGCAAGCAATTGAAGCTGGCTGGGCGACAGAATATCAGCCGACAGAAGACTGTCCTTGTATTCACTATGAAGCCACAGAGCAGTGTATGCTTGAGTTTTTTAAACGTGTGAAACGAGAAAGCACACTTTTCGATGATAGTTTCCACCAAACATCACTAGCATTCCAGAAGCTTCTGGACTTTGAAAAGTATATTGAAGATAAACGACACATAGGTTGATTTAGCGTCAACGACTGACACCGGAAGTGTCAACTATGGATACTTCCCACAGTAACCTCTCTGGTCTAAAATAAGGCCAGTGAGGTTTTTTATTTCTATAATCGTTAAGACGCTCAGACTGTCTCAAATCGTCTGTTTATTCATAGGTCAACTCCATGGCGACCTATAAAGTATACTAATGATTAAACGGGAGCAGAAATGGGTATAGCAACGAATAACTATAGAGAACTTGAGAGAACTCAGGTCGACAGAGAGCAGAGTATGCTGAATGAGGGCCGTGAGAGGTACCACAGACGTAACGATCAGCAGCATCCTTCAAACAGAAACGTAGAACACTCCTTAGTGACTAATGCTATCGAGAGAGTCTCTACAGAGATAACTAGAGCTATTAAAGAAGAAGAGCATAGACTAGGCAAAAGATGCACTAGTTTCAAAAGTGAATGGTTTGATGACTTAGTTTTGCTAGATGCGGATATCTTAGCTTACATAAGTTTAAACCAATGTTTTAATCATGCGAGTATTAAGAATACCTTTACTCAGACCTTGGTTGCAATTGGGACTAGGGTAGAGCTTGAGGTTTGGTCGGCTGGCTTAAGAGAGTTCGATAGGCACATAGGTAAACTTGTGACGAACCAGGCTACCTCTGGTCACTCTAGTTTTGAATACCGAAGGAGGAATGCCCTAAGAGCTGCCTCCAAGTTTGGCTACCAGAGGGACAAATGGACAAGGAAGAAGAAGGTCAAATGTGCATCAGTATTGCTTAATGCAGTGTTGTCGCATTCTGATCTCTTTGAGATCTTTGAGACAGGTAGCTTTAAAGATACTAAGAGGTTTGTCGTATTAACTGATGTTGCTTACGAGTTAGTAAAGGATGGGAACTTTGATGCCTCTTTTACAGAGCCAATGTTCTCAACTATGGTATGCCCTCCTAGACCATGGGTATCGACGTCCACTGGTTGTTACTTAGATCCGGCACTCAATCAGACGGTTCCATTAGTCAGGCAAGCATCTAAAGCTCAAATGAAAGCAATTAAGCACGACTTTGATCAATGTGCATCTGGAGAAGTACCTAAGTATATCAAAGCTCTTAATATACTCCAGGCTACACCTCTTCAGATTAACAAGACAGTCTTAGAAACAGTGGTCTGGTGTTGGGAGGGATCTAAGAAGTTTGGCTCGTTCCCCAGTTCTGAAGAGTTGCCCAAGCCAGAGAAGTTGAGTGATGAAGTCTGGGCTAGTCTTACCGACAATCAAAAGGCAGCTAAGCGTCAGGATGGTCGAGATTGGAGACAGAACGTCCTCGATGTCAAAGCAAGCCAATGCATTATGCAACAGACCCTAGCGACCTCTAAAGAGATGCTAGGTTACGATAGATTCTACTTACCTTGGAACTTTGATTTCAGAGGCCGGTTGTACCCAGTTTCAATCTTTAACTATCATCGAGACGACTGTGTAAAAGCTCAGTTTCAGTTTGCTGATGGTAAACCCCTGGGAGAGTATGGAGCAGCTTGGCTTATGATCCATTTAGCAAACGTAGGTGATTTCAATAAGATATCAAAGCAACCTCTCCAAGAGAGAGTAAGGTGGGTTGAAGACAACCAAGCGATGATAGAGAAGGTTGGTCGATACCCGAAAGAGAGCTTTGAGATCTGGAAGAAAGCCGACAAGCCTTTTCAGTTTATCGCAGCTTGTGAAGCTTACTGTGGTTACCTTGACGAGGGTGATAGCTATGTCTGTCACATAGCACCTAGTCTCGATGGTACGAACTCTGGCACACAACACTATGCAGCTATCCTTAGATCTAAAAAGGATGGAGCGATGGTAAACCTTACCAAGTCAAATGAAGTCCAGGATATCTATAAGATTGTAGCTGATGCCGTTACCTCCAGAATAAAGACCGAGAAGTCTGAGTTTAAGAAGAGGTGGTTAGACTACAAGATAAGCCGAAGTGTAACCAAAAGAAACACAATGGTTTATTCATACTCATCCACACCAATTGGTATGTCGAACCAACTACAAGAGGACCTTATGGATAAACTCCAGAAGGATAAGATGTATGGCCTTATCAAAGACCATCCTTTCGGCGACAGCGTTAGTCAAAAGAAACACTGTAACTGGTTGGCTAATATCAATTACGAGGAGATAGGTAAGATCTTAAGTTCAGTTCGGGACGGTATGAAGTTCCTCCAGGCAGCTGCTCACACACTCGCTCTTGAAAACAAGAGTTGTCGTTGGAGATCCCCATCTGGCTTTCCAGCCGTCCAGAACTATACAAAGTGGACTAAGACGAAGGTACGCATCTATTTGTATGATCGAGAAGCCAAGATTAACAAGCGATCTCAGGTTACCGTCAAAGGACCAGAACCAACTAAAACTGACAGTCGAAAAGCGAAGTCGTCTATAGCTGCTAACTGGATTCATAGTTGTGATGCAGCTCACATGGTTAATACAATATTACTGTCGTATGAGCATGGTCTTAGAGACTTTATGGTGATCCATGATAGCTTCGCTACAACGGCCTGTAACACCATTGATTTGTTCCAGATAGTCAGAGAGGCATTCGTCAGCCAATACACCGGTGAGTGCCCCTTAGAGAGCTTCTTAGAGGGTGTCAGGCAGCAGTTAAATGACCCTACTGATGCAAGGCTTTTAGAAGTACCTCCAAAGGGTGATTTAGACATCTATGAGGTCTTAGAAAGCGACTACTGTTTCAGTTAAAAACTCCATGGTCACCTATAAAGTATATACAATTCTGTATTGCTCCAAATGGAAACCAAAGGAGACAGCCAAGATGGCTAACACTAAACCTAAATTTCAAACTGACTTAGGATATGTCAGATACGTTTACCTTAACCGAAAGGACACTGAGTTCAAAGAGGACGGTGAATACAAAGTCCAAATCAACCAGGACAAGAAAGCTGCCGAAGCTTTAAAAACCAGAGTCTTTGAGGCAATCAAAGAAGCCGGCATGGATGGCAATAAGAAGATCCAGCTGCCCTGGCAAACAGGAGCTGGTGCCGACATTGTTGATGATGAAGGAAAGCTCTTCTTTAAATGTCGAAGTGCCTACGATCCAAAGTTCTACGATAAGGATGGAAACCCTATCTTAATGAGTAAGGTCCCAGCTATCTGGGCTGGTTCAGTTCTGAGAATAGGTGGGTACATCAATGTCTACAAAAACAGTGGTAACGCTGGGGCTAGTCTACTGATTAACAAAGTCCAAATATCTTCTATTGTTCAAAGCGCTGACGATGGCTTTGATGCCGTAGATGGAGAGTTCATAGGTGACCTCGATGAGGGCATGGATGAGATCGAAGACGCAGCGAGGTTTTAGGAGCGGATTAGAGGACAAGATAGCTGAGCAAATTAAGATAGCTGGCCTTAGTGTCCTCTATGAAACCGACAAGATCAATTATGTCGTCCCGGCAAGATCAGCGAAATACACTCCTGATTTCAGGCTAGGTAACTTCTATGTCGAGACTAAAGGTCTATGGACAACCCAAGACAGGCATAAGCACCTGTTAATCAAAGACCAACACCCTGACATAGATATAAGGTTTGTCTTTTCCAACCAGAACGCGAAACTCTATAAGGGTTCCCCGACTTCTTATGCGATGTATTGTGAAAAACACGGGTTCATATACTCACATAAGTGGATTCCGGAGAACTGGTTGGAAGAGGCAAGGAATACACCAAAATAAGGAAAGGCAAGAGAGCAGCCTACTACTGGGTCACCTTCATGGGTGGCCCTTTTTTATTATCAAATGGGAGAGCATATGTTACAAGAATTAGAAAGCGACAGTGAGTTCGTAACGCATACGCCATGTGAAAAATGCGGCAGCAGCGACGCCAACAGTCTGTACACAGATGGACATACTTACTGCTTCAGCTGCCAGGCTCATGTCCAAGGTCAAGAAGAGGCTGGTAGCTTCGATGTGTTCGAAGATCCAACTATCGATCTTATTGAAGGCTCCTGGACTAACTTAGATAGCCGTAAGATCTCCTATCAAACCTGTAAGAAGTTCGACTATCGCGTTGGGCAATACAAAGGCAAGGCTGTGCAGATTGCAAACTATCGCAATGACAAGGGTCAGGTTGTCGCTCAAAAGATCAGAGACAAAGACAAGAACTTCTCCATCCTCGGTAATGGCAAAGGCATGACGCTATTTGGCAGCCACAGATGGCGAACAGGTAAAAAGATAATCATTTGCGAAGGTGAAATAGACGCCATGAGCGTGGCACAAGTCATAAAATCTCCCTCATGGGCTTGTGTCTCATTACCTAATGGTGCTCCCTCCGCGAAAAAGTCGATCAAGAGAAACTGGGATTACCTCCTCGGTTTTGAAGAGATCGTCTTATGCTTTGATCAGGATGAGCCTGGTCAAGCAGCTGCACAGGAATGTGCAGAAGTTCTCCCCCTCGGTAAAACATCAATTGTGACTCTCCCACACAATCATGATGCCAACGAACTGTTGGTCCGAGGGGAAGAACATGAATTAGTCAAAGCCATCTTTAATGCAAAGCCTTATAGGCCGGATGGTGTAATAGCCGCACTAGATCTCAGATCCGAGATTGCACAGACCGACGCGGCTTCGGACGTTTGCTACCCATTTGCTAGGCTCAACGAGATTTCGAAGGGCTTAAGAACGAGTAGCCTCGTGACAATCGCAGCCGGATCTGGGGTCGGTAAATCAACCTTAGTTCGAGAGATCTTCTACCACCTTCACCGCCAGAACCAGAAGTGCGGTATGATCATGCTGGAAGAGACAACTAAGAGGACACTACAGGGCCTCGTTGGCCTTCACCTCAATAAGAACATTACTGTCGACTACGAGGCTGCCACTGAAGATGAAATCAAAGGTGGCTTCGATGATCTCTTTACCCAAGACCATCAGATCTATCTCTATGATCACTGGGGCAGCAATGACTTTGAGACAATCTTAAACCGCATCAGATACATGGCCCAGGTACTCGAATGTAAGTGGGTATGCCTAGACCATGTCTCAATCTTAGTGAGTGCCTTGACTGGTAATGTCAGTGATGAGCGTCGGTTGATTGATGAAGTCATGACGAGGCTTAGAACCTTAGTCCAAGAGGTGGACATAGGCATGATCCTGGTTAGCCACCTCAAACGACCTCAATCAGAGGCTGGACATGAGGGTGGAGCTAAAGTTCACCTATCGCAGCTACGAGGTAGTCACGCCCTCGCACAGCTAGCAGATCAATGCATTGGCCTTGAGATCGATGCTGAAGATCCAACTTCAGACACTCGAAACATCGTGATGCTTAAGAACAGATTTACTGGTGAGGTCGGCTTCGCCGGAACACTGAAATACAACAGAGAAACAGGTCGGCTCATCGATACCGACGATATGACTGTTGCCCCATTCTAACAACTAAAAACATCGATTTCAAAAGGAGAGCAGCATGGATGATAAAGAAGACCTAAAAGTCTACGTTAAAGCTATTCGCAGAACAGCGGATATCTTATTAAAAGACGCCCACAGAACACCAAGAAGATTAACGATGGCTCAGAGAGCCCAAAGCATCATCTCATTGTGTGATTCCTTAGATGAGAAGTTAGATCGGAGCTAAAATGATGAAGCGCATCGCATTCGATATTGAGACTAATGGCCTCCTAGATACCATGAATAAGATCCACTGTATTTGCATGATTGACCTCGATACCCATGAGGAACATTCCTATGGACCAGAGCAGATTGATGAGGCTGTAACTTTACTCAGAAATGCCGATTATATTGTCGGTCATAACATCATAAACTTCGATATTCCGGCGATTAAAATAGTCTATCCAATGTTCGAGCCTCTAGGCACCATCAGAGACACTCTGGTCATGTCTAGACTGGTGAAAGCGAACCTCGTTGCGGATGACGCCATGGAGCAGAAAACAGGCCTCAGCAAGCGTCTCTGGGGCTCTCACAGCCTCAAAGCTTGGGGTCTAAGAACAGGGTTACACAAGGGTGATTTCGATGGTGGAGACTGGCAGACTTACTCGCCAGAAATGCTTGAGTATTGCCTTCAGGATGTCAGAGTTACAGTGCATATCCTGGCCTTCTTCGTGAGGTATGGATTTAGCGATGAGAGCTTCGAGTTAGAGCATGAGTTAGCTCACGTTTCCCTGGCGATTGGTAACAATGGCTGGACGTTCGATATGGAGAAGGCGACTGAGCTTTATGCTAAACTAGCGAAACGTCGGTCTACTTTAGAAGACGAGCTGCAAACATTGTTTGAACCTTGGGAAGAGTACGAAGAGTTCATTCCTAAAGCAAATAATAAGACGAGAGGCTATGTCAAAGGTGAGCCGTTTACGAAAGTTAAGGTTGTACACTTCAATCCTAACTCTAGAGCGCACATCGCTCGCTGCCTCATCGAGAAATACGGTTGGAAGCCTAAAGTATATTCAACGTTAGGTTCAGTTACTATTGATGAGACAATCTTATCCGCTCTTCATTATCCAGAGGCACAGAAACTCGCTGAGTACTTCATGCTCGCTAAACGCCTGGGACAGCTGGCTGAAGGTAAGCAAGCTTGGATGAAGGTGCAAAAGAATGGCATCATCAAACATACGATTATCTCCGGAGGCACTATAAGCGGAAGAGCATCACACCGTGGCCCCAACATGGCCCAGGTGCCTCGTGCTTCAGCACCATACGGTAAAGAATGTCGTGATCTATTCTCAGCTCCTAAAGGCTGGATGATGTGTGGCAGTGACTTATCTGGAATCGAATTACGGCTATTAGCTCACTACCTCGATGATGGAGGAACTTATGCCAAACAGATTCTAGAAGGAGACATCCACACCTACAATCAAAAGGCAGCTGGCTTAGAGAGCCGGGACCAAGCCAAGACCTTTATCTATTCTACGATCTATGGGGGAGGCGACAAAAGAGTAGGTGAAATAGCTGGAGGTAATGCCAAAGACGGCAAGAGACTTAAAGCTCAGTTTGATAAAGCAGTCCCAGCCTTCAAAAGATTAAAGAACGAATTAAACAATGCAGCTCAACGTGGTCACTTGATCGGCTTAGATGGTCGATTGCTTTTCTGTCGGTCACCACATCGGCAACTTAGTCAGCTGCTCCAATCAGCAGCAGCCCTCGTCTGTAAGAAGTGGGTTGCCCTAATCCAAGCAGAGATCGGTGATACATTACCCGGTCAAGCCTTTGTCATGGGCTGGATCCACGATGAGGTGCAGATTGCTTGCAAGACAGAAAGAATAGCAAATCATGTCGGTGATATCACTAGACGAATGGCGGAAGAAACAGGCCGTCATTTCAAACTTAAAATCCCCATTGCCTCAGAATATTCCCTGGGACAAACTTGGAGTGAAACGCACTGAGGATATTGATCCTCGAACAGCAAACATCTTCGCCTTGTTCATCGTACTCGATAGAGCCTGGCGTAAACCATTCTCAATCAAATCTAACTTCGCCAGGCAAGGAGCCATGCACGTTGCAATAGCTGCCTCTGAAGGCTTCATCACGACTAACTTCGGTGATGATACCTGGGGCCGCCATTGGTGCATTACAGAGCGAGGTATGCAAGTAAAGGAAGAGCTAAATGAAGTCGTCAGAGCCGTCATCAACGACCAAGTTGACCCCACCACCGAAGGTGAATGAAGATCCAATTCTACTTATAGATGCCGATCTGTACTTATACAGGTGCTGTGCAGCAGCTGAGCATGAGACAGACTGGGGTGACGATATATGGTCCCTCAGCATCGATCTCAAGGAAGCCAAGTCATACTTTAGAGATATGATTGAGGACTTCTGTAACATCCTCAAGACAGATGAATATATCTTATGTCTAACTGATGGTCAGAACTTTAGAAAAGACCTAGACCCCGGTTACAAGTCTGGTCGTCGCAAGACTAGGAAGCCAGTTGGTTACAAAGCCTTCGTCGATTGGGCTAAGCAAGAGTACCGGTGGTACTCAGCTCCATATTGTGAGGCCGATGATGTCATGGGTATCCTCGCCACTGCTCCTAATAGCAAGGCAATCATTGTCTCTGATGACAAGGACATGAAGACGATACCGGCGAAGATCTACCGTCCTATGTCTGAGGAGCTACTCGACATCACTGAAGACCAGGCAAACTATGCCTTCTACACCCAATGTTTAACCGGAGATCCCACTGATGGATACTACGGCATCAAGGGTGTTGGACCAGTGGCTGCAACTAAGATCTTAGGTAAGAGGCCGGACTGGTCTTTAGTCGAGAACCATTACCTCAAGAAGGGATTAACCAGGGAAGATGCTTTGCTCCAGGCAAGGCTTGCCAGAATACTCCGGTGGTCCGATTGGGACGAGGAGAAATCTATTATTAAACTATGGGAGCCAAAGAGATGAACTTACAGCAGCAGCTTAAACTTCGGTATTCGTTTTCTAATCACAACATGACCTCAGAGGAACAGGAAGTCTTCTGTCGTCTTATGAAGAAGTCGACACCTTACCCAGGCAAATGGAAAGACCGAGGACTACACCGGGGCCACACGACGTGGGGCAACTGGGATAAGAAGGAGTTCCTCCAGGATGGCTAAATGGGGAGAGAAAGAATGGAAGTCTGATGATCAGAAAGAGATCATCAAAAGACCTGACCACTACACCAGGTGGAAGATCGAACCCATCGTCTTCATCATGGAGAATGGTATGTCGTTCTGGAGAGGCAACATAATCAAGTATGTCATGAGAGCTGGTTACAAAGACTACCAGGGACAAGACAGCAAACAATCTGAAATCACTGATCTGAAGAAAGCAGCTCGATACATCGAGATGAGGATCAATCTACTTAAAGGGAATAACGCTAATGATATCTAATCGCCAGTATGGTCCAACTCTAGAGCTGTCTAATGAGATCGACGAAATGAAATACAGACAGACTGGCGAAGACTTCGGTGCCAAGTGTACCAGGATAGCTCATGCCCTCGCTGACAATGATCAACACTTTGATGCTATGAGAGATATCCTTCGTGAGATGAAGTTCCTCCCGGCTGGTCGTGTCCAGAATGCCATGGGTGCAGCTCGACAGACAACAGCCTACAACTGCTTCGTCTCTCAGCAAATTAATGATGACATGGAGTCTATCATGAGTGCTGCTACATCAGCTGCACAGACCATGAGGAAGGGTGGAGGCATTGGTTATGACTTCAGTCACATTAGACCCCGTGGTGACCTCATTAAGAGCTTAGATAGCAAGGCATCAGGACCGGTGTCGTTCATGGGTATCTTCGATGCCATCTGTCAGACGATCAGCTCCTCTGGGGCAAGACGAGGGGCACAGATGGGTGTACTGAGGATCGATCACCCAGACATCATGGAGTTCATCAATGCCAAGCACAACTCAGATAAGCTCACTGGCTTCAACATATCAGTTGGCGTCACTGATAAGTTCATGGAGTGCCTGGATGCTAAGAAGCCATTTGATCTTAAGTTCGAAGGCAAGGTCTACGATAGTGTAGACCCGGTTGGACTATGGGATGCAATCATGAGAGGTACTTGGGACTGGGCTGAGCCAGGTGTCTTATTCATCGACACAATCAATGCAGAGAACAACCTCTACTACTGTGAAGAGATCGCTGCAACGAACCCATGCGGTGAGCAGCCACTCCCACCTTATGGCGCCTGTTTGCTAGGCTCCTTCAATCTAACTCAGTATGTAGGAATGTTAGATGGCTGTGGTCAATTCAACTGGATCGAGTTCGAAGAGGACATAACTCATGTCGTTAGAGCCATGGACAATGTCATTGATAGAACAATCTATCCGCTACCTCATCAAGAAGACGAAGCTAAGAACAAGAGAAGGATGGGCTTGGGTATCACTGGCTTAGCTAATGCTGGATCAATGATGAACCTCGAGTATGGAACAGCTAGCTTCCTCCTGTTCACCAGGCAAGTCCTGGAGATACTGAGGAATGCAGCTTACTCTACATCAGCTGACCTAGCTGAAGAGAAGGGTAGCTTCCCGATGTATCGATCAAAAGACTACCTGAAGAGCAGCTTCATCAAAGAGTTACCTGAGTGGCTACAAGAGAAGATCCGCGCCTTTGGCATCAGGAATAGCCACCTGACATCCATTGCCCCAACCGGGACAATCAGCTTGGTAGCCGACAACATCTCCTCTGGCATCGAGCCACCGTTCTCTAATGAATACACAAGGACATTGACAACCTTTGAGGGCACTAGAACTGAGTTAGTCCAAGACTACGCTTATGCTCGTGGCTTTAAAGGTAAGACAGCCAATGAGATAACAGCTGAGAAGCACCTTGAGGTGTTGTGTGTCGCTAGTCAGTTCGTTGATAGTGCAGTCTCTAAGACCTGTAATGTTGGCGACAGTGTTACCTATGAACAGTTCAAGGATCTGTACCTGGATGCATGGAGGAATGGATGCAAAGGCATCACTACGTTCAGAGCATCAGGTAAACGCTATGGCATCCTCAATGAAGTACCAATGGTGAAGACTGATGAGGAAGAAGAGAAGGAG
>Ga0208004_1000981_pt1 | contig 11089 bp, 8 predicted proteins | sample DEB08_DNA_6_FD_184522 | JGI IMG/M metagenome (GOLD analysis project Ga0208004, IMG submission 184522) | Aqueous microbial communities from the Delaware River and Bay under freshwater to marine salinity gradient to study organic matter... | ecosystem: Environmental > Aquatic > Marine > Coastal ...
ACCGATTCTGTTTACACACAATATACTAGCTCTGCTTTTGTTGATGCTGTGCCTGTTGAGATGTATGTAAAGAATGTTTTAGGTTTTGCTGGCGAGGGCGACTTTGTTTCCAGATTTGGATTAGAGATTAGAGATCAAGTTACATTTACCATTTCTAAAAAAAGATTCGAAGTAGAAGTAGCTAATGGGTCTTTTGTAAACACATACTCTTCTGCAAACGTAGAAGTTTCTAATGGAAACTATACCGACGAAGCTATCTCCATAACAAGACCAAGAGAAGGAGACGTTCTCTACTTTCCTCTCTCTAACACCTTCTTTGAAATCAAATATGTTGAAAATGAAGAAGTGTTTTATCCGTTAGGCAAGCTTCAGACATATGATCTTAGATGCGAGACTATGGAATACGGTGGTCAGATCTTTGCTACTGGAAACTCAACTCTTGATGGTTACATGGCTGGTCTGTCACTTGGAGTAGAATCTGGAAATACATCATCTGGAGCTAACAACGTTGCTGGAGCTATCAACTTTAACATCCAACAAGAGTTTGATCAGATAGTAGACTTTACAGAAAACGATCCGTTTGCAAGTGGACAGTACTAATGTTAGGGCATATCTTTTTTCACGACCTTATAAGAAAGTATGTAGTTACTTTTGGTACATTGTTTAACGATATTAAGTTAAGAAGAACCAACAGACTAGGTGCAGTTGTTCAAACTATTGAGGTTCCTCTCACCTATGGTCCGAGAGATAAGTTTGTAACGAGGCTTCAGCAAGATCCTGATCTGAGTGCTCAGACAGGTTTGACACTTCCAAGAATTTCTTTTGAAATTGTTAGAATGGGTTTTGATCCTTCTAGACAGCTTCCTGCAACTAATAAAATTATTCATGATGGGCAAGCTAATAAAGTTAAGAGAGTATTCACTCAAGTCCCTTACGATATTCAATTTGCTCTTAATGTATACTCTATGACAAACGAAGACGGTGTAAGAATTGTAGAGCAAATTCTTCCTTTCTTTGTTCCTCAGTTTGCTCCTACAGTTCAGCTGTTAGACGAGCCGGAGATGAAGATGGATATACCTATCATTCTCAATGGTATTACTACTCAAGATTTGTATGACGGTTCTTTTGAACAGAGAAGAGTTTTAGTCCATACTATGGACTTTTTAATGAAGGCTTATATGATTGGACCAGTGGTAGAGAAGCCATTGATCCTGTTCGCGAACACTAACTTTAGAATAGATGGATTTAACTCAACTATTGGTACTTCTAATAATGATGTAGAAGCATTTAAGTTTAGACCTGGACAGCTAGCTAACGGATCCCCAACATCCAATGGTGCTCTTTCTGTTGCTGCAAACACCATACTTCCAAATTCCAACTACGGTGTTATTACTACATTCTCTTCAACTGTTATGGCTAACGATTCGGTGATTACAATAGGATGAATAAGAAACAATTGAATGAAGTTCTTAATATAGATGAGTCGGTAGAAATTATTAAACCAGCTCCTCAAGATGATGAAGAAGAAATAGATACTGAATACGAGTATACTAAATCTAATCTTCATCACATTATTGATCGTGGTACTGATGCTTTAGAAGAGATGATAATGATTGCAAAACAATCAGAACAACCTAGAGCATTTGAAGTTGTATCTGGACTTATCAAAAATCTTACAGACGCAAACAAAGATCTTCTTGAACTTAAAAACAAACAAAAAACTCTTAAGGGTGAAAAGGCTACATCTAAGAATGTAACTAATGCTTTGTTTGTAGGCAGCACTGCTGAACTTCAAAAGATGTTGAAGGACGCTAAGAAGAATGGAAAATGATAAGAAGAGTAATTATCTTGGTAACCCCAATCTAAAAAAATCTAATGTAGAAGTACAATACACTAAGAAGCAGATGGCAGAGTACATTAAGTGTGCTGAGGATCCCATCTACTTCTTTAAGAAGTACATTAAGATTGTAAACGTAGATAAGGGTCTTATTAAGTTTAAGCCATACGATTTCCAAGAAGGAATTGTAGAGCTTGCTACCAGCGAAAGATTTGTTATCTGTAAGATGCCTCGTCAGACTGGTAAGACTACTACAATTGCTGCTCTTCTTCTTTGGTATGTTCTGTTTAACGAAAGTTACAACATAGCTATCCTTGCAAACAAGATGCAACAGTCGAGAGAGATTCTAGGAAGAATCCAGCTTGCATATGAACATTTACCCAAGTGGTTGCAACAGGGTGTTCTAGAGTGGAACAAGGGTAACATAGAACTAGAAAACGGATCTAAGATCCTCGCATCCGCTACTTCATCGTCAGCCGTTCGTGGTGGATCGTTTAACTTAGTGTACCTGGATGAGTTTGCATTCGTATCTCCAAACATTCAGGAAGAGTTCTTTTCTTCTGTATATCCTACTATCTCATCCGGTAAGACATCTAAAGTTCTTATCACATCTACTCCTAATGGTTTGGACATGTTCTATCGAATATGGTCTGATTCGGAAAGAGGTAAGAACTCCTATAAGAGAGTTGAAGTAAACTGGTGGGATGTTCCTGGAAGAGATCAGAAGTTCAAAGAACAAACTATCGCCAATACTTCAGAAGAACAGTGGCGAGTTGAATTTGAATGTGAGTTCTTAGGATCTCAGCTAACACTTATCGATCCTTCATTCCTTAGACAAATGTATCCAGACAGACCTACTACCATGAACGATAGGACTGCTATATACAAAGAGCCTGAACCTAATAGAATTTATGTAATGACTTGTGATGTAGCAAGAGGAGTTAATAGAGATAACTCTGCCATTTCTGTTATAGATGTAACAGAGGTACCTTATAAGCTAGTTGCAAGATTTAAAGCAAACGATGTAACAGTACAATACTTCCCAACTATAATTTATGAGCTTGGTAAGAAATACAATGAAGCGTTTGCTATGGTTGAGATCAATGATGTTGGTCAACAAGTAGCAGATATTCTTCAACAAGATCTTGAATATGAGAATATGATCTCCACTACCTTTAAAGGAAGATCTGGTGTATCTATCAGTTCTGGTTTTGGTGGTGTGCATATGGTCAATGGATTGAGAACCACTCTCAAGACCAAGAAGATTGGTTGCTCCAACCTCAAGACTCTATTGGAAAGTGGAAAGCTTCTAGCCAATGATTTTGAAGTAATAAACGAGCTTTCAACTTTTATTTCTAATGGAAATTCCTTTGCAGCAGACAAAGGAAAAACAGACGACCTTGTAATGACTCTTGTTATGTTTGGTTGGATGACAACACAAGATTACTTTAAGAACTTAACAGATACTGACTATGTAAAAGTTCTCAATGAAGAAAAGCATCAAGAGATAGATATGATGTTACCCTTTGGGATGATCGACGATGGTATGGACTTTGATGACGATGGTTGGCGACTTTAACCAATACTTTCTTTTCATAAATATGTCGAGTGCAGTTTCTTAATCTTAAGGAGAATACTATGGCATTTTTAGTAAGTCCAGGAGTTCAGGTCAGGGAGTTTGACCTTACTACTGTCGTCCCCGCAGTAGCAACCACTGAGGGTGCTATCGCTGGCGTCTTTTCATGGGGACCAGTAGAGGAAAGAGTTTTAGTAAGCAGTGAGAAAGATTTGGTAAACAGATTTGGTGAGCCAACTGAGAATAACTTTGAAACATTCTTTACTGCTGCTTCATTCTTAGCTTATGGTAATCAGCTTTACGTTTCCAGAGCAATTGATTCCACAGCATTTAATGCTACTGCAAATGTTGCTGTAGTTGCAAACACATTAGTAAGAAACGACGATCATTATGAGTCGTTAACATTCGGAGATACAGATCTCCTCTACATTGCTAAGTATCCAGGTTCTCTGGGTAACAGCTTACAGATTTCTGTCTGTGATTCAGCAGACGCATATTCTAACAACCACACCAATTCCGATTCCGACACTAGTGTTGCTCTTAAGTTTACTGTAGGCGCTAACACAGCAAACCTTGACATCACTAACAACGTTGATGGATTCTCGACTGCTAACTCGGAAATGACTACAATCAGAGGTAAGCTGAATGTAGGCGACTTACTTGAAATTGGTAATACAACACTTGGCACTCAGTTTATTAGAATTACTGATGTTGGAGCAGCATCCAGAATTGGAACCTCTAACACCTACACCTCCACAGTTAAACTGTCTGAAAGAATGTCACTCATTTCAGATATTACTATGGACACGGTAAAGAGAAGATGGGGCTTCTTTAACTTATTCGATTCCGCTCCAGGAACTTCGGATTATGTCTCCGACAGAAATGCTGGTGGCAACGGTGCTAGAGATGAACTTCATGCAGTAATCATTGACGAAGACGGAGACATTACAGGACAGAAGAGAACTGTACTCGAAACCTTCTCCAACCTGTCCAGAGCCACAGATGCTAAAACAGCAGATGGATCGGCCAACTATTACAAGACTGTAATTAACAATCAGTCTGAGTGGGCTTGGTTTGCTAATGATAGATCTGGAGCAGCTTCTGCTACTGCAGCTAACATCTCAGCTTCTACAAATGAAGATCCTCTTTACCTCTCCTTTACTCAGGGATCAGGTGAAGGTGCTGAGAGCTCTGTATCGCTCGGCGGCCTTCAGACTGCAGCAGACTTCTTTGCTGACCCTGAAGAAGTGGATATATCGATTTTAATGCAAGGTAAAGCAAGAGGCGGAACCAACGGTGAAGCGTTTGCAAACTATCTGATCGACAATGTAGCAGAAAAGAGACTGGATTGTGTTGTAACAGTTTCGCCTGATAGAGCAGACGTAGTGGGAAATAGAATTGATCCACTCAACGATGTGACTACATTTAGAAATGGATTGAGAGCTTCTTCTTACGGTATTTGTGATTCTGGATATAAGTATATGTATGATAAGTACAATGATGTATTCAGATATGTTCCCCTCAATGGTGACATTGCCGGCTTAATGGTTAGAACTGATAACCAAAGAGAGCCTTGGTACTCACCAGCAGGATTTAACAGAGGTGAGATTAAGAATGTAGTTAGACTTGCTTACAATCCAGGTCAAGCTGATAGAGATGTTCTTTACAGAGCAGACATTAACCCTGTTGTCAATTTTAGAAATCAAGGTAATATCTTATTCGGCGACAAGACTCTTCTAGGCAAGCCTTCAGCATTTAGTAGAATCAATGTTAGAAGATTGTTTATTGTACTTGAAAAGGCAATCTCTACTGCCGCTAAGTTTACATTGTTTGAACTGAATGACGAATTTACTAGGGCACAGTTTGTATCTCTGGTCGAGCCATTCTTAAGAACTGTAAAAGGCCGTAGAGGTATCACAGACTTTAGAGTTGTTTGTGATGAATCTAACAACACGGCTGAAGTTATCGACAGAAACGAATTTGTTGGTGACATCTACATTAAACCCGCAAGATCCATTAACTTCATCAGACTTAACTTTGTTGCGGTAAGAACAGGGGTAGCGTTTGAGGAAGTAGTAGGCAGATTTGGAGGCTAAAGTAAATGGCATTTAACATCAACAGTTTCAGAGAAGAGTTAGAGTTCGGTGGCGCTAGAGCGTCACTGTTCTCGATCGAACTTCAAAACCCAGTAGATGGAAGAGGTGACGACAAGATTCGCTTCATGGCTAGGGCAACTGCTCTTCCAACTTCATCTGTTGGATTTAGTGAAATCCCTTACTTTGGTAGAACTATTAAAGTAGCAGGTCAAAGACGATATGATGACTGGCTGATTACAGTTATTAACGACGAAGACTTTGCAGTTAGACATGCTCTCGAAGCTTGGCACAATTCTTTGAATTCTCACGAACCGAATCTTAGAGACGCTGGATACCAAAGACCAGAATCTTACAAAAGAGACGGTCACGTAATTCAATATTCTAAGGCCGGAGATATTCTTAGAAAGTATAAGTTTGTAGGTTGCTTCCCATCAGACCTTTCTGCGATTGGTTTAGACTGGGCACAGGCAGACGTTATTGAAGAATTCCAAGTTAACTTTAAATATGATTATTGGTTGCTTGATGAAAACACTAGTAGATCGACTAACGGTTCGCCTACTGGTAATGAAGGTGAGTTCGTATCTGAAGGTAGAGCTCTCTAATATAAGGTAATATAATGGAAATTTTTGGTTTCAAAATTGAGCGTCTGGATGAGAAGCCAGACCCTAAAGTAAAATCGTTTACCCAACCGGAGTTTGATGATGGCGCAGTCACCGTCAGCACCGGTGGGGTATACGGTACTTACGTGGACCTTGATGGTTCTGTAAGAAACGATGTAGAACTCATTAACAAATATAGAGAAATGATAATGCAACCTGAGGTGGAGGTTGCAGTAGACGATATTATTAACGAAGTAGTTAACCCTGATGAGGCTGGCGATGCACTTAAGATATCTCTCGATAAAGTTAAGTTAAACAGGCCCGTTAAAGAAATCATCTATCAAGAATTCAATAGGATAGTAGATCTTTTACATTTCAGAGAAAAGTCATACGAGATCTTCCGTAAATGGTATGTTGATGGTAGACTCTACTACCATGTAGTCATTAACGAGAATATGCCCGAGGCTGGTATTCAAGAACTTAGATATGTAGATCCAAGAAAGATTAAACGTATCGTAGAGTTTGATGAAAGGAAAGATCAGAAGACTCAGGCTTCTGAAAAAGTAGTTAAGAATGATTACTTTGTATACAGTAACGAAGGGTTTGTTGGTACAAGTGCTTATGCTACTGTGAGACCTCAGAGTGCCACTACTATTAAGATCTCTCCTGATTCTATTGTGTATGCAGACTCTGGCATCATGGACAGATCCAATAAGATGGTTTTGTCTCATTTGCACAAAGCTATCAAACCAGTAAACCAACTTAGAGCTCTTGAAGATGCAGCTGTCATTTACAGGCTGGCAAGAGCACCAGAAAGAAGAATCTTCTACATCGATGTTGGTAACCTTCCCAAGATGAAGGCAGAACAATATCTTCGTGATATGATGCAGAAGCATAAGAACAAACTTGTATACGATGCTTCTTCTGGCGAGATCAGAGATGATCGTAAGTTTATGACAATGCTAGAAGATTACTGGCTTCCTAGAAGAGAAGGTGGTAGAGGTACTGAGATTGGTACACTTCCAGGTGGTACTAACCTTGGTCAGATGGAAGACATTATTTACTTCCAGAAGAAACTTTACAGAGCACTTAATGTTCCTGTTTCTAGAATGGAAGCTGAAGTAGCTTACACGCTTGGTAGAGCTTCTGAGATCAGTAGAGATGAAGTTAAGTTTAACAAGTTTGTAAAAAGACTTAGAGTTAAGTTTAATGAGTTTATCTACTCTTGTTTAAGAACTCAGTTGATTCTTAAAGGTATCATGAACCATACTGAGTTTGAATCTATTAAGAAGGACATCTTAATTAGATATAACGAAAACAACTTCTACACAGAACTCAAAGAAAATGAAATCTTCAGAGAAAGATTAATTACTATGAGAGAGGCAGAAGAGTACAATGGTAAATACTTCTCTACGGACTACATTAAGAAACATATCCTTAGACAATCTGATAAAGATATTGAAAGAATTCAATATCAAATACTAGATGAGTTTAAACAACAACAAGCTTTAGAAGCTCAACTTAATCCTCAGCCCGAAGACTCTTAACAAGGCTAAATAAAGGTAAAGGAGATCTACAATGACACAATATAAAAACCTTATTAAAAATTTAGTAGAAGATGTAGCAAGGGACGATCTTGGTAAAGCAGGTCACACTTTTAAGTCTATTATGGCTTCTAAACTTATGGACAACCTTGCTGAGCAATCAGTTAAAGTTCAAAATCAAATTGCTGAGGCTTATCCAGAAATCTTTGATTCACCAGTTGATGTAGCTGCTGCAACAGGAGCTGCGCCAAGTATTAAAAATTACCCTGCTGATTCTGAAGAAGATAATATCGATCCTGAAGAAGGTAAAGATGAAGGTGATGCTCATTATTCAAAAGGTGAAGACGAAGAAGTATATGAGCAGGTAGTTTATGAGCAAGGTAATTCTGAAGATGAAGAGTTAGACGAAGAAGATAAGCCAGACTTTGCAGACATCGACGGTGACGGTGATGAGGAGGAGTCAATGAATCAGGCTGCGAAGGATAAAGAACAAGGTGCTAGCTGAGAAGAAACTTACAGCAGCAGAAAAGAAAAAGAAAGAAGAGATCGTTTTGGCATTGAAGCGTGACAACCCTAACATGCCAAAAGATCAAATGTATGCTATAGCTACAGCTCAAGCTAAAAAAGTGGCGGAGTCTAAAATGTTGGAAAAGAAAAGGCTACTTCTTACTGATGAAGAACTCGAAGAGGGATCTCCTGAGTTTAACTATGCTATGGCCAAGGCTACTGTAGAAGAACCTGAGAAAAATTTTACTACTATTGGTGGTAAGAAGGTTCGCAAGACTATGGATATTAAGACAGCAAGAAAAATAGTTAAAGAAGTTGAATCGGAAGTCGAAGAATCTCAACAAGACTTTAATTTTAAAGCAAGAATAACTCCACGAGGAGAAACTTTTGAAATTGGTGGTGATGTATTTGTTAAGGAGATGGTAGATCCTCCTAAGCATAGATATGTACACATAGTAGAAAAGCATCTTAATCTTACAGAACAGTTTATACTAGGATCTGTTCCAGGTGAAAAATCAGCAGCCGATAAAGTTGACAATCAAGATTACAATTATGATCATGTTACTTATTTAAGCAGATCTACAAGAGAAGTTAAAGCTAAAAATAATTTTAAACTTTTAACTGATTTGAGAAATTCTTCCTTTGCTACTACTGAGGATGGGTATGGAGTAATTGGTAAGAACTTTAAAGGAAATGCACCCAACAACGTAACATTTCCTATAGTTGTTAGCTCTAAAGTTTTTTCAAGTTTAGAAAACATCAACGGTAGAGGTAACTGGGCTCCGGTGTTTGCTATTCCCCCCAAGGGCGATAGATCGAAAGGTAATTTTCACGAAGGTAATTCTGTAATTTTTAAATGGCAAGGTGTTGATAAATTATCAGAAGCTAAAGATTTAACTTTGCAGCTTATAGATAATGGATTCCACAAAATCAAGTGGGCTGATAATTTTAAGAACCTTGGATTTTTTATCATGGCTGAACATACCGGAGGTTTTGGTAGAACATTATACTTGAGCGCTACTAAAAAAACCATAGATCAAGGATATCAGTATAACCCAGCATGGCAGTTGCACAAAGCCTACTTCGACAAAGGTCATCAGTTGTTTGATAGAAGTTCAGTATTTAGTTCTAGAGGCGCAAATGAAGATTATAATTTTTCTAGAAGCTCTACTAATACTAAAAAGGTAAATTCGCTTGGAGCGTTTGAGACTACTGCATTACCTTCCAGTCAAGCAGACTACGACATTTATAAGAACATGTCATTTACTGCTGGTCCAGGTTCAGCTGGATCCGGAAGTAGCATAGATGTAGATGATGTCATTTATTTGTCTTCTAACTTAGACAGATTAATGTCTGATCCAAGACAGCATAATATAGTTTCTGGAACAGGCAGAGGATTTGGATCAACTGGTCCTATAAACATCTATCAGTTGATTCAAGTTCAGGACAGCGTGTCTGGTAGACTTAAGCCATATAGTACATCATCAGAAGAAGAGAAGCCTAAAGAAAGAGAGCAACAGACTTTGGGTCTAGGACTTGGTTCTCTTCCTAGTCAAGACACACAGACTTCTGTAGCAGCTCCTACATATTCTGCTCCACAATCCACATCGACACAAACATATGTTGACAATGAGCCTATGCAAGGTTACGATGATCCTTCGCAAGTAGCTGCTGGTGCTACTTCTGGTGGAACAGTAGATCCTCGAATCAGTCTTATTGATGAGATAAAATCTATCGCATCATCAAATCAAATTAATATTTCTTCTTTTGAATACAGACGCCTTGAAAGTTTAAGTTATGATGAGTTAATTAATCTTCAAACCAAAATCAACCTCGAGGTAAGAAAAAAATCTCAAAGTGGAGCTGGTGCTACTCAGGCAGCCGAGACTGTTTTGCTGTCTACTATCGTTGGTAACTTTATTAGAAATCAATGGCGCCAGTTAACCAACAAGTGGCAGGGGCAAGTTGATAATGCTTCTCAAACAGCTTTACAAAATGCTACAGATCAGATTAATCAAGCTTTGCAAAACCCTAACAGTCCTATAAGAAAAGCTCTTAAAGATCTACAAGGAGCCTCCACAACTGTACTTACTATTTCAGCTATGGTAGCTGCTGGCTACGGAGCGTGGTGGTTTATTAGAAGACTTCTTAGAGACAGAAACAATAGACGTTTGTCTAAGTACATGTACGGTGATAGAGATGCAAGAAGAGAGATGGAGTATATTATGAGAAGCTCTGGACTAAGAGATGTCCCCAGAGGAGACTTGATGAGGATGATTCCTGAAATGGAAAGATACGAACTATCAATGCCACAACAAAGAAGGCTGTATGACTTATGAAGTTAATCACAGAGCTAAATGAAGAAGTAAAGTTCCTCAAAGAAAACAAGGATGGTAGACCTAACTACTTCATTCAAGGTATTTTTATTCAAGGAAATAAAAAGAATAAGAATGGTAGAGTCTATCCTATGGAGATTCTCGAAAAGGAAGTGAACAAGTATGTCACGGAACTGGTTGAGAAGAAAAGAGCTTTTGGTGAACTTGGTCATCCTGATGGTCCTACTATCAATCTTGATCGAGTTTCTCATATGATAGTTGAGCTGGAAAAGGATGGTGAGAACTTCATCGGTACAGCTAAGATCATGGATACTCCAAACGGTAAGATTGTAAAGGCTCTTATTGACGAGGGTGCATCTTTGGGTGTATCTACAAGAGGAATGGGTTCGCTTAAATCCAGAGGAGAGTTCCAGGAAGTACAGGAAGACTTTTCTTTGGCCACGGCGGCTGACATTGTAGCAGATCCATCTGCTCCTGATGCTTTTGTAAATGGGATCATGGAAGGTGTTGAGTGGGTTTGGGACAATGGTATTTTAAAAGCTTCTACTATCGAGAGGTATGAAGAGATTGTTGAGGAAAAAGTGGCAAAAAGAG
>Ga0208004_1000990_pt1 | contig 11043 bp, 5 predicted proteins | sample DEB08_DNA_6_FD_184522 | JGI IMG/M metagenome (GOLD analysis project Ga0208004, IMG submission 184522) | Aqueous microbial communities from the Delaware River and Bay under freshwater to marine salinity gradient to study organic matter... | ecosystem: Environmental > Aquatic > Marine > Coastal ...
CTTCAAGGCGTTACCATTTCAATCGCCCCGTCGGTGCAAACCCTCGGGGCTTTCCTACCTTTGGGCCATGGATCTCCGGCAACTTTTTTTGCGTCACATCGCCCCCACGACAGAATCCCCCTTGGCATTGGCTTTTAGCCGGGCGGAAGGGGTATTTCTCTACGACGCGGAAGGCCGTGCATACATGGATTTCATCTCGGGTATTGGCGTTTCCAACATTGGCCATGGTCATCCCGAGGTCATCGCTGCCGTCCAAAAACAAGCTGCGGACTACATGCACCTGATGGTCTACGGAGAATACATTCAACAGCCTCAAGTCGGCTATGCTCAGGCCCTCTGCGCCACCCTCCATCCTTCATTGGACTGCGTGTATTGGGGAAATTCCGGGGCGGAGGCCATCGAGGGCGCCTTTAAATTGGCCAAGCGCTGGACCGGTCGCACAGAAATCTGTTCATTTCAAGGCAGCTACCACGGTTCCACCCAAGGCGCATTGTCAGCCATGGGCGATGAAACCTTTAAACGGGCCTATCGACCCTTGCTTCCCGACCACCGTATCCTGCCCTGGGCAGATGCCTCCGCCTTGGAACGCATTACTTCACGTACCGCCGCGGTCGTGGTCGAAATCATTCAGGCCGAATCGGGATACAAGCCGGTTCCTCCCGCATATCTATCCGCCCTCCAAGACCGCTGTCGCGCCGTAGGCGCCCTGCTCATTGTCGATGAAATTCAAACAGGATTCGGTCGGTCGGGGCATCTCTTTGCGCACCAAGGGGTGGGAATCACTCCGGACATCCTATGCCTCGGTAAAGCCCTAGGTGGCGGAATGCCCTTAGGCGCCTTTATTGCCTCTCGTGAAAAAATGCAGAGCCTCGCCCAAAATCCCATGCTCGGGCATCTCACCACCTTTGGTGGGCATCCAGTTAGTTGTGCAGCAGGATGGGCGGCTTTCCGTGTTTTGCAACGGGAAGGGTGGATCGACCACGTGGCTTCCAAGGAAGCGCTCCTGCGCCGCGAACTCTCGCACCTCAGTGAAACGGGTAGGCTTTCTGGTCAAGGACTCCTTCTGGCCCTTCCCCTTGGGGATTTTGACCGCGTGCTTTCCGTGCAGCAAGCCCTCATTCAACAAGGCCTCCTCACGGATTGGTTTTTATTCGAGAATCAAGCCCTTCGCTTGGCACCGCCCTTGTGTATTTCTGAAGAAGAACTTCAGCAAGCTTGCCGCGCCATTCGCCACGCCATACCTTCATAGCCATGAGTGCAGAACGTCCTTCCTCCAATAAGCAGAAACTGGTCAAAGGCTTGATCTTCTTGTCCATTGCTTTCCCCTTCCTCTTTGCGGGTCCCGCCTTTTACTATTGGATCGGTGCGCCGGCCTTGCGGGAAGGCGCCTGGGGCTGGACCGCATTCATTGTTGTCATGATGTTTTCAGCGGCCGCCTTTGCAGTGCGCGGCATTGCCATGATTTTGGACGGATTTTTCGACCACGAATAGGGGTAACGGGCCCCCTGCTCGGTACCAACCCGCTTGCCCTTTTGGATGCCATAAAAAAAGCCGCCCCTTCGGGCGGCTTTCTTCGTTTTATGCTTGTCCCGTTGGACCCCCAAACTGAATGGGGACATGCGGTTGCTCTGTTTCCGAGATGGCTCCATGGCTCGCTTCAAAGCGCTGCACATTTTCTTCCATCGCGCGAATCAAGCGCTTGGCATGTTGGGGAGTCAGAATGACCCGTGCCTTCACGCGCGCCTTAGGTAGTCCGGGCATCATTTGAATGAAGTCCAGAACAAACTCTGAGGGCGAGTGATTGATGACCGCCAAATTGCTGTAGATACCCTCCGCCATTTCAGGCGAAAGCTCAATCTGCAATTGGTTTTCGGGCTCTGTGCTCATATCCGATTATTCCGCTGATTCAACATCCACGGCTTGGCTCGACATCATTTGCTCGTATTCGTCCTTGCTGCCTACTACAGACGTGTAGTAGCGCTTGAGGCCTGTTCCGGCAGGGATGCGGTGACCCACGATGACGTTTTCCTTCAAACCATCCAAGGTGTCGACCTTCGCAGCGATGGCTGCTTCGTTCAATACTTTGGTGGTCTCCTGGAACGACGCCGCAGATACCCATGACTTCGTTTGCAATGATGCACGCGTGATACCCTGCAAGATGAGCTTGGCCGTCGCAGACTGTGCGTCACGCGCTTGAACCAAGGCCTTGTCGGCACGCTTCAACAGAGAATTCTCATCGCGCAAGCGGCGAGAAGAAATCATCATACCTGGCTTCAGTGTTTCGCTGTCGCCGGCATCTTCCACCACCTTCTTATCGAAGATGCGGTCGTTTTCGTTGATGAAGTCAATGGTGTGCTCCAAGTGGCCTTCCAAGAAGGACGTGTCGCCCCCATCCACAATCTCCACTTTGCGCATCATCTGACGAACAATCACCTCAAAGTGCTTGTCGTTGATCTTCACGCCCTGAAGACGGTAAACTTCTTGAATTTCATTCACGAGGTACTCCTGAACCGCCGTCGGACCTTGAATGGCCAAAATATCGGCAGGGGTAATCGCTCCATCGCTCAAGGGGGATCCAGCCCGAACAAAATCGTTTTCTTGTACCAAGATTTGCTTGGACAAGTTGATCAAGTACTTGCGCTGCTCACCGGTACGGCTTTCGATCATGATTTCACGGTTACCGCGCTTGATCTTACCATAGGACACGGTGCCATCAATCTCGGCCACGACAGCTGGGTTCGATGGGTTACGTGCTTCAAACAATTCTGTCACACGGGGAAGACCACCGGTGATGTCACCAGACTTCGCTCCCTTACGTGGGATTTTAACCAACACCTTACCAGACTTGATGTCCTCGCCTTCGTCAACCATCAGGTGTGCGCCAACAGGCAGGGTGTAATGCTTGATTTCGTTCCCTTTCTTGTCCACAACTTGAAGCATGGGAACCAGTTTCTTGTTGCGGCTTTCAGAGATGACTTTGTCTTGGAAACCAGTTTGCTCGTCGATTTCGACCTTGTACGTCACACCTTGAACGATGTCCATGTACGCAATCTTACCTGTATGCTCGGAGATGATGACCGCATTATAGGGGTCCCACGTACAAATCACGTCGCCTTTCTTCACTTTGGATCCACCCTTCACAAGGAGGGTTGAACCGTAAGGAATATTGGCAGTCATGACTGCAATGCCGGTCTTGGCATCAACCACGCGCATTTCGCCCGTACGTCCGATGACAATTTCCGCTTTCTCACCGTCCGCTCCTTCGCTGGCGACCGTACGAACCTCCTCGTATTCGAGGATGCCATCGAATTTGGCCATCAAGCTGCTGATTTCCGAAACGTTACCGGCCGTACCACCCACGTGGAAGGTACGAAGCGTCAACTGTGTTCCAGGCTCACCAATGGATTGGGCGGCGAGAACACCTACAGCTTCACCCGTTTGCACGCCTTTGGCTGTGGCCAAATTGCGGCCGTAGCATTTCGCACAGATACCGCGCTTGCTTTCACAAGTCAAGGGTGAACGAACTGCTACCGATTCAATAGGGCTCTCTTCAATCTTGTCCGCAATGATGTCAGAGATCATCTCACCCGTACGTACATACACTTCACCGGTCAAAGGATTGATTACGTTGGCCAAGGATACTCGGCCTGCAATGCGCTCCTTCAATGTTTCAACGACTTCTTCGTTCTTGCGCAAAGCCTGGATTTCCAGACCGCGAAGCGTTCCACAGTCGTCTTCATTCACGATCACGTCTTGAGCGACGTCGTGGAGACGACGGGTCAAGTAACCCGCGTCAGCCGTCTTCAAGGCCGTATCCGCCAGACCCTTACGGGCACCGTGCGTAGAAATGAAGTACTCCAAGATGGAGAGTCCCTCTTTAAAGTTCGAGATAATTGGGTTTTCAATGATCTCACCACCCGATGAACCGGACTTCTGAGGCTTGGCCATCAAACCACGCATACCGGAGAGCTGACGAATCTGCTCTTTCGATCCACGGGCTCCTGAATCCAACATCATGTAGATGGGGTTGAATCCTTGGCGGTCATTGATCAATTGGTTCATCGCAGCTTGAGTCAAACGCGCGTTCGCGTTGGTCCAAACGTCAATGACCTGGTTGTATCGTTCGTTGTTCGTGATCAGACCCATGTTGTAGTTCATCAAAATGCCCTCCACTTCTGTGTTGGCATCTGTAATGAGGCTGGTCTTGATCTCAGGAACCTGAATGTCACCCAAAGAGAAGGACAATCCACCGCGGAAGGCGTTGGAGTAACCCAAATCTTTCATGTCATCCAAGAACTTCGCAGTACGGGGTACGTCCGTGCGGGTCAAGATGCGCGCAATGATGTCACGCAATGCCTTCTTCGTCAACAATTCGTTGATGAAGCCGACCTCCTTGGGAACCACTTGGTTGAAAAGGACGCGGCCGACACTGGTTTCAATCACTTTGTAAACCAATTCTCCATTGTCGCCGTCCACGAGGGTACGCACTTTCACAATGGCGTTGAGGTCTACGCACTTTTCATTGTATGCAATGTTCACTTCCTCCGCGGAGTAGAAGGTCATGCCTTCGCCCTTGACGGGATCTCCGGGTAGGTTGCGCTTGGCCTTGGTCATGTAGTACAGACCCAAGACCATGTCTTGTGAAGGGACCGTGATAGGTGATCCGTTGGCCGGATTCAAGATATTGTGCGAGGCCAACATCAAGATTTGGGCTTCCAAGATTGCGGCAGGGCCCAAGGGCAAGTGCACAGCCATTTGGTCACCGTCAAAATCCGCGTTGAAGGCCGTACAGGTCAAGGGGTGCAGCTGAATAGCCTTACCCTCGATCATCTTGGGCTGGAAGGACTGGATACCCAGGCGGTGAAGCGTCGGAGCACGGTTCAGAAGAACGGGGTGGCCCTTCATCACGTTTTCCAAGATATCCCACACAACCGCTTCGCGCTTGTCGATGATTTTCTTCGCAGACTTCACCGTTTTCACGATTCCGCGCTCAATCAACTTGCGAACGATAAACGGCTTGTAGAGCTCAGCAGCCATGTCCTTGGGAAGACCACACTCGTGGAGCTTCAAGTCAGGTCCGATAACGATGACCGAACGTGCCGAATAGTCCACACGCTTACCCAAGAGGTTTTGGCGGAAACGACCCTGCTTGCCCTTCAAGCTATCGCTCAAGGACTTCAAGGGACGGTTGCTTTCCGTCTTGACCGCACTGGCTTTGCGGGTATTGTCAAACAAGCTGTCGACCGACTCTTGAAGCATGCGCTTTTCGTTGCGCAAAATCACTTCAGGTGCCTTGATCTCCAACAAACGCTTCAAACGGTTGTTGCGGATGATCACACGGCGGTAGAGATCGTTCAAATCCGAGGTCGCGAAACGTCCACCATCCAAGGGCACCAAGGGGCGCAATTCGGGCGGGATAACGGGGACCACCTTGATGATCATCCACTCGGGCTTGTTCTCCAAGCGCACATTGGCGTCGCGCATGGCTTCCACCACTTGTAGACGCTTCAATGCCTCTTGCTTACGTTGTTGAGAGGTCTCACGGTTCGCGCGGTCGCGCAAATCGTACGACATGGCATCCAAGTCCAAACGCTGAAGCAACATCAACATAGCCTCCGCGCCCATTTTGGCGATGAACTTGTTGGGATCGTTGTCATCCAGGTATTGGTTCTCCATGGGCAAGCGGTCTTGGGCGTCGAGGTACTCCTCTTCGGTCAAGAACTGCATGTGCTCAAAAGGATTGCCTTCATTATCGACCGCCTCACCCGTCTGAATGACGATATAGCGCTCGTAATAAATGATCATGTCCAATTTCTTGGTGGGAATACCCAAAAGGTATCCCAACTTGTTGGGCAAGGAACGGAAGTACCAGATGTGCGCTACAGGCACCACCAAGTTGATGTGGCCAATGCGCTCACGGCGTACTTTCTTCTCCGTCACTTCCACACCACAACGGTCACACACGATGCCCTTGTAGCGGATGCGCTTGTATTTACCGCAAGCACATTCGAAATCCTTCACAGGACCGAAAATGCGCTCACAGAACAAGCCGTCGCGCTCGGGTTTGTGGGTGCGATAGTTGATCGTTTCGGGCTTCAGCACTTCACCGCTGGAGCGCTCCAAAAGGAATTCAGGAGAAGCCAATCCAATGGTGATGGAGTTGAAGCTGCCTGAGGTTTGCTGTTCGATTTTTCGCATGGTATTCTAAATGAGGTTCCCGAAGGGTCGGATTAGTCTAAGGATACTTTCAAGCCAAGGCCTTGCAACTCATGGAGCAAGACATTGAAGGATTCAGGAATACCTGGTTCAGGCATCCGGTCGCCCTTCACAATGGCTTCGTAGGTCTTCGCACGTCCAACGACGTCATCCGACTTCACCGTCAAGATTTCACGCAGGATGTTGGAGGCGCCAAACGCTTCCAAAGCCCAAACTTCCATCTCACCAAAACGCTGTCCACCAAACTGTGCCTTACCACCCAGCGGCTGCTGTGTGATCAGAGAGTACGGTCCAATAGAACGTGCGTGCATCTTATCGTCCACCATGTGGCCGAGTTTTAACATATAGATGACCCCTACCGTCGCCTTTTGGTCAAACGCCTCGCCGGAACCGCCATCATACAATTGCGTGTGTCCGAACATGGGGATGCCTGCGGCTTCCGTGTGCTGGGTGATTTCATCCAAGGTTGCTCCGTCGAAAATCGGCGTTGAGAATTTCTGACCCGTCTTCAGACCAGCCCAACCCAACACGGTCTCATAAATCTGACCGATGTTCATACGAGAAGGTACACCAAGCGGGTTCAAGACGATATCCACGGGTGTTCCGTCCTCCAAGAAAGGCATGTCTTCCTGACGTACAATCTTGGCAACGATACCCTTGTTTCCGTGGCGACCTGCCATCTTATCACCTACTTTCAGCTTGCGCTTTTTGGCGATGATCACTTTGGCCATCTTCACGATACCTGCAGGCAATTCGTCTCCTACGCTGATCGTGAATTTGCGGCGGCGGTGTACACCGGCGACATCGCTCACCTTGATCTTGTAGTTGTGGAGCAGATTGTCGATGAGTTTATTCTTCTCATCGTCCGTGGTCCAGGTTCCGCCCGTCAGGTGCGTGTAGTCTTCTACCGCATTTAGCACTTTCAAGGTGAACTTGGTGCCTTTGGGGATCACCTCTTCGTTCAAGTCGTTGGTCACGCCTTGGGCGGTCTTGCCGCTGACTAATTTGGCCAACTTCTCAATAAAGGTGGTGCGGATCTCCTCCAACTGGGTGGCGAATTCCAAATCCAACGCTTCCAAATCCTCCTTGTCGCGGACACGCTGGCGCTTGTCCTTCATGCTGCGGCTGAAGAGCTTTTTGTCGATCACCACTCCACTCAAAGAGGGAGAAGCCTTCAAGGAAGCGTCTTTCACGTCACCCGCTTTGTCACCAAAGATGGCACGCAAGAGTTTCTCTTCTGGAGAAGGATCGCTTTCCCCTTTCGGCGTGATTTTACCAATGAGGATGTCGCCCGGATTGACTTCAGCTCCGACACGGATAATACCGTTTTCGTCCAAGTCTTTCGTCGCTTCTTCACTCACGTTGGGGATATCGGCGGTCAATTCCTCCATGCCCAACTTGGTGTCGCGCACGTCGAGTGTGTATTCGTCGATGTGGATGGAGGTAAAGATGTCTTCGCGGACAACGCGCTCGTTGATCACGATCGCATCCTCGAAGTTGTACCCCTTCCAAGGCATAAAGGCCACCAATAAGTTGCGGCCCAAAGCCAATTCACCGCCTTGTGTGGCATAACCCTCACAAAGAACCTGGCCCAAGTCCACGCGCTCTCCCGCCGAAACAATCGGCTTCAAGTTGATCGTGGTGCTTTGGTTGGTCTTCAAGAATTTGGTCAATGGGTAGGACTTTGTGGCCGGCTCGAAGCTGACCAATTCTTCGTCCTCCGTGCGATCGTATTCGATCACAATTTCATTGGCGTCCACGTAGCGAACCGTACCAGGCCCTTCCGCATTCACCAAAACGCGCGAGTCGTGGGCCACTTGACGTTCCAATCCGGTTCCCACAATCGGGGCCTCGGGGCGGAGCAAGGGCACCGCCTGGCGCATCATGTTTGATCCCATCAACGCACGGTTGGCGTCGTCGTGCTCCAAGAACGGAATCAAAGAAGCCGAAATCGAAGCGATCTGGTTGGGGGCTACGTCCATCAAATCGACTTTCGCGGGCTCTACAACGGGGAAATCGCCCTCGTCGCGTGCTTTGATTCGATCGTTGACAAACGTGCCATTTTGGTTCAATGGGGCATTCGCCTGGGCAATGACTTTCGCCTCCTCTTCCTCGGCAGAGAGGTACAAGGGAGCGGAGCTCAATTTCACTTGACCGTCCTCTACTTCGCGGTAGGGTGTTTCGATGAAGCCCATGCTGTTCACCTTCGCGTAGACACAGAGAGAAGAAATCAAACCGATGTTGGGTCCTTCTGGCGTTTCAATGGGGCAAAGGCGTCCGTAGTGAGTGTAGTGGACGTCACGAACTTCGAAGCCGGCGCGTTCGCGGCTCAAACCACCGGGTCCGAGAGCGGACAGACGGCGCTTGTGCGTGATTTCAGACAAGGGGTTTGTCTGGTCCATGAATTGGCTCAGCTGATTTGTTCCAAAGAAGGAATTGATCACTGAACTCAAGGTCTTGGCGTTGATCAGGTCGATTGGCGTGAATACCTCGTTGTCGCGCACGTTCATTCGCTCACGGATGGTACGAGCCATGCGGGCTAAGCCCACACCAAATTGATTGGCCATTTGCTCACCTACCGTACGAACACGGCGGTTAGACAAGTGGTCGATGTCGTCGATCTCGGCCTTTGAGTTGATCAACTCAATCAAATACTTGATGATCGAGATGATGTCCTGCTTGGTCAATACCTGCTTCTCCTTCTCGATTTCGAGATTGAGTTTCTTGTTCAAGCGGTACCGGCCTACTTCACCCAAGCTATAGCGCTGCTCGGAGAAGAAAAGTTTGTCAATGATGCCCCGCGCGGTCTCCTCATCCGGTGGTTCAGCATTGCGCAGTTGACGGTAGATGTGCTCCACGGCCTCGATTTCCGAGTTCGTGGGGTCCTTCTGCAACGTATTGTAAATGATGGAGTATTCTCCCTCAATAATATCTTCTTTATGCAACAAAATCGTCGCAACTTCCGCCTCCAAGATCATGTCGACATGCTCCTTCTCCAGGATGGTGTCGCGATCGAGGATCACCTCGTTGCGTTCGATGGATACTACTTCTCCGGTATCTTCATCCACGAAGTCTTCGATCCAGCTCTTCAAGACACGCGCCGCCAATTTGCGGCCGACTGTGCGCTTGAGGCCTGCCTTTGAAACTTTCACTTCTTCGGCTAGGTCAAAAATCTCCAAGATGTCCTTGTCGCGTTCGTATCCGATCGCGCGGAAAAGAGTGGTTACGGGCAACTTCTTTTTCCGGTCGATGTACGCGTACATGACGTTGTTGATGTCCGTAGCAAATTCAATCCAGCTACCCTTGAAGGGGATGACACGTGCCGAGTACAACTTGGTGCCGTTCGCGTGGAAGCTTTGGCCAAAGAAGACACCGGGCGAACGGTGCAGCTGAGAAACAATTACACGCTCGGCTCCGTTCACAATGAACGTACCGCGTGGGGTCATGTAGGGAATGGTTCCCAAGTACACATCCTGGACGATGGTTTCAAAGTCCTCGTGTTCGGGGTCCGTACAGTAAAGCTTGAGACGTGCCTTGAGAGGTACGCTGTAGGTCAGCCCGCGCTCGATGCATTCCATCTCGCTGTAACGGGGGGGATCTACGAAATAATCAATGAATTCCAGTACAAACTGGTTGCGGGAATCCGTAATGGGGAAGTTTTCATTGAAGGTCTTAAACAAGCCTTCATTCGACCGATTTTCCGGTTTGGTATCGATCTGAAAAAAATCCCGGAACGACTTGATTTGGATATCAAGAAAATCCGGGCAATCCGCCTGTGCGAAGGTTGAGGAGAAATTGATTCGCGATTGAACGTGCGCCATGGAGCTCGACAGATTGATGAATATGATTTGAAATACGAAAAGGTTTAGGCCTTGAAACAGCGTTTCAAGGGCCTAAACCTGAGTGGTTGACAGGGCTCTTACTTGAGCTCTACTTCAGCACCAGCCTCTTCAAGTTGCTTCTTGAGGGCTTCTGCTTCGTCTTTGCTAACGCCTTCCTTGATAGGAGCAGGAGCAGCATCAACGGCGTCCTTCGCTTCTTTCAAGCCAAGTCCAGTCAATTCTTTAACGACCTTCACAACGGCCAACTTAGAAGCGCCAGCGCTCTTAAGAATGACGTCGAAAGAAGTCTTCTCTTCAGCAGCCGCGTCGCCACCGCCAGCAGCGGGACCAGCAGCTACAGCTACAGCCGCAGCAGCGGGCTCGATGCCGTATTCTTCTTTGAGGTAGTTTGCGAGTTCATTAACTTCTTTTACGGTCAGGTTGACCAAAGAGTCTCCGAGGTTTTTGATATCAGCCATTTTGGTTGAGTTTGAGATTTCTAATTAAAAAAGCACGTAGTTGGAAGCGTGAGTGCGTACAGGGGTTAGGAATTGCGCTCTTCCAGCGCCTTGATCAAACCAGCGATGGTTTGACCACTGCCAGCCTGGAGTCCCGAAATAACATTCTTCATTGGGCTCTGCAAAAGCAGGATAACGTCCCCAATCAATTCGTTCTTCGACTTCAAGCTAGTCAATGCATCAAGCTGAGTGTCGCCAATGAAAATGGCTTCCTCGACATAGGCTCCCTTCAAGATGGGCTTGGGGCTCTTCTTGCGGAATTCCTTGATCAATTTAGCGGGGGCATTGCCTGCCTCAGCCATCATGATGCTTGAGTTGCCCTTGAGGACGTCCGAGAGCTCACCAAAATCCTTGGTGGAGCGCTCCATGGCCTTCTTCAAGAGGGCGTTCTTGACCACGGTCATTTTGATGTCGGCTTTGTGGCAGGCACGACGCAAGTTGCTCGTGTTTTCTGCATCCAATCCGGCAATGTCCGTGATGTACACCGT
>Ga0208004_1001003_pt1 | contig 10968 bp, 11 predicted proteins | sample DEB08_DNA_6_FD_184522 | JGI IMG/M metagenome (GOLD analysis project Ga0208004, IMG submission 184522) | Aqueous microbial communities from the Delaware River and Bay under freshwater to marine salinity gradient to study organic matter... | ecosystem: Environmental > Aquatic > Marine > Coastal ...
TGGGAGCGTGTTGTTATGTTTAAAGATAATTCAATTTAATAATAGGATATTATTAGCATGGCAAGACTTAAACTACTAAAACCACCAAAGAGTATGCAACAAGGTGGCACAGCATTAGAGCAAAGATTTGCTGATGTTATTGGACAGCAAGAAGGCATGGCAGGATTGCAGCAACGTCCTATTGGTCCTTCTGGTTTTAGTCTTGGACCTGAGACACAGGTTGCTCCGATTACTCAGCAGGTACAACAGGCTGAACTTTTTGCACCTACTCAACAATTGACTCCTATTACAACTCCTGCAATGCAGGCAACAACAACTGGTATTGAAGTTACAGCCCCAACTGCACAACCCGCTGCACAAGTAACTGCTACAAAGATTTCAGAACTACCTACAGCGCAGGCAGAAGTAGGCGAACTATCAACACAGTCTCTTGTAGATATTGCACAGGCACAGGGACAAGTAAGTCCTCAATCTCTTGCAACTGCTGCTACGCAGGAACTCGATGTTCGTGGTACAGTTAAGTATCAATTAGGAGAACTTTATAATAGTATTCAAAACGGAGAAGAACTTCCAGCATGGGCTTCTGGTCCTGTACGTGCTGTATCTTCTATCATGCAGTCTAGAGGTTTAGGCTCTTCTTCAATTGCCGCAGGCGCAATGATTACAGCATTGCAAGAAACTGCTCTACCCATTGCACAAGCGGATGCTAACAAATACTCTACAATTCAGCTACAAAATCTTAACAATGAACAGGCAGCTACTATGGCAAACGCTGCCGTCTATGCTGCTATGGATCGAGCAAATCTTGATGCGCGTATGAACGCTCTTGTAAATAACAGTCGAGCATTTCTACAAATTGATACACAAAATTTGACAAATGCTCAACAATCTGCTACAATAGATTACCAAACTCAATCAAATAAATTGTTTACAGAAGCTGCTGCTGAAAACGCTGCGCGAAACTTTAACGCAACTTCGCAGAATCAAGTTGATCAGTTCTATGCAACCCTTGGTACTACAGTAGAGCAGAACAATAAAAATCGCATCGCTGCTCAAGAGCAGTTTAATGTTGATGAAATAAATGCCATGACACAATTTAACACAAGTATTAATGACTTGCGTGATCGCACCTATATGCAGAATCAACAAGCGATTGATCAAGCAAATGCTGTGTGGCGGCGTACAATTAATACAGCAAATACTGCTGCAATCAATGATGCACAACGTTCAAATGCACAGGCTCTGTTAGGTATTAGTGTTGATGCACAAAATAGATTATGGCAGCAGTACCGTGATGAAGCTAACTTTCTTATGACACAATCAACAAATCGTGAAGCAATGGCTCACGATGCTGCAATGCTTGCTACACAGATCACTGCAAACACTAGCGCATATAATCAAAGTGTTAAAGATAGTTTTTGGTCTGGTCTTGGAAATGCAGTATTTAATTTACTTTAGGAGTTAGTTATGGGTCTGTTTGATATAGTAACAAATTTTATTAAAGATGTTCCTATTGTTGGTGATGTTGTCAAGGGAGTAACGTCTTTTATTGATTTAGTAGATGATGGTGATGATGGTAAAGGACGTTTTGGAAATCTTTTCAAAGCAGGCTACGACCCAATTAAACCACCTCAACCGCCAAGTATTCGTGAGCAAGGTTCGAAAGTTACCCAAAGAACTGCGTCAGTAGGCCCATCGTTAGCTGCTTATAGAAGGTATATAGAGGCAACACGAGGCTATAAAGACTTAATAAGAATTGCTGAAGCTGAAGCAGGGAAGCCCGTTGCAAGAACGTCGAGCGGTAAAGTTCCTACAGTGCGCGGAGGAACACCTACGCGTGTTGCGTCCTCTAAAACTTTAACTGTATAGGATAATATAATGTCAAGCGATCCTTTTTCAAGACCAATACCAATGCAGTCTTTAACCTCTGAAACAGGGCAGTGGGGATGGAACCGTCCACCTCAGTTTGCAAAGGTCGAAGATTTTGTAGACTCTGTTGAAAAGAAATTATCTAATAAACGTGCAAAAGAAGATATTCTTGATATGTTTATTATCGGAGCCACCGTTGAGGATGTTGTTAATACACTGGCAATTAGTGCTGTAACTCAGGGTAAGATTACTCCAGATGTTGCGGAACTTTCTAAGTTACCTATCGCAGCCCTTCTTGTTGACATGGCTGTAAAAGAAGATGTTCCTGTAAAAGTATTTTCAGAAACGGATAATGATCATGACAACCAACGCACACATGATAAACTCAAACTTTTATATCAGACAAAGCCAGAGTTATTTGAAGTAGCACAGAAAGAACTTTCTAAGCAGGCAGCTATGCAAAAGGCTGAAGAAAAAGAAGAAGGTTTTATGAAGATGGAGAAAAAAGATGCCAGCACTGTTTAGTTTTTTAGGCGGTATTGCTAATGGTTACAATGCATCAAAAGCTGCTGAAGCAAAAGCACTGCAAGAAGAAAAGTTAGAAGACAAAAAACTTGAAGGTCGAATGAAAATAGCTAAGTTCGAGGCTGGCGCAGCACTAAAAAGAGCAGAAGTGCAAGCTATGATTACTAATCTGATTAGGGTAAAATATAGCGACGTGTCAGAAGAAATGAGGGCCGACGCATCAAGACAACTTGAAGATTATCTTTCAAGATTCCCTGATTATCGTGCTTTTGCAAATGAAATATCAAATCAACAATCAACGGAAGGTGCGGAGCAGTCATCGGGTAGACCCGAAGATGTTGGTCGTCCTTCTGGCACTGGCTTGAACAGACTGGCAGTACCATAATATGGCTGAGAATAACTCATCAAATAATTATGAAGTCATCGGACCTGATGGTGACGGTATTGCTGTGCGTCTTCCAAATGGATTTGAAATCAATACTATTAATGTAAAAACAAATGAGGAAGCTGTAGCAAAAGCTGAAAGGTATTATGAAAACTTAAAAGCAGAAAGAGGTAAGGATAAACTTCTTTATAGAGACACGCTTGCTACAGATACAAACTTTATTGATCAAGCTAGAGCATACTACTTTAATATTGACGTAAATAACGAGCGTGAAGAATGGTTCAAAGACCCTGTTCTTTTGACAGAGCATTGGGTAAACGATATGCGTTGGAGAGACAACAACACTGTCTCAATGGCTAAGTCTCTTCTCAGAACTGGTTACGCAGATGATGAGCAAAAGGCTCGTACAGCCTATCTGTATAATACATGGGACGCAATGCCAGACTTATTTGAAACTGGTGGCGCTGGAGTAAAGGGTCTTTTAAACAATGTTATGAAAGGCGCTGCTGATCCTGCATCATACATTGGTGCGGGTCTTTTTGCTGTTGGTAAAAGATTTGCGCTTGGTGCTGTTGGAAGAGAAGCTACAAAAGAAGTTTTAAAACGTAGCACAGCTTCAACAATTACTCGTCAAGCTATTGCTAATGGCGGCGCTGACGCTGGTTTTAGTGCAGGGTTTTCATATCTAGATCAAGTAGACCGTATGAATGTAGGCATGATTGACTCTGTTAATTATGATAAAATTCTTCAGGATGCTGCTATAGGCGCTGTATCGGGCGCTGGCTTTAGCGCAGGTCTTTCTACTGTTGCTCGCACTCGTCCTGTTAAAGCGGTTACAGATAACGAAACTTTAAAAAGAGTTGCAAGAAAAGCTGTTATTACTGGTCAAGATTGGCTTACATCTACCACATCTCTAGGTCCAGAAACTTCTTCTTTCCTTAGAGCAGTTGGTGGTAGAGAAGAAGCAGAGTTAACTAAACTTAAAAATATTAAAACAGAATTTGAAAATTCTTTTGCGCCTTTTATTCCAGAAGGAACGACATACAACGAATGGATTAACACTGGAGATAATTCTAGTTTTGTAAACAATCTTTTTGTAGCATATAACAAAGAGAACAAAAAGGTTGATTGGTTAAAAACAGCAGAGCAGGAAGATGGTTCTGTCTTGCTTATTAAAGATCAGGATAAAGGTTTAGATTTTAAACCTACAGAATATGATAATCTAAACAAGATTGTTGACGACAAAGGGCGTACTACATATGCAAATATGGATTCAGCAGAAGAGTTCTACACAAATCTTCTAAACAATAATCCAAAGATTAAAGAGCAGTTAAAAAATATTGAGAATATTCAGACAGACTACAGAGAGAAGTTTGCTGAGAATACTCTTTCTCCTGCTGATATTAACAACAATCCATTTCTAAAAACTTTACCTGTTCATCAGACTGCATACTATCATGCCTTCACCGATCCACAGGGAAATCTTTTACGCCTAAAAGAAACACCAGAGGGACAGGCACAGTATGACACTGCTGTTCAATATATTAAAACTAAAGCAAACATTGGTGATGATGTTCGTGCTAAAAATATTGTAAACAAAATTATTACAGGCAGGCTGTCTCAAGCCCTAGCTGATCAGGCAAACAATCCACAGTTAAAGAAAATTTTTGACGATGCTGGAATTACGGATGACGTTTTGCAGAAGATGTCTACCGAAACAACTCTAGAAGATTTAGCAAGTTTAGCTAAACGCGGTACAAAAGGCGCTAAACAAAGTGTTGTCGGCTCTAAATCACTTGAAGCAGTTTTAGAAAAACGTAAGGCATTGCCAAAAGAAATTAGGGATGTGCTTGGATTTGTAGATGATCCCGTTGCTAGATCAATTGAAGCTACACAGCGCCTTGGTGTTGTTACGAGGCAGTTTGATTTTGAAAGTGGACTTGTTCAGCAATTAATTAAGACTGGTCAGGTTGATCGTCTAGCTATGAATACAAATACATTGAATGAATCCATCAATGTCACAGCACCAGACGGTACTCAGATTACAACTAATCTTAAACAGGCTATAAAAGATAAACTGATTACAGACGATGAAGCATTTAGAACTATCATCAGGTCTAACGATAATCTAAGAAAACAGGCGTTTAATAAAACTGTTGACGATCTAGGTACAGGTAAGATTTACAATCCACTTGCATTGCTTCATGTGGATAAGGATTTTATGCAGACAGTTAATCAGGCGATGTTTGGCGCAACGATTGGAGATATATCTGGCAATCCATTTGTCTCTAATCTCATGTCTTTAGGCGGCACTATTAACTATGTAGCAACCTTTGGCAAGACTGTTTTGTCTCCTGCCACCACTGCTCTAAACTATGTTGGTGGATTTACAAACTTTTTAGTTGTAAATGGAATATCTTATAATCCAAAACAATATGCTAGAGATGCAGCCTATCTTAAAAATACTTACTTTCCTATATGGACTGAGATTTTAAAAGCAAATAGAAGAAATGAAGATTTAGGCGGCTTAACAACTAAACTTATTAACAGTGGTAAATATACACAGCAGCAAGTCGATGAGGTATTCAATGACTTTTCTGCATTGACAGAGGCGCGTATTCTTGAGACAGATTTCTTTTCAGAAACAGAGCGAATGCTTAGAAATGAAACAATTGTTTCAAGCCTTTCCTCTGGTGTTTATGGTCATGCAGGTAAAATACCTCTTTTTAATTTTACAACTGAATTAGCCAAACGTGGTTATGCTTCTGGCGATGAACTGTTTAAAGTTCTTTCGTTTAAAAAACGAAGAGAATTTTACACATCGTTAGGATACTCTCCAACAGAAGTAATGCAACGAGCAAGAGATGATGTTTATAGATGGATGCCTAACTATAGATTTCAACCTAAATTAGCAAAGGCTATGAAGTCTGTTGGTCTTGGTAACTTTATGGCACACACAATTGAGATTACGAGAAACACAAAGAATATGCTTGTTGATTTTTCAAAACAATGGCAAGAAGGTGCGCGACTTTGGGCTAATGGTGAACGGGCAAAAGGATCAAAATTAATTGCGGATGCCTCTGTAAGAATGGGGTTATTGACTGCAACAACTGCTGCCGCTGGTTTTACATATGATACTATCAATGATCAATTCTCAGGTGTTCCAACTAGCGAAGCTGAGAATGCTGGAATGCAGGCACTTGCACCAGAATTTTATAAAGCTGGAGCAGGTTCTTTGTTTATGATGAGCAAAGATGACAAGGGTAATGCTGACGTTATAGACTTGTCTTTAACAAATCCATTCGGCGCTTTCTCAACTCTTTTACCGTCTATTATACAACGTGCTGATGAACTTATGTCAGGCGGTACTCCTCTTGAAGAAGCATATACAAAAGCAGTCGGAGGAGCATTTGGGGCATTTCTATCACCTTTCACAAGCAAAACTTTAGGTACTGGTCCCCTCATCGAACTGTTAGCAAACCCTGATATGAGTGAAGAAAAATTTCTTAATAAACTAGGAAGCGCATTTCTACCCGGATTCGCTTCTGATATTGGAACATTTTGGGGAACAATTAATAAAACGTATAGTAAAGAATATAAATTAGGTACAAATGAAGAACGTCTAAGTATCTCAGAAAGTATGCTTAGATATACGGGACTAAGACCAAGAGCATTTAATGTTGGTGCTTCCGCAGAGACTCAATATAGAAATATTGGACGTTTGTATTCAGGCCCAAGAACAGCTTTTGCTTCATCCTTCACTAGAAATTTAAATCAAAAGCCTAACACTGTTGATGAGTTATATTTAACAGCACAGTTCTTTACACATATCAATTTAAAAGAATTACAAGATGAGCGTGATGGGCTAACGACTGATAGGTTTGTTAATAAATACATTGAAGCAAACAACGCTTCATTTCTTGCTCAACAAAGAATATATGGTAAGGTTCTAGCACATGTTAATTATTTAAGAGAGCAGCCTTACTATAGCGGAAACAATCAAAGAATTTTTGATGAAGTAACTAAAAGATTAAGTAGCGCAAATGTTTTAAACAAGCAGGCTAGAGCAGCGATTGTTAACTCTGCTGTCTATAGTAAATCTCTTCCAAGATTTCGGCCAATTACTTTATCAGCGGCAACTCTCAATAAAACTATAGACAAGATTGCTGCATCCTCTGGCAAAAGTAGAGATGAAGCTAGGAGTATTGTTCTAGAGTTAAGAGATAGACTTTCTGAAGCTGAGAAACAATTCCGCAATCGCCCTCTAATCATGCGAAATCTAGATGAAGATGAATAACGACGAAGTACTTATTGGTCTTGGTCGCCTTGAGGGAAAGGTAGACACTATACTATCTTCTCAGTCTAGGTTAGAGATAGAAATAAAAGACCTGACAAAGCGCGTTGGCTCTCTTGAGCGCGACCGTTCTAAGCTATACGGTGCTGCTGCTGCCTTTGGCGTTTTGTCAGGTCTATTGGGCTGGCTTATTAATGCCGTTACAAAGAGTGTCTAGTTATTAGTCTTTACATTATTCCTTGCTTTTATAATAAAGGCTTCGATTTCCTCGTTAGACATATTAGGATCAATCTCCACACACCATAGACAAGGCATATCCTCTTCCGCACACTTCTCTGGAAAGAGGCAGGTAAGTATTTCAAAGTCTGGTGTGAAGGTTAAATCAGGCATTAAATGTCTACCACCTCACAGAAGTCTGCCGTACAGGCAAAGGACTGAGATGATTTAGTTTCGTCCTCAATTTCATACTGAGATAGAAGGCTCCAATCAATTGTGGTTGGGGTCTTTTTATTTAGGTTATCATACTCAGCTTTTTCAATCTTCTCATAAGGTGCTTGAACGTATTTACCACCATCATAAGGAAGGAAAGAGATGCCTGACATTTCATCAAAGTGATCGTAGACCCATGCTGCCACAGACAACCATTCGTTTTCACGCACAGTTACTGTAACACTTGGCTTATGCTCACACCAATATCTGTAGTAACATAGCCAAAGTTTTAGTTGATCCATTGCTACTTCATCATCTCGTGTAATGGATTTGTCAGGCGCTTTGATTGGAAAAGAGAACACGCCAATTTGATCATTGTAGATAGGCTTTGTTTCATCCATATCCTGATAACCTGAGATGGCATATTCAAAAGGAACACTAGCTTTTTCTCGCAAGAACTTTGTGAGACTATCCTTCATGTCACCACGAACACGGCGAACATAGTAGTTGCTGTGTCTTGCGTGAATACCACTGGCCGTATCTGTAAGCTGGCTTACTGTGCCAGAAGGCTTTACGCAAGTGATTGCGGCAGAGGCAGGAATACCTAGCTGATCTGCAAACTTTTTGTTGGTATCAATAGCAACCTGTTTAAGTTGTGTTAGAGTTTCTTTTAGACCATCTTCCATGTTCTTATAGGCTTTACCATTTGTAAGCATACAATCCATGATACCAGTTAGGCTTACGCCAAGAAGGCGTTCTTCTTCAGTGTTATCCTTCCACCGCTTACGAAGATATTTGAAGTCTGTCAGTGTAGATTGATAGGTTCCAAGTAATGTAGCAAGTCGAACCTTTTCTTTAAGTGTTTCAAGAGTATCCTCAGAACGAACCATTACCTCGGTAAGATTGCAGAATTGATTAGGACGTAGAATAATCTCACTGCATGGGTTAGTACCGTACTCCCAAACCTCTTCATCATAACGATGAATGTTTCTACGTCCATTCTCAGCAGCCTTCTTTGTAGAAGCCTCTCTACTGAAAATACCTCGCTCACCAGATAGACTATCATATAATGCTTTCCATTCCGAAAGAAAGATACTTACGTCAGGTTTCGCTGTATATACTGCCGAATTATTCGACAAGGCTCTATGACCATATAGATTATACCAGCTACCAGACTTAGCGCCGCGTAGGCGATCATCAGATAGATTGCTAAGAGAGATAAGAGCAGAGCGACGTACCCCTCCAACAACCACCACTTCAGCAGTTTTACATACGAGATCATGGCACTCCAGAGATGTTAGTTTACGCCCATGTGCTGCCTTAAAAAGATTAACGGCAAACACAAACAGTTCATTCAGCGGACCCGGACCAGAAGAGCGACCGCCAAAAGTACGCAGCCTAGCCCCGGCAGGGCGCAGCTTTGACAAGTCCCACTTTGGAATTTGCCCCGCATACAAAAGACTAATCAGTTCACGAAATGCTTTAGCCCACCCTAGCTTACTGTCACCAACAACAATCGTTGTGTCAGTATTCTCAAAGGTTTCGCTTACGCGAGGAAGCTGATCAACGTTCTGACGCTCAACACTAAACCCAATACCAGTACCATTCATAAGAATGTAGAGGATTTCATCAAACGCTCGAACACTGTCTACAGGAATATAGGCACAGTTATATGCAGCTACATTACACTGGTCAACAGCAGCGCCAGAAGTCATAAGCAGGCGCATTGATGGCATGATTTTAAGAGTAAGAACAGCATCGCGCAGTTCATCAATAGCTTCTTTATCTACATTGAAGTTAAACCTCTTGCTCAGATGAGTCTGCATATAATTAAAATAGCGGTCAACAGTTTCTTTCCATGTCTCACGCCGTCCTTCATTCTCTAGCCAGCGAGCATACCTAGAGGCATGAATGTATTGTTGGTATGCTGTTGGTAGTTCTACTTGTTCCATTGTGCTTCCTCAATTATTTTTAACCATGTTGCTTCTGGAAGAATGTATAATCTTTCTTTTCGGTCAACGCGAACTGTTAAGAAGTCTGGTCCCTTACTAAGCCAATCATATATCTGCTTGAAACCTGATCCTCTAACCTTACACTCTCCTTGATATCCATTTAGAATAATGTCATGCTTGTATCCCTCTGCCATTCCAGACAGAGGAACGCGAAGGGCTTTGTCTCGGGGTAATCCAAAATCTCTGTGAAGATTTACAATACTGCGCTCTTCATTAGCCCCCTTGTTCCTCTGCATCTTTCCCATATTATAGCACAGCGAAAAGATAAAAGCAAATAATGATTGTATTAAGAACAAGCATGGCCCTGTCTTTCCAAAGGTATCCTACAATTAACCAGCCTGTAATTCCAACAAGCATAACATAAATGTTAAGTGGAAAAACATTGTTAGAATTTAGATAACTACCGACAACAATGATTAGTGTTGATATCCATTTAATATACCATGATAGATCATGGATTGGTGTTACCTTTTTATCGTGACCCATTCTTATACATCCTAGACTGAGAGGGTGTTAACTTCTTTCTATGATGAAGCGGAGGTTTTCGTGTCCTCCGCTTTACTTTTGGTAGTGACTCAAATGAATTTTCCTTTGGTCGCTTACTCATCTATATCCTCACCATTCCGTACTTTCTGCATAATATTTTGATTTACATTTTTATTACGTTTGGTTTGTACCACACGCATTTTGTACTTAGGAGTTCTCAAATCTTTTGCAATCACGTTATGAACATTATCCTGTCTCTTTCTGGAAATACGCTTACGCCGTAGTTCCTTCTGATCAATCTTCATTCTCTCCTTCCTCTTCAAAACTATCTAAAATATCTTCAAACAGATGCAAGTTGTCTTTAATCTTGTACCAAAATACGTCAACCAATTCCTCGACGCTGATGTCGAGTATGTAGATTATATCAGTTTGATCGCACTTGTCAATCAGTTGTTGACGAATGTCGTAAAGCATCCAGTTTGAACTCCATTGTACGAGGCTCTTTTACTACTCGTGTAAAATACTTGGGTCCATAAGAATAATAAAATCCTCGCAGACCCTTACCACCATTTGCATCAGACCAGCAATGCTGCTTGAATGGGCAGTACGAGCATTGCATTGATAGTACTCGATTACCAGACTGTCCTTCTGGCTTATCGTCATAACATCTTTCCGGTGGTGTTTCTTTTTCGATGGCTTCCTTTAGTATCTTGATCCGTGGACGAACATCTCTAACCTTAATCTTGTGAACAGCTAGAGCAAGTGTTTCTTTATTCACAGCAAGAAAAGCTGCTTCATCCTTTCCTTCTGCCTGTGCATATCCACTGATCTGATCAATATAACCAAAGGGATCATCGTCTTCAAGCGTACCGCTCTTGAACTTCTTGAAAGCATAGGAACTTGTAGACTTAACATCAACAATAACCCCATCAATCTTGCAGTCCATGCGACCCTTGACACCATCAATC
>Ga0208004_1001013_pt1 | contig 10938 bp, 10 predicted proteins | sample DEB08_DNA_6_FD_184522 | JGI IMG/M metagenome (GOLD analysis project Ga0208004, IMG submission 184522) | Aqueous microbial communities from the Delaware River and Bay under freshwater to marine salinity gradient to study organic matter... | ecosystem: Environmental > Aquatic > Marine > Coastal ...
GGTTCAAGAAATTCGCCTGCAAGTCGAAGAACTTCAGCAGCGATCTTGCCTGAATGACGCATGCGTTCAATTACTTCGGGCGTTTTGACGAGGGGTTCATCCCAGTGTTCAACAACACCAGAGTCTGCGTAAGAGGGCCGAGGAATCGTTTCTGGAACGAGCCGCATTGGTGAAATCTCACCTGGATGCACACGCCCTTCAGTGTTTCGGTGACACCGTTTGTACTTCCGTCCACTTCCGCACCAACACGGGTCGTTTGCCTGAAGTGAGCCAGTAGAGGGTTGCGTACTCATGACATCACAAGTCTACGAGCCAGCGGTTGGGGTGACTTACGGAGCAAGCCGATTGCGAACCCAATCGCCACCGGAACGCACATACTGAACACGATCATGCAAACGGCTCGGTCGGCCCTGCCAGAATTCCCACCGAACCGGAACGATCCTCCAACCACCCCAAAACGGTGGCCTCGTGACCTCCTCAGACCCAAAGCGATCCTCAGTTTCAGCGACAAGAGACTCAAGTATCGCTCGACTCTCAATCACCTCTGATTGAGGTGAAGCCCATGCCCCGATCTGCGATCCTCGAGGGCGACTCGCAAAATACGCGTCACTTTCTGCATCAGAGATTCGTTCAACGGTTCCGCTAACGCGAACCTGTCGATGGAGGGCCAACCACCCAAATACTGCAGTGGCACGTTGGATTGACTCGAGCTGTTGGCTCTTTGCCGAGTTGAAGTTCGTAAAAAACGTGACGCCTTCGTCAGATACCTCTCGGGCAAGCACAATACGGGCATCGGGTGTGCTTGTTGCATCAACTGTCGCAACCGTCATCGCATTGGGTTCGACCAGACCTGCTTCGATGGCCTCGCTATGCCAGGAATGCCACTGAACGACCGGTGACTCGTCAACATCTGAGACATCGAGACCCGCTGTTTCGTACTGCACCCTTCGGTGCCGGACGAGGTCATTGGCGTCGGTCATGTCACCCTCCGAGTCGAGAAATTCCGCGCATATACGGTGACAACACCTCAGGAATGTTCACGCTTCCATCAGCCTGCCGGTGCGTTTCAAGAATCGCTGCCCACACTCGAGGAACCGCAAGAGCAGAGCCATTCAAGGTGTGAACAAGCACAGTGCCCTTCACCGGCTTGCCGTCGGCATCAACTTGGCGGTAGCGAATATCTGCACGGCGAGCTTGGTAGTCAGAAAACCACGAAACCGATGAAACTTCGAGCCACTGACCGCATCCTGGTGCGTACACCTCGATGTCGAAGGAGCGATGGTGGCTCTGCCCTAAGTCTCCGGTACAGATTTCGATTACCCGATGATGCAGTCCAAGCGAGGAAATCATCCGCTCAACGCGGGCCACCATATCGAAGAGGAGCTGGGGGGCTTGTTCGGGAGTAGCCAGTGCCAGGATCTCGACCTTGTCGAATTCATGCGAGCGGAGCATCCCTCGAGTGTCTCGTCCTGCTGATCCTGCCTCTCGACGGAAGCATGGGCTAAACGCCATAAAACGCATCGGGAGATCTGGTGCATCAAGGATCTCACCGCTGTACATCGAGGTCAGGGGAACCTCTGCGGTTGGAATACACCACAGATCGTCACGTTCAATCGCATAGGCATCATCGGCAAATTTTGGCAATTGGCCAGTTGAGGTCAGCGTCGCCGTTGAAACAAGCGATGGCGGGCGAATCTCTTCAAACTCATCGGCATTGCTGTCAAGCGCATACTGACACAGCGCTCGAGCCAATGTCGCACCCGCACCGCGCTGCATCGTAAACATTGATGCCGCAATTTTTGTTGCGCGTTCGTTATCGAGGATGCCAAGCGACTCGCCTATTTCCCAGTGTGGAACTCGCTGATGTTCGGCGAAACCATCGATGCCTCCTTCTGGGAGAAACGGGCCATTCACGACCGGGTTGTCGTCCTCACTCGCTCCATCTGGCACATCTACATGTGGCACATTTGGGATGTGCAGGAGCAACTCGTGCATCTTCGCCGAAAGCACTTCGTGATCTTGCTCGATACGAGAAACATCCTCGCCTAGCGCCCGGCTCTGTGCTTGAACGGCTTCAGCTTGCTCGACATTGCCATCCCGACGAAGTTGACCAACTTCACGAGAGAGTTCATTAATGCGGGCGCGAGCCTCGTCACGCTCAGCAGTTATTTCTCTCAACCGCCGATCGAGTTCAAGAACCTCGTCAACCTGAGAATCACAAGATGAATCACCGCGACGCGCTAGTGCCGCACAGATCTCATCGGCGTGCTCACGGAGCTGTCGAACATCAATCACGAGGCCGAGGCTACCGGTCAGTCTTCTTCACGTGCAGGTGCAGAGCGCGCAAAGGCGGCCTCAACATCGGCAGTGGTAAGAGGGGCCTCATCAGCAGCTTGGTCAGCCGATACAGAACTTCTGCGATAGTCGTGGCTATTTCTGAACTGTTTTGCGTATTGGATGAAGTAACCAATAATGAGCGCCCATAGGAACATCCCGGCCATCGTCTTCATAATCGCACCAGCCAATTGCTGATCCTCCGCAAGGGAAAGACCCCACAACCGAACTGGCCGGGCATATGCCTCGTACACCGCTGACTCGGCAAACGTGAGAAACGCAGCAGGAATCGTTGGAACGATCGATTGAGCGAAGAGATAAATGCCCTTGCCGAGCGGTCCGAGCTGGAATTCAGGAATCGGTCCGACAACAGGCATCCACATCAGAAGAGCCGAGGAGACGACGAGCACATGCAGGAGATAATGCAACGCGCCGTTCCAGTAACCATCACCGACGGAGGCATTCACCAGCGATGGAAGGTGAGTGAGCAAGGTGGCTCCGTTGAACAACAGGGCGGCAACAACAGGGCGAGTCAGGAACCGCATGGCTTGATATACCGAGCCATTGCCGATGAGCACCCGCATGAGCCAGGTTGGTGTCGCAAGTAACGCCAAGGGTGGAAGCCAGAACGACAGCGCCATGTGTTGAACCATGTGCACCGAATAGAGATAGTCCTCACTGATGTCGTGAATTGGCCAATCACTCGACACCCACAACACCGTGATCGCAGCGACAAACGAAACCGTATTCGATCGGCTCAGTACTCGCTCGCCAGGTCGAACCGCTTTCGGACCAATCACCCTCACCGTGTAAATAAACGCCGCCGTGAGAAAGACGGTCAGCAGCCACACCTCAGGATGGGGTACAAACTTCCAAGGGTTGACCGAGATGTCGACCTGCGCCAACATCGAGCTCATCGCAACTCAGCTCTGGAAGAAATGCAGTGTTGCGAGGAACACCGCATAACAACCGACTGCCAGCGTCATGCCGATGTAGAACATGAGACTGAACAACTTTGAGTCGAACTTCAGGTGCATGAAGTACAACAACACCATAAAGAACTTGACCGCCATCAAGATGAGGAGCCCAGGAAGAAACGCTGCGCCCAACTGTTCTTGGGTGTAGCTGAACACCACCTCGACGGCAGTAATCACGGCAAGGAAAATTGCGATCTTGATATATCCGAGATCGGTGAGACCATGCTCTGCATGCTCATCGCCGTGAGTGTCGTGTTGTTCTGTGACCGTGCTCATGTCAACTCGATTCTTATCAGGCGGGGATCAGGTACACGAGGGTGAAGATCAGGATCCACACCACGTCAACAAAGTGCCAGTAGAGGCCGAAGAGTTCAACAACTTCTTTCTTGTCGCCAACAACTTTGTTCTTTGAGATCATTCCAACGAGCGACATCAACATGATGATGCCGACGCTCACGTGAACACCGTGAAACCCGGTGAGCGTGAAGAAACTCGACGAGAAGAGGCTTGTCGTGAAGCCAAGACCCTCGCGGTAGAAGGTCGTGAATTCGTACACCTGGCCAGCAACAAACAGAGCACCCAGCAAGGCCGTCACCGACAGCCACAATTTCGTATTGCGGTCATCGTCACGATTCGCTGATGACACTGCCAGCACCATCGTGAGCGACGACATCAACAGCACGAAGCTCGAGGCCGAGGTGAATGGGATGTCCCACACCTGGTCTGGGCCAAGGTTTGCCGAGTGGCGGCCTCGATACAGCATGTACGTCGAGATGAGTCCGCCAAAGAGCAGACACTCTGAGCCGAGGAACATCCATATTGCCAACTTGTTGTTGGACAACCCAGTTGACGTGTGGTGAGCGCCGTGGTCGACGTGAGCATCGGCGTGAACTGCGGTATCAGCCATGAGCTGCAACCTCCATCGAAGTGCCAGTTGGCGGGTCGTAGTCCTCTTCAGGGGCGGTATGCGGCTCAAGGCCCCATCCATAGAACGAGACGAGCGCCAGAACAGCGCCACCAAGCAAAAGGAACAAGTTGTAGATCACGCCATACGCCATGATCGGAAGGCTGAACGCCAACAAGATCGGCCAGTACGAAGGTGACGGCAGGTGAATGTGGGCATCAGCGTTGTTCTCTTCCTCGGCAACCACTTCTTCGGCGGTTGCAACCTGATGGAACTCGTGGTGGCCGTCAACGCCGCGATCTTCGTACTTGCGATGGAAGAACTCGTCGAGATGTCCAACCTGTGGCAAGCGATCGAAGTTGTGTTCTTTCGGCGGGCTGGTGGTGATCCACTCGAGGCTGCGAGCATCCCATGGGTCGAGAGGCGCCTTCTCAGTTCCTTTGCGATGCGAAACATAAATGTTCACAAAGAACAACAGCACACCAAGTGCAAGCACGAATGTTCCGATTGAAGCGATGAGGTTCCAGAAACCGATGTTAAAGAAACCCTCACCTGCACGGTTTTCCGTCCACTGGTACATGCGTCGTGGCTGACCTTGCAAACCAATGATGTGCATTGGTCCGAACGTGAGGTTCATACCAATGATGGTGAGCCAGAAGTTGACACGACCGAGACGTTCGTTGAGCATCTTGCCGAACATCTTTGGCCACCAGTAATACATGCCGGCAAACAAACCGAGAACTGCGCCACCAAAGATGACGTAGTGGAAGTGAGCGACGATGTAGTACGTGTCAGTCTGCTGAGTGTCAGATGGTGCAACCGAGTGGGTGACGCCCGAGAGACCACCGATGGTGAACTGGATAATGACGCCAACGGCATACAGCATCGGGACAGTGAATTTGATCTTTCCGCCCCACATCGTGAGTGTCCAGTTCACGATCTTCACGCCGGTCGGAATTGCGATCGCCATCGTGGCAACCGAGAATGCTGCGACCGAGATCGGCCCAAGTCCGGAAGCGAACATGTGGTGAGCCCACACACCCCAACCAACGAATCCGATGGCTGCGCCAGAGAACACGATGAGTGGGTAACCAAACAGCGGCTTCTTTGAGAACACCGGAAGAATTTCCGACACAATGCCAAAACTCGGAAGCACGATGATGTACACCTCGGGGTGTCCAAAGATCCAGAACAAGTGCTGCCACAACAGTGGGTCAGCACCGGCTTCGACACTAAAGAATGTTGCATCGAAACTGCGCTGGAACATCAGCATGAACAACGCAACGGTGATGACTGGCATAGCGAACAGCAGGAGGAACTGCACCACCATCACCATCCAGGTGAAGATCGGCAGCTTCATCAAACTCATTCCAGGTGCTCGCATATTGATCACCGTCACGATGAGGTTGATCGCACCGGTAAGAGAAGCGATACCAGTGATCTGCAGACCAAGACCCCAAAAGTCAACGCCATTCGATGGAGAGAAAGCAACCGATGAGTTCGGGGCGTACATGAACCAACCACCGTCGGCTCCACCACCGAGGAACCATGAGGTATTCAGGAAGAGGCCTCCAAATAAGAATGCCCAAAAGCCGAACGCGTTGATACGTGGGAAGGCAACGTCGCGGGCACCAATCTGGAGCGGGACAAAATAGTTTGCAAACGCAGCCGCCATCGGCATCACGAACAAGAACACCATCGTGGTGGCGTGCATCGTGAACATCTGGTTGTACTTGTCGGCTGACAGCACGGTTCCATTCGGCCCAGCGAGCTGCAAACGAATGAGCATCGCTTCAATGCCACCGACCACGAAGAAAAACATGGCAACAACGCCATACATAATTCCAAGTTTTTTGTGATCGATCGTAAAAAGCCACGACTTCCAGCCGGTCGTTTCAACCGGGCGACGGAAAACTCCGTAGGACGACTCTGGAGTCGCCTCTGAAGGCGTCGATTGATCGACGACTTCTACTTCATCAGAGGGGCGTTCAATGATTGCCATCAGTTACTCACTTCCGCTCAAGGAGGTAGGCGATTAATTGATCGATTTGGTCTTCGCTAAGACCGAGGTACGGCATTCCACGAACCTTGCCGTCGGTCTGCTCCAACATTGCTGGATCGGCGTACATCGGCTTCTTCGCAGGAGCGTTACGAAGCCATTCACGGAGGTCAATTTCGTTGAGACAGTCCTGCGAAACTCCGGCCAAGTACTTGTCACCGAATTCTTCCGGACTGGCCTCCCACACATCGGCACGACATTCAGGGGTGAGAAGATCCCAGGTCGCACCTGCGAACGTGTTGCGACCCATGAGGTTTGTCAGGTTTGGTGCTGCACCCGAGTACACAAACTGGTCTGGGTATGACACGACGATGTTGCCGTTATTCGGGTCAACGAGACCATTGACTTGGTGGCATCGTGAGCACTGAGCAATGAAGGTTGACTCGCCTTCAGCTGCGAGGCTGCCCTCGGCTGGCGCTTGGTATGGCTCTAATTCGTTGTCAAGCCATTTCTGAAAGTCGGCAGGCTCGAGCACGACGGTCTCCATACGCATATTTGCGTGAGAGAGCCCGCAGAACTCAGTGCATTGGCCGGCGTAAATGCCGGGAGTATCCGACTCGAGCCGAAGGAAGTGAACTCGCCCAGGCACCATGTCGCGCTTACCGTTCAAGCGAGGAATCCAGTAACTGTGGATGACGTCTCGGCTCGTGCCACGAAGCAGCACCTTTGTGTTCGCTGGAATGACGACTTGACCTGAGGTGATAATCGGGCTTGCCTCGACAGCTGATGGGGCGTAGCCACAAATGGTGCCATCGGCTCCGACTTCGTAGTCGTATTCCCACCACCACTGCTGGCCCGTCACGTTGATCACGCACTCGGTGTCATCAGTTGCGTTGAGCGCCATCACAACGCCCACCGTTGGAATTGCAATCGCCGCAAGAATCACCGCTGGAATCGCAATGAAGAGATATTCGAGCCATGCCTTGCCGTGAGCCTGCTCAGGAATCGGCTGGCCCTTGTCACGGTACTTGAGCACGGTGAGGGCAATGAAGGCCATCACAATTACGCCGACAACACCGGCCGTCAGGAATACCGGCCATTGGAGGTCTTGGATCTTCTGAGCATTTGCACCAGCAGGCTTCCAAGTGTCTTGAGGTGCATCAGTTGCGCAGCCTGCAAGCAGGGCAGCCGCCGACAGGCCAACACCGGCAGTGGCTAGTTTGCGAAATCGCGAACTCATGCCCTTAACAATAGAAGTCGAATCATTCGAAGTAGACATGGTGCGATCGTGAACCTTCAGGTGACTCATGGCACAACCACCTCGATCCGATCGTCAAGACCTGCAACTACAAAGGCGTAGCCACCTGACTCCTCGACAGCTGGATCAAAACTTGGTGCTGCGTAATTAATGGTGAGAAGTTGAACTCCACCCTCTTCGATGAGTGCAGTACAGAGACGTGCTGGAGAACCCTCAACCTCCGCCAACTCTGCAATGAAGCGGCGAGGTTCAGCAGTTTCATTTCGGAACAAGATGTTGTTCGCGTTTGACCGTGGCAACTGAATCATTCCGGTCTGAGGAGTTTCGAGGCCAGGACGAACATAGGAGAGGCCATTCTCGTCAAGTGTTACCTCAGCCGATGAATTTGCCTTGCCTGCAACCGTCTGGCTTGCGTGCTCATCTGCTGAAATCTCTTCCTCACCACACTTGTCGAGTTCGGCATAGTGCGCCGTCGTGTGATGTTCTTCGATTTCACGCTCACCATTGAGGCCGGCCACTGCTCCACCAGCAAGTAACACCACGCTCACAATCGAGAACAAACCAAACATCTTGGATGCGCTGAGCGACCGTGCACGGCTGATTACCGCTCCACCAAAAAGCACGATGGTGGCAACGATTGAGAAGGCAACAATTGTTGACGACTTCGTCGGCACTCCCAACATGACCCGGCTGAACATGAAGACAATCAGCCCGAGCCCAATCGCTGCAGCAACTGGCATTTCCGCGGTATAGGCGAGACGACCACGCACCTCGCGATTGTGGGAGGCATCAGATGAGGCGCCCTCAGCCCAGCCTTGAAGCAACCACTCTGCCGAGGCTGCCAGCACCACGACAAGACCAATGATGGTGAGTGCTGCGTGGATGACAACGCCGAGCGCGATCAGCACTCCACCAACAGCCACCCCGATTGGCCAAACCGATGAGGCTGGTCGAGGGGTTGCAGCAGCTGAGCCAGAGAAACGCGCAACATCGTCGGCGGCGACATTCGCATCACGGATGAATGCGTTAATTCCTGCAAGGAAGATCAAGCCGGCGGTTAGCGAAACCAACCCGACGGTGCCCATGATGCCGCCGATGAGAACGCCATACAGCAGCGTTCCGACAAGGGAAGCTCCGCTTGCCCCGAAAAGAAGTTTTGAACCAGTGGTGAACATCAGACTTCTGTCCTCACTTCGTGACGTAGACGACAAACCACACTGCTGAGTAAGCCGCAGCAGCGAAGTACCAATACAAAGCGTGTGCCGAGACAATCTCGGATTGCCAATCGCGACCGCCGAGGGTTCTAAAGGCCGCAACAACGGTGAAGATGAGGCCGACGATGACGAGAGCCATCATGGTGCCGGTGACGGCGTAGAACAGTGCACCGTAAACACCCTCGGCAAGTTCAACCTCCATCTGGCTGTACACGAACGCTTGGGCATTAATGAATGAGAGCGCCAGAATCGCAACCACCGAAAGCGCAAGTCCTGTATGACCCCGGTCTTGGCGGCGTGCCGAGTACACCGCCCACTGAGCGAAGAAACACAGACCGAAGATGGTGATCAACATCACGTTTGTCGCAACTTCAGGAATGATGTACTTCATCGGGAAGCGTTCACCAGCGTCAACAACCTGCTGACGCTCAAGAAGCCAGACGGCCAACATTCCACCGATCAGGGTGGTGCCAGCAAGACCAGCCAACGTGGAGCCAACGAGAAGTTGACGACGCGGGGCGGGTGCCGGTCCAGATGGTAGAGCGAGCGTCATGACGGGCTCCCTTCAGGGGTCTGATCGAGTTCGGGCTCTGCAGAGCGAACGGTTGCAAGTGCTGCGTAGTTATCCGCTGGCGCTGGGGACGAAGTGGACCACTCAATGGTGTGCGCACACCACGGGTTTGATGTTCCGTCGGCCGTGCCACCACGAGTTGCTCCGGCGAACGCAAGAACAGTCAGAGCCATCAACGCGTAACCGACAAGCGTCAACGTGGAAAAGATTGTTGCATCTGAATCTGCGAGGCCAGCAATAACTGCTGGGGCGCCCGCAAGAACGACACCGAGCGCACCAAGCAGCGCAAGTGGCAACACCTTTTTCTCATCGCGCTTGAAGCCAGAGAACTTCGGCGCCCAGAAGATAAGCCCGCCCATTGAGCCAACCGCAGCAGCGAGACACACGAGGGCAACGGAGCCTTCAACCGCTGCAGTTCCTGCGAGTTCAAGATCGACGACCTGGATGAGTACTCCAACGACTGCACCGAGAAGGAACAGCAAGGTGGCAAGCAATCCGAACAACATCGGGCTCAAAATCCTTGGCTTTGATGAACTTGAACCATCAGGCTTGGCAACCAGTGGAGCGGTCAGCAACGTGATGACAATTCCGAGTAACGGAAGCCCAACAAAGAAGGCCATCACCACAAGTGACTTCACAACGTCTTGGCCAGAAGCAGAGAAATCGACCGGGAAATCATTCTGCATGGTCACGCCAGAGAATGAAGCAACCCCAACGAGTGCCGAACCTGCGAAGACAAGCTGGCGCATGGGATGACGACGACTCACCGAAACCGGAAGCAGCTCAGCGAATACACCCAATACTGGAATCGCATAGATGTACACCATTGGCGCAGAGAAGAACCTGGGTAGCCAATCGGCAAGAGCGTCTGAGTTACCGAACACCAGCGCCGAATTTCGATGGTCAACGAAAAGAAGGATCGTGAGGCCGACCATCACGGGTGCCGTGACAACGAGCGCGATTGCCTGAACGAGGGCCGTCCAGCTAAAGAACGGAACCCGCCGCATTGTGATACCAGGTGCACGAGATGTGAGGACAGTAGTTGCAACACTGATTGCAGCGGCAACGACGCCAAGCATCATGAGAATCATTGCTGCGAGAGAAAGGTCAACCATGTCGCCGTCGGCGCCACCGATGCCGCCGCCGTTGAGGATTGCAACAGCGATCAGGACCGCTCCGGCAAGCCACATGTAGAAGCCGAGAAGAGTCATACGAGCAAATGCAATTGAACGAGCGCCAACCTGCATGGGGGTGACTGCAATGCTCAGACCAAGCGTGAGCGGCAACGCAACCATCAACACCATTCCAAAGTGGTGAAGTTGTGCAAACTGATTGAGCTGCTGGCCATTGAATGCGTCAAGATCCGCAACGGCGTCGAGCGACCGAAGGATTGCAACAACCGAAACAGCAACCAACCCTAGAAGGCCAAAACCTGCAAAGAGGCGGCCAATCTTCTTGTGATCAGTTGATGTTGCCCAATCTGCAATCGCACCAACCAAAGTGCCAATGCGGCCATCAGACAGCAGCGCTGAACCCGCTCCCATTGCATTTCCCGATTGTTCCATCGTCGTCATCTCAGTTCTGACTCACTTCTGCTTCAGTAGCGCCCGCGACGGAGCACACCTCTTTCGAAACTACCGTCTTGAAGACTACCTCGGAGAGGCCTCCGCAACCGAAATCA
>Ga0208004_1001020_pt1 | contig 10921 bp, 14 predicted proteins | sample DEB08_DNA_6_FD_184522 | JGI IMG/M metagenome (GOLD analysis project Ga0208004, IMG submission 184522) | Aqueous microbial communities from the Delaware River and Bay under freshwater to marine salinity gradient to study organic matter... | ecosystem: Environmental > Aquatic > Marine > Coastal ...
ACTGGTGTCTCTAGTGGTACAATGACGTCGGCTAACGTAAATCCAAACTTTACGTTTAATCCTGCAACCGGTGCTTTGTCAGCTAACGCCTTTATTGGAGATGGTAGTCAATTAACAAATGCTGGATCATCGGTCGCGACTGATTCAGCTAACCATGAATTGTTTGTACCGTTTACTGGCATTTCATCTGGTACCATGACCAGTGCCAACGTAAACGCTGCGTTTACATTTAACCCATCTACAGGAACATTGACAGCAACAGCTTTCTCCGGTGATGGTAGTCAGTTAACAAATGCAGGATCAACGGTTGCAACTGATACAACCGCAGCTCGAGATTTATTCGTAACATTCACTGGAGTTTCTTCTGGCACAATGACAAGTGCTAATGTAAACTCTACTTTCACATTTAACCCAGGAACAGGTACGGTGACTGCTAATACAATGAAAACTAGTGCACTCAAAGATAGTTCAGACAGAACACTAACCATTCGTGATGAAGCCAATACCATAGTGTGGGGAGGTTAATTAATGACCATTGTATTTTCAGGGTCACCAGTAGCAAACGTACAGTTATCTGATTCGTTCAATACTTGGCGATTGACTACCAACAAGTTGTTAGCGGATGCAGCTTCCTTAACATCTAATAACACTTTTGCCGGTGTAACCACATTTTCTGATGCAGTTTCTGTATCGGATTCTGTTAGCGTCACTGGATCAGTCACTGCTAACACGTTTATTGGTGACGGCAGTAACCTTACTAACGCTGGATCAACTGTAGCATCAGATACTGCTAATCACGATCTACTTGTACCGTTTACGGGTATTTCCAGTGGCACGATGACAAGTGCTAATGTCAATTCTAATTTTACCTTTAATCCATCGACAGGTACTCTGTCTGCAACTGCCTTCTCGGGTGATGGTAGTAACCTTACTAACGCTGGATCTACTGTAGCTACAGATACCTCTGGTAATCGAGACCTACTTGTTGCCTTTACTGGTATTACCGCCGGCACAATGACAGAGGCAAATGTAAATTCGACGTTTACGTTTAATCCTGGTGCCGGTAAGTTGTCAGCAAACGTAGCTGAATTTGGGACTTCAATTAAGTCAGCAGCGTTTCTTGATAGCTCAGATAGAACTCTTACAATAAGAGATGAAGCCAATACTGTAGTGTGGGGTGGCTAAGATATGGCTAGGCCAAATATCTTAACATGGAAGGCTGAAGGTTTTATTCAGATGATGTCTAATACTGAATTCCATACCATGGCCGACCTAGTTTTAGAAAAGTTTGCTGGATCGGATGGTCCTGGTAACATTTATGCTGCGCAGAGTGCTAATGCAAACTATACTGCTATTGGTATGTGGAGTGATACTCAAGCTGATGCGGTTGGCACAGAAAGCACTACAATTACCGTAGTAGACAATACTCTTTACCAAGACTTAACCACAAACTATGGTAACTTTTCAGATAGACCTTTGACTTGGGATTACACTACCAGTGCCATAAGGCAATGCACTAACACAGAAATAGATTCTATTGCTGATGATATAATCAGTCACATGGTTAACAACGATGCGCCTGGCGCGTATAGAATTGATACTTCTACTCCAGCTGGAACGGGCACGTGGGCTGTCGTTGCATCGTTCACAGATAAAAGTGATACAGGCACTACTGTAACAACATATAATTTGTATGAAAAGGTTGCAGGTGCTACATCACTTTCTCAGAGACCTTTGAGAGTACAGCAACCTGGTGTACTCCAGGCAATGTCCAATACACAAATTATTACGTTGGCCGAAACTGTACGAGCTAGAGTTGTTAGTTCTGGTATTGGAACCTATGCTCTACAAGAGACTGTACCTGGTACTGGTACATGGAGTAACGTCGGTAGCTTAGTTGACACCAGACGTAACATTGGTGATCTACATGGTAACTCTTTGTTAAGTTACGTAGCTGAATATAGCGGGTATATTGCTGAGTATCTGGTCGAGCAGCCCAGTGGTGGTACTTATACGGCCGAATACTATAGACCGGTCCCAGCAAATTTCTTTGGTCCACCTGTCGTGTTTAAAGACGCTCAACCATATTATGGTACACCGTTCTTTTATGGAGCTCCAGCTTATACTGGCTCAGGCACGTATGTAGGTTTTGTTGTTTACGCTTCATACTTTGGACCTGTTCCTCCCGGTGAACCCGGTTCGTATGCTGTCAATGCTCAAGGGCAACCTGTTATTCCTGGTCAGTATACTGGTCCTGGTCCTTTTGATTTTTATGGTCCTGAGCCGGTGTTCTACGGTCCACCAGCTACATATATTGGACCAAGTACATATTACGGTCCTGGTGGCTTTGCTCAAGCCTACGCTGGAACCACAGTTGGAACGTTTACTGCTAATTACATAGCATCACTTACTGTACAAACTCCTTCCTCTACTATCCAAACTCAAACGTTATGGAGACGCATAGCATAATATAGGTTATTTTATGAGTGATTTTATTATTGATAATCCCCAACTAATGAATCCAACTACAATCCGAGCAACACTGATTAACGGTACTAAAACCAATACCGTTGAACTTCGTGTGCCAGAAGATGATAAGCGCGGTGTTAACAAACATTTTGATTATATTCTCGATAATTATGATATGGATGATATTCGTGAAAAGTATCGAGAAGCGTTGGTAGTACATGAAAAAAGAAAGAAAAGTGAGGCCCAACGTCAAAAAAATCAAATGGAATTTGATCGACTAAGAATGTTGTTTGATCAAAAGGCTATGTTGTTTGATATGCCATTCATGCAAGATGCTGATAGAGATCTCAAAGCAGCCATTAGACGAGCTCCTGATTTGTTCATACTCAATTGTATTGCAGCCGATGCATTGAAAAAGCATATGGAAAAGAACAACATGAATTATAGTGAATATCTTGATGTATTAGAAGAACTAACCTATAGTAATTTAGACAATGAACTAGATGATGAATTATGACTCAAGGTTACATTTACGTTGCTTCGGCGCGTTACCTTTATTATGAACTTAGCCTATTCTCTGCGCAATCCTTAAAAGATTGTTATCCAGAAGCATCTGTGACATTATTTACTCATGGGTGTTTTCTCGATGACCGTGCCGATAAACTGTTTGACAATATTGTCACTGGAATTCCAATACATGACCGCGCTAAAATGTGGTGTATGGCCAGGACACCTTACGACCAAACTTTTTACAATGATGTAGATTCTCAGATTGTTCACCCTGATATATCAAAGGTCTTTGATAACTTAAAAGACAACGACATGTATATGTGCACTAACCTTAGGCATACCGTGGCCGATCCGGATCTAATGTACATAGACAAGGACAAAACGATTGAGCCCCCTTTTCATGGTGCTGTCAACTGGTACAATAAAACTGATCTAACTGTCGACTTCTTAAATACATGGTTTGATGAGTTTTGTGATCAACAGTCAAATCCATGGCCATACGACTGGGCGTCTGATAAATGGCAGGCATATGATATGTTTACCTTGTGGAAATTGGTTGGAGGTAAGTACTCAGAGTTTGATAAGTATACAAACTTAATATCCAAAGGCAGTAGGAGGTTTAACGCTACTGTTGTCGATGGTGTGATAGACAGAAAGTTTTATGATTACCAAGCTCCCGTAGTGTATCAAGTACCCAGATCAACATTTAAAAATATGTACCCATACGTATATCATGCTAAGGAGCGTATAGCAAATGCACCAAGTCTCCATTCAAGATTCCAAACTGCTAGAGATTCTCTCGAATTTGACTGACACAGTATTCGGAGATCCCGATGTTGTCAAACGTCTAGATGATACAAGTGTCCATCCAAAATGTGCTCTTATACCAGACAAAATTGGTTACGGTCACGAGTACTTAAACAAGGCTTTGAAGCATAAGGTTGAAGAGTTTGGACATCCCAGATGTTCATACGGTCAGGATACTACTTTTCTACAACCGCATAACGAATACTTTTACGAGTTAGTTAGCAGAGCAAACAGACGCTTAATGTCATTTGTTGGATCACCTCTCAATGCATTGTTTATGTACTATCCAAAAGATGGATATATTGGTTGGCATCATAATGGTAATGCTCCAGGGTACAACGCTTTGTTTACCTTTAACACCGAAGGCAATGGGTATTTTGAATCTTATCACAAAGCTAAGGACCAGTATTTTAAGCTAGAAGATAATAAAGGATGGAATCTAAGATTTGGATATTATGCTGATCAAAACAAAGATCCAGACAATGTGTTTTGGCATGCTGCTTATTCTGGGTGTCCACGCCTAACTATAGCCTATGTTTTCAAGCATCGGCAGATGTGGGAAAATCTTATTGAGCAATGCACTGATGAGAAACTACCTGAGAGTCTAAATTATATTGGACCATCCTAATGTTGCAAATAGATTGGCGTAGCGATTTTGGTTATGGAGATTTTATTACTGGATTAGGTTATGCACATAACGCTAGTTTAAAATTTGACTGTGAGGTAAACGTCAACTTTCATTGGAACCATGGTTTAGATCACAAAGAGACACAGGATGATCCCGAAACCATTATAGACAGAATGTGGTATGTGTACGGTACCATGCGACCTTTGGACACTGTTTCTGTAACCGTTACTACCGACAGTAAACCAGAATACAGGTTTATAAACAACTTCGATGAATACAATCCAGTGCACGGAGTTTGGTTTACTAATTTAGAATTGGAAAGTACAAACGTTGTAGTGCTTTGGCGTTCTAAGTATAACACCTTTTTTCCAGGTAAACATAAAGACCCAATTAGCAATCAATGGGATCTCATAATCGATTGGTTGACTGCTCAGGGTTATGATGTAAGAGAGGTAACTTACCGTACGCCTGTCAAAGAAGTAATAGAACTAATACGAATATGTAAGTTCGGTATTGGTTATGATGGTATGGTGCATCAGATATTCAAGTATATGTGGAAGCCACTATTGGTAGTGTGTGAAAGATTTGAGTTAAACGGTTTGCTTGTTCCTCAAGCTGCTTTAGAGAACAATGCAAGAGATATTTTTAATAACGGTATAGATTACTACTTGAACAAGTCTCGTGACAATATGGAAAGAGCGAAACAGTTTCACCAAAGATATATCAATGAAAAAAGAAACTATAGATATCAGATGATGTATAATAAGGCTTTGTATAGAAAGTAATGAGTGATTATAGTATACCGCTGAATATTGATAGAGCTGTTATTGAAGTAAACGGTGGGTGTAATTATACCTGTGAAATGTGCCCTCAAACTAAACCAGATGGATCCACTGGAGCTAGAGGTAAGAACTGGTTAAAGAAAATGTCTTTAGCTGACTTCGAATACGTTGTCTCCGAGTGCGCTAAAGCGGGTTTAAATGTAGTTAACTTAGAAGGTTCTGGTGAACCTACTTTAGCTAGAGATTTGCCAAAGTATATTGATATAGTTCGCAAGCACGGAGCACAAGCGTTTATTTACACCAATGGTTATAACTTGACTGGCAAGTACATGATGAACTGTGTCGACGCTGGATTGAGCTTAGCACGATTCTCTATCATAGGATACGATAAAGAAACATACAAGAAGTGGATGAATCGCGATGCGTTTGGTTGGGTAAAGACAAACGCAATAGCCATGAGTGAATATATTGCTTGGAGAAACTCAGATTGTGTAGTAGCGTCATACCACTTGATTCTTGATAACGATAATGTTAATATTGAGGTTCAACAATACCGAGATAACTTTATCGACCCAGTTGGCTCATACGCAGAGATATGGAAGATGCATAACTGGTCTGGAATATACGATGTCGATTACAAGAGAAAGGGTAAGAAGAGAACTTGCGGTAGACCATTCTCGCCAGACCTAACTGTAAGGGCTGGTGGTACCAATGGTACAAAACTATCAATAGCTCCATGCTGTCAGACTTTAGGAAGAGATAATGATGCTGACTTGGGCTCCATAGACAACATTCCATTAGTAGATGTTTGGAACGGTGAAAGGTATCAATGGTTGAGAAAGATGCATGCGGAAGAAAGGTTTGATGAGGTACCGTTCTGTAAGGACTGTGACTTCCTATATGAGGACAACGAGGTTTTGGTATGGAAAAACAACGATCTAGTTCAAATGGATAAAATGAAGGGCACCGAGTTTACACTAAAAGATTTTATGTAATTTCAAACCAATCAAACTGAAGTATTGGTTTCTTGGTTACAGGGTTTGCAATTCTTTCTTTAAGCAGCCTTGGTAATGCGTTAGAAAAAAATCCTATATCATTTGGAGATTTAATTCGTTCTTTCAACAAATCGTTCTGATAGTATGTACATAGTCTGACCATAATAATGTCTATATCATGCAAAGGCACCTCTCTGCCACCTGCACTAACTAGCTGCTTGAAGTACTCTCTGTCTCCTGCTCGTATTCCAACTAACTCCTCATCGTAGCCACCAGCTGTAAAAAAGTGATCCTTGTGTATAAGGAAATCGTTGACAGAGTAATGCATCTTGTCTCTCAACCCTTCTGTATGCATTACAAACCTGTATCTAGTATCTTTTCTTAAATTGCTCTTATTTCGAAAGATACAATAGGCGTAGTTTGGATCTATAAATTGACGATCAATATCAATCATTACAACCCAATCATTTGTAACTTTAGTCATAGCAAGATTGCGGCACCCATGAGAATTAAATCCAAGATCAACAGGTAGCCTAAATAGTTTAATCTTATCAGAGGGTTTTATGACTTTGTCAATGCTGAGCGACTCTTTTGAACCATCATCTACTATAATTAATTCATCTACGTGAGGTAGATTGGTTTCAACAAACAATTCAGCCAGTTCTGGACAATTGTAGTAGGTCGTAGCTAGAGATATTTTTTGCATGAACGATTACATATTAACTGGCAAATTAACTGACAGAGAGGTTTCGTCTTTAACAAGAGATATAAAGACGTATACTGGAAGAAGTTATCAAGGCCAGGTTACTGGTGGTGGATTAAATTATAATCCTGAAAAACGTGAGTGTATGATTTACTTCGTTCCTGCTGCAGAGTTTCCTGCTACTGTCAACATACTTCATTCTACTGTAATTGAAAACTACCAAAGTATTTATCGCGACATTGACTATAGTCATCTTTCCAGTATTCAGTATGTAAAATATGATAAAGGTGGCTTTTTTAAACTACATCATGATGTTATAAGATCAGAACATAAGTTACGTTGTCTTACTATGTCGATCAATTTGTCGGAGCCTAGTGAGTACGATGGTGGTGAGTTAGTGGTATATCATGATGGATGTGAAACTGTATTGGATAAGGAAATAGGAAGTTATATTATCTTTCCTGCATTCCTAGCGCACGAATGCAAAGAGGTTACTAGAGGAACAAGACACGCTATAGTTACTTGGACCGTTGATGAGCCTCACATACAAAAGCAATTTGAACGTCATTACAATTCCATAAATAGTAAAAAACAATAATGGATATACCATGCCAATCAAAGTAAATGGTGTAACAATAGTTGATGATAACAAAGCAGTTTCAAATATTGTAAATCTTTCTGCTAATGGTACCATCACTCTTAATTCACTAACATATCCAACTACTGACGGATCTAGCTCCCAGGTATTGCAAACTGATGGTGCTGGTAATCTTAGCTTTGCTACTGTTAATTTAGATAACTATCTACAAGTAGCTAACAGTACATCATTTGCTTCAACTAGTCAACTTGATGCGTATCTGCAAGTAGCTAATAGTACTGGTTTTGCATCAACGACCCAATTGGACAACTATCTTCAAGTAGCTAATAGTACATCATTTGCTTCAACGACTCAATTAGATAGTTATCTTCAAGTAGCAAACAGCACCAGCTTTTCAACAACCGGTAAAGCAATTGCAATGGCCATTGTGTTCGGAGGATAAACATGGCAGCTCCAAATATAGTAAACGTAAGTACAATAACAGGCAAGTTGGCTGTCCAAGCTATTACAACCTCTGCAACAGCAATTGTTACAAACTCAGCTGCAAGTGGCAAAGTTTATAAGGTTAATGCTTTGATAATAAGTAATGTTGATGGTACCAATTCTGCTACAGTTAACGTAGACGTATACCGAAGTAGTACAGCATATCATATAGCCAAAACTATTACGGTACCTGCAGATGCTTCATTAGATGTAATAAACAAAGCAATCTATCTTGAAGAGGGAGATTCGTTAAGGCTTACAGCAAGTGTTAACTCTGACTTGGAGGGCGTTTGCTCTTACGAGGAAATTAGTTAATGTCGCGAAGAAACTCCATAGGACCCAAAGATTCAATAAGTAGTTCTGCTGCATCGGGTATTTTTTCTCTCACTGTTCAGCAGAAAGAAATAGGTGACAGTAGCAATTGGCCTGGATTACCAACAGTAGTAACAGGAGGTAATGCTACTGGAACTGACAGTGGGTACAACTATCATGTATTTACTTCGAGTGGTACATTAACTGTATCAGGTAGCGCCCTTGCTGATCACGATTATATCATTTTAGGTGGTGGCGGAGGAGGTGGAGGTAGTTTTCCAATTTACGCTGCTGGAGGCGGTGGTGGTGCTGGCGCCTTTAGACTGGCTGCTAGTGCAGGTTCATTAGCTGTAGGTTCTTACTCTGTTACAGTTGGTGGAGGTGGTTCAGGAGGAGCTGGTAGTTCTGGTAATAGAGGTGGAAACGGTGGTGATTCCTCTTTTAACAGTATTACCTCTAACGGAGGAGCTGGTGCTGGAACGTGGGGTGGTGGACCCATGGCGGGCACCAGTAATGGTAATGCTTCTGGTTCTGGTGCAGGCGGCGCCGGTAATTATGCTGCAGGGGGATCTGGTGGTACTTATGGTAACAATGGTGGTTCTACTACTGGCAACGGCACATCTAATGGTGCTGTAGGTTGTGGTGGTGGAGGCGGCGCTGGATTCAACGGTTCAAACGGAGGTTACTCGTCTGGAGGTAATGGTGGTCTAGGTTACGACCTTGATCAGTCAGCACCGGCTGGATTGACTTGGTTGAATGCAGGGCAAGGTAGTGAAACTTATGGAGCCCAAGGTAGACTGGGCGGTGGCGGAGGTGGTGGTGGAAACAATGGTAGTTCCGGAGGTCAAGGCGGAGGCGGTAGCGGAACTGGTACACAAGGTGCTGGCGGTAATGGTACCACAAATTGTGGCGGAGGTGGTGGTGGTGCTGGTGCAGTTCCAAGTTCCGGAACTTATTCAGGTGGATCTGGCGGTTCAGGTATAGTTATCATTAGGTATGCGTCGTAAGGAGATACTGTGGCTCACTTTGCACAAATAAATGAGAATAACGTTGTAGTAAACGTATTAGTTGTTCCCGACGACCAAGAACACAGAGGACAAGCATTTCTAGCTGATGATCTGGGATTAGGTGGTACATGGATACAAACATCGTACAACAATAATTTTAGAAAGCAGTACGCTATGATAGGTGGTACATACGACTCTGTAAATGACGTCTTTATTGACATAAGACCGTTTGATAGTTGGTCACTGGATGAAAATTACAATTGGCAGCCACCAACCCCTTATCCAGACGATGGAAACCTGTATAGTTGGAACGAAGATAATCAACGGTGGGATCTTTATACAAGGTAGACCTTGTGGGAAGATAAATAGATCAAAAAGAGGTGATCTATGGCCATCCCAACTTCCAGAGACCAACTTAAAGAACATTGCTTGCGAAGGTTAGGAAAGCCGGTCGTAGATATCAATGTGGACGACGAGCAAGTCGAAGATAGAATTGACGAATCTCTACTTTATTATAGAGACTACCACTTTGATGGTTCAGAGAGGGTGCTGCTTAAGCATCAAATCACAGCTGAAGATAAGACCAACCAGTACATTACGTTAGACGATTCTTACATTGGAGTCGTCGGTGTATTCGATGTTGGTGACTCCACTCAAACTTCTAATCTTTTTAATGTACGTTATCAAATACATTTGAACGATCTATTCGACTTCTCCTCTACAACTTACGTACCTTACGTTACTGCAATGAGACACGTGGCTCAGTTGGAGGAAATATTTGTTGGAAAGCAGCCCATCAGGTTTAATCGTCATACGAACAAAGTACATATTGATATGTCCTGGAACGATGTTACTGTAGGCAACTATCTTATAGTTGATAGCTATAAAGTAACCGATCCTGGCACATATGCAGATGTGTGGTCTGATAGGTGGTTAATGCAATATACTACTTCTCTAATAAAAAGGCAGTGGGGAGAGAACTTAAAGAAGTTTGAGGGTCTCCAAATGCCTGGTGGACTTACGTTTAACGGTCAAAAGATATGGGAAGAGGCTACTGAGGAGATTAGGCGACTAGAAGATGAAATGATATCCAGTTACTCACTTCCAGTTAGTGATATGACCGGCTGATATGTTAAATAAGTATTTTAACAATTATGGGTTTGCTCGCGAGCAAGATGTCGTAGAAGACCTTATACTTGAGTCGATCAAGATATATGGTCATGATGTCAAGTATCTTCCTAGATCAGCAGTCAAACAAGACAATTTATTTGGCGAAGATATTCTTTCTAAGTTCGAAGAAGCCATAGATATAGAGATGTACTTGAAGTCTATGGAAGGCTTTGAGGGTGACGGACAGTTTCTTAGTAAGTTTGGTTTAGAGATAAGAGATCAAATAGTATTAACAGTATCTCGTAAGAGATTTGATCAAGTAATTACATCTCCCAAACTTATGACCGAGGTTGGTTACAATCTTGTTTTTGAAGATGGTAACAACAATGAGCCTAGTCGACAGTTTTTAACTGGAGACGCGGCAACTGAAGCATGGGTACAGGAGGGTGATGACTACTTAAACACCCTGAACCGTCCTAGAGAGGGAGATCTGATCTATTTCCCTATGATGGACAAG
>Ga0208004_1001036_pt1 | contig 10844 bp, 9 predicted proteins | sample DEB08_DNA_6_FD_184522 | JGI IMG/M metagenome (GOLD analysis project Ga0208004, IMG submission 184522) | Aqueous microbial communities from the Delaware River and Bay under freshwater to marine salinity gradient to study organic matter... | ecosystem: Environmental > Aquatic > Marine > Coastal ...
TTTACGGGTGCGTTCCAATCAACGCCGGGATACTCGTTGTTTGAGCCAACATACCTGGTGAACGGATCTTTGGTCTGGCAAGCCATGCTCATTGATGCCGGTGTTTTTTGGTTGAGCGCGAACTTAATTTTGGGGTTGTTTAACATGCTCCCCTTCGGCCCGCTTGACGGATTGAAAGTTAAGGATTGGAACGAACAGGTGTTCTTTGGCGTCCTGCTGGTGTTTGCAGCACTCGTGTTGACGATGTTTACCGGCGTGTGGTCGCCGACGAACCTGCTTTACACCGTTGCAGAACCGGTGTCTGCGTTGGTACGATGATCACAAGTAGGCGTTGCGGATTGGGTTTTCGTCCAAGTGGAAGAAAGAGTATGTCGCCCACCACGTGATGGTGTCAAGAGCATCCACGAGGTTGCTTGTTCCGCTTTGTTCCTCACCGTAATCCTTCCCGGTCGTGTCCATCCAGTCAATCATTTCATCGAGCGTGTCGCAGGTCTGGTGGTAGCACCAATACCCGTCGACCAGGCCTCCGAAGCCCATGGTGACCGTGCCGAGGTTGTCTTGGAAGGTGGCGTGATCGGAGCGGGCTGTGGTGTCCTCGTAGACGATGATCTCCGGACGGTCTTTCGCCATCCAGTCGTCCACTTTCCAGGTTTCTGGGGCGTGCCCCTCACCGAGAAGCGGTGACATTTGCTCTTCCACGCCGATGGCGTCCGAACCGATCCACAAGGCCAAGCCAACCATCTCCGGCTGATTCATCACATCGTGGTCAAGGCTCGGGCCGATGTACACGCGCATGGGCCATACCTCCTCGTCTTTTGGATACCCATCGGGGTCCACTTCAGGTTGAGGATCGCACCCACCGTCGGGGCCGTGGTTGTTCCCGCACGGTGCACCACCGCCACCGGGCCAATTCACGCCCGCCATATCGAGATTGACGTAATTCGTGACTTCGACGTTTGGGTTTGCTTCCTTGACCCACTCGTCGGTCCAGAAGTCGCTTCCACGTTTTCCACCTTCTTCACCGGACCACAAACAGAACACCATGGTGTTCCTGGTTTGATAATTGGCCATTGCTTCGGCGACCGTCAAGACCATGCTTGTTCCTGCTGTGTTGTCGTAAGCGCCGACACGCGTTCCGTAGGTCCGGCCGAACACGTGCGGATCCAAGACGGCGGCGTTGGCTGGAGGGGCGATATCGAAGTGAGCGCCAAAAACCATCCACTTGTCCGGGTTAATTTCACCGTAGCGATACCCGCAGATGTTGTAAGCTTCGGGGTTTTGAGAGCCGGTGGTGAGTGAATCGTACGTAAACCGCTGGACGATGACCTCGAGCCCGAAGTTTTCCAAGGTTTGTCGGAGGTGAAGGGCCGCATCCTCGTAGGCCAAGTTCCCCTGCCCCGCCCAACGGTCAAGGTAGCCGAGGGCACCGTCCGCCGCATCGGTGGGGTCTGCAGAGGTGTCTGTCAAGGAAGACAGGAAGTTGAACGTCGTCCTCCCGTTGACGACGCCCGTGGAGTGTCGGCCACCATCGGCTTCGTCGTAGGCTGGCGCCATCGGACGCTGGATTTCAAGACGAAGAGCGTAGACAGGTCCGCCGCTTTGGTTGGAGGCTGTGACCACATCCAGACTCCCGTTTTCGCCTTCGATGCGCTGAACGCCGGGGTTGTCGTTTCGGTCTTGTGCGTTGCGCTGGTACCATGTCCGCCACGATTCATCAATCGAACGAATCGGCCAGTTCTCTCGGCCATAATCCCCCAGCAGCACGACGGCCGTGTCGGTCCGAGGGGGTGCAAGCACCGTCAAAAGAACGGACTCCCCCGCCCGTAGGTCAACCACGGTGGAATTTTGAACGAACCCGTTTTCTTGGTTGAGAATGAGGTACGGCACAAAAGCGGAGAGGTCTGCATCAGCGGTAATCGTCACGCCCTGAAACACGCCCCCGATGAGAGTTGAAGGCGTGACTGCGACATCGTCCAGGGAATCCAACCCCACCTCATTCTGTTCGCCAAAACACCCCGAAAGGGGAGTCAGCAACATCAAGGCGACGAGAAAAAAAGCCCGCCCTAACCGGTGTCCCATACATCTGCCGTTGCGGTTCACCTTCTCAAGGTCTACCCTTCTCCGCACCGATTCTTTGAAGATGGAGCAGAGCCAATGAATTCATGAGAACATGACGAAAATCACACGAAAAAACAGGTCCAAGCGGGCGTCCAAAGCATCGTTGTTTTCATCGCACGTGATTGAAATCATCGACGACCTTCGTTGCCCGCTGATCGAAGGGTGAATCACTCTTCTTCGCTGAGGCTCGGAAACGTCTTTTCTTCGCGCCGTTCCTTTTGGATGGAGAGAACGGTAGCCACCATGCCCACCAAAGCGATAATTGCGACGAGCAACACCACCTCTGTTTCATCGTTCGCTTCTTCATTGACAACGTCGCCAGCAGCCGTTTCTTCATCGGCACAACCCAGACCAAAACAATCACCGAGTGAAGGGCCATTCCCCTCTTCTTCATGCACGTCTTCATGAACCACAATATGGTATTCCCACATTTCTTCGGTTTCGTTGTGGGTGCGGTGAATCCAGAAGGTGTACATTCCCGTGCTGGCATTCGCTGGGAAGGCGTAGGTTGCTGAAACCGCACACGATTCATCGACCAAGCTACCGTTTTCATCCAAATCACAGGCATTTACCAAAGCGCCCGATTCAAAATCATTGGAAGCGTTGAACACCCCGTCTTGGTCGAGATCGAGCTGAACCACCATGGAGGTGTTGTTTGTACTGTCTTCCATCCGGAACCAAACGGCGTTGCCCTGCACAAAGGTAGGATCGGTGATGTTGCCAGACGGTATTCCATCGTCGAGAAGAATCACGGCAAGTGTTTTCTGGTCGTGGGCTTGGACTGCAGGGGCCGTGTTGAGGCCAACACACATCAGGAGGGCCACCACAAACACCCACCTTCTGCCCATGTCATAGGGTAATCAAGGGGTCATAAAGACCAAACGGATGTTTGGTGTGTGAGGGCTATGGGCGGGAAGGAATGGCTGTTGGCGGTCTTCACGGTCTTGTTTTTGACGTCTGCAACCATGTTCATTCTGGGAGACGATATCGAACACTCCGACGCCAACGACGTGCTTGCGAACAGCGGCGACCCCCTGTTCCAATACGAAGGTCACGACCACAAAAACGCCAGCCAACACGTTGCAGGCACCTCCAACATGAAACTGCTCGACTTCAATCCCCTCACCACTCCAGGTAATGCTGAAGTTCAAGTTGCTACCACCCCAGATGGCAAGACGTACGCCTACTTGGCGGGATGGAACGACATGCACATCGTGGATGTGACGGACCCAGAAAACACCGAAGTTGTTGGCGTGTTTAACGATCCGAACACCCAGGTTCTGGATGTGAAGTATCTTGAGTACAACGGCAGAGAATACATCATTCAACAAAATCAACTGGTGGACCCGGGAAATGCGGACCCAAACGTTGGACAATGGAGTGACCCCACACAAGTTTCTGTCCTCCTCATCGATGTTACGGATAAGACCAATCCCACGTTGATCGATAGCTGGTACGATGTCGACCACCCGAGCGGACCGCACAACCTCTACACTCACATGATCGATGGTGAGTGGTACATTTTCGTTGCGAACCCCGATTACAACGACTGCAATGACGCCATCGGAGAAGCATGCGGCGGAGTGACCATTGCACACCTGAATTTGGACGGTTCAGCGGCACGAAACATCCAGGGCGTCTTGTCTGGCTATGGCCACACCATCGTCAAGGTTGGTGAATATGAGGTGGCGTGGGAAACCACGCGAGGAGGCTGGATTTACATTCACGACATGACCGTACAACTGTGGCCAGGGGAGGACCCAAACGACCCTCGCTACGGCCGCACGTTCATCTACGGCAGTTACTGGGAAGCAGGCCTTCGAATTGGTGACGTGACGGACGTTCCGCACCCCGTGAATTCTCCCGAGGCATACACACTGCACGCGACAACGTGCCGGATCGGCTTTGGTAACCCTCTCATGTGCCGATGGCGTGCCCCCGAAGTCGGCCTTTGGATGGATTTCCTTGATTTGGATGACGACGGCCAACCTGACAGCGGAACGACCGGAAACGAAAACGGTGGCCGAGTTTCCTACATCCACTACGCAGAACCCTTCCCCAACATGGTCGATTTGTCACACGTCGGCTATTCCGATGAACCCGTTCACATGGTGACGGCCGCCGTGGAAGTGTTGAGCACCTCGGTTGGAACGGGCATCATCTACCTCATCGACACCACCGATTATACGATGGAAGACGGGCAATTCAAATTCAAACCCAAACTGATACGTGATTGGGAGATTCCTTACGCTGAGGACCACTGTTACGGGGCCGATTGTGAAGCCCACCCCAACGGCGATGAATGGCTTTTGTTTTCACCCCACAACCTCGACAGCACGTACTTCGAGACCGATGAAACGACCGACCAAAGTCACGGTGGCGGATGGGACGGACGCCTCTACATCTCACATTACCATGCTGGCCTTTGGGTGGTTGACATCGAAACCCTCGTCGACCCGACCAACCCCGACGACCGAGTTGCAGTTCATGAGGAAGCCACCGTTGCCTATTACCTCCCCCACGGCGAGGACGGTACGCCATTGACTTCCAGCTTCTACGATTTCGGATGGGTGCCGTTCTTGTGGGCGGTTGAGCACCACGACGGAATCACCTATGCATCATGCATTTCTACAGGCCTTTATCTCGTACAACTTGACATCGACCTACCCTATCGCGTTTGAGGTGATGGAGCTTGCTACGAGTCTGCCTCACCCTTCTCTGCTCCTCAATCCTACTTCTCGCAGGGTGTCTCGGTCCTCACCAAGTCGCCGAATGGACACCTCACGGTGAGGTGCTTGACAGCATCAAGGTGGTTGACTTTACCCTCACGGCCAGCGAGAATGAACCGTGGACTTATTCGGAAGAAGCAACCAACACCACCCTTGTAGTTGCCTTTTTGTTCACCAACTGCATCGACATCTGCCCGATTGTCACCCACAACATGAAATGGGTCATGAGCCAATTAACGGACGATGAGTTGAACAAGACCACGTTCCTGACCATCACGGTTGACCCGTGGCGAGACAACGTCTCCGTTCTCCACAATTGGAAGACCGGCACAAACTCTGACTGGACCCATCTCACCGTTGACGACAACTCCAGCGGAAGCCCTTCCATGCTCGCCATCCAAAACGTGTGGGTGAATTTTGGCGTGGGCCTGACCATCGAGGAAGCCGGGAGTAACACCAGCGCTCGCCATCATCCTGACGACTACACGGTGAATCATTCAACAGGGACCATCTTGGTGGACCGATTCGGCAACCTACGGGTGTGGTGGGGTGACAACGATTGGATTCTCGATCTCTTCCTCGAAGATCTTCGTTATCTCCACACACTTTAGGGGAGTTCCCTTCATCAACTCATGAATTAGGCGGTGAGGTCTGGCACATGGTGCCCACTGTTCTCAAAGCGATAGGATTTTGTTTGGCTATGCCCCTTTCCCTGTTCTTCTCCGAGTTCTTCCTCATGGAATGAACGTAGGCCTACAACTCGTTCGGTACCGGTGTTTGGTCCATGTGGAGGAAGGCGTAGACCGCCCACCACGTGACAATGTCCCATGAATGGACAAGGTTTGCTTCGCCAGAGGCGGTGTCGGTTTCCATGTAACCTCTCATGGTGTCCAGCGTGTCGCAATTTCGGTGGTAGCAAGGGTACCCGTCAACCACGCCGTTCCACCCTAAGGTGGCCACGCCGATGTCTTGGAAGGGCTGATGGTCGCTACGGGCGGTTGGGGATTCGTAAATGGCCACCGTGTCTTCGTAGTTGTTCTGCCACAGAGGCGATTCACCCCCCGCCTCCCATTCGGCGCGGCCCCGCTCCATTTGGTAGGCGAGGTCAAAAGCGTCCGCGCCAATCCATTCCGCGAGGTGGTACATGCCAGCCTGGTCGATAACGTCGCCCGTTCCATCGGGGCCGAGGTAGACCGAAAGCGCATAGTCGCCGGGGTAATTGATTCCGGCCATGTCGAGGTTGAGGTAATTGCTGATGGTCACCCCGTCGGGGACATCGCCCGTGAATGCACTTGAACCCCACAAACCCTCCTCTTCCGAAGACCAGAGGCAGAAAACCATGGTCCGGCGGGCGTCAAAATCAGCGAGCACACTGGCCGTGGTCAACACCATGCTCGTTCCAGCAGAGTTGTCGTAAGCACCGGTTCGCGTGCCGTAGCCGGGAAGGTTTGGGCCGGGAAGGTAGGCCACCGGAGGGGCGATGTCAAAGTGGGCTCCGAAAACCAACCATTCATCGGGAAACACGGTTCCGGTTTTGTAGCCGCAAACGTTCACGGCCCAGAGGGTGCCAGATTGGAAGCGATGGACTTCAACATCAAGGCCGTAGCCAACCATCACGCCTTCAAAGTACGCGATGGCGTCCTCGTAAGCAGGGTTACCGTTCCCGATCCAACGATCGAGGTAGCCCACCGCCCCGTCATAGGGGTCGGTAGGGTCTGCTGTCTCATCGGTGATGAACTCCACCCATTCGTAGACATCTCGGCCGTTGAGCCAACCGCCGGACGCCGATACACCGTTTTCTTCAGTGAGGTCACTGCGCTCTGGACGGACGGTCGTCAACTTGAGCGGGACCACATCGCCACCGGTGGTGTTTCCTGGAATCAACCAAGGCCAAACACCCCCCTCGTCCTGATTTGGAACGGCTTCAACAGCGCCGGTGTTTGGCATGCTCTCGAGCCACGACATCCACGACTGGTTCGCAGCACGGATGGGCCAATGAATTCGGCCAAATTCCCCAAGGAAAAGCACCACATCTTCGTTGCGTGGCGGGAAGAGCACATCGACGGCCACGGCTTCACCCTTGGCCACATCGAGGACCGTACCGTTTTGGGCCCGAAGTGAACCGGGGTCTTGAATGAAGTAAGGGATGTAGACGGCCACATCTTCCTTTGCCGTGAGGGTAATTTGCTGCCACATGCCCCCCTGAAGCGAATCCGCCTCCTCGACGGCGAGGGCATCAACCGTGACGCCCGAGGCTTCGTTCTCGCCGAAACATCCGGACATGGGGGCCAAAACCATCAACCACATCAGAAGAAGGGCGCTTCGGCGTTGGCTGGTCATGGCTGAGCCAACCAGCCCCCCCTGTTGAAGGCAGCGGTGAAAGGAATTCCACCCCTCTTTTTCCGCTCAACGGAAAACCGCTACCGAAAAAAGGCGAAGAGTTAAGGGGCATCGGCGGGCCGTCGAACACATGGCCTCCGTTCGGATGGACCAAAAAAGAAAGGCCCTGGTCCGTAAGGTACCCGAATCGTTCACCAAAGCCCTCGCCAAATATTTCGGTAGCGGCCCAACCGATGTTGAGGTCGCACGGGCCCAACATCAAGCCTACATCACTGCCCTCGAAGAGAACGGTGTTCAGGTTCATGCCCTCGAAGCAGACGACCGCCACCCCGATTGCATCTTCGTTGAAGACCAAGCCGTCGTTATCGACGGCAAGATGCTTTTACCCCATCCAGGGCATCCTTCTCGCGTTGCAGAACAGCCCCCTATCGCTGAATTTCTCATGAGCGAACTCGACGGCGTTCAGACCTGTCGGATGGGCGGTGAAGCAAGAATGGACGGCGGCGATATCATTCGATTGGGCGACCTTTTCTTCGTCGGGCGCTCGTCGCGCACCAACGACCTCGGCATTGCAGCCTTGCGCAGCCTGCTCGATGATTTTGGTCATGAACTGCGCGTTGTTGATGTTCCGAGCCATGCTCTTCACCTCACGAGCATCAGTTCCACGCCCACGGACTCCATGATTTTGGTTCCTGATGGCTATTTGTCTCCGGAAGCCTTTGGTGAACTTCCCAGCGGGTGTGAACTCCTGTGGATGCCCGAAGAGGAAGCCTACGGGTGCAACACCATCGGGTTGCCGAATGGAAAGGTGCTGGTCGCCAAAGGCTACCCCACGGTTCACGCTGCTTTGCGTGCTCGAGGACTCGATCTGGTCGAAGTTGACATGAGCGAAATCAGGGCCGCCGATGGCTCGTTGACTTGCTGCTCCATTTTCTATTGAGGCTCACTTGCAACCGTTTGGATCCACCGGTCCAACACCGTTTCCATCGCTTCATCGGGTTCGCCAACCCAAATTCCATTCTCCAAGGCGCCCGTCATGCCTTCATCAACAAGGGTCAAGTGGCGCTGTTCGGGAATAAGTTGCAATGTTTTGGTGTGGTTTTTGTAAAGACCGAGCTCGAATTGAATCCAAGGTTCGGGCGTTCTGCTGAACTCCACAAAAGGCGTTGATTGGAGAAATTGCAGAAAATCATCGAGAGAAAGAAACGAACAGAGCATCGAAAGCGTTTGCTCAAGGCCGAGGTGTTTTTCGCTTAAATCAGGGCGGTCGTCCACTTCCTTTGCTTTGACCAGCGTGATGAGAGGAAGGGAATCGCTCATGCTTCCTGCCTTTTCACCCAATGCTTGAATGTTGGTGTTATTGAGAACCAAACTCAATATTATAAGCCATGGGCAGAAGCGACCGCTCATGCACCACCACGATAGCGATGCCAAATGCCCCGTCATGCACGGCGGAATGACCTCTTCAGCCTCCGACAAGCGTTCCAACCAAGATTGGTGGCCGACCAACCTCAACCTCGGTATCCTCCACCAGCATGACCGCAAGTCCAACCCCATGGACCCCAATTTCAGCTACACCGAGGCCTTCGGTAAACTCGACTACAACGCCCTCAAGGCCGACCTCAAGGCGCTCATGACCGACAGCCAAGACTGGTGGCCCGCCGATTACGGTCACTACGGCCCCTTCTTCATTCGAATGACCTGGCACGCTGCCGGAACCTACCGAATCGGCGACGGTCGTGGCGGTGCAGGCACCGGCGCTCAGCGCTACGCCCCCCTCAACAGCTGGCCCGACAACGGCAACCTCGACAAGGCTCGCCGCCTGCTCTGGCCCATCAAGCAAAAGTACGGCAACAAGATCAGTTGGGCCGACTTGTTGGTCCTCACCGGCATTGTGGCCATCGAATCCATGGGTGGACCCGTGTTCGGCTTCGGCGGCGGCCGTGAAGACATCTGGCATCCCGAAGAGGACATCTACTGGGGCGCTGAAGATGAGTGGCTCGGAGACAACCGATACGGCGACACCCGTCAAGACCTTGAGAACCCTCTCGCAGCGGTTCAAATGGGATTGATCTACGTCAACCCGGAAGGCCCCAACGGAAACCCCGACCCCTTGCTCAGCGCACAGGACATACGGGAAACCTTCGCCCGTATGGCCATGAATGACGAAGAAACCGTTGCGCTCACTGCTGGCGGCCACACCTTCGGAAAGGCCCACGGCGCAGGCGACGCTGGCCTTGTGGGCGCAGAGCCCGAAGGGGCTGACATCGAAAACCAAGGCTTCGGCTGGATCAGCTCACACGGATCTGGAAAGGGTCGCGACACCATCACCAGCGGAATTGAGGGTGCTTGGACCGCAAACCCCACGCAATGGGACAACGGTTACTTCGACCTTCTCTTCAAGTACGAAGACGACTGGACTCTCGTCAAGAGCCCCGCTGGTGCAAACCAGTGGACTCCAGGCAACCCCGACGAAAGCGACATGGCGCCCGATGCCGAAGACCCGTCTCGCAAAGTCCCTACCATGATGACGACGGCGGACATGGCCATGATTCGAGACCCTGCTTACCGCAAGATTTCCAAGCACTTCCATGAGAACCCCGACGAATTCGGTGACGCTTTCGCTCGTGCCTGGTTCAAGTTGCTCCACCGTGACATGGGTCCCAAGGCCCGCTACCTCGGACCCGATGTTCCTGCAGAGGAATTGATCTGGCAAGACCCCGTCACGCCGGGCTCATCGTCGTACGACGTCGACGCCCTCAAGGCCGCCATCAAAGGCTCCGGGCTTTCCATTGCCGAGATGGTTGAAACCGCTTGGGCCAGCGCTTCCACGTTCCGTGGCTCAGACAAGCGTGGCGGTGCCAACGGTGCTCGCATCCGACTTGCTCCACAAAAAGACTGGGAAGCCAACAAACCCGCTCAACTTGCGAAGGTACTCAGCGTGCTTGAACCCCTCGCTGCAGCTCATGGAGCAAGCGTTGCCGACACCATCGTTCTTGCAGGATGCGTCGGCATCGAAACCGCCAGCGGCGTGACCGTCCCGTTCACACCCGGTCGTGGCGACGCCACTGAGGAACAGACCGATGCAGCGTCCTTTGCGGTGCTCGAACCCGTTTCCTGCGGTTTCCGCAACTTCCTGAAGAAGAATTATGCTGTGACCCCTGAAGAAATGATGTTGGATAAAGCGCAACTGCTCGGCCTCACCGCCCCAGAAATGACGGTCTTGGTCGGCGGCCTCCGCTCGCTCGGCGTCAGCTCCGATGACCGCGGCCTCTGGGGCAGCGGCGATGAGTTGGATAACTCCTTCTTCACGACCTTGCTCGACATGACCGTCGCTTGGACGCCAACCGGCAGCAACTCCTACCAAGCCAAGGACCGGTCTACCGGAGCAGATGTCCGCACGGCCACACGCTACGATTTGGTGTTCGGAAGCAACTCCCAGTTGCGTGCCATCGCAGAGGTGTACGCTCAGGACGACAACAAGGACAAGTTTGTGAGCGATTTCATCGCTGCATGGAACAAGGTCATGAACGCCGACCGTTTTGATGTCGCTTAAGGTGGGGTTCTCCCATGCCGAAGCCGACACCGGGGCGAGATGCACCTCCCGTGCGTCGGATGACGAAGCAAAAGCAAGCCATCTACCACAACGTCATGAAC